>MDTE01053380.1_pt1 | contig 91319 bp, 92 predicted proteins | sample 811231 | NCBI WGS metagenome assembly MDTE01 (sample SAMN05326651, study PRJNA326480) | marine metagenome | isolation source: seawater | place: Indian Ocean: Red Sea | collected 2010 | reverse complement strand
TATCATTTTAATATATATTTTCGAATTTAGATTACCTTGCAGTAATGAAGTCCGGTACAATACTACTCCTAACAACATTAATCCTAGTGCTCTAGAAAGCGCGTCGATTGCGAAAAATGATCCAATTGCATCACCCATTTTTTCTGATTCAGAAAACCAATATGTGCTTAATCCCAATCCGTCTGAGAAATATTCTTTTGCATCTGGCAAAAGATTTCCTTGAGGATCGAATAATCCTTGGAAAAACAAAGAAGAAAAAACCGAAATCAAAAGAAAAATTACACTCAATGAAGTTAATAAGATTAAATTCCGTTTGTATAAAACTATTACAAACGGGGCACAAATCGCGTAAATGGTCAGAACATCCCCTTTGAAAAGGAAACTCATATGTAGAATCCCGAAACACAAAAGTAAAATGTTCCTCCATAGACTTAACCGTTTGGGTCGATTACTACCTCGCCTTAGAGCGGATTCAATGAACAATACTATGCTTGCTCCGAAAAGAATTGAGAACAATCCCATAAATTTTTGGGCTATGAAAATTTCTGAAATAACAACAATTACCCAGTCTATTTGATTGGTAGTTCCAGCTGAGGAATGATTCCAGTACGCCGATAGAGGAAGACTAAAAATAATGGAATTCATTACTAGAATTCCTAAAACAGATATTCCTCGAATAAAATCTAGATTTGTTATTCTATGATTATGTATTTACTTGGATTTAAAAGATCTATTTAGATTTCATTTTACATCGATTTTATAAGTTGGGACTTTACAATTCCACATTTTATTTATAACTGATATTATAGAATTGTGGAGGCAAAATCATGATAATTCAGTGGATAGGTAAATTTTCGACTAAACAAATAATCGGTTTTGTTATTGCAGTTTTAATAGCTATATACATTGTATGGTATGTTATTGAAGCCCTTGACGGTTTTGATCCGAATTTTAAGCCTAGTACAGGGACGGCTGGCTCAAATACTACTTCTGAAATTAAGGGTGAACTTCAAATTTTTGATCCTTCAAAGAAGAAATCTGAATAGCTGAATTCTCAAAACAAGTTTTAGCAATAATGGTTAGAAACTTATTTGTTAGATATATATAGCTATTTCGCTAAATAGATCCTTCAATTTTTGAGTATGATGTTCTGGGAGTTTCTTGATATTTAATGCCTGAACATTTTTTTCCAGATTATTAATCGATGAAGTTCCAGTTAGTACTGAAGATACAGCAGGGTGTTCGCTAGCAAAAATATATCCAGCATCAATGATTGACTTGACATTGCCCTTTATTAACCAATTTAGGGGATTGATTTCGTCAAGTTCTGAATCAATTAAACCCTCTTGTTTCCATGATTTGATTTGATTGCTTAACAACTTTGGATTTGGAAGTTTTTCTCGAATGACTGCCATGTTAATCACCCCTATGTTGTGTTTTTTGGCTAGTGGTAAGGCTTCTTTTGCAGCATATTGGTTCAATATTCCGTATTTGAGCATAACTGTATCCCAGAGGTCAGGATTTTTGTTTAATGCATGCACAACTGCTTTATGACTTGGGTCAATTTTGAATGCTTCGCTGAATCCGATAAACCTTATTTTTCCTGCAGATTTTGCTTTTTCCATTACTGGATATAGTTTTTCTATTACTTCTTCATAATCAGATAGAGTTAAAAGATGGAACTGCATAACGTCAATATGATTGGTTTCAAGTCTCTTTAGGCTACGGTCTATAGCCTGAGCTAATTCTATAGGATTTCTAACTTCTCCTGCTTGATTCACACACATATTTTTTGTAGCTAGAACGTATGATGCCCTTGGGATTTGTTTTAGATATTTTCCTAATATTTCTTCACTATCACCGTATGCTTCAGAAGAGTCAATTAGGTTGATACCTAGATCTATCACGCGTGATATTAGGCGGTGTTGTTCTTTACTTGAGAGCCCTGTATTCTGACCCAGTTGACTTGGGCCTCCAGAACCAAAACCAAGTAGAGAGACTTCCAATCCAGTTTTTCCAAGTAACCGATAGCGCATTTTACCCACTTTCTATATGTTTCATTGTAATAAAGATTTGGGGTTTGTAAAAATTCATGGGTAAATTAATTTTTGTTTCATGCGCTTTCAAAAAATCTTTTTGAGTAAGCTTTTGACAAAATTCTAGTTGACGTTAACATATGGGCAAACGAACTTGTTACAAAATCAAAAATGTTTTTAGAAAACAATGAGTAATACACATAGTTCTAATTTATCTCTTAAGTTCAAATTCGCCACTGAGGATTCTGAATTTCAACAAATTCACAGCCTCAACTACAAAACATTTGTAGAAGAGATTCCTCAACATCATAAAAATTCGCTTGGGCTATTGGTTGACAAATTTCATGATCAAAACACTTATATCATTTGTTTAAGGGGAGAAAAATTAGGTGGTATGGTTGCAGTTAGAGACTCAAGACCATTTTCTTTGGATGAAAAATTGGATGACCTTGATTCATATTTCCCTAGAAATGTTAAATCGGTGTGTGAGATTCGACTATTGTCTGTTGACTTTAAATTTCGAAGTGGACAGGTTTTTAAAGGGCTTATGACGGCATTGGCAGATTATTGTATTTTAAAAGATTATGATATAGCGATCATTTCGGGCACGGTTAGAGAACAAAAATTATATAAACGTTTGGGATTTATACCATTTGGACCGCTGGTGGGTCACGAAAAAGCACTTTATCAGCCAATGTATACTTCGCCTGTAAGCATTAGAAAGAAATATAATTCCGTTCCCAGTCCGGCTATAGGATGGGAGGCGTAATTATGCAAGTCAACCTCCTACCTGGACCAGTAAAAATAAGTGAAGATATTCAGAATTCATTTATCAAAGCTCCTATATCTCACCGAGGGCAGGAATTCATTTATGAGTTTGATTTAACTAAGCAATCATTATGTAATTTAGTGTCAGCTAGCCAAGTGGAAATTTTTATGGGTTCAGGGACCTTAGCCAATGATGTAATTGCAGGCCAGTTATCCCTGGAGTCGACTCCAGGGATAATTTTAAGTAATGGAGAATTTGGAGAAAGAATTATTGATCATGCAAGAAGATTTAATCTGGAATTTAAATTACTTCAGAGATCTTGGGGAGAACCATTTGAACATAAGGATATTACGGAAATAATCAATAATTATACGGGTGTTAAATGGATTTGGGCAGTTCACTGTGAGACATCTACAGGAATGTTAAATGATATTGAATTTTTAAAGAAAGAGTGCCAAATCCATAAGATAAATCTAGTTTTAGATTGCATCAGTTCGATAGGTACTACTCCTGTTGATTTAAATCAAGTCTATCTCGCATCTTGTGTCAGTGGAAAAGGGTTAGGGTCATATCCAGGATTATCGATGGTTTTTTATAATCATTCAGTACATTCAGCTCCCAATATACTTCCTAGGTATATAGATTTAGGTCTTCAGGCTGAAAAAGGAGGGATTCCATTCACTTTTTCCTCAAATTTACTTTATGCGTTACAAACTGCTTTAGAACGTTTTACTTCAGATGATGTTTTTAATCATACGGTAGAAGTTTCAACTTGGTTGAAAGAAGAGCTAAAAAATATAGGTTTCACTCCTATAATATCTGATTTGTATTCATCTCCAGCCGTAATTACAGTTTCATTGCCTGAGAAGTTAAATTCTGCAGAAATAGGTAATATTCTAGAAAAAGAAGGATATTTGTTGAGTGCCAATAGTAGTTATTTAATTGAACGCAATTGGATACAAATATGTTTGATGGGAGAATTTTCTCGTCAAACAATCTCTCCTTTGTTAGGACTTTTGAAAAAATTTAATTAGATTTTGACGTTTAATATAGTCAAATTCGTTTTTGCCACAGGGTATTGTCTTTTTGATAATATCATTACTTTGAAAGTATTCAGGAAACCAATTGAAAAGTACAAATCAAAACAACTTTGGCTTTGGAACCCAGATTAGAAAATCGCCCTTTTTCGATGCAACTTTGAAATCTGGAGCAAAAGGGTTTTCTGTATATAATCATATGTACATTCCAAGGGATTTTGGAGATCCTGTAGGAAATTTTTGGAATTTAGTCAATGCCGCGATACTCTGTGATGTTGGATCTGAGCGACAAGTTGAGATAACTGGGCCAGACGCAGCCAGATTTGTCCAATATTTAACACCTAGAAACCTTTCAAAATGTGCAGTAGGGCAATGTAAGTATGTAATTTTAACTGATGAATCTGGTGGTATTCTTAATGATCCCGTGCTTTTAAGGTTAGGAGAAAATCATTTTTGGTTTTCTTTAGCTGATAGTGATGTTTTGTTCTGGGTAAAAGGCGTGGCAATAAATTCTAAAATGGATGTTCAAATCAGTGAACCTGATGTATCTCCCCTTCAGCTTCAAGGACCAAGGTCAAGGGAAATCATGGAGGCATTTCTTGGTAAAGAAGTTTCTGAATTGCGTTATTATTGGTTGAAAGAGGTTAATTTTTGTGGAATACCTCTACTTGTTTCAAGAACTGGTTGGTCTAGTGAATTGGGTTATGAGATTTTCTTGCGAGATGGATCTAAAGGTACAAAACTTTGGAATACCATAATGGAAATAGGGAAATCGTTTGGACTTCAAGCAGGTCATACTTCTACTATTAGACGTATTGAGGGAGGAATGCTTTCGTACCATGCTGACGCAAATTTACATACTAATCCATACGAACTTGGACTTGATCGATTAATAGACTTGGATATGGAGTCTGACTTCATTGGTAAAAATGCTTTACGTTCGATCAGAGAAAAAGGGGTTACTAGAATTCTAGTTGGGTTAATACTTGATTGTGAACCTCTTCCATGGCCTAACAAGGATTTTTGGTCTGTAACAAAAAATAATAAAAATGTTGGGGTTATTACTTCAGCAGTTTATTCTCCTAGACTCAAACAAAATATAGCTTTGGCTATATTGGATTTAAAATTCTCAAAGATAGGTACAATTGTTCATGTTCAAATTGAGGATATTTTCTTGAGAGCTGTTGTTACAGAAATTCCTTTTTTTGATCCCGAAAAGACAATCGCAAAAGAAAAAATAATCAAATAATTTATTACTAGGTTCTGGTAAGTTTTTATATTTTTGACAAATCACCATTATCAATTAATATGTGTTTAACGAACTTTATTATCACTATTTACTGAATAAGTTATTAGGCAAATAAAGGAGAAAACATGAGTGAAAGTCCGTCCGCGCCGCTTAAAAGAGGTTTAACTAATAAAATTGCCGATAATGCATTTCATGGTGGAGCCTTTTTTGATGCGATTGGTACCAAATTTGATGATCTTTCTAAGTCGGATGAGATAATAAATGCTGACGTCCTTGATGCTTGGTTTGATCCATCTCCCTCTGTTATAGATGCCCTTAAAGAAAAATTAGAATGGATAAGTAAGACTTCTCCTCCAACGCACAGTGAAGGGCTGGTGAGTACAATATCACAATTCAGGGACATACCCCTTGAAAACATAGTAGTTGGATCAGGATCCTCTTCATTGATGTTCATTGCACTGAGAGAATTGTTGTCTGCAGAATCAAAAGTGCTGATTTTGGATCCTACATATGGGGAATATCCGCACTTGTTGAATAATGTCATTAAATGTAAAACCAATGCTTTGCGTCTTAAACGGGATGAGAATTATAAAATAGATATATCCACAATCAAAGATGAGTTGGAGAATGGATATGATGCCTTAATATTAGTTAATCCAAATAGTCCTACAGGGCAACATATAGAATCAAAAGATATCGAGGATCTGATTAACAATATTTCGGATAGTATTTTGGTTTGGATTGATGAAACATATACAGATTTTGTTTCGCCATTACAAACCTGTGAGAAGATTGCTTCCAATTCTAAAAATGTAATTATTTGCAAATCCATGTCAAAGGCATATGGATTGAGTGGGTTAAGAGTAGCATATTTGTCTGGCGCTACTAGTTTGATTGCTAGATTATCTAAGATTGTTCCCCCATGGTCAGTGAGTCTGCCCGGTCAAATAGCAGGAGTGTTCGCATTGAAGTCATGGGACTATTATCAAGAGAAATATAAAGAGACCAAAATAAATAGAACCCAATTTCAAATAGATCTTCAGAATATTGGAATTGAAGTTATCCCTGGTTCAGCAAATTTTCTTTTGTGCCACACCAATTCTGTAAAAATACCATCCAGTGAATTAGTAAAAAAATCTAAAGAATTTGGGCTATACATTAGAGATATTTCCCTCACAAGTTCATTTTTAGGTGAATATGCAGTCAGAATTGCAGTTAAAAGCCGGAAAGAAAATTCTAGGATAATAGAAATACTCAAAAGGTCTTTATATATATTGTGAATTTGTTAATTTTAAAAGTTAATTATCGATTATCAGTCTGTTTAATATAGTTGTTAGGCAGATATACTACTCCAATGGCTTATAATTTATTAACATGTATGGAATCAAACTTAGGAAGGAATAGGTACTTATGAAACTAATTGCACATTTTGAAACAACAAAAGGGTTCGATCATTGGAAAACTGTTTTTGAAGGTCATGAGTCTGCTAGAAAACAAGCGGGTATGACAACACTTTTTTATGGAGTTCAAGCCGATAATCAAGATATAATTCATGTTTGTATTAATGTAGAATCCATGGAGAAATTAGAAGAATTCATGGCTAACCCCGAAAATTTGAAGGTGATGGAAGAAGCGGGCACAAAAATGGAAACTCAAGTAGTTACGCCTATTATTCCTAAATATGAATGTTGCTAGTTCTAGTTTACTTACTTATTTGAGTTTGTATGAAAAGTAAGGTTATTCTACTTGCTGGAGCTGGAGGGTCAGGTAAAAGCACTATTGCTGAATTGATATCCAGACAACATGGTTATGAATTATTGGATGGCGATCATGAAGATAGTGAATTTTTCCCTTATGGAGCTCAGTGGTTACCGCAAAATTTAGAATCACTACAAAAAGCTCATCGAAAAATTCTTTCTAAGACAAAACTGTTGGTATCCTCCGGAAAATATGTTGTAGTAGATTATATAATTTTTGGAGACTATATTTCTTATTTTAAGATGTTTGAGGATACTTTTGGGCATGATCTGAAAATAGCTATTTTATATCCTTCAAATTCAGAAAATATCAAAAGGGATTTTGCACGCAGTAATTGGACTACTGGTCCAGTACGAATATCGGCTGTTAGATCAGAACTTTATAAAATTAGAAATAAAATAGGTGTAGAAAAATTTCTAGATACTTCAAATGAATCTCCTGAAGAAACTATAATCAAATATTTCCAATTTTTTTGACAAAATCTTAGGAAATATAGTAAGAAACTACTTATAAAAGCCAGTAGAAATGATTTGTTTTGGGTGAGGAAATTGATGAATTTTTATCAATCTATTGTCGATAGAACGAGAAATATTGGTCAAGCAGTTGTTGGCAAATATCATTTGCCAGGGATAGCAATTGGAGTAACGTCTTCAAAAAACCTAATTTGTGCAGAAGGTTTTGGACTTTCAGATATTGAAGAAAATATTCCTATGGATCCTTCAACTCGTCAGAGGATTGGTTCTATTACCAAGACTATGTTGGGAATATGCGTAATGTCATTGGTAGAGCGAGGGAAAATTTCTCTTGATGACCCTGTAAAAACATTCCTTCCTGACATTCCATTTCAAGGGGAGGCAGATAGTTTAACGATTTGGAATTTAATGACGCATACAGGTGGTATTGGAGAGGCTCCAAATTTAAAGTGGAAAACTGATCCTATGGGAGCTTTGTGGTCTGAAGAGCCGCCTACTGAAACAGTTACTACTGCCTATAGCGAAGGTGTGTTTATTGATGTGATTCCTGGAACTAAATGGCACTACGCTAACCATGGATTTGAGCTTTTAGGAGAAATTATTTCCAGAGTAGAAGGAATTCCAATTGAAAAAGTTTTGATGGAACATATTTTCCAACCTCTGCAAATGAATAGTACTGATTGTCTTGATAAAAATCATAATACTTTAAGCGCCGGATATCATAGAGAACAATCATATGATGATTTAGATAGGGCTGATTTATTTGCAGAACCTATAAGAAATGAATTGTTTGTTGATGGAATTAACATTCGAGGAAAATATGAATATGTTCGCCCTAAAGCTGCGGGATTTGTGCAATCCAACATATATGACATGATCAAATATGCTCAATGTTTATTAAAATCTGGCTTTCCAATAATTTCGGAACAATCATTTCATGAAATGTTAAAACCCCAGTGGTGTTTGGATGAAAGATTGATTACTATGGGTCTTACTTTTTTTCGGAGAGAATGGTTTGGGAAATTAACCTTTGGACATAATGGAGGTATCACTGGGGGATGGAATTCTAACCTCACTATTATCCCTGAGGATGATTTAGCAGTAATTGTTCATGCAAATATTAATTTCTTACAATTTGAAGATTTGGTTAGCGAGATCCTGTTCAGCATTTTTGGAATAGATGATCAAGGATTTAACTCTTGTGATGTTGATAGCACATTTTTTTCGCAGGCATCGGGTGTATATGAATTGCCTCTTGGGATTTTGACGAATTTTAGGCCTATAAATTCTGTTGGTCGCGTTCAAATTTTTCAAGGTTCAGATGGATTTTTGTATATTAAATCTAGACGAGGATTATGGAGAGATGGTAATCGATTGATTCCAATTGATGATAGCAATGACAGCGTATTGATGTTAATCGATACTAATCAAGCCTACTTGCCGAGGATTGTGTTTGTTAAAGGAGAGAATGGTTCTGTCGAAAAGATTCAATTTGATCGGATTGTGGAGATGTATAAGAATCCTTCACTCAAACCATGGTAAATATCTCTACGCCCAACGTGAATTCCTATTGTGGAATTAATTTACTCTCCCTCAATAGATCTTAAGACATCTTCCCCATTGTTTTTCCACCATGAATAAAGCATTGATATATCGGTGCCTATTGAGAAGTGTTTCACACCCATATCGAGATACATTTTTACTTCGTCAGGCGACTCAATTTCTGCTCGTGGTTGAATGCCGGCCCTCAAAGATTCTTTGAAAACTTTGTCATGTGCGGCTTTGACAATTGGATGATTTTGTTCTCCTGGGTGACCAATATTTTGTGAGAAGTCGCCTCCACCCCACTGTACTAGATCAATGCCAGGGATCTCAAGAATTTCATCTAATTCATCAACTGCTCCCTGTTTTTCTATCATTACAGCTTTTACAGTACTGGCTATTTTGTTTACATATTCTGGGCTGTTGTCATCTATATATGCATTCCTACGAGTTGCACATCCGTACAATCCTTTGTGTTCAGGGCTATCTGGATTTGTGATTTTTAATGCTTCTCGCACATCATTGGCAGACCTTGCATCTGTGTATAGTACACTATTAAATCCTGATCCTACTGCTCTTTGGGCAGTAAATTCTTGGTGGCTTTTGTCAACTTTTATCATTGTGCCAAGCCCATATAACTCAGATGCACGAGCGATGTTTGCCAAATCATGCATGTCATAGTCTCCGTATTCAGCAACAAACTCTACATAATCGTAAATCCCAGTATGCCCTAAAGCATCAATCACCTCAGGCAGAGCAAGCATGACGTGAGTACCAAGTGTTGGTTTCCCGCTTTCTAATTTTGATCTTAAAATATTGTGATGCATTTTTGTCTCCATTAAAGCCATTTTGTTTTTACTGTAATTATACCAGCGCATGGAATTATTTTGACAAAATATTCTTACCGATTAGTATATTAATAACGATTTCTCCCAAATATATTTAAGGGATATTTAATTTATTTAGACTAAAATGAGGAACAATGATACATAAAGATTTTATTTGTGAATTATATTTTATTCGACATGGGGAATCAGAGTCGAATGCTACTCCGGGACTTGCAAGTGGAACAAATTATGACGCTCCTTTGACAGATCGTGGTCACCAACAGGCAAAATTATTGGGACAAAGGTTTAGGGTCGAAGGAATTGAATTCGATAGAATTTACAGTTCTACAATGATAAGAGCAATTCAAACAACTCAAAACATGTTGTCTGATATGGGAGATTCCAATAGGAAGTTTGATACGATCTCTGAATTAATAGAGCAGCAAATTCCTGGTTGGAGAGGAGTGCCCTTGGAAGAGGCTATACCTATTGAAATAAAGGCATACCGTGAGGAGAAGGGTAGTGATTTTGTTGGACCTGATGGCGAGAGTATAAGAGAAGTCCAAAGAAGAGCCACAAGTTGGCTTGAAGATGAACTGATTTACAATCGTAAACTTTGTGAAAACCCACAATCTCTTAAGATAGCAATTGTGAGTCATGGCAATACTATGCGGTCTATTTTTCATTACATTATGGGATTTGACCAAAGACTAATCTATAAAATCGGAGTGGACAACACATCAATATTCAGATTTATATTTAATGCTCAAGGGTGGTCTGTGGTTTGCATGAATGACAGTGCCCATTTAAAAACCAAATCTTCAGGTACATTTGAAATTAGAAGCTAGCAAATTCTTTATCGTAGGCTGATTTAGTACCCTTTTGACAAAATACCAGGACCTATTACTATATTTGCACAACTTTTAAATTGGAGGATTTAAATGAATATTTGTATGATTTCGACATTCGAAGGAACATTCGACGATTTTAATAATATGATGGAGAAAATTAGAGAAGCATTTCCAGGGATGACAGATCCTAGTGAACCCACTGAAAGTGTTGAACTTTCATATGACAAAGAGGGATGGTGTAAAGTCATTACAATTGCAAATGTAATAGATTTCGACAAAATGCAAACAGCAATGTCAGCTTCTTGGGTAGCTGAATGGGATAAAAAATATAACAATACTGACGTTGTTTACACACTAGAAAGAATCAATTAATAATCACTTATTGACTTAATAAATTAAGGACATATTTCGTGGTTGCTAAAATATATTCTTTTAGTAACAAATAGGATTATTGATGATGTTTGAACAACAAGATGTCTTTAATATTGGAAGCTGGGGAAGATATGGGAAATTCCGTATTCCAGGAATTGTTGTCACTAAAATGGGATCAGTATTACTTACTGTAGAAGCTCGTTATGGTAGTGGGGCTGATTGGGACAATAGCGATATCTTGATGAGGAAAAGTGTTGATGATGGGGATACTTTTGAGGATCCTGTTTTGCTTTTATCACACGTGGATTTTGATAATGGCCCTATCAATAATTTTGTTATGATCGCTCATGCTGAATCTAATCGGGTTACCGCTGTTTTTTGTTCTGGTTACTCTAAAGTTTTTTCAATGTTTAGTGACGACGATGCCACAACTTTTAGTTCGCCTGTTGAAATCACCTCAGTGATTGAAAATTTTCGTGATGAATATCCTTGGAAAGTTTGCGCGACAGGGCCTGGTCATAGTATTCAGTTAGACGATGGCAGAATTATTGTTCCAATATGGCTGTCTGATGGTACTGGTACGGAATTTGGATCTGGACGTTTAGGGCATAGACCTTCAATTCTTACAGTAATTTATAGTGATGATTTTGGGTCAAATTGGCTGATGGGAGATATATTGTGTAGTGATGGCGATTATTTCGATGGAATCAGAATTACCAATCCTAGTGAAACCGTTGCTGTTCAGAAAAATGATCGAACAGTAATGTTTAATATTAGGACAGAGTCTTCTCCTAATAGGAGGTTAATAGTTACTAGTGATAATGGTGTTTTTAAATTCCAAATAAACCGCTTTGATGACTATCTACTTGAATCCGTTTGCATGGGTAGTTTACTTAGGTATAAAAATCATGATGAAAACAAGAAAGATTATTTGATTTTTATTAATCCTAACAACTTGCAAAAAACGCATGAAGGGGAATTGATATCAGATCCTGTTCCGGGTTCTTCAAGAGATCGAAAGCGACTAACTGTGAAATTAAGTCGAGATGATGGAGAGACCTGGTCTTTTGGTCGTGTAATAGAAGAAGGCCCATCTGGATATAGTGATATTGCGCAATCTAGTAAGGGGGATATTTTTTGCCTCTATGAATTCGGTTCCAAAAATGAATTTTTGGATAATGATGAAGGTAGTTATTTGGTATCAAAAAACCAGTTCACTTCAGTTAGATTGTGTAAATTTAACGTTAGTTGGATCATTAAAGAAGTAAGTGAATTTTCATGACTTCCTCTTTGACAAGATAATAGGACCTACTACCATATCTGAAATACCAATGTATTAATTGTGGAGGTTATGAATGCAATCTTGGATTAAAGAAAACTCAATACTTAGTATTTTGTCAGCAGCTGTAATTTTGTTGGCTTTATTTTGTGGGTACCAGTCATACCAAATCGCTCAGTTGGAATCTACGGCTCTTGCACTTGAGAGCAATCAGAAAACTCATTATCTATACCTTGAGGATCTTGGAAACCATACTATTGATATTATAGAAACTCTAGATAGTTTGATGCGACGCTAGGATGGTTTGCAGAACTTTCAGGACATGTTCATTTACGATTTTTTGACAAAGTTTCTGTAGCAATTACCATATGGGCAATGGTTTCATGTCGAACATATTGAGGAGCAAAATTATTATTAATCAATGGGTTTCTAATTTAACACCTAAACAGACAATAATTTTTTTGGTATTGATCACGGCAGCTATATATGTTGTCTGGTATGTAATAGACGCACTTGACGGTTTTGATCCAGATTATAAACCAGCAGTCACTACTGCTACATCAGGAGCTGGGGTTGGTTCACAAATCAAAGGGGGGGCTGAAATCTTTGACCCAACAAAGAAAACTCCTGAACCTGACTCTTCTAAGTGACTATTCTCTAGTCTCATTACCAAAGTAGCCTTCAATCTTCGTCGCTTTTTGACAAAATTATTGTTCCGGTTACTATATTTGCAACTGACCTTGATGATTTTATAGATAAGTTTTTTGATGAATAAAATTAAAAATAATTATAATGATTGGGCAGACCAGTATGATAATAATATCAATCCAACCAGAGATTTAGATAAAGTAGTTACCCAGGAATCTTTATCTGATCTGAATTTTTCTAACGTACTAGAGCTGGGTTGTGGTTCAGGAAAAAATACTGAATGGCTCATTACAAAAGCAGATAAATTGATTGGAATAGATTTTTCTTCGCGTATGCTGGAATTGGCAAGAAAAAAGATTCCTTCCAAAAATGTCAGTTTTATATGCGCAGACCTTAATGAAAAGTGGCCAGTTAATAATAATTCATTTGACTTAGCAACCATTAACCTGACTTTCGAACATATCAAAATATTAGACCATATTTTTAATTCAGTATTTATTAAATTAAGAAAAGGTGGAAAATGTTTTGTGTCTGAACTTCATCCAGAAAAACAATTAGCAGGAAGTAAAGCTCGATTTCAAGACAATGGTACTGAAATAGTGTTAGATGTATTTCAACATTCTGAATTGGACTATGTTCAAAGTGCAGAGAAAGCTGGTTTTAGCTTACTTGCTAAAAGAGATTGGTACGATGATGGAAAAGATTTGCCGAGGTTAATTTCATTTTTATTTGAGAAACCTGAGTAATGGATTTATTGTTGACTCATCTGAAATAACTATTCTCTATTGTCATCTATCGCTCTAGCCATGAATACAGACCCTACAATGAGTGCGCCCCAAAAACCCCACCCTAATATATTAGCCACATTTTGTAAGAGTCCAGAGTCATGGCTTGGGTTTACGACTGCCTGAATGACAAGCGCGCCTCCTGCACCTATAACGACGGCGATTGAAATTGGAATCACGTAAATTAGAGCTCTCATAGTGGTGGGATTATACACGCCCCTTGTAGACTAATTTCATGACCTATTTCTTAACTCCACAATCAGTACATAACTTCCATAGACCATCGTTCTCAGTCTCGCATTCGGTGCAGATCCAAGTATCAGCAGCAATTTGCTTAGCTGGTTCACCACTAGGGTTCGATGGTTGCTCTGGTGTTGGAGGTTTCTTAAGAATCTTCCAAATCAAGAATGCCGCCCCTGCAATCCCTAAAACTAGGTAAGCCGTAATCATAATAATTCGAACTCCATAATGCAGGAATTATACAGTCCTTTATAGAGTAATTCCATGACCTGTTTCTTAATACTTGTCCAGTTACCATTCTTTGACAAAGTTTCTGTAACTATTACCATATTCGTAATGGATTCATGTGTTAATTAAGGAGTCATCTTGAAATACAACAGGCTGGGAACATCTGATATCGAAGTCTCAGAGTTTACTTTGGGGTGCTGGCCTTTTGCAGGCGGTAACGTCTGGGGATACCAGGACGACACCGACTCCATATCGGCAGTGCACGCCTCCTTGGACGCAGGAATCAACTTCTTCGACACAGCCGAGGGTTATGGCGCTGGCAAATCGGAAGAAGTGCTAGGCGAAGCGTTAAAAGACAGACGCGACCAGGCGGTAATCGCCACCAAGGTGGGCGATAGTCACTTGTCGCCCGACGACGTGCGAAACTCTTGCGAAAGCAGCCTTTCGCGGCTGGGTACCGACTACATTGATTTGTACCTGATCCATTGGCCCAACCACGAAATCCCCATCGCTGATACGATGGGAGCTTTGCAGGGTCTGGTTGATGAAGGCAAAGTTCGGGCCCTGGGTGTCTGCAACTTTGGGGTACAAGACCTATCAGACTTGCTGGAGGTAGGCCACATTGAGGTCAACCAGCTACCCTACAGCTTGCTCTGGAGACCAATCGAATACGAGATTTTCCCAAAGTGTAGGCAGAACAACATAGGTCTGATGACCTACAGCCCTCTGATGCAGGGACTCCTGACCGGCAGATATGGCAATGCTGATGAGGTCCCTGACGGGATAGCGCGCTCAAGGCACTTCGCGTCCACGAGACCTCAAGCCATGCATGGCCAGGTAGGTATGGAGGAGGAGTTATTTGAAGTGATCGCCCGCTTTGCAGAGGTATGCCGTCGAATCGGTCAGCCTATGGCCCATGTCGCATTGGGATGGGTGAAGGCGCACGAAGGTGTAAGCTCGGTGTTGGTAGGCGCACGCAACGCCTACGAGGTTGCCCTGAACCTGCCCGCCTTCGACTTGGCTCTTCCTGAGGAGATCGTAAAAGAGCTTGATGAGTTGACCGAAGGTATCAAGAGCAACCTGGGCAACAGTCCAGATATGTGGCAGGGAGAAAACCGAATGCGATAACTTTCAGTACTTGTTCAGTTACCATTCTTTGACAAAAACTCAGGACCAATTACCATATGCGTACCGTTTCATGAATCAATAGGAGTGAATTTATGATTAACAAATTCTCGTCTAAGCAGATAGTGACTGGTGTTATTGTTTTTCTTGCAGTAGTTGTAGTGATAGGGTATATAATTTCTTCCATTGTTGCAGAAGACAAGGAATTATCCGAAAAAGGTGTAACTAAAGATACCAAACCACCTCAAACTAGGGAAGCTTGGATGGCTGGAGCAAAAACGGGAAATGAATTTTTTGACCCAACTAAAAAAGATTCTTCTCCTAGTACAAAAGGTAAATTGTCTACTACTAATAGAGCCGAATGCACCTTTGATTCTCAAGATATGAAAGTGACTTGTGAAGCTTATAGGACATCTATGCAATCTACCCTAAATTGGTTTGAAGATTCCACTGAAACTACATTGTCTGGTGAAGAAGAAGGCATTTTCGAATTTCCAATTAATGATATATCTGAATCAAAAGTTCTGGTTATTTTGGAAGAATGTGTTAGTACCGCGTGTAAAAAATCGGAGACCTCTGTAGACGTTTCTGTAGATTCAAAATAACTTCTGGTAATTTGTCCATCAGATGATTAAGCCAAAGCCTTAACTTCTAGTGTTTCGTACTACACTTCAGCTTTAATTTCGAGGCGTTTACCACAGCATTTCACCCGTGCGTACATGGAAATAGTATTAATTGTAAGCGTAAGCATCAGAGCGGACACTTAGACTCATAATGCTATGACATCCAGTAACTAATACTATTAGATCTATCGGATGTCCTATCTCTTAGTTCCATTATCACTAAAAACTTAAAAATGCATTTGCATAAGTAACTTTTGATTTCAAATTAATTAAACACCCTTTAGTTAACTCTAGTTCCTGAAAATGTTTAGGATTGTAACCACTCTCCAAGTTTGAAACGTTAAAATTAAACCTTTTATAGTAATTTGGATCCCCGAAAAGAAATAAAGCATCCATTTTCATTTCTTTACTTTTTTTGATGGTTTCTTTCATTAGTTGAGAGCCTATCCCAGAGGATTGAAAATCAGGTAATACTGAAAGAGGTCCAACTGCTCCGCAGAACAAACCCATATCTGGCTCCATAGTTATTGGAGAAACTACGACATTACCTACAATTGTATCTGATAATTCAACAACAAGATTGATTAGCACTTCCCCATCTGAAATTAGTTGTTTAACTAAATTAGATTCTGCTTTTTTCGAGAAAGCAGAATGAATTAAATTGAAAACTTCCTCGAAATCAGATTCTTGAGTTTCTCTTATCATTCCCACTCATTAGTTGCAGGTGGTTTAATAGTAGTGTCATTGTCGAATTATACACGCCCCTTTTATAGAAATTAAATTGTCACACATATTCATTACAACAAACCTGACAAATTAACTATCGCTAAAGAATCTACTCAATTAGATGCGATATTAGGGTGAGATGACTTGCCTGATGACTTGCAAGCCTTATATTGAGGTACTCTGTATGCGCCTCAACCCCTATAATACCACAAAGTTATTCGATATCGTTAACTATTATCCACATAGGCTCCAAGCCCACATTAATTTCAGATACTTTATTCAGATCGCCGGTTTCTTGGTCAATCTTAAAACAAAATAAATTACCTGTATTCAGTCCTGCGGCAAAAAGATGCTGATCAAAATTATCTAACATTATCGCTCTTGGTACAGGATCAGTATTTGTATGACCAATACTTCTTAATGTTCCATCGTTTGGATTTATTGAATAGCTTGCTACGCTATTATGTCCTCTATTTGGCGCAAAAAGAAATTTCCCATTCTGGGTAATTTGAATTTGAGCGCAAGAATTTTCGTCATTGAAATTTTCGGGTAAATTTGAGATTTTTTGAAATGGTTTGAGAGTTCCTGTTTGGGTGCTCATGTGATAAGCCGATATACTGGAATCTTGCTCATTGCTAAAATAAATTATAGGCATTTTTGGATGAAAGACGTAGTGCCTAGGTCCCAATTCTTCATTAGGAGAAAATTGGGGAGGAACATTAGGTGATAATTTTCCATTATGCTCATTAAATATGAATTGCCAAATTTGATTTGGGCCATTTCCGCCAGATATATGAGGGACAAAAACGTATTTATTTGAAGGGTCTGCTTGCATTGAATGAGCACCTTTAGCCGTAGATATCCATTCGATTGGATTTTGTTCTACAGAGCCATCGGCATTCAATTTATGTACAGCACATGCTTTCCCTTCGTAATATGATGAGAATAGGAAGTTTCCTTTTCTGTCAGACCATAAGCAATTTGGATCTGATGGTAGCTTTGCGTTTTCTCCGATGTGGATTAGGGAACCATTTGTTTGATCAATCTTGTAGCATGCAATGTCAGGAATACCCCTTCTTCCTACATATAGAAATCTTTTCGATAAACTGAGTGCAAGAGGAGCAGGTTTCCCAGGTATCTTAAGCTCAGAAATTTTAGATATCTCCCCAGTGGATTTATTCAAAGATAAGATGTTAATTTTGTTTTCAGCCGATGATGTAACATATATATACGTTTTCATGTTTCCTCTTTCTTGTGTTTAGATGATGCTCATAAATTTTAAGGTTTTGATTTCTTTTTCTGCAAGGAACTTCATATGTTCTGTAAGTACTCTTTCAAGGTCATCACGGGTTTCATTTGTTAGTGAAAGGTCGCAAGATTTTTTTACTCCTTCACGTATTAAATATCGTAGAACTTTCAATGTATTAAATGGCAATTTATTTAATTGGTCTGGAGAGTGTATTCTACAACTTGGGCATAAAACTCCGCCACCGCCATGGCTAAAAAGATGATCGTGTGGGTTTAAGGGTTTTCGACAATGGATGCATGAAAAAAAATCAATCATAAATCCAGATATTTCCAACAATTTCAATTCAAAGTTTCGAATCCACATTTTGTTAGAATTTCCTGAATCCAATACCTTTAAGGTGTTAAAAAATAAGCTATACAGATTTTCGGAAGGAGCTCCTTCTACAGTAAAAATATCTGTTAGTTCGGCAATGTATAGTGCTCTTGATGTAGATGCCAAATCTTCTTTGATTGTACGGAAAGTTTCAAGTGCATAAGCTTCAGATAGTATGTCTAAATTTCTACCACGAGCCACTGAAACAGATACTAAATTCAGCAGGTCTATAGTTCCAGATAATTTACTTTTTGGTTTTCTTACACCTTTGGCAACAGCTCTAATTTTGAGACCTTTAGAAGTAATTATTGTAATTATTTTATCTGATTCTCCCAGAGGTATTTGCTTGACTATAATTCCTTCAGATTTATAGATTCTAGATCTGGGCATTTAAATTTCCTCGACAAAAAATTTAATCAGAATTCCTGTCTTCCTTCTAATGCTCTGCTTAATGTGATTTCGTCTGCATATTCTAAATCTCCTCCAACTGGTAATCCCCTTGCTGGACGAGTAATTCTAGATACATTTTCAGAAGCTAAGTTATGTATATACATTGCAGTAGCTTCTCCTTCAAGGTTTGGATTCATAGCCAAGATTAACTCTTCAACAGATTTTTCGGAGATTCTTTTTAGTAATGAGGGGATTTTGAGATCTTCGGGCCCAATTCCATTGAGAGGTGAAATTACTCCGTGTATTACATGATAAAGTCCGCTGAATGACCTGGTGCGTTCCAACGCTATTACGTCCAGAGGCTCTTCGACGACACATATTCTAGAATGATCCCTTGAGGGGTTGGTGCAAAGTTCACAAATTTCTTGTTCAGTAATGTTGTGACAAATTGAACAAAACCTAATTTTTGCCTTGATATCCTTAATTGCATCTGACAAAGCGAATGCATTGTTTTCTGGCATCCTGATCAGAAAATATGTTAATCTTTGGGCTGTTTTTGGTCCAATTCCTGGTAATTTACTTAATTCATCTATTAGTTGGGTTACCACTGGAGACCAGTTAGTTTCATGGTTATAAGTCAATTTAGTGTCCCATTAATTCCATTCTATGAAAGTCCGGGGATATTCATACCACCAGTAACGGCATTCATTTTCTCTGATGCCATTTGCTGGGCCTTAGATAGACCTTCGTTAATTGCTGCTTGGACAAGATCTTCAAGCATCTCAAGGTCTTCAGGATCGACTACATCTTTGGATATTTTCAAAGATTCTAATGTCATTTTACCTGTGACTCTTACTGTTACTACTCCCCCTCCGGAAGTAGCTTCCACAGACGAAGATTCTACTTCTTGTTGAACTTGTAGCATTTGCTTTTGTAGTTCTTGTGCTTGTTTAAGCATTTTACGATTCATCATATGTTTCCTCCATTTTTTCCTTTGTGGATACTACTCTAGCTCCCATGGTTTCTAGTTGGCGAACCAGAGGACTTGTTTGTCTACCAATTACAGAGTTTTTTTCACCAGTTTCATTAATCAGAGCCAATTCTATAGAAAGATTTTGCTTCCATAGTGATTCAATTGCGTCACTAAAAGTTTTAGAAATTCTAGAGTCGGAGAGTTCTTCTTGCATTCTTTCCATGTTTGATCGATGGGCGAACTTAAAGGTTATTTTGTCATTATTGATTTCATAACCTTTACAGGAATGTAATAGTCCTCCGAGCTTAAACTTTTTCCCTTCATGTCTGAGGATTTTTGCCAAATCTTTAATTGGCGCAGTATCATTTGTGGGGTTCTGGTTTTCGTTGTTGACAGTGACGGGGGTGGGTTGATCAAATTCCGAGTTAGTTTTAGGATTTTCTAAAATTTCCGAATCAGGTTTTAGAGATTTGGAAGTGGTTACGTTTTTGGGTTTTGAAGTGGTTGTAGGAGACTTTTGCTGGTTTATTGGGTTTGAAACTACCGGTTTAGGCGTAGAGATTAATGGAGTTTCAGAATTAATTTTAATTGATGATTCTGCCACTGCTGATTCTACGATTGCTAATTCCAATCCCAGCGGTGTTCCTCCATCGGATCCAACATCTGCGTTTGAAAAGATTTTTAACGAATGTATGATTTGATCCATTGATGTTTTGTCAGCTAATGAACTTAATTGAGCTTCAATTTCTTCGTTGTAACCTAATGAAGATTTCGAAGTGACTTTAAGATGCATCGTAGCCCTTAAGAAGTCCAATAAACTATTTTTTAACATTCTCATGTCTTCGCCAGAGGTTGCTATATTGTGAATAGCCTTTAAGCCTTCACTGACTGATCCACTTAGTATGTATGAAGTCAATTCTAAAGTTGATTTGTCTTCTGAAATCCCAATAAAGTTTCGTACAGATTCTTCAGAGACATTATTTTCAAATGCAACAGATAACTGTTCTAGAAGATTTTCTGCATCACGCATTCCACCATTAGAATGTCGTGCAATAAGTCTTAAAGCCTCAGTAGAAGCATCAATTTTCTCGAACTCACAAATAGATGATAATTTTTCAACGATTTGGTCAATTGTGATTCTACGGAAATCAAATCGTTGGCATCTTGAGATGATTGTTGCAGGTACCTTATGAATTTCTGTTGTTGCTAAAATAAATATTGCATGTGATGGAGGCTCTTCGAGTGTTTTTAATAATGCGTTGAATGCTGGTTCAGTTAACATGTGAACTTCATCAATAATGTATATTTTAAATTTTCCGATTGCTGGAGAAAAATGGATCTTTTCACTTATTTCTCTGATGCCGTCTATACTACGGTTACTTGCAGCATCAATTTCAATTAAATCCATTGCAGTACCTTCATTGATTGACTGGCAAAGGTCACACTGGTTGTCTGGTTCTCCATTTTTCGGCGATGTACAATTTAGTGCTTTTGCAAGGATTCTTGCAGTACTTGTTTTGCCGGTTCCTCTGGGGCCACAAAATAAGTATGCATGAGCAATATGATTAATGGACATCGCACGATGCAAAATTGTAGTTACATGGGTTTGTCCCATGATTTCGGACAGACTGGATGGACGCCATTTTCTATAAAATACGTCAGTCATTCCCGGATCCATTCTTTAATGCCTGGTCAATTTTAAGGTTCATTTCATGTTCTTCGTTGGGGTCACGATGGTCATAGCCAAGTAAGTGTAGCACACCATGTGATAAGAGATGATTTAATTCTTTCTGTGTTGAAATATTTGATGTTTTTGCCTGTCTTTGCGCCTGGGGGAAAGAGATGAAAATCTCACCTAGATCTAGTGCATTTGTTATATCAGGAGGTAGAATGAATTCCTCGTTTTCATCCCAAAATGAGGTTGGAGAATCTGACCCGTAATAAACACCTTGAGTTTTGAATCCAAATGCAAGCACGTCTGTTGTATTGTCGATTCCTCGAAACTGATTGTTGAGCCTTTGGATTTCTTCGTCATCAGTAATTACTATAATTACTTGAGCATCTGTTGAGGTTTCGCCTTCAACCAATGTGTCAATTACAACTTTGACTAATTCGCTTTCAGAAATTAAGGCTACAAAATCTGGATCGATATGGATTGTAATATTTGGAGATAAGCTTTGATCCATTTTTTAATCCAAGAAATCCTTAGAATTCAATCAATCCATTGGCTTTTACGAGGTAGCAGATTTATTTTTCTTGCATTGGTTGAGGAGACTGCAGGAATTCGAACAAATCACTTTCAGCAGGAATTACTAAAGTTGAATTTTGTTTAAGTGAACTCGAATATGCTTCCAAGGATCTTTGGAATTTATAAAAATCAGGGCTTTGGCCAACGGCCTCTGCAAATATAGATATAGATTCTGCTTCGCCTGCACCACGAATTATGTTAGCATCACGCTCTGCCTCAGCACGAATAATAGCAGTCTGCCTGTCTACAGAAGATCGTATTTCTGCATCCTGCTGCGCACCTTCAGCTCTTTCTCTATCAGCGATCCTTTTACGTTCTGCACGCATTCTTTCATAAATACTTTCAGAAATCTCTGGAGGAAAGTCAGCTCGCTTCATTCTTACATCTATTATTTGCATCCCAAATTCAGACAATTGCGGGGCAACTGCGTCACGAACGTTGTTCATGATTTTTGCTCTACTAGTTCGTATGATTTCTGCTTGAGTATCCTTAGCTATTTCCTCTCGGAGTTCGGAAGAGATAATTGCAATCACACGAGATTGTGCTTGAGCTTCGCTGTTAAGAGTACGGTAGAACCTAAATGGATCCGTAATTTTACCTCTAGCGTAAATATCAATTACCAGTCGCTTTTTATCTTTTGTTAGAAGCGTATCATCCGGAGGAGCATCGAATAATAACAATCTTTTATCAAAGTATCTTGTTTGGTCCACGAACGGGGCTTTAATGTTTAATCCCGGAGCCTTAATAGATCTTAAAGGTTCTCCAAAACGGGTAACGATTGCCATATTTGTTTCGTCCACCACGAAAAAAGTTTGAGGAACAAATATTGCTCCTAGGACTATGATCGCTATAATAATCGAGGCAAAGGCTTTCATTATTACTCACCTCCCTGCGGATTTGTAATTGTTTGAGTCGATCCATCTAATGGTAAGAACTGAAGCATATTTCCACCAACAGTCTCACTAATGATGTATTTGGTAACCCCTGGAAGGATTTTTTCCATTGACTCAAGATATAATCTTTGTCGTGTAATATCAGGAGCTTTTTCATATTCTTCTAAAACTTTCAAGAATTTTTCTGCCTGACCTGTAGCATCAGCAATTCTTTCTTGTCTGAATGCTTCACTCGCTTCTAAAACTCTAGCAGCATCTCCCCTGGCTCTGGGGAGTTGGTCTTCTTGATAAGCTTGAGCAAGGTTTACGATTTGGGATTTTTCTTCTCGTGCTCTAACTACGTCGTCAAATGCATCGCGAACTGCCATTGGAGCAGAAACCGATTGTAGCTTTACTTCTCTTATGTTCACTCCAGAGGAATATTGATCAAGCAGCTGTTGCATTAGTAGCTTTGTTTCAGCTTGTACTGCAGATTTTTCAGTGGTCAGTACATCATCGATGTTTCTAGATCCGACAATTTGTCGAATAGAAGTTTCAGCAACATCCTTCATAGTGGAACCTTCTGGGTCAACTACTTCAAATAGATAATTTTTTAAGTTTTTAATGTCATACTGTACTACCATCTGGGTTTCAACGATATTTTCGTCACCAGTAATCATCATTGATTCAGCTAATACGGAAGTGCTTTCTCCGTTGATTTCACGAAAACCTAATTCAAGTGTTCTAACTTGATTAACCTGAACTATGTCACGATTTCCAATTGGTGAAGGGAACCACCATCTTAGACCAGGAGATTCAATTGTCTGAAAGTCACCTAATAATCTAGTAGCGGCCTGTTCTCCAGGTTGAACGGTGTAAACACCTGACCCAATCCACAAAAGAGCTACAAGAATAACGCCGCCTATTAAAAGGAATGGTAGAAATCCACCACCTTTACCAGAAAAGCGCCCACCAAATGAACGAAATTTTTCGGTTAGTTGATCAAAGTTTACTTCTGGGTCATCTTGTCTGTACATGATGATTTTCCTTCCTAAGAGTGGCTAAATTTTATCATACAGATACAAATTGTGTCCAAGTACTAATTAATGCTTGATTCGTGTAAAAGTTTAGAATACTCATTCATGTTATTTAATTGCAAGACCGAATCTAAAAACTTTTCCAAACTTGAATAGGAGTTTCGAAGTTGCCTGACTTGAGATCCTATTGGGCTGATTGAAGCTGCACTTTCTCCATAGGTTCCATGAAATGCGAACCAAGCTTGGTTGAGTTTGCGAATGTTATATCCGTTTTCATTGAACAGTTTCTTTCGCATATCCATATATTCTTCAGCATCAGCGATTTTGTTTTTTGAAAGAAGATTTTCTGTTTCAAGGCGAGTGATTTTCATCTCATAGTTAAAATCAAATTTATTTGGTGTTTGGATTTTGGGTGTTTGTACCAGTTCAAAATTAGATTCGATTGAATCTTGTGCGAGGTTTGCAATTTCCTCTCCAAATAGAGTTGCGATAGTTTCATTAAGAGTTTTCATTGAATTTGAATTATGCATGTTTTGTCCTAGGGGATGAAAAAATGCATAGTGGTGAAACCATTCGTGTGCGGTAATAGTTAAAATCTTGTTTAGAGAAACACCATGAGGAATTGCCGATGGATAAGTTGCTATTCCTCCGATTCTAGATACCAGTGCTGATAGATTTTCTTCGTGCATTATTCTTTTTTCCAACATATCTGATTCTTCATCAGATATGTTGGGGTTTATTAGGACATCATTCAATCGAAAAATTTTATTTCTTGGGGAAGTGATTAAGACATTTGGAGTATCACCAAGATTGATGTCAACAGGGGGAAAGGTTATCTTCCCCCAAGTAGCCAGGTTTTTTTCGGCAAGAACCTCATTTATACGGCTTTCGATGATTTCTTCAACTTCATTGGTAATTGAATCTCTTTCATTGATAGTTGATTTTAAATTGAGATTCAAAGAATCAAGTTTTTTGGTCGATAGGCTAGTGTTTTTGTTGTTGATCTGGCGATTTAATTGGATATATTTCAGGACGAGTTGGTTTTCGGAATCTTTATTTTTGGATCCAGGAGATATCGACTTAAGTATTTTATTAGCCCATTTTTTAGGGAAATGGTTTACTTCCCAAATGACAAGATTAAATCTATTCCCTTTTGCGTTAGATGCTTTGTCTAAAAAAGATTGTTCCATTCCATTTTTTGTATCTTGAGGTATTACATGCATTAATGAAACAGCAAAAAAGATTATTAGAGAAAATACGATTTTTTTGTTACTAATCAATAGGGGTACTCGTTAAAAAATTGTAATTTAAAAACCAGGTGAATTATTTTGGTTTTTGGTGAATAATTATCTTATCAATTTTTTAGGTTTCTATCAGTTGAAGTATAGTGATTTAATTTCGGAGCTAAAATCGTGATAGTTGTTCAAATGGATTTTGACAATACTATTTCTGTTGGTAATGTTAGTATCGAACTAAGGAATGAATTTGCCCCAGCAATATGGCGTGAAATGGAAAAAGAATATACCTCAGGGAAATTTTCTGTAGAAGAAAGTAATGTTCGTCAGTATGCTCTTATTCCCTTCGGACAAAGCCAAATCCAGTCTTTTGTTTTAGCAAATTGTTATTTAAAAGACGGGTTTTCAGAATTTGTAGAAACTTGTTATACCTTGGGGGCAACTCCTGTGATAGTGAGTAGTGGCCTGGATTTTTATATTGTTCCTTTGATTGAGAGAGAAGGATTGAAGAACCTACAGATAATTTCTGCTAAAGGCTCGTTCCATAAATCAGGAATTGAAGTAAATTATTTTGGTCCGAATGGAAAACAAATTAGTAAAGGATTTAAAGAATCTTATTTAAGAGATTTCAAAGCTGCTGGACACACAGTGATATATTTTGGTGATAATGAATCCGATTTTGTAGCGGCATCGGAAGCAGATTTTGTTTTTGCATGCGATAGTCTAGTGCAATATTGCAAATTAAATTCAATTCCTCATAAAGAATTCAGGGATTATTTTGAAGCTCAAGAGATTTTGGTTGAAAAATTTGATAGTTTTAATTGAAGGGGATTTTCTGGAAATTTCTGAAAGTTAAGAATTTTTATCTAAAGATTCTTAGGAATCTATCTTGATAATGTTCGAATAATCCCCACCGATCTAGTTCTTGTTTTAATTCTTCGGCGTTGCCGCCTGATTCAACTTTTCTGAAAAGTTTCTCAATTTGATCTTTTGCAGCTTTGGGCGCTCCTCCCAACTCGGGTATTGGGTCTAGAACCCCAGACAATTGCATTTCATTAATGTTATGCCGAGCTGAAGATGAAGTAAATTCGTAAATAAATTTCAAAAGAACTATATCCCAGCAAGCATCAACTCCTACCATTACAACAGCTAAATTTTCTTTTCGATTATCTAAATCGTCACGGATTTTGTGTGCGATTTCAATAGTGGATCCGCTTACGATATCGGTTTTGAAAGCTTCGTTACGGTATTTGTAAAGTATTCCGGGACTATTCCCTCCATATTGTCTGGATAATTGTCCTAAGAATTCGTATGCCTCGTCACTGAATCCTTCTAAATTCATTCCATAGGTAGGAGTAATAATTGCTGGTTTCTCAGCAATTACTCTTCCGGTTCTCACCACACTTTCTGGAGAATAGGTGTTTGAAGGTATCGCATCACTATAAAGGGGTTCTGTTACAACATAGTAGGAAATATTGGTGACTCCAAAAGTGGTTAAGCTTTGTTTTGGAAATCTAACTATCCATGATTGTTCAATTGCTTGTTTCCATTCATTTGGATTCATAATAAAGGTTTCTCGGAAGATCGATTTTTTAATTTGAGTCTTTTTCTTGCTAAAGGAATTAATCCAACAATTAGCATGATTGGTAATTCCATGGAATTTAACCCATTAGAAGATTTTGATGGGTTGCATCCTGGTGATGTTAGTTGTTGAGGTTCTTCTTGGATTTTTTCATTAACAACTTTAGTAGAGTTATCTAATTGGGTTGATTGACCCGATGTTGATAAGTTTTCAACAGTATAAGGAGCGATTGTTGATATTGGGATAGGAGTTGGAAGCAATTTCTCTTTGTCGAGCAGATTATATTCTGGCGCTCCAACAGAATTTCTCCACAAATTCTCTGCTTCAAGCAGGGAAATATCATAAACAATTTTAAATGATGTTTCAGCATTTTTACCGCTTTTAATTGTCGCCATTAATTCGGTTATCGATTTTTCTCCAAAGGTGTCAATTATGAAAGATATAAAACTTTTTGACTGACCATAGAAAATCATTATGTCATCAGCAGTTCCAGGCATTCCTTGCATTGTAGTTATTGGAAGAAGTCTGTTAGTTTCTATTGCAAAATCTAATGCGGCATCGTAAGAAAATCCTGAATTTAGATTCCCGTATTCTGCGAGTCCTTCATGTAACCATGACGGGACGGAACGGGCACGTTTTTCGGCAGCTCTATGAATTAATATGTGGGTTACTTCGTGGGAGGCGGTTCCGAGAGCTAATGAACCACCAGCCTGCATGAGTATGGTTCCCATTGTAGTGTATGCTTGACCTTCTGTGACTAGCTCAGTTCTAATCGATTTACTTCCCGGTGGTAATGCTCCTAGCATTTCTCTGTTGTTATTGTATATGGTGATTCTTATAGGCACTGAAAGATCGGATCCAAGAATTGGTCCCATGCGTTCAACAGTTTTGAATGTAACGTCTAATACGGCTTTTGCACGTCTTTTTATCGGCCCATGATATCCTACAGTGACGGATCCATTTGATACATAGTCCCAAGAGTAATTTGGGTCTTCATAAACAAATTCTTTTTTTTGAGTAGTAAGTTTTTGATTTGTATCGTCTAAAATTTCAAAAGAGTAAGTGATAATCGTTCCTGGTGGGATATGCCTTGAAGCGGTGTTGGTACGCCAAAAGAAATTTGCGTGAGTTGTACCGCTATTTTCAAGTTCCATGTAGTCGTAAACCATAGTGGCTTGTTGACCAATCCGAAATCTTACAATTACTTCTTCAATTCTGTTGGCGGAATCAATTTCTAATTTGTATCTTATTCCTTGAGGGAATTCGGTTTTTACTGATTCTTCTATGATTTTAATTTTATTTTCAGCGTTCAAAATTTGTGGCTGAATGATACTGGCGAGAATATAAGCAAATATCGGAAAAAATAAAATAAAAAGTAAATAAAGCCGATAGGAAATTTTGATGTTCGTCATCAGAGATAATCTTTTTGGAATAATTTCTTGAATGTATATTCAGAATAACTTTGCTAAATATTTCATTTAACTAAATGAAAATTGACATAAACCATATTCGCATTATAGACTCTGGCAGTTGTCGTAGCAATCTAACTTGGTTGTTAAATTTTTAAGAATCCCATGGAGAAATTTATGATTGCAGGTGTTAGAAGGAACGTTTTAATAGACGCAGTAATTCCTGAAAGATGGACTCTAAGAGTACATCCTATTCTTTTAGATGTAATTGTAATGTCGGCATTTGCATTTTTTGTTGCAGTTTTTGCACAGATAACTTTTTATGTGCCTTGGACCCCAGTTCCGGTTACAGGCCAAACCTTCGCAGTTTTGGTCACAGGTGGAGCTTTGGGGTTTTCGAGAGGTGTTGGGGCATTAATAATTTATATGATTATGGGACTATTAAGTTTACCTGTGTTTGCTCCTGTTTCTGCTGATTTGGCTCTCAATGTAGATTCAGGATGGGCCGTTCATTTGATTTTTCCTTGGCATGGCTCTGCTGCAGAATTTTGGGAAATAACTACGAAAGCTAGCTTTGGATATATAGTTGGATTTGTATTTGCTGGTGCATTGGTTGGACATTTCGCTCACCATGCATGGGATCGAAAACCAATGGGTATTTTAGTGATGTTCTTGGCAAACATTTTAATTTATGTTCCTGGATTAATTTGGTTGTGGATTGTGTTAGGCCCGATGAAGGACGAGACTCTTAAACTGTCTCAGGTATTGCAATGGGGATTGTATCCATTCATAGTTGGTGATTTGATGAAGCTTTATTTGGCATTTTTGACGCTGCCTATTGCTTGGGCATTGGTTGAAAAAATTAAAAGAAATAATTCTATAGATCAAGACAAATAAATTTTAGTATCTGCGTGAGGGAAAATTACTTCTAAATTTGCTTGTTTTTCTCGTTGTAGAGTTTCTGAGTAGCTAATGTGTTCTGCAGATTCTAATGGTAGATTGTGTGGACAAGATTGATTCCTCTCTTCCTGAGGACACATATGCATTGCGGGATTGTTAGTCCATAGTCCAACTAATTTCATTGGATAGAAAAGTGTTTCAGCCACATTTCTTAAATCTGCTGGAATCTCGCTTGCCCTTGTTTCGGATTGAGTTTCTAATGCAATGATTATTTGATCCATTTTACCCTTCCTGTGATTTAAAATGGTCCCATCCGTTGTAGGTGGGGACGACAGATTTTCCTGTAGAATCTACTAATGTCACATTGTTTTTTCCCGAAGTAATTTTCCCAATAATATTGATTTGAGTATTTAAAGTTTTTTGAGCGAGAGAAATTATTTTTTCATTACCTGAAAAAAGTAATTCGTAGTCTTCTCCACCGCTAACTGCAAATTCTATCCAGTCATTTGGAAATAAAATTTTCAAATCAGGACTAATTGGTATTTGATTTAGAAATATGTTGGCTCCAACATTACTAGATGAGCACATTTTTTTTAAATCAGTCATTAACCCATCACTGATATCCATCGCAGCTTTCACTCCTAATTTAGCTAATTTAGCTCCTTCAGATACTCTAGAGGATGGGTGAAGATGTGATTCAATCAAATTTTTTACCATACTTGAATTAAAGTCCATTAGATTTGGATTTTTCAAAATATGTAATCCCGCAGCAGAGGATCCCAAAGTTCCAGTAACGCATAATAGATCACCAGGTAGTAATTTATTTCTATAAAGGATTTGTCTCTCGGTATGATCTATAGGCAGTGAACCATTCATTGTTACGGAGATGAAAAAAGTTTCTGATGCAACAATGTCTCCACCAATTATTGTGCCGCCAAGTTCGTGACAGGCTTTGGACATTCCTTGATATAGTTGCAAGATTCCATCGACTGGCAAATCAGGTCTCAATCCTAAAGTAATGGTAGCAAATGTTGGCTTACATCCCATAGATGCAATATCGCTTTGAGAAGATATGATGGATTTCCATCCTAGATCTTGGAAGGTTGTCCACTCTAAGTTGAAGTGGACATTTTCTACTAGAGCATCAGTAGTAACAACATTTGATGTGTGTGAACTTTTAAAAACTGCAGCATCGTCATCAATTGATAAAACTAAATCATGTCCTAGTTTTTTTATGGATTCAATAGAAGTTTCATTTTGAGGAGAAACAATTTTTTGTATTCTGTTGATTAGTTCAAATTCACTTATTTCTGAAACCAACATTATGTAATCCTCTAAAGACCTTAAAAATAGTTTTAACGTTGAACTTATGTTATTATACCGCTCAATTCAATGAAGAGTTTTTTGAGGCGTTTTGCACATGGCTATTAAAAAGAATTCTAATTCAAAGTCGTTGGTTGTGGTTCAGTTAGCTGGTGGAAATGACGCTCTCAATACTATTATCCCCTATACGGATTCAAGATATTTTGATAATAGGCGTAATGTAGCCTTGTCCCAAGAAAGTGTGATCAAGCTTAATGATGAGCTTGGCATGCGGCCTGGAATGGATACGTTTAAGAAATTTTGGGATTCTGGGCAATTGGCAATTATTAATGGGATTGGCTATCCAAACCCAAACAGGTCACATTTTCGCTCAACGGATATCTGGTATACAGCTGATAATGAAAATTTAGGGCAAGAGGGATGGTTAGGAAAGACGATTCGTGACCTTGATCCCTATGCGGAGAATGTTCTTACAGGAGTGAATTTTGGTCGATCTCTCCCCAGAGCAATGTATGCCAAAGATGTTCCGGTTTCTTCTGTTGGAAATTTAGATACTTATGGATTATTCCCTGACATGGAGTCAGAGCTGGATCGAGAGAATACGGTGAATGCATTTTCTAGGATGTATGGTGGTAGAGGGAAAGATCTGATCAAAGATTTTATTTCACAAACTGGAGTGAACGCACTAAAAGGTGCAGATGTTATTCGAAGTGTTTCTGGCAAATATTCGAGTCCTATTGAGTATTCCTCAAGTGCAATTGCTCAGCAATTACAAGCTATTTCAAAGGTTATATGTGCTGATATTGGTACTCGAATTTACTATACTACCTATGGTGGTTTTGACACTCATTCTGGGTTAGTTGACACACATAGCAAGCTTTGGAATGGTCTCTCCTCAGCTGTAGGGGATTTTATGGATGATCTTCAATTTCATGATAAGCATGAAGATATAATGGTTCTTATTTGGTCCGAGTTTGGTAGACGAGTAGCAGATAATGGTGCTGGTTCAGACCATGGTGCTGGAGGAGTAGGCTTTCTTTTGGGATCGGCTGTAGACGGTGGGTTTTATGGGGAATATCCATCATTGGAGCCCAAATATTTAGATGAAGGGGATTTGAAGTTTAATAATGATTTTCGAGGAACGTACTCTTCGATTTTGGAACAATGGTTTGAATTGGATCCAGTTTCTATTTTAGGTGGAAATTACGAGCAATTTTCTATAGTTAAATAAATTCAACTTTCAGTATTGCTTGTTACCATTTGATGACACTTTCATAGTCTATAGAAAGTGTAGATTTTATAGAACGAATCTCAACCAAGAATAATGCGGCGATAGGTGAGTATCCGGCTTCTTTGAGTAGATCTACAGATCCTTGAGAAGTCCCTCCAGTGGCTAAAACGTCATCGAATATTAATATGCTCCCACTGCCAGTTTGAGCTTCTAGTTGGGCCTTTCCGTATTCTAATTCATGATCAATTTTTTTAGTTTCACCTGGTAATCTACCAAGTTTGTTTCGAAGTTGGACAATTCCTTTATTCAGTCTATCTGCCAAGATTGAACCTATTAAAAACCCTCTTGCTTCAATTAAACCAAAGTAGTCAAATGATTCTAAAAAAGGGTGGATTTTCTTGATACAATCTTCTACTAAATGATCACGAGAAGATTTGTCTAAGTAAATTCCGTTCAAGTCTAGATAATTGATTCCTTTGATTGGAAAGTTTTTATAAGTACGGATTTTGTTGACGTAACAAGTCAAAGTTTTATGTCCATTATTTGTAAAAATTCTTTACAATACCATTACAAAAAATAGTTATAGGTATCAGTCCTTCTTGTAGAACAACAAATTTTTCTATGTATTGGTTTAGTTTTTCTGAAGGTATGTATTCTAGATCCTCTAATAATTGAGTAAATTTTTCTTTTGGCAATTCTAATTCTGCTCTTCGTATATTTGCTTGAATTTCAACAGGAAGAGAAGCTAGGTTATTCTGTTGAGGATTGTTTTGTATGTTAGTCATTCATACTCCGTATCAATTAAGTATTTGGAATCTAAGTTTTCTTCTAGAACAAGGGTTATTCGTGTGTTTGACTAAAAAAACTTTATTTTGGATTTCCTTGGATGTCAACTAAAAAATCAATTCGTATTTAGGGATATTGTTTTATAATTTCCTGTCGGGAATATTCGACTTAGAACATTGATCAATGTATCCTTTGTCATCGACATATAATTTAGTTTGTTAGACTTTACTTAAAATTGGGAGATAGGAAAATGACGAAATTTATTTTTATGCCCCCTCAGGATGGTTTGAAACCTCAGTTTTCTTTACAACTTGCTGATTCGTTTCCAGAATTAGAAGTTGTGTCTCCTAAAACAGATGAAGAGGCACTTGAAGCTATAAAAGATGCTGATGCAGCAATGGGCTGGATTCCTCCAGAAGCTTTGAAGGTAGCAAAGAAACTTAAGTGGTTACATAATCCCGATGCAGGTCCATTTTATGGATACTACTATGATGAATTGATAAAACATTCTCTGACCGTTACAAATCCTAGAGGTATTTATTGGGATCATATTTCCCACCATGTATTGATGTTTTTATTTGCTTTGTCACGAGGACTACCCTGGTTTGAAACTGCTAAGAGGGAAAAATTATGGAAAAAAGATGCTAGAAAAACGCCGTATATTTTTCTCGGAGAAGCAACAGTGTTAATCAATGGAGTTGGAGGTATAGGTCATGAAACTGCAAGATTGTGTTTGGAACTAGGAATGAATGTTATTGGAATTGATCCTAGGCCTGAATACAAATTACAGGGTCTAGAAATTTATTCCCCAAATGAAATTGCTACACATTTGCCTAAAGCAGATTTTGTTGTTTCTACAGTTCCGCATACTCCAGAAACCGAATTGATGTTTAACACTAATACATTTAAATTAATGAAAGATTCAGCTTATTTCATTAATGTGGGACGTGGTAAGGTATGTTCAATAGATGATCTTGCAGATGCAATTGAACATGGTGAAATTGCAGGTTGTGGGTTAGACGTATTTGAGATCGAGCCTTTACCTAGTGATCACAGATTGTGGGTTTTGGATAATGTGTTGATAACTCCTCATATTGCTGTAGCGGATGCTGAGAACTTACCCAATCGTAGATATCAAGTGCTTGTTGATAATGTAAGAAATTTCCTTAATGGAAATGAATTAAATAATATTGTTGATAAAGAAAAATGGTTTTAAGAGAAGATTGTGTAAATATTTCAAGTATTTGAGATATTTATACATTTAGCTTCCAAGAATTGATATTTGATTGTTTTTCAACTGAAATCCCTGGCTTTTTAGGATTTATTTGATTAATTAAGCTTTCGATAGAATTTAGTTTTGAAATCATGTCTGTATAGTTTTTGTTACTGCTTTTGCTGTTAGTAAATGGCTGCGGAGAATATTCTCTTTTTTGGTCATAGAACCATTTAAAGTGAGGCATTATTTCGAAGAAAAATTTTCTATACTGTGGATCGATTTGATTTATCCAAGGTTTTGCATTGAATTTATTTACCAAATCATTAAATCCCGAGGTTTCTAGCTCTTCGCCTCTCATTTCCCAGGTTTTAAATTGTAGTTGAAGCTCTTCATAAAGTGTATTGTAATAGTTTTTAGTTGTCGAATATCCATTTAATATTTCCGCACACCAAAAGATCTCTGCTTTCAAACATTTTTGTTCAATGTCGTTCCATATATCTGTAGCATAGGAGATTCTTAAATACCATTTAACTATGCCTATAGAAGGAGCACAGGAGAACTTTTTGATATACCACATTGTACAATCCAGGGCATTTCTTGATTGATCCCATGGGATTATATGTGAGAATTTATTTATGGATGTAGGCCACTCAAATTTTTCTCGTTCTTCAATATTAGGTATTAGATTTTCCGTTTTGATTTTCCTAATATATTCACGGGTGGTTCTAAATGTTGGGTAATTATTATATATATTTTGGGTAAATTTATTGTTATTTGTGTAATCATGATTTTCTGATGATACTTCAGCTGCTTTTGTTAGTGACCAGTTTTTTATTTCATTGAAGATTTCAGGCGCTTTTCCCTTTTTGTTATTTATTAATAGATCAGCTATCTTTTCTATGAATATTATATTTATTGGTTGTCTAGGCATGGTTGATCCTTTTGTGTAATTAATTATATTATAACAGTAAATTATTAAAATAAAACCGTCTTTATTAATTTAAACTGTTTAATATTAATTTTTTATATCATCAAAAATTTGAATAATTTTATTAATTAGATATAATTTTCATGGTTTAGGAGTTCAAAATGAAAATTACTGATATATCCGTCCATAGAGTTTCAATTTCTCAGAATTCTAATACTCGATTGCTACTTCAAGTACATACTGATGAAGGTGTTACTGGCATTTCGGAGGCAGGCAGAAATTTACTTGTTACGCGTGCTTACCTTGAGGAGTTGATTAAACCACTCCTACGAGGAGAGGATCCGTGTCGTCCAAAAAGGATTTGGGAGTTGTTATCTTTGGGTGATTCCGACAAGGCTACGCGTTTTCCGTCCGCAATAGTCGGAGCTATAGATGTTGCTTTGTGGGATATTACAGCCAAATCTGCTGGGCTTCCGTTGTATTCTTTTTTGGGTGGAGCTTCACGTATTGAAATCCCATTATACTGGAGTATAGGTAGTGGATGGAGAAAGTCACCTGAACAAATGTTAGATGATGTTCAGCAAGGTTTTGATAAAGGCTATCGAGCATTTAAAGTACGTATGGATTGGCGTGACTATCGACAAGATTCTAATCCGATTCAAGATTTTGCTATTTTTCAAAAATGTAGAGAATGGCTTCCCGATGATTGCCCGCTTAGTTTTGACGCAAATTGTGGGTATTCTGTCCCAACTGCAATTGAACAGGGCCGTCGTCTAGAGGAATTAGGTGTAGCTCATTTTGAGGAGCCTTTACCTCAATATGACTATCCGGGCTTAAAACAAGTCGTTGATGCCTTGGATTGCGCTGTTTCTACGGGAGAGAATGATATTTCTTCATGGAGATTTCGAGATTTAATTACTTTGGGGAATCCAGATATTCTTCAACCTGATATTTTAAATGTAGGTGGGTTATCAGAGATGATGAGAGTCTATGAGCTCGCAGTGGTTCATAACAAAATTGTGATGCCTCATAGCCCAAGTGTGGGAGCTAATTCAATGGCCAGTTTGCATTTGTATTCCACAATAAAAAATGCTGTAAGGCCACATGAATTTTCTGAAGAATTTACTGGACCTGCTGAAGAAGTATCACAATTATTCATTGATCCAGTTTTACCACATAATGGCAAAATAACTTTGCCAGATCGTCCAGGTTTAGGTTTAGAGATTGATCCAGTAGAATTAAAGAAACGTATTTTAGAATAAATAGGAGTGAATTTGGAACCTATAATTAAGAACTTTGCTAATTTTCAAAACCCTATCCTCTCGAAAGAAGACGGTGCTAGGAAATATGTGATGCTTTATGTTCAGCACGAACCCGGAGAGAATTCGCCTTTACACATACATCCTTGGGAGCATCAAGCTTTTATCACTGAAGGATCTGGGAAGCTTTTTTGTGATGGTGTTGAGTATCCAATTTCTAAAGGAGATTGTATTCGTGTTCCTGAGAATACCGAACATCAATTTCGTAATACTGGGGAAGTTAAATTGAGTAGGGTAACAGTAAATCCCATTAGTTCGGTTGAATAAGAATTAAGATGATACGTCGATTTTGACTATCACAGCAGCATTTACTATAAGACTGTAATCCCCAGAACCTTTTCTACCTTCGATTTCTAATCCCCCGTCGACGATATTGATTTTGCCGTTTCCGTGTGGCAGTTCATCTAATAAAACTTTTTGATCTATTTCTTTTGGTCTAGTAGTTGCTACAGTAACTTCTACTATCATGTTTTTAGAAGTATTTGGTCCAAACAATCCTAAGAACATCAAACTACTTTGGTGGATTGCATTCCATACGGCTCTTCTAGCAGCTTCTGTGACATTTTGACCATGCAAATCAATTCCTGTTCCAAATTCAATTATTGCTGGTTGTAGAGACATTTTTTCTCCTTCAAATGTTTTAATTCTTAAAGTATCGAGCTACGAACTCCCATGCTCCGTCTTTGTAATAGCGATGAGCTCCATCGCCAATGTACAATTGACAGTGCTCTGATGCATTAGCGAATTTATATATTGATTTAAGTTTGGAAAAAGCAAATTTTACACATGTAATAGGAAATATTGGGTCAGTTCTACCCGCAATAACTTTGAATGGCCTTGGAGTGATTAGGCCTGCGATGTCATACATTTCTCCAAGCCTTAAGATTCCAGGGACATAATTGCAATCACAATGTCTCATAGCCCCAATACTTCCTTTGAAAGTGCAAAAATAACAACTGGGAATTGCAATCGCAATTCTAGTATCAATTGCAGCTGTGAATAAAGTAATTGTCCCACCGCCTGAATTTCCAGTCATAGCAATTTTGGATTGATCAATTGGTAGATTCTCTATCGCCCAAGAGATTATACATTGCATGTCCCATACTCTTTCACCAATTGGAGTACGGCCTACCAAAAGACCGTGCATTAATTGTTCTCTACAAGAATAAGTTTTGTCCTCTTTTATATCTGCAGCGGTTCTTGTTTCACCGAATGCTCTTGTTGTAGGAGCAATTGCTATGTAACCTTCTTTTACTGCCTGAACTGCAATATCACGATCCCCTCCATACATTTGCTGGTAATCTTCTTCATTTTTTGCAATACCTACATACATATCAGGCGGGTTATGTCCGTGAGGAGTAATTACTAAAGGTAATGATTTTTGATCTGATATTGGTTTGAGTACGTAAAACGGCAAAGGCACGGTTGGTTCAACCAAAATAGTCCATTCTTCGCGTATGTAATTATTTATTTCTAAGGAATTATGGCAGGTAGCTGAGGGAACATGTTTTTCTAGATCACTGCCCAATAGGTCAAGACCAAGGTGAGATCTTAATTTTGATCTAAATTGATTTTGCCAATATGAAAGGTTTTGAATTTTATCGGTGTTAAATTCAAATTCTGATTCGAAGATCTCAAATGTTTTGTTGAAATGGACTGTAGAATTGTAAGTCATGATCATCTCTCTTGATATACGAAGTGTAAATTAAATGATTATATAATATTGGAGAAATTAAATTACTTGGGTTATAGTCATTTCAGTTAAATTACCTAGGAGATATTGTCATGGATAGACGTCCGAACATCCTTTTTGCATTTGCTGATGATTGGGGAAGATATGCGAGTATATACCGTTCATTTCAGGCAGAAAATTCTCTTAATAATCTAATTGACACACCTAATTTTGACAGAATTGCGACTGAAGGATCATTGTTTTTGAATGCTTATGTGCCAGCACCAAGTTGTACTCCTTGCAGGAGTTCCATTTTGTCTGGAAGCTACTTTTGGGAGACTGGACTTGGAGCAATTTTAAGAGGAGCAGTTTGGGATGAAGAAATTCCAACATATCCATTAATTTTAGAAGAAAACGGATATCACATTGGTTACACATATAAGGTTTGGTCTCCAGGAAAAGCAATTAATGCTCCATATGGAGGAGAAAGAACGAGATATGAAGCATTCGGCAGTGATTTTAATCAGTTTTCGCATGTGGTGACTGAGATGTCTAAGAATATGGGCATTGATGAAGCTAAAAAGATTTTACTTGAAGAAACCGTTGAAAATTTTAAGAGTTTTTTGTCAGACCGACCCAATGGAAATCCATTTTGTTATTGGTGGGGTCCCACAAATACTCACCGTACCTGGGAGAGAGGTTCAGGTAAGCATCTTTGGGGAATAGATCCTGATAGCTTGACAGGTAGATTACCGGAATTCCTACCAGATGTACATGAAATTAGAGAGGACGTAGCCGATTATTTAGGAGAATGTCTTGCTTTTGACGCGGGGCTTGGAAAGATTATAGAAACTTTAGAAGAATCTGGTGAATTAGATAACACTTTAATTGTGATTAGTGGTGATCATGGTATTCCTGGTATTCCTAGGGCAAAATGTAATCTTTATGATATTGGTACTGAGGTAGCACTTGCTGTCAGATGGCCTGAAAAAATTCGTCCTGGGAGAGTAGTAGATGATTTTGTAAATCTTATGGACTTAGCTCCGACCTTTTTGGAAGTTGCCGATGTGCAACCTCCTGCGTCGATGAGTGCTAAAAGTTTAATGAATGTACTAACTAGTAATCAAAGTGTTGGTCAGATAGATCCCGATCGAGATTGGGTTGTTACTGGTCGTGAAAGACATGTAGAAAATGCTAGATCTGGAGGGTTGCCATATCCTATGAGGGCAATAAGGACTAAAGATTTCTTATATATACGTAATTTCAAACCAGATCGTTGGCCTATGGGAGACCCTAAAGGATTAGATGATTTAACGGTAGATGCCCCTAAGTGGGAAGAAATTTCAACTGATACTCGTTGTGCTTATGGAGATTTGGATGCTAGTCCTACTAAGGCCTGGATGATTCATAATCGAGCTGATCACCATGTAACCGATTCTTTCGAACTTGCTTTTGGGAAAAGATCTTTGGAAGAACTTTATGATGTCCAGAACGATCCTGATCTTATGATTAATTTGGCAGAAGATTCTGCATTCAATGATATTAGGGTAGAGCTTGCTTCAAAATTGGATGAAATTTTAATTGAAAATAATGATCCACGACTCTGTGAAACCAATTGTAGATTTGAAAACGCTCCTTTTGCGGGTCCATTAAGTGACAATTATATTTCGCTTAGCGATTCTACTAATTATTTTGGAGCTTAAGCAGATCATAAGTTGGTGAAATGTTGGTGGGCCACCCTGGAATCGAACCAGGGACCTCAGTCTTATCAGGACTGCGCTCTAACCGACTGAGCTAGTGGCCCAAGAAACGAAATTTTCACGAAAGTTCACTTTCTGCAGGGTTATATTCTACTACAATTTCAACTGGAGTGTTTCGAGCTACAACTAGTTCCATTACTTCTGAATTGCTTTCATTTATTGGTTGATGAACTGAGTTGGCAGGAACATAAATGCAATCACCTGGACCAATATCCATAGAAATTTCCAGATTTGGACCTGTTAAGAATTTACCACTTCCACTAGAGACGTAGATAGCGGTTTCACAATTTTTGTGATAGTGAGGACTTGCAGATGAATTCGGTTGAATTGTAGAGATTGCTAGATGTATACCTGATGCACCAGTAAGAGATTCTGATACGCCAGCAATTCTAGACATTGCACCTGAAGAGATTTCCACTTCACGTTCATTTTGTCTTATGACTTTACATAACGGTGTTAGATCAGTTTTCATAAACTAACATTACAATTGCTCTAGTTTATGGTCAAGTAAGGAATTAGTTTATTCTTTCAAGAGTTGAGAGCTAAGTCTCTTCCTGTTAGAATCGCTCGTCTAGGAAGGTTGTTTTCAAATTACTTTTCGGGGGTAATTGAAACTGATTGCGGGAGTAACTCAGTGGTAGAGTATCTGCTTCCCAAGCAGAATGTCGCGGGTTCGAACCCCGTCTCCCGCTCCATCGAATCTTAGAAAAATAACCGCGGAGAGAATTATGAATATTCTATTAACAGGTGGTTCTGGGATGGTTGGATCATTTATTACTCCTTATCTTTTAAAAGATAATAATGTAAAAGTTTTTGATTTGACTCCTCCTCAGAACCAGGAAGTGGATTTTATTCAAGGATCTATGCTGAATCCAAATGATATTAAAGAAGCTTTGAAGGATGTGGAAATTTTCGTTAACGTGACTATGAAGAGTCCGCAGGGTGGTAGTGAGACAACACAATCGATAAAAGAGATTACTGAGAATTATGAATTGAATACAAGGGGATTACATCTATTCTTATTTCATGCTCAAGAGATGGGAGTTTTAAAAGGAGTTCATACTAGTACTATGAGCGTTCATTATAGAGAAAGGGATTTTTTTAATGCAGAAGAAGAAATACCTTTGGATACTCCTTCGGTTTATGGGCTTACAAAAGGCTTTGGTGAGTTGATCTGTTCATATTTTGCTAGATGGTTTGATATGAACATTTTGGCATTGAGGATTACTGGTCCAAGAACTGCACAAAAGTGGGATGAGGAAACTACGAAAATGGGTAAAGGATTGATGGATCGAAGATTATGGATAACACATGAGGAAGATTTAGCCAATGCTTACTTAGCTGGAATGGATTATGTTTCTACGGGGCATGGAAGATTTGAATCAATATTTATCGCAGGCGATCCTAATGAAAATGAACACAATTTAACAAAGGCAAAACATTTACTAAACTGGACCCCGAGGTCAATAGAGATTTAAATGAAAATAGAAAAAATTGAAACACATTTGGTTCGAGATTTATTCCTTGTTGAAATAATTACAGATAATGGCATTAGGGGTTTGGGTCAATCAGCTTGCTGGGGATTCCCTGAAGCAGTAAGTGCTATTGTGAAAAAAATGATTCCACTTTTGATTGGTCAAGATCCTACTAATACCGAACACATTAGCCAATTACTTTATCGATCGGCTCCTTTCAAAGGGTCTGTGTTGTCAGGAGCTTTGTCGGCGATTGATATAGCACTTTGGGATATTAAGGCAAAGAAGTTTCAAATCCCAGTATGGGAATTATTGGGGGGGAAGGTTCGTGACAAAGTGAGACTTCATTTATTGCTAGGTGGTTGGGATAATCAATTGCCAAAAGAAGAGGGGATTTTTGGGGCTGCTAAAAAAGCTGTCGCACAAGGATTTACAGCTTTAAAAATCGATCCACTTCCAGACAATTATTTTGATCTTTCATTGGAAAAACTTGTTAAACAAACCAGGGAATATGTTGGTGCTTTGAGGGAAGGTGCAGGTGATGAAGTCGATATTATTTTAGAAATCCATCGTAAATTAACACCGATGGTTGCCATTCACTTGGCTGAAAATCTAAAGGAATTCAATCCTATGTTTTATGAAGATCCAATTCAAATTGACAGTATTATTTCACAGGGTGAAATAGCCCAGAAAATTTCTATACCTGTAGCAAATGGAGAAAGGATGCATTCTATTTGGGAATTCCGAGAACTTTTAACTCACGGAGGTCCTCAATATGTTAGACCCGATGTAGGATTGGCTGGCGGATTAACCCATACAAAGAAAATTGCAGCAATCGCTGAATCTTTTCATTCGGCTGTTGTTACTCATAATTTCCTAGGTCCCATTTTAACTGCAGCATCTGTACATCTTGATGTTACTATTCCCAATTTCATTACTCAGGAATATACATTGGCTGACGAATCTGAGGAACATGATTTTGTTAATTCTACTCTTAAGCGAGAAGGTGGGTATATCCTTCTTCCAGACGAGATTGGTTTAGGTGTACAAATTGACCAAGAAAAAATTTCTAAAACCCCTTATTCTCCCCGTGAATTGCATGATGCAGTTCCTTTTCGGAATGATGGGTCTGTAGCTTTTTCTGTTTAAATATTTTTAGGAGAATATATTGAAAATTATATCTGTTGAATCTGCAACTTGCGTTGTTCCATTGGATTCAGGTGTTGCTTTTGCGACTAGGTCCGTTCAGGAGCGACATTATACGTTGGTTAGAATCCGTTCAGATTCTGGAATTGAGGGGATTGGATTTTCATATACTGGTCATAAGGCAGGTGGTGTGACAACGATGGCAATAAGAGAATTGTTGTCGGATGTTGTTATTGGACGTGATCCTCATCAAATAGAATCAATATGGGATGAAATGTACAAGGAATCTATTTTGCATGGACGTAGAGGGTCGGTTTTGAGAGGAATCAGTGCAATTGATATAGCTTTATGGGATTTAATTTCAAAAGATGCAGGGCTTCCACTATATAAGATGTTAGGAGCATTTCATGAAGAAATTGTTCCAGCATATGCTAGTGGTGGATATTATCAACCAAATAAGACTCCAGAAGATTTAGCGAATGAGATGCGAAGTTATTTAGATTTGGGACTTAGGGCTGTTAAAATTAAAGTAGGTAGAGTTTCTACCTCAGAGGATGTGACTAGGATAGGATTTGCACGAGAGGCAGTAGGGAACTCAGTCCCTTTATTTTTGGATGCAAATAATGCTTGGAGTGATGCAAGTTCAGCAATTCAGGCCTGTAGGGAATTTGAAGTTCATTCACCTGATTGGATTGAAGAACCATTAATGCCTGATGATATTTTAGGTCATGCAAAAATTGCTCAGGCAATAAATATACCTGTGGCTACGGGGGAAATCCATCAAACGAGATGGGATTTTGAACAGATTTTAGATAATAATGCTGCAGATATTTTGCAATCAGATGCAGGTGTATGCGGGGGCATAACTGAATGGAGGAAGATTGCATCAATGGCAGCAGGACGTGATGTAATTGTTGCTCCTCACTGGTTAGCTGATATACATGTTCACTTAGTTGCCAGTACTCCTAATGCATCTTGGGTTGAGTTCTTTACGGATCATTCAGTTCTAAATATTGGTAGATTGTTTTCGACATCGCTAGAGATCAAAGATGGAGGCTTAAAAATTCCTCAGAGTCCTGGGATAGGTGTGGATTTTGATGATGAAGCAGTTCAAAAATTTTCTTTAGATGGTTGGCTATAATACGAGGAGTGTAAATGCGTGCAGCAGTTATTACGAAACCAGGCGGACCTGAAGTTTTCGAAATTCAAGAAATTGACGACCCAAAATTTGGTAATGAAGATGTTTTAGTTCAGGTTAAAGCATCCGCTTTAAATAGAGCTGATACGTTACAACGAAAAGGAAGATATCCTTCTCCGGTAGGTATTCGATCTGATGTTCCTGGTTTGGAAATGTCGGGGATAGTTTTAGATGTTGGGTCATTAGTTCAGGGATTTAATCCAGGTGATAGGGTGTTTGGATTGTTGGGAGGAGGTGGATATGCTGAAAAAGTAGTGACAAACCAACATATGATTGCACATATTCCGGCCAATTTAAACTTTGAAGAAGCGGCTTCGATTCCTGAAGTTTTTATTACCGCTTTTGATGCAATAGTTAATCAATGTCAGCTTGAGATGGGTGAATCTGTATTAATTCATGCAGTAGGGAGTGGTGTTGGTACAGCGGCAGTTCAGATTGCAAAGTCTCTTGGTGTACGAACATTTGGGACGAGTGGGTCTGATGAAAAGTTAAGCTATGCGAAAGATTTAGGATTGGATGTTCCAATAAATTATCATAAGGATGATTTTTCCGAAGTCATTAGTAAAGATACAAATGATCAAGGTGTTGATGTAGTTTTGGATGTGATTGGAGCTCCATACTGGTACAAAAATATTCAATCATTATCATCTCAGGGGCGATTAGTTTTGGTAGGTACAATGGGAGGTTCAACTCTAGAAATAGATTTTGGCCAATTAATGCAAAAGAGACTCAAGATATTTGGAACAGTTCTTCGAGCAAGGTCGATGCCTGAAAAAATGGCATTGAATCAGCAGTTTATTAAAAACTTGTTGCCCTTGATTTCAACTGGGAAGATTCGACCAATAGTTGACAAAATTTTTCCATTAGAAAAAGTTTCTGATGCTCATACATATATGGAAAGCAATAAGAATTTTGGGAAAATTGTTTTGTCTATATCCTAAAATTTCCAAACGTGTTTTACATTTTGGAGTGTAAAAGAAACTTCTTCGGATATTTCGATTAATGGGTTGAAGACTTGGTCGTGAATTGGTTTAGCAACCCACGCAAGTCTTTCCTCCTCAGAGTTCCAGTATGATATTACTTCGAAAACATTCTCAGGTGTTTTACCTCCAGCTTTTATAAGACTAGAGTCTTCGAATTTTTTAAGTAGTACTGCTTTCAAAAACCCTTTTTGTTTGGCCATTGCAGTGATCCATTTTTCAGAAATACCGTTTTCAAGAGATTTTTCATGACCACTTTTTGGGTTGAAATATACATGTAGTGAAATCATTTTATTAGTTCCATATTGTATTCCCTGGAATTAAGGTGCGAATCTTGTAAAGTGATGTTGAGGCAGTAATGTACATGGTCTTCATGTCCTCATCTCCCCAAGTAAAATTTGATACTGATTCGGGTATTTTAATTACACCAATCGATTTTCCTGAAGGATCGAAATAGTGGATCCCTCCAGGTCCAGTAGTACATATATTTCCTAAAGAATCTATTTTCATTCCATCTGGAACGCCTTTTCCTTCACCAAATACTGTAGCCCAAACCTTTCCTTCAGATAATGATCCATCATCTGAAACAATGAACGAACGAATATGTTCCCTTGCAGAGTCATTAACAAATAATTTTTTCTCGTCGAGAGAAAAACATAATCCATTTGGTTGGATGAAATCATCTGATAAAAGAGTAATTTTTTTGTTTTCAGGTTCAATGTTATAGAGACCACAAAAGTCTAGTTCCTGTTCTCTTGGTACTCCGTAGTATTCCATTCTTCCAAATGAGGGATCCGTAAAATATATAAGGCCGTTTTTACTAATAATTAAATCGTTGGGGCTGTTTAATTCTTTCATGTCATAGTGAGAGGCTAAAATAGTGATTGAACCATTCAATTCAGTTCTAACCACTCTGCTGGTGGCATGTTCACAAGTAATAAGACGCCCTTTAGAATCAAAAAAATTTCCATTTGCCATGTTACTGGGTTGTCTAAATGTTTCGACCCCATTTTTGACTGTCCATTTACGCATGATATTTCCAGGCATATCGCTGAAAATTAAAGCATTTTCAACAGGATTCCAAACTGGTCCTTCGGTGAATTCAAATCCAGTTGCCAGTTGTTGGATTGAGACGTTTGGATTGACTATTTTTTTGAATGTATCGTCACGAATTTCAATGTTCAATTTAATCGCCTTTAATATTTAAAATATTGTTATTGAATAGTTTTTGTGGGCTCTGGCGAGGGTTCCTTTTTTGGAGATGCTAGCCGAAGAATTAAGTATCCTCCAATTCCAGCAATAATTGATCCGATAACTACTCCAATTTTGGCTTGGACAATTGATTGTTCGTCAGTCAAAGCTAAACTGATTATAAATAGAGACATAGTAAAACCGATCCCACCAAGCCACGATACTCCATATATATGGATCCATCGTATACTAGGAGGAAGTGATGCTAAACCAAGACGTACTGCAATCCAAACACAACCGAAAATTCCTATTTGTTTTCCTATGACCAAGCCAAGGATTATTCCTATGCTGACGTCATTAAAAATATTTTCAGATAGATTATGTCCTAAATAAACTCCTGCATTAGATATTGCAAAGAGTGGAATTATTATAAATGAAACTATTGGTAGCAAATTATGCTCAAGTTGAATTAGTGGGGAAGTAATATTGCTAGCTGCGGTTTTTAGTTGTTTTAGATGTTCGTTTTGTTCGTCAGAAAGAATGTCAGATTCAGAAGTTTTGTCGTTTAAAGATTCTTTTTTAAATGAATTTAAAATGTTTTGTACATTGGTCGCAAATGCTGATTTGTTTACTCTCATATTTAATGGAATAGTCATGGCAATTAAAACGCCTGCGATGCTGGTATGGATTCCTGAGGTTAAAATTGATAGCCAGACTAATGCTGCCATCGTACCAAAAAACCAAGCTGATTTAACATGGAGTTTAACTGAAGCAGTAATCATAGAGGTCAACAATAAGCCAGAAACTATAATTTGCGTTAAGTTAATGGTGTCAGTGTAGAAAATCGCTATTACTATTACTGCACCAATATCGTCTACTATAGCAAAAACAGAAAGGAATAATTTCAAACTGATTGGTGCTCTTGTTCGTAGTAATGCAAGTACCGCCATACTAAATGCAATGTCAGTAGCCATTGGGATTCCCCATCCATTGGCTGCGTTAGTATCTTTATTGAGAATATAGAAAAGTATTGCCGGTACAATCATTCCACCCAATGCTGCATATACTGGTAAAGAGGCAGTACGCCAGTTTTTTAATTCACCTTCTAAAATATTTCGTTTTATCTCAAGGCCTATTAAGAAAAAGAAGATTGCCATTAGAAAATCATTTATCCAAAAATGAATGGTTCCATTCAATGAAAAACCAGCAATGCCAATTTCAAAATGGTTTTCCCAAAATTGTTCATATGAAATATGGGCGATATTACTCCAAATGAAAGCGACAATTGCACAAATTACGAGTAATATCCCACTAATAGTTGCATCTTTAATCCAAACATTGAACATGTTTTTGATTGGACCAGTGATGTCTTCAAATATTTTGTCAATAATTGTAAAAAAACTTTTCATTTAGATCTCGAAATTCAGTTGTTGTAAAAGGGATGTTATAGCCTTTAAGACATATTTTATCACATGTTTCGAATTTGTTTGTAATATGATATATTCTGATCTGTAGTTCTATTAGTTACCCAGTATTTCGGTAGGGGGAAAGATGGCATTATTAGAGCAAAGAACAAGTATTGCACAAGTTGCGCATTTACTTAGGAGGGCGGCATTTGGAGAACCAGCTTCCAAGTTGGAGAGCAGGTTGTCAGAGTCATATGAATCAATTGTTGAAGATCTGATAAATGTTGGCAATTATCCTAGGCTTGAGGAAGATCTTTTAGAAAGACATAATTTACAACACGCTGATGAAGAAGTTCGTTATTGGACTAGAGCTAGATGGATATATCGGATGATTAATTCACCTAGGCCTCTTGAAGAAAAAGTTGCATTGATGTGGCATGGGGTTTTTGCTACTGGAGATTCAAAAGTCACAAATAATCCAATGATGAGGACCCATTATGAGATGCTTCGGGATAAAGGACTTGGGAATTTTCAGGATCTACTTGTCGCATTGGCAAAAGATCCTGCAATGATCTTTTGGTTGGATAACCAAATGAATCATGCCGACGCTCCGAATGAAAATTTTGGTAGAGAATTGCTTGAGTTATTTAGCATGGGCATTGGTAATTATAGTGAAGAAGATGTAAAAGAGTGCGCTAGAGCATTCACAGGATGGACGAAATCGCAAACAATTCCTAGATATCCTAATGGGTTTTATGATAGTCAGTTTATATTTAGATCAGAAGATCATGATTATGGAATGAAAACTTTTTTGGGTGAAACTGGCCCATTTAATGGTGAAGATATTATAGATATCATTGTGAAGCAACCAGCTACAGCAAAATTTGTTGCTTCTGAAATCTATTCTTTTTTTGTTTCTGACGATCCAGTTGAAGAACATATTGAATTAATTGCTGAGGTTTTTGTAAATTCGAACTATATGATCTCTGAAGTTTTGCGCTACGTTTTCAATACCGATTTTTTTAAAAATGCAATATTTAAGAAAGTTAAGAGTCCTCCTGAAATTGTAGTCGGAACGGCAATACTTTCTGGAAGACATCAGACACCATACGAATTTGGACTTTCTAGGATGGCAGACGCTACAAAGAATATGGGTCAAGACTTATTAAATCCTCCTACTGTAGAAGGATGGCATACTGGTAGAGAATGGATTGATTCGTCATACTTAATAGAACGAGTGAATTTTTCAGCTCAGATGATATCCGATATTTCTGCTCCAGGAACAGAAGCAATAATTAATAGGATTGCTTCTAAAAAATCTAAGTACCTTGCTAGGGAATTATTGGATGAGTGCTTGTATGAAATGGGATCAATTCATCTTAAACCCCGATCTATTGAAGTGTTATTTGATGAATTAGACATACCAGATTTGATAGATACTGAATCCAATGAATTCTTAGAAATTGTGTCGGGGATGCTTAGGTTAATTGTATCTTCCAGAGAGTATCAATTTTCGTAATGTTTTTGATTTTGAATTTGTAAATTCTGAGGAGAAAAGATGGTTGAACAATTAAATGAAACATTAGACTCTGGAAAACCACCCGTATTTGTTGTAATTCAACTCTCAGGTGGGAATGATTTTATGAGTACAGTAATTCCGTTTAGGGATTCCCATTATTTTGAGTTTCGTAAGACTGTTGGTATTTCTGAAGAAGATGCACTGCATATTGATCAAGGATTTGCCTTTCATCCTGCTATGGGAGCTATTAAACGACTTTGGGATGAAGGTAAGGTAGCGCTTTTCCCAGGATCGGGATATCCTTCTCCCAACAGATCGCATTTTAGATCGATGGACATTTGGCATACCGCTAATCCAGAAACTTTAAGTTCCGATGGTTGGTTAGGGAAAACGATAAGAGAACTTGATCCACAAAAAGAAAATGTTGTTACAGGGGTTAGCTTTGGTTCAGGACTCCCAAGGGCAATGTATTTGTCAGGGACTCCTGCAATATCTGTGACTGAATTAGAGGGATATGGGTTGTTGACTGATCTTGCAGGAAAGAAACAACGCCAGGCAGTAAAAGCTTTTACCAGGATGTATGCCCCAGAAGAATTTGAAGAAGCTAGCGTGGTATGGGACCATTTAGGACAAACAGGTATTGATGCTCTTAATGGAGCAGATATGCTTAGCACTGCTCCTCCTATTTATAAATCTAGTATTGAATATGCTGAGGATTCACTTTCTCAAAGTCTTAAAGGTATAGCTCAAGTTCATCTTTCTGGCATAGGTACAAGAGTGTTTTATGCTCAATTAGGTGGTTTTGATGTTCATGGAGCTCAGATTCAAACACAACAAAAATTACTGTCTTCTGTATCTAGAGCAGTTGGTGATTTTATTGATGATCTTAGAGAACATGAGGCTTCAAATGAGGTCGTGGTAATGATTTTTTCAGAATTTGGTCGCCGAATTCGAGATAATGGAAATGGTACAGATCATGGTTCTGGGGGAGGCACTTTTTTGATTGGTGATAGAGTAAAGGGTGGTTTCTATGATAATTATCCTTCTTTAGCTCCAAAAGACCAACTTGATGGAGATATGCATTTTACTCATGATTTTAGGTCAGTATATGCAACAGTTTTAGAACAATGGATTGGAATCAATTCTAATCCAATATTAGATAGCAAGTTTGATCAATTTGAGGGTGTATTTACTCGTTAGATTTATAAATTCAGTCTTTATAATTAGGAACTCAATATGAGCACATTGACAGATAACCAAATTTCCCATGATCCTAGATATCCGACTTTACTTAGAAGGGGACATAGATATGAATTTTGCTTGGGGCAAAGAGTTCCTGTAGGCGGGTTTTATGGACCTTTGGATGTTTCTATTGGGGATGACGGATGGTTTTATGTATTAAATAGGTGGGAACAATTTCAAAATGTTCCTCGGAATAGATACGTTCCAGTTACTATTGATGATGAATATGGAGAATTTATTTTCCCTACTATTGACGGGAAACCAGAAATTCAAGGGAAGGAAAAGTTCCCTTCCCCGGTAATGTGTACTATTGATAATGAAGGGGTTTTGTACTCTACTGATGAGCATGCAAATGTAGTTTTGATGCTTAGTACGTCTGGCGAAACTATCGGATGGTGGGGTGAGTTTGGATCTCAGGAAGGTCAATTAAATGGCCCATCTGGCATTACATTGGATTCAGATCAGAATCTATGGATAGTTAATTGTAATAATCACAAAATCCAAAAGTTTACTCGTGAAGGTCAATTTATCGATAGTTGGGGGGATTTTGGGACTGAGCTACATCAATTAAATCATCCATGGGGAATTACTATTGATCCAATAGATAATTCTCTTCTGATTGCTGATTGGAGGAATGACTTAGTAAAAAGGTTTTCAACTAAAGGGGATCTTCTCCAGGTAATTGGTAGTCCAGGGAATGGGATAGGGGAGTTAGATAGGCCAAGTTCTGTTGCGGTTGATCAACATGGGGACATCTATATTGTTGATAGAGGAAACAATAGAGTGTTAATTTTTAATCATAGAGGAATGTTTTTGGAGTCGTTGATTGGTGATGGTACTGTAACTGACAAGGGTGTTCAAAAATTATTGGCAAATCCGGATGCCCTTAGACTAAGAGATAATGTGGTTAATTTTGACCGTGAAAAAAGGTTTGCTGCTCCAACCTCAGTTAAAGTGGATTTTCAAGGTAGAGTATTTGTTGTTGATACTGGTAGATGGAGGATTCAGGTTTATCAAAAATTATGGAGGGTTCTAGAAAATTATGAGATCGACGCCCCAGAAATGCATTTGGACCCAGAGATTTATTAAAAGGAATAGTGTGAGAGAATATGATTTTAGGATCTGAAAAATTACTAGAAATGGTCAAGGCATTTGATTTAGTTGAAGGGCTGTCAGAAAGAGAGATAAAGAATCCCGAAGGCGCTGGGTTTGATCTTCGTTTAGGAGAGGTGTTCAAGATTGAAGGAGAAGGATTCCTCGGGGTTTCTGAGAGAGAAACCCCATCAGCTATTCCAATAGCTGGAGGTGAAAAATGTCAGGACATCAATGAGGTCCAAATTCACCCGGGTGAATTTTATTTATTTAAGACTATTGAAACAGTGAATATTCCTGAGGATATTACTGTTAATATTAAACCACGGACTACCACATTTAGATCTGGGATTTATATTCGTTCAGGGAATGTTGCTCCAGGATATTCTGGAGAGTTAACATTTGCAGTAAAAAATGAAGGGCCAAGTATTGTTCGCATAGAAATAGGAGCTAGGATTGTGCATGCTCAATTTTATAGGGTTGAAGGTTCGTCGAACACCTACCGGGGTCAGTGGCAAGGAGGACGAGTGTCTACGGAATCTAGAGAAATCCAAGTTTAAATTTCTATTTTCTCAATTGAGGAACATACTAGCATATGAAAATTTTCCCTTTTAAAGTTTTTGGCCAATTACTTCTAATATTTATAACTGTGATATTCGTTGGATGTGCGAGTAATAATCAAAGTTTAGTTAAACCCACACCTAAACCAAATCCATTGTCTATAGAAGATGATTATTCTATTAAGCTTCATATATATCCAACTCCCATTTCAGTTGATGATATTCTTTCTGATTCGACAAAAGCTTCGAATGATGAGTTAAATTTTTCGGGAAAACCAGTATCGTCTAATTCTTCTAAAAATCTTGATAACCAATTGGAGCCATCAAAAATTGTCAGAATTCCGGCTAATGGGGAACATATTAAATTGCCCTCAATTCACATTTCTGGGAAGAGACAAACAAAAGATTTAGTTACACTTGAGACAACACCTTTCAGAGAAATTCCTTTTACTGAAGATAGCGTTAGCCGTCCAATGCTTTTCACAGATTTGGTAAGAAAGGATCATCAATGGCAATTTACTTCCAGTGCTGTTAATGCTCTTGGAGATGATTTTGGCTCTTTGGTTGGTGCAATGGATGCAACATGGTCACCTGATGGGAAAAAATTGGCTTATGTTTCTGAAGATCAATTTGCACTTGCAATTGCTAGTGATGAAGGAGAGATTTTTCTAGGGATTAATAGTTTTGTTCATTATCCTATTTTTGAATGGTTATCGTGGTCGCCAAATAGTCAATTTCTCGCGGTTATGGTTTTTAATTGGTGTGCGGTTGGATCGAATATCGCTGAATTAGTTATTATTGATGTTGATAACAAGACGCTTAAAAGATATGACTATTATGAATTTTGGCAATCTGAAGGCACGGAAGATGGTCCTACAAAATTTTCTAAGCCCACTCAGTTTCGTTGGTCACCAGACGGGAAAAAATTACTAATTTCTTGGGATTATGTCATGGTCTTAGATGTGTTTAACAACAAATATGAATATATTTTGAAAGAAGGGATTATCCCAGATTGGTCTTCTGATAGCGAAGGAATTTATTATCTTAAATTTCAAGAGCCAAATAATAGGGCCTCAAATGATTCAGTTACTGGGATGTATTATTTGTCGATAGAAGATGATTCCTATCCAAAGTTAATTGCAAGCGAAAACGATTTAAAAACATTGTTGGGCGTTTCTCAGAATCAAAAGATTTCTGGGATTATTGATCAATCTAATGATGGATCACAGTTGGCTTTGAGTATTTCTAGCGGATCTAACGCGAGTGAATATATTAGCAAAGTTTTTGTATTTGATATTTTGTCTGAAAGCTTAACGCATTTGGAACAACCGCAAGGTGTTTATGAGATTAGTAAAAGAATTGAATCACTTCAATGGTCTGTTGATGGAGGTAGTATTTCAGCAATTATTTCTTCCGACGAAATTACCTTGGAGCTGTTAAATTTGTCAAATGGAGCATGGACTTTGTTGAAAAAATTGGAGATCCCTCCTGCATTTTTGCCATCATTAAATAAACGAATAAGATGGGGATCTTAGATTCAGGTTTTATTTCACTAAATCTTTCTTACTTAGCCTTTTACAATAGACTACTGCATGTAATATAGTTGGATATATAAAGCTCATTTGAGTTTTCTAAGATTCATAGTGAGGAATTCTTATGCCAGAAAATTTTGACCCTCAGGAAAGTGCCCTTATTGGGCGTTATTTCACTAATTTAGATAAAGATATATTTTGTTTAGTTAATTTGCCTGAAGTTGTTAAAGGTACATTGTTTTCAAGATATAGTCGTACAGAGAAAACTCTTCGAAGGGTTCTTTTGGATGAGTTTATTAATGCGCCGGAAATGGAATTTGACGAAATCGTAGGATCTCAAAATCAAAATCTATCGGATCCTTTATTGGCAATAGAAAAGGCTGAACGCTTTTATGATCGAGTATTGGTGGGTTATGGTGATGATTCTGTTGCAGAATTAGCCGGGGTACATATTGCTTGTGAGAACATTTCGAGTTTGGCAGCCGATTATCTAACTAATCCTAGGATAGGTATTTCCCCACTAGAAAAATCTGCTAGATATGTAATGTTTGATGAGAAAGTTGATGGAGATTATTTGTACTATAAAGACCCATCAATTATGGCTTCAAAGTATTCCCAGAATTATATTGACTCGATGCGTAATTTATTTGAATCTTATAGATCTTGGATCTATGAGGCTATGGATTATGTTCGCGAAGTATCGCCACAAGATTCTGATACTTCTGATCGTGCTTATGCAAGTGCTGTTCGAGCAAAAGGCTGTGATATAGTAAAAAATATTTTGCCGGCATCTAGGTTGACTAATGTTGGTTTGTTTGGCAATGGTAGAGCGTATGAATATTTGATTAGTTCTTTGTATTCTACTGAACTTTCTGAGACACAGGAGATTGGTAATGAAATGCACAATGAGTTGCGGAAAGTTATTCCTAGTTTCGTAAAAAGGTCTCAAAGGAATGAATATTTGGTGCATCGTAGGACTCTTGTGCAAAATGCCAAATTAACATCATCACAAGGGTTATCCAATGAGAATTCAGTAACATTGGTGGATTTTGATGATGATGCAGAAAAAATTGTTGCATCTGCGATTTTATATCCGCATGCCCAAACAAATTTGAGAGAAATAAAGACTTTAATTGATTCTGAATCGTCAGAGTATATAGAAAATGTAATTAAAGAATATGTAAATAATCGATCATCACGCAGAGATAGGCCTGGTAGACCTTTTGAGAACGTTTTTTACACATTTGAATTTTTAAGTAGTTACGGTGTATATAGAGATTTTCATAGGCACAGACAGCTAACTCAAGAAGCTCAAATTTTAACCCCTGATCTTGGTTATGATATTCCTATAGAAGTAGAGGATATGGGCTTAGAAGATAAGTGGAATAGTCGAATGGATGAGGCTGCAGAAGTGGCTAAGAAAATTGCTGATAGTGGATTGCTATTAGAGTCGCAATATGCGCTCCCCAGGCAATTTAAAGTTCGATGGTATATGAAAATGAATTTGAGAGAAATTTTCCATATGGTTGAGTTAAGGTCTGGTCCTCAAGGGCATCCAGACTATCGTAAAATTGCTCAATCAATTTATCATGAAGTACAAAAAGTACATCCAGTTTTAGCATCAGGGATTTCATTTGTTGATTTAAATGAATATGCTCTTCCAAGACTTGATGCAGAAAAAAGATTGGATGTTAAAAGAGCCAGATTAAAATAAACAGTATATTTTCAATTTCTGGATACAGTTTATTGCAATTTAGGGATTTTCTTGTGAAAATTCGGCCCATAACTTGCTAGGTGCTGGAGTTTTTTGGTTCATGTATTTTGGGTTAATAGTATCTCCATATGGTCTACTACTCGAATCGGTTAGTTTGTGAAATGTGAATGTGCATATTTTCATCATCGGATATAGAGCAACGGCCATTCTGCCCAAATTAGCTAATTCTAGTGTGGGTTTGCCTCGCCATCCTGGATGGAACAATCCTGCGGTGCCGTGGACAATTATGCCCAATCTTCCTAAACTGCTGCGTCCATCTAGTCTTGCTAAAAGGTCAGGAGGGATTTCCAAGGATTCGAAAGTGTTGGCCAACACCAATTCTCCCGGTTGAATTACGAAAGGTTCATTATCTTGGATATTAATAGTTCTAAATAAATCTTCAGGCACCTCTTCTCGTGTGTCTATATACCCCCTACGACCATAATCAAAGACACGTAATTCATGACCCAGTCTGAAATCTAGCGAGGCTGGGCCTAGCTGTGAATTCAAATCAGGAAGTGGATCGACTTTAATATGTTGGGATTTTAAGCTCTCCCTCAAATCGTTATCTGATAGGATCATATTTCACCTTTAATTGTTTTATAGATACGTAAATTATAAATAGTTTTTGAGAAATTTTCTTTCTAGGAATTTTGAGTTTATTTTAGTGATTGTATTTCATTTTTTAGTAGATTTGCTGAATTTATTTCATCTTTATGCCTGACAGGGTGCAAAAACTTTAAAGCTTTTTGTAAATCTTGAGTCGCTAGATCCGGTTGTTTTTTCATCAGATATAGTCTTGCGCGGTCAACATACACTGGACCAAATTCTGGATCGATTCTTATTGCGCTTTCAAAATCATTTAGTGCATATTCGTAAACATCTTTGTTTAGATAAGCTTTGCCGCGCCCATGGAATCCATGTGGCATGTTTGGAAGCATAGCTATTACTGGACCGAAAGCCACAATCGATTCATCCCATAATTCCATTTCTAATAGCCGGAAAGCTCGCGAATAATAAAACAAAGCGGCAGGAGCTGTTGTGGGAGTCGGGATTGGATTAATCACCTTGTTTTCATTTGGTTTTGTTGTAGGTATTGGACTAGGAACATTTTTTGTTTCTATAGGTTCGATGAGGTTTGGAAATTCAGTAGAGTTACTTTTCACAGAATCACATGCTGAGAAAGCCAAGATAAAAAATGTAGCTACCAAGAAATATTTGATGTAAGGACTATGAATCGTTTTCAACAGATTTTCCATTATAAGTTAGTTCATACATTTAAACATATGACAGTGGACAAAAATAGGGACATGTTTTTTTGGAGTGAATAAAGAAGTGAAATTACTAAAAATATGTATTATCCTTCAAAGATAATCGTTTAGGAGGATCAATTGATACGAAGTCTCAATAAGAAAACGCCTCAAATTCATCCAAAAGCATTTGTAAGTGAAGCTGCTTATATTGTGGGTGACGTTCAAATAGATGAAGGCGCAAGCATTTGGCCTGGAACTGTAATTCGTGCTGATTCAGGATATATAAAAATCGGTAAAAATACATGTATACAAGATAATTCTGTTCTACATGGTGATGATGATGTTGTAATTGGTGAAAATGTGGTTATTGGGCATAGAGTATTGTGCCATGCAAAAAATGTTGGTGACCGTTCTCTAATTGGTAATGGAGCAACAGTAAATGATGGTGTGATTATTGGAGAGGATAGTCTTTTAGCATCTGGGACTGTTGTTTTAGAAAATCAACAATTTGAGGCTAGGAGTATGGTTGTAGGAGTTCCAGGCAAGAGAATAGGTAAGGTTCAGAATAGACATATTGAGTTAATTAAAAATATTGCTGAAATGTACAAGGATCGCGGGGAATTGTATAAATCTGAGGGGAATTTAGAATAAGAATGTATGTGAATTCACATTGAAGTAGGAGATCGCATACCCATTAATTCTAGACAGCGTGATAGGACCATCATTGAAGCACTGACAAGTTTTAGACGTGCCATTGTTAAATCGTTATCGTTCTCTAAAATAACCCTGCATCTATCATAAAATCCGTGAAATGATGTTGCTAACTCAATAGAATAATATGGTAAATGATGAGGCTCTAATGAATCAGATGCTATCTCGATTATTTCTGGCAACTTAAGCATTGATTTTATTAACTTTAATTCGGATTCAGTATTTAAAAAAGAAACTTCCGCATCCGCAAACTTAATATTTTGTTCTTTAGCTTTTTCGATAATATTGTAAGCTCTAGCAAATGCGTATTGTATATAATAAACAGGATTTTCATTCGATTGTTGCTTGGCTAATTCTAGGTCGAATTCCATTTGACTTCTTGATGAATGAGATAAGAAAAAATAGCGACATGCATCGGGTCCAACATCATTTATAAGTTCGCTTAAAAGGGAAATATTCCCAGACCTTTTTGAAAGGCGTACTGATTCACTGCCTGCTTTGAAAGTAACGATTTGAGTAATCAAGATTGTCAATTTTTCGGGGTCAATATCCAATGCTCCCATTGCTGCCTTCATTCTCGAAATATGTCCCTGGTGGTCAGCTCCCCAAACATCTATTACTTGATCAAATTTCCTATTGGCAAATTTATCGTGATGATATGCAATGTCAGACGCAAAATAAGTTGGGGAACCATTTTTACGTACTAGAACATTGTCTTTTTCTTCACCCAATTTGGTGGAGGAAAACCATAATGCCCCATCCTTGGAATTTGTATGTTTTTGGTTTTCTAAAACTTCCAGAGTCTTTTTGTATTGACCAGAAGTAAAAAGAGTCCGTTCGCTAAACCATTCGTCGTAGTGAATATTCAGTTTGCTTAAATCCTCTTTGATTTCGGCGAGCATTTTAGTAAGACCGAAATCGATTGAAAGTTTTAAGGATTCTTTCTCGTTAAGAGTTAGTATAGTGTCACCAAATTTTTCCCGAAACTTGTTTGCAATTTCTCCAACGTATTCTCCCTTGTATCCTCCATCAGGTACTTCTTTAGGTTTTCCACTAATTGTGAAATAGTTTGCTAAAATACTTTCCCCAAACATTTCCATTTGACTGCCATAATCGTTTATATAATATTCTCTATGCACCCGATATCCCGCAGCTTCTAGTATGTTAGCCAATGTACTGCCGAACACTACACCTCTACCATGTCCAACGTGGAGTGGTCCTGTTGGATTATTACTTCCAAATTCCAATTGAATAGATTTCCCTGAACCATTTGAGAGATTTCCGAAATTGTGTCCCGCTTTGATGATTTCATTGACCTGATCTGTATACCACTCATCTGAGATGTGGAAATTAATAAATCCAGGTGCAGCAGGTACTATTTCTTTGATTGTATTGCCAGGGGGATGCATTTCTTCAATTAGTGTTTTAGCAATTGCCATGGGGGACATTTTTAATGGTTTTGCAAGTCGTAAGGGCAATGTGGAGCAGATATCTCCATGTTCGGGGTTTTTAGTGCGTTCAATTGTGATTTCAATATCTATAGAGTGAATGACATGAGGAGGTAAAGCCCCTTTTTTTTGAGCATCAGAAAAAGAGGATTTTAATAGTGAAACAATGTCTTTTTTGAGATTACTTTCTAGCATTTAAAAACTCTCTGGAGTAATTAGGAATGGACTATAATTAATGGGGAATTGTTATTTTCTTTATTTGAAACTTTACCAATAACAATTGGATCTGGACAGTCTCTTTTCTTCATTTCTTCTAAGAGAAGCGGCAAATTTTTTTCTGAAATTGATATTAAAAGTCCGCCGGATGTTTGAGCGTCACTAAGTAACAATTTTTCGTCTTCTTTTACGTGTGTGTCCCAATTAACAGTATATGAAATTGAATCTAAATTACGAAATGTGCCACCGGGAAGAATTTTCTTTTTAATTAAATCCCATACACCCTGTATTACAGGTATTTTATTGACTTCAATGGTTGCTGTTTTGTTGCTTGCTTCCATCATTGATTTTAAATGTCCTAGTAACCCGAATCCTGTAATGTCAGTGCAAGCATTTGCTCCAGCAGAGACCATAGATAAGGATGCATTTTGATTTAGGGCTTTCATATGTGATGTCGCCAAGTTAAGTGTTTCCAGATCATCTAACGCTGATTGTTTTGCTGCTGTGGTAATGATACCAGTCCCTAAAGGTTTGGTTAAAACTAATAGGTCTCCATCCTTTGCATTTGCATTAGATATTTGCTCTCCCGGTTTAACAATGCCTAAAATTGCTAATCCATATTTTGGTTCTGCGTCGTCGACCGTATGTCCCCCAGAAATTATGGCTCCAGCTTCTTGGATTTTGTTGGCTCCCCCTTTTAGGATGCTAGTTAAGATTTCTTTTGGTAAATCAATAGGAAATCCAACAATGTTAAGGGCCAAAATTGGTTTTCCTCCCATTGCATATATGTCACTTAAAGCGTTAGATGCCGCAATTTCGCCGAAAGTGTATGGATCATCAACTATTGGGGGGAAAAAATCTACTGTAAATATTAATGCAGTATCGTCAGAAATCTTGTACACAGCTGCATCATCCTTTGTGTCAGATCCAATTATAAGGTCTGGATGAGACATGATGGGTAGCTGACTCAGTACCTGAGCCAGGTCTTCAGGACTAAATTTTGAGGCTCAGCCTGCGCAACTTGCAAGTTCAGTCAAACGAACTGAATCAGAATTCATCTGAATCTCCTAGGGTTTGGTAGTTCAAGTATATTTCAAAAAAATGCTATTGGAAACTGATTTGGTTCAGAATATTTTTAAAAGCAATTTCTTTTTGATATTAAATTCAGTCCAAATGTGTGGACGTAATTTCCTTGCAAAAAACATGTTTATATGAAATTTAGGGAAGTGGGCAATTTATTTTTATTTTATAAAAATGCTATTGTTAAGTAGAAAATGTAGAATGCATTCAGCATAGGAGAAAATATGGAAATTCGTGAGAACATTATCAAACGGAAATTATCAGCAGGTGAAATTGCTACTGTCGTCAGTGGATTTAACTCTCCCGACATTATAGACTTTTTAGGACAGTTTGGATTTGATGGGGTTTGGATTGAAGCTGAACATGGCCCCATAGATTTTTCTGATATACCTAATCTTACTCGAGCTAGTGACTTATGGGGAATGTCCAGTATAGTTAGAGTTCGTGAGAACAACTACAGTCTAATTTATCGGACACTTGATTTGGGGGCGCAAGGTATCGTTGTTCCCCATGTAGATACTGCAAAAGATGCAAGGGATCTGGTAAGAGCCACAAAATTTTCTCCGATTGGTGCTAGAGGTATGTTTAGTGGTAGGCAATCTTGGGGAGTAGAAAATTACTTAGAAAATGCCAACTCGCAAGTTCTTTCAGTAGCATTAATTGAGGATATAGTTGCTATTAATAATTTGGACGAAATTTTGTCAGTAGATGATATTGATGTGTTTTTTGTAGCACCAAGTGATTTAGCGCAATCAATGGGTCATTTTGGGAATAATAATCATGAGGAAGTTAGGGCTACAATTGCTAATGCGATTGCAAAGATTAATGATCGAGGAAGATGTGCTGGTGCACTAGTGGCTGATTCGAATTTGGAAGAATACATTGATTGGGGCGCAAGGCTAATAATGGTTTCTTGGAATTCGTGGTTGTCAGAGGGTGCTAAGAAATTTGTTGAACGTATTCCTAAATAAAAAGCTTGATAATTAGAATCACTTAATAGCGTCAAATTAAGGTTAATGTATATGAGTAATTTGACAAAAATACTCCAAAATAATTTTGATGTCAGTTATTATCAACACTTAATAGTGGCGGGCGAACTTGCCGATTGTATGAATTCTAAAGTGTATTTGGTTGGCGGTGCAGTCAGAGACGTATTGCTAGGAAAATCAGTTAATGATATTGATTTGGTGGTTGTTGGAGATTCAGAGAGTTTTGCTAATCAATTGGCTAGTAGGCTGGGCGGAGAAATTACAGCTAGGTCTCAATTTTTAACAGCAAAGATTTCGTTTTCAGATTTTAGCATTGATGTGGCTTCTGCTAGGAGAGACTATTATTCCTATCCAGGATCTTTACCGCAAGTAAATCTGGTTAAGACAATAGATCAAGACTTGGTTAGAAGAGATATTTCGATAAATGCTATGGCGATTAGTATTAATCGAAATACTTGGGGAGATTTAATCGATCCAATGAATGGTGAAGAAGATTTACATCAACGGAAAGTACGAATTTTGTATAAGCGTAGTTTTCGAGATGATCCTACTAGAATGCTTCGAGTCATTCTGTATTCCCAGCGTTTAGGATTTCCTGTAGATGAATCTTCTAAAGATCTTATTTCAAAAAACTTAAAGTATTTAAAGCGTATGGCAGGGTGGAGGATTTTTATAACATTTAAACATATTTTGAGAGAACCTAACCCTCATAAGATCTTGTATGAAGCGCATGCAACAGGCATTCTACAAGCAATACATTCTTCATTAGCATTGAAGGATTCAGATATTGAAAAGTTGAAACTTATTACAAAATTTGATGGTGAAAATTCTCATTTTGTAATGCTTTCTATTTTGGTTGAGTCATTGACAGAATCAGAAGCTAAAAAGTTGATACGGCGTTTAAAAATGACTGGAAGGTGGGTAAGAGTAATTAATGATACCCAGTCAGTAAAGAAAGTTTTGAAAGTTTTGGCAAAAAAGGAGATTCGAAATAGCAAGATATTTCATTTGTTGTCACATTTAGATGTTGCAACTCTTGAAGCAATGTGTTTGATTTCGAATTCAAACACATTGCGATCTAACTTAAGGTTGTTTCTAGATAATTTGAGATTTGTTACTCCACGGTTAAAAGGTGATGATTTGATTCAATTGGGATTTACTGAAGGTCCCATTATTGGCAAAGTTCTTGAAAGATTAGCAAATCTTGTGATTGACGGATTGGTAAAAACTAAAGAAGATGAGATGAATATTGCTAGAGAGATTTTAAAAGATATCTGATGCAAATTTATTAGATGTGAATTATTGAATTAGTTTTATGTGTAAATTGAAATTTTCCAAAGATGATTCCAATCTCAAATTTGTTCCATTATCGTTCCCATTAAAAAATAAGATTTTTATTTGTGGTGCGGGGGGTAAGTCTTCATTAGCTAGATCTATTCAGGAAAAACATGGAAATGTACACATTGAACTGGATGCTTGCAAATTTCTCCCAAATTGGAAAGAAAGAACTGTTGAAGAATTTCGAGATTTTACTGTAGAAAAGATAAAAGATTCCCAAGGTCGGTGGGTCATTGAGGGGAATTATACTGAGAAATTAGGAAATTTGATTCTAAAAGATTCCAAATTGATTATATGGTTGGATCTTTCTTGGGAAGTAGTTTTTTGGAGGATTTTTCTTAGATCCATACGACGTTGTTTTACAAAACAAACGGTTTGTGGAGGAAACCATGAGACTTGGAGGCAATTCTTTAGTAGAGATTCGATATGTTGGTACTATATTTCTAGGCGTTTTAGAATTCTCAAAGGGCATAGGGAATTTCTGCAATTAGTTCCCCTTGAGATTCCAATATTGAGGATTTCTAATGCCAGGCAATTACGTTCTTTTTATAAAATCCATGAGTTAAATTTGATCAGAGAGAATCAACTATCCAACTGATATACCATTACCATTTCCAGGTTCGGTCATGGAAAATGCATCTAAAATTTTGTCTAGTTCATCTAAGGGTATATCTGTTCTAATTAAGGAAATATCTTTAATTGTTTTACCCGTTTCTTGTGCTTCTTTTGCAATTGATGCCGCTTGATCATATCCAATATAGGGAACTAGAGTTGTAACAATTGCGAGACCTCTTTCGGCCATATCGGGTCCCACATTAGTGGCTTTTAAGCCGGATATACACTGCGAGGATAGATTTAACGAAGAAGTGGATAGCAATTCAATTGATTGGAGAAGATTGAATGCACAAATTGGCATCATAACATTAATTTCGAAATTTCCTGATTGGCCACCAATTGCTATAGTTGTATCATTCCCAATTACTTGAGCAGCTACCATACAAACAGATTCAGGAATTACAGGGTTAACTTTGCCTGGCATTATTGAACTACCTGGTTGCACTTCAGGTAGAGATATTTCTCCAATTCCTGCCCTTGGTCCAGAGCCTAACCATCGGATATCATTAGAAATTTTCATTAGGCTTACTGCAATTGTTTTTAGGACACCACTTGTTTCAACTATTGAGTCTAAACTGCTTTGAGCTTGAAAATGGTTTGACGTTTCTGAGACATTGATATTTAGCTTTTCGGAAAGCATTTTGCAAACTTTTTTAGCGAATTCTGGATGAGTATTTACTCCAGTACCTACTGCAGTTCCACCAAGAGCCACTTCTGACAATTCGGATTTTGCATGTTCAAGTCGTTCTATGCTTTTTTGTATTTGTCCAGCATAACCCGAAAATTCTTGTCCTAATCTGATTGGGGTTGCATCTTGTAGGTGGGTACGCCCAGTTTTAATTACATCAATGAATTCATTAGATTTATCAGTTAGAGAGTTTTTCAAATGCATTAATGCTGGAATTAAACTATGAGTGATCTCTACGTTTGCAGCTATGTGGATTGATGTAGGGATAACATCATTTGATGATTGCCCCATGTTTACGTGGTCATTAGGATGTACAGGGGTTCTTGACCCTAATTCGCCGCCTAAAATTTCAATTGCCCTGTTGGAGATTACTTCATTTGCATTCATATTCGTGGAGGTTCCAGAACCTGTTTGGAAAATATCAACTAGAAATTGATCGTGTAGTGATCCGTCAGCGATTTCTGCTGCTGCTTGGATTATTGATTTGGATAATTCATCTTCTAATAAGTTGAGTTCATTATTCACTTTGGCAGCGCAAAGTTTTACATTTGCAATTGCTTGAATAAAGGCAGATTGAAAACGTAAATCGCTTATTGGGAAATTTAAAATCGCACGCATAGTATTTGCTCCATAATATGCGTCTAAGGGAACTTCAAACTCTCCCATGGAATCTTTTTCAGTTCTAAACTTGCTTGAATTGCTCATGAAGATTTCTCCATTGTAAAAATTTCGTAGAATTTTCGCTTATTTAAATACAGTACCTACAAGGTATTGTATTATTTGTTCCGCAACAACATTCCCTTCAGCTTCCATTGTATGACCAACGTTTGGGATTTCGGAAAATTTTACTGGCTGTTTGATTTTGTCTAATTCGCGTTGGATTTCAACCGATGGTGAGATCGTGTCATTTTGTCCGGCGATGAACAATTTTGGTCGTTTGTCTTTTTGAATGCGGGAGTTTTTTAAAGATGATATGGGGGGTGATATCAATATGAAGCAACGAGCATGTTTGAATTGTTTTATATTGTCTAAAATCACTCCAGCTCCGAATGAATATCCTACTAATACGATGTTGTTTTTATCAAATCCAGAACCCTTCCATGCTCTAGTAAGATTTATAGCCGCTTTAATATCTTCATTCGAATTTTTTCCGTTTTCAAAATCACCTTCACTACCTCCAATACCTCTAAAATTAAATCGTAAAGAAGCAATTCCAGACTCGCTTCCAATCTTGCTAATAGAAGCGATTAATCCATTGTGCATGCTGCCACCAATAGAAGGATGAGGATGGCAAAGAATCATTCCAGGACTGGACCCTAGTGTTTCTGTAGGCGAAGTAATTAGTCCTATGAGGGAGTGTTTTTTAGAGTAAAAATCTATTGAAAGTTGGTGCATTCTATTCTCGCATTTTTCATTTCATTGAATAAAAGTATACAACAATGAAGTTGTTTAAATGAAATGTTGGTGATGGTTTCAATAACTGATACAATCAGCCTGATTATGAATTCCGAGGATGCAATGAAAATAATAGATTTAAGAAGTGATACGGTTACGCATCCTACTCCTGACATGAGAAAGGCTATGGCCGATGCAGAAGTTGGAGACGACGTATTTCGTGATGACCCAACTACTATTAGATTGGAGCAAAAGGCTGCTGAATTATTGGGTATGGAAGCTGCATTGTTCGTTTCCAGTGGGACGCAAGGAAATCTTGTTGCATTGTTATCACATGTTCAGCGGGGAGGCGAAGTCCTTCTTGGAGACAAATCACATATATATTTAAATGAAGGTGGTGGTGCATCCGCATTGGGAGGTATTGGTTACAATGTAGTCAATAACGACTCTCGTGGGATGATTTTTCCTGAACAAATTCTTGATGCGATTAAGACAGTTGATGTACATCATTCAAGATCATCATTAGTTGCTTTGGAAAACACTCATAATGTTTGTGGTGGATTACCTTTGAGCGCTGCGGATATTGATTCAGTTGGTGAGGTGGCTCATAAAAATAATATGCCTTTACATATTGATGGTGCAAGGATATTTAATGCGGCAACTGCACTTGAAACGTCTGTATCAGATTTGGTTTCTGCAGCAGATAGTGTCACATTTTGTTTGTCGAAAGGTTTAAGTTGTCCAATTGGATCAATACTTTGTGGGCCGAGAGATTTTATTGAAGAAGCCAGACATTGGAGGAAAATGCTCGGTTCTGGGATGAGACAAGTAGGAATTATTGCCGCTGCAGGTATAGTTGCCTTGGATACAATGATCGAAAGGTTGTCAGAAGATCACGAAAATGCGCGTAATTTGGCGTTGGGTCTTGCTAATATTCCTGGGATTTCTATTCAACCTGATCTAGTACAGACGAATTTAGTGTTCTTTGAAATTAAAGGTGTTGATCCTGTTCGATTGAAAGACAGGATCAATGAGAATGGGGTATTAGGGGGTAATATAATTCCGCGATGGAGATTTGCTACTCACTATGGGATTAATGACGAAGATATCGAAAAGACACTGGAAGTGATGCGCATAGCGATGAAAGTGGAGCAAGAAGCACTTTAGCCTTTTCCCCGATTGATATTTTGGTCTTTCGAATCATTTTGATTCCAAAGACGTTGCAATCTTTTCGTTATTTCTTTTTCGTATCCGTAGGATGTGGGTTTGTAAAATTGAGTCCCTTGAAGGTTTTTCGGAAGGTTTTGCATCGGATGGAAGGCATCATCATAGTTGTGAGAATACTTGTAATCTTTTCCATATCCTATATCTTTCATTAACCCTGTAACAGCGTTTCTTAAGTGCATTGGTACAGGTTCCCCAGATGTATTGTGAGCAGAATCTAATGCATTGTTAATTGCTGAATATGCGCTGTTACTTTTTGGTGCGGCTGCTAAATAGATTGTTGCTTCAGCTAATGGGATTCTGCACTCAGGCATTCCGATGAAGTGTACTGCTTGCTGAGCTGCCATGGCAACGGATAAAGCTTGTGGGTCTGCGAGACCAATGTCTTCTGCTGCTAAAATGACAATTCTCCTTGCGATAAACATCAAATCTTCCCCGGCATCAAGCATCCTTGCAAGCCAATAAATTGCTGCATCAGGGTCAGAGCCTCGCACAGATTTAATGAACGCTGAGATCGTGTTGTAGTGATGTTCTCCAGATTTATCGTATGCTGCGGATTTGTGCTGTAAAACTTGGTTAATGGTCTCATCATCTATGACACATTCCCCATTCTGGTTAGGGTCAGTTACTGAAACTGCAATCTCTAAAACATTTAAAGCTGTTCTAGCATCACCATTTGTGATTTCTATGATCTTCTCCATCGCTTCATTTGTTAGACTTGCGTTATGCGAGCCTAATCCCTTTTTTGGATCTTTTACTGCATGATTAATTATTTTAGCAATTGATTCTTTAGTTAATGGATTAAGAATGTATATTTGAGTTCTAGATAACAATGGTGGAACTATCTCAAAAGACGGATTTTCAGTAGTGGCTCCCACCAAAATGAAAGTCCCATTTTCAACAAACGGTAGTGCGACATCTTGCTGGGATTTGTTGAGTCTATGGATTTCATCGACAAACAAAATTGTGCGTTTTTGGTACATTCCTAATCTGTTTTTTGATTCAGAAGCTATGTTTCTGATTTCACCAACACCACTCGTTACGGCGCTAATTCTTTCAAAATGACTCTTTGTGGTTTCAGCTATTATTTGCGCTAGTGTTGTTTTCCCAGACCCAGGGGGGCCCCATAGAATGAAACTTGGTATTGAATCAGCTTCTATACTTTTTCTTAGAATGGCGTTGTTGGATGTAAGATGTTCCTGTCCAAAATATTCCTCAAAAGATCTTGGCCTCATTCTGTCAGCTAATGGAGAAGAATTATGTCTTTCTTTCTCACTAGAATGTTCAAATAGATTCATTGTTTTTTTGTGAAGCTTTTAAAGCGTATGAAATGGATTGTAAGAGAATTTCATCTTGATTGACGAAAACTGTACGTGGATCAAAAAGGATGTGTTCATTTTCAATTTTGCCGATTACGGGAGTGGGAGCATTTCGTAGATGTTGTGATAGTGAATTTGCTCCTCCATTAATCGATTCGCAATTGATTCGAAGAGACTTTGAGTGGATTGTTTCTCCTGGTAGACTTCCTCCTCCTATTGTAGAAAATGAATCCGTTACTGTGGCAATTTCTCCTATTTCTTTTGCCAGGTAATATGCTCTCTTTTCAATTTTTTCTAATGGCATTGAAATCATCTTCCAGATGGGAATTTTTTCTTCAACCTCTCCATTGATATAGTGTAATAAAGTTGAATGAAGTGCTGCTAGGGTAATTTTGTCAACTCTTAGAGCTCTTGTGAGGGGATGTTTTTTAATCTTAGAAATGAAACTGTTGGTCCCTGATATAATTCCACATTGCGGTCCACCAAGTAATTTGTCACCAGAAAAGCAAGTTATCGGAATGCCTGATTCAACAGAATCTTGGGGGGTGGGCTCTTTGGAGAGTCCGTATTTTGATGTGTCTAGAATACATCCGCTGCCCAAATCTTGAATTACAGGCAAATCATATTTCTCACCCAATGTAGAAATCTCTTCTGTTGTAGGATTGGAAGTGAACCCTACAACTTTAAAATTGCTTAAATGGACAGTAAGAATTGCTCCAGTATTCTCATTTATTGCCTCTTCATAATCCGAAATGTATGTCCGATTTGTAGTTCCTACTTCAACCAATTTTGCCCCGCTTTGGTTAAGTACATCGGGGATCCTAAATCCCCCACCAATTTCTACGGATTCACTCCGAGAGATAATAACTTCTTTTCCGAAAGCAACGCTAGATAGTGATAGCATTAAGGCACTGGCGTTGTTATTAACAACTATAGATTCATCAGCACCAACAAGTAAATTGAATAGCTCTGATATTTTGTTATATCTATCACCTCTGGTACCAGTTTGAAGATCGATTTCTAAAGCATTATAATTTTGTAAAACACTTTTCACTGAAACCTGTGCTTCTTCACTCAATGGAGACCTTCCAAGATTTGTATGGATTATTACTCCTGTACCATTGATAACTTCTTGAGGCCATGCAATTTTTCTAAATCGATCTAACTCACTTAGTAATCTTTTTTGAATTTTTTCATATGTTAGAGGTTCATTACCTGAGGCGATTATCTTTCTGGCTGAATTGATAGTTTTTCTTGCGACCTCTAGAGTCACTTCTTTTGGTAATGTTTTTGTTTTTACTAATACTTGTGGATCTGAAATCAACCGTTCCACAGAAGGTAATTCCCTGTATGGGTTTGATAGGTCTTTGTTCAAATTAACCTCCTAATTGTTGGATTATTTTACATTACCAAATGCCAAGAGTCTCCCATTGATTTTCTTTAATCAATTGTTGACCATATAGCAAGCCTAATATAGAATACATTCAATAGCCGGAGACGGGGTATTATGCGAGTGATAGGAATTACCGGCGGTATCGGAGCCGGGAAAAGTACAGTTTCTGAAATATTGGCTTCTCTAGGTCTTGAAGTAATCAATGTTGATGAATTAGGACATCAAGTTTATTTGCCGTTTACGAGTGGTTGGGATGAAGTTGTGAAAGAATTTGGTAAAGAAGTTCTAACAGAAGATGGAGAAATAAACAGATCGAAATTAAGGGCAAAAGTGTTTGATGACTCTAGGGCACTTGTTAGACTTAATCAAATTACTCATCCTAAGATTCGACAACTCTTGAGCCAATCTATTTTGGATAGAAAAAATGCTGGGAGCCTTATTATTGGATTTGAGGCAGCATTGTTGATTGAAGCGGATTGGAAAGAATTAGCAGATCAGATTTGGGTTGTTACAGCGCCAAAATCAGTAATTATTGATCGTGTTGCACGTCGTTCTCCAGCACTTGATAATCAGACTATTCAGTCGATGATTGAATCCCAGATGTCTCAATCAGAGCGAGAAAAATTTGCAGATATAATTATAGAAAACTCTGGTACAGTAAATGAATTAAAAAAAATAGTTCAAATGAATTATAATCATACGTTAGAAAATCTTTTTAGGGAGAAATAAGAGAATGACCTCATCGACGCAAACACTTTATAGAAATTTTATTATTGAAGAATACAGTATCGACGAGGAACCATATTATGTTCCGGTAAGCGATGAAATAGAGATATGTGAAGCAGCATATAAACAAAAGATCCCTCTACTTTTTAAAGGTCCTACTGGATGTGGTAAGACTCGATTCGTAGAGTATATGTCTTGGAGACTATCTCAACCATTAACCAAAATAAAATCTAAATCGAAAAGTAACGATGAAGATAACTCATCGGCAATGCCTCTTGTTAGCATTGCATGTCATGAAGATTTAACAGCGAGTGATTTGGTAGGTAGATATCTTTTAGAAGGAGATAGCACTGTATGGCTCGATGGTCCTTTAACTAGAGCTGTAAAGGCTGGAGGCATATGTTATTTAGATGAAATAGTGGAAGCAAGAAAAGATACAACTGTCCTTATTCATCCTCTAACAGATCATAGAAGAATCCTTCCAATTGAGAAACGGGGAGAATTGATTGAAGCTGCTGAAGGTTTTCTTTTGATTCTTTCTTATAATCCTGGTTATCAGAGTGCCTTGAAGGATCTTAAACATAGTACTAGGCAGAGATTTGTGGCAATAGATTTTGACTATCACGCTCCTGAAATTGAAGCCTCAATTATTGCTCATGAATCTGGTTGTGATGAAAATTCTGCTGATAAATTGGCGAAACTTGGTGAGAAAGTTAGAAATTTGAAAGAACATGGGTTAGGTGAGGGTGCTAGTACTCGATTGTTAATCTATGCCGGTAAATTGATAGCTCAAGGTATTCCACCTCGTAGAGCTTGTCAGGTGGCGGTCAATTGGGCAGTAACTGATGATGTTTCAGTCCAAGAGAGTATTGGCGAAATTATTTTATCAATATTTGAATAAACCGCGATATTACTACTTTTAACCTAAGAGATATAATTCTATGTCAAAATTTGAAATTGAATTTAAGAAATATCCTGAACAACTAAATATTTCTTATAATGAAGCTTTGTCAAAAATGCCAGATACATTGAATGAAGTTCAACTGAGAACTTGGACAGAGTCTGGTTTGATAATTGCAGGGCAGAGTGCTAGATCTTGGGAGGCAGCGGAAAGTTTTTTTAAGGCTAGCCCTAAAGTTGTTAGGTCAATCCCATTCAATTATTTCGTAAAATGGAAAGAATGTGGAAGTGATTTGTGTGATAACTCTTCAGCAATCGCAAACATTTATTTTAATGTGAGTCCTTTAGTAGTTCCTAAGCTTAGGACAAGGTATATAGAAAGTTGGGCGGCGCTTGGTAACACCCTCTACAAGGGTACATGGAAATCAGGTTCTTTATCATGCGAGCTATTTGAAAAGTCTCAATCTTTACTGGATGTTTTAACTTTTCCTGAATTGGAACATTTTGTTGCGTTTTTAGAACTACTTTCTAGGCGGTCGTATGATCTTTCTACAGAGTGTTTGCAGATTGCAAGTGAAATTTTTCCAATGCTTGATGACCAAAAAATCGAATTTATTGATTTGGCGTCTGGTTTGGTTGAGTCGTCATGGAGAGAAGTTAAAAGTTTTTTCGAAATTACAACACGTGCTTTGTCACGTATAGATTCTCCCAACCGTATGAGATTTTTGAAATTATCAGAAGGGTTAGTCCAAGATGGGCGTTCAAATATGCCTGGCGTAATGCTTGAGATGTCTAATGCCCTATCTAATATTGATCGAGAATTTCATGGAGATGTTTTGGAATTGTGTGAAGAATTGATTGTGGTACATCCTGAATCTGTACCTGATTTGGTTTCTAATCTTCCACACGTGCTTGAGCGTGCTAATAATATTCAGATGCGTAGATGGTTTGAGACCGGTATTGAGATAATGAGAGACAATATCGATGGAGGGTCAGCATATTTTAAATTAGAGTCAAACCGAGCAGAGCAGGCATTAGCTACGGTCTCTTCAGGCGTTGAGTTTTCTAGGGTTAAAGATGTGATGCAGATGTATTGTAGAGGTCTTGCAGGCTCAGAGATTCAATTAGCGCCTACTGATGAACTGGTTGAAAAAAATATTGGATGGGTTTCGCTAGAATCTCCTGCTACTGAGGGTTCAACCGTTTATTTACCTTCCATGGTTGATATGTATTCGACAAAAGATAAGAATTTTGCTTGGTTGAAAGTTGTATCTACTCATCAAGTTTCTCATTTAGAATTCAATAGTTTAGGTTTTGAGTTTGAACGCGAAGCTGAATTTTTTGAAAACATGAGATCACAAGTTGAATCACGGAAAACGACTATCGAAGAATCATTGGATACTACAGAGGAAGATGTTTCTAATGATTCAGATAAGAGTCAATGGATTACAGATATGCAAAGATTCTTCAATCTGTTTGAAGATCGAAAACTTGCATTGGATGTATTTACAGTTGTAGAAGATAGTAGGCTGGATGCTAGAGTTAAGAGTGAGTATTCTGGGTTGTCCAAGGATTATGTTGCTGTTCAATTGGATTCATTAGCTTCTAGACCAGAAATTAAAGATAAGCCGGCTCAAGAGGCTTTAGTAGAATTTTTAGTTCGCCTTAGTTTGCATCAATTTAAAGATTTACCAGTTCCGAGTAAATATATTGATCAGGCTAAGGAGATTTCTGAAATTTCTAGAAGGCTTTTGAATGTTGAATCTTCGGTTGAGGATACGGCAGAAGCGACATTAAGGATTTATGCTGTAATTAGTAGTATTCCAAATGAAGAAGTTGAGGAAGATGATTGGGAAAATATGGATACAGATGAAGAGGATTCGCAGGAAAATTATGAGGACTCTGACCAGATGACTCAGTTGATGTTAGATATTGCTCAAGGAATGCAAATTGGTGCTGAAGGTGAATCTGACGGTCAAGATTATGAGCCTGTAGAAGATTTTGGTTATAGAGGTGATTTCAAACCAGAGTTAGCTCAATTGATGATGCAAATGAGAGATCAAGGCGAAGGAGGTCAATCAGGAGGAGATCAATTTTCTCAAGATGACTTAGAAGATTTGTTAAATCAGAGTGCTGAGATAGATTCCTCGGAAGGGGATATTGAGAATTCAACTGGTCAATTTGCTAATAATTTGATTAAAGAAGCTTCCGTTAATCAACAACCTTCACAAGAATTTGGGCAAGGTCCTGTAGTTCATGTAGATGAAGATGGAGGTGAATTGGAATCGTCAGAGCCTGAATCTTTCGTATATGACGAATGGGACTTTCGAGCCGATGATTACAAGCCAAGATGGTGCATAGTTAGGCAACAAACAATGCCTGAAGGAGAGGCTGAATTTTATGAGCAAACCGTGCAGGGATATGGCTCATTAGTTACTAGAATTCGTCAACAATTTGAAATGCTTGTTCCTGAATTATTCCGAAAAGTTAGAAGGTTAGAATTCGGTGAAGAAATTGACATTGATGATCTTATTGAATTTATGATAGATATTAAAACTGGTGCTAGTCCCAACGATAAATTTTATTGGCGTCGTAATAAGGTTCAGAGGGATGTGGCATCTGCGTTTTTGCTTGATACATCTGCTTCTACTGCGGAAGCAATTAATGATTCTCGTAAAACGAATGATGATTGGGATGCTCCTGAAGATCCAGTTGAATATATGGTTTGGTTGCGTACTAGAAGGACTCAATCAGCCAGACGCACTTATAAGCGAATAATTGATATTGAAAAAGAGGCGGTTGTTTTAATAATTAATGCTCTTGAGGCTATTGGAGACTTCTATGGTATTTATGGATTCTCCGGATATGGTAGGGAAAATGTTGAGTTTTATACAGTTAAAGATTTAAATGAAACTTTTAATGACCGTGTAAAACGAAGAATTGATCGAATTGCTCCTTTGCATGCTACTCGAATGGGGCCTGCAATTAGACATGCTGCATATAAATTAAATCAACAGGAAGCAAGAACAAAGTTGCTTTTTTTGATAAGTGATGGAAGGCCTCAAGATAGAGGGTATAGTAGGGAAGGTGTTGAAAAGGAGTATGCAGTCCATGATACTAAAATGGCTCTAAATGAGGCAAAACTACAAGGTATTGATGCATTTTGTTTAACAGTAGACAAGAACGGGCACGATTATTTAAAGACAATGTGTCAAGATATAGGTTATGAAGTACTAGAAGATATTAATGATTTGCCGAGCCGACTACTTTATCTTTATAAAAGACTAACTATGTAAGTTACTTTTTGATAATAGGGTCATTCATCAAATCCAATATTGCTTCGGTCCAATCAGGGTCTAAAATCATAATATGCTGAACAGCAAGTTGAGGATTTGTATCATAACGGGCGTAATATCCACTCCCGTCGCTCAATTTTGAACCAATTGTGAATTTGAGTCCACCAGGGAATTGTTTTCCTGTTTGAGTTGTCTCTGAGAAGACGATCCAGACCGAAGGAGAATCGAATACAACTCCCCATTCATCATAATTTCTTCTGGCTTCACGGGCTTTAGCTATGCCAATGACAGGAGTTATTCCAAGATTTTGATAAAAGGGCTCCCATTTGTCTTGGTCTATATCTAGAGGCTCGGGACCTATTTGACTGTCTCTTATTGACCAGGCAAATGGATTAACTAAAGGATCATATAAAGGTGAAGGAAAGTAGATGACATCGGGACTTGTTGCATATACGTCAAATGAGGTGTCTTTATATAAATGTATACCGTTGATTTCGTTTGGTTGTTTAGATATGGCCCATTTTGGTACAGGAGGTTCCACGATTAATTTTGCAACTACGTTTCCCCAAAGAGCTGGCAACAGAACCAATTGTGGAAATCCAGTAACTTGGGCATAGTAGTGTTGCCCATCAGTTGTGGCATCTCCGAGAACGAATTGTAAATTCCTACCACCTTTTAGTCCCAAATCAACAATTAAAGTCGGATTGTTTAATCCGTACTCATCCAAGTTCTCTACAGTATCTAATTCAGTTACTAATTCTCTTGTTGCGCGTGGTCCAGCCAATAGGAACGGTATTCCACCCCACCTAGCTTCTGAAACCATTATTCCTGCGGGTTCTTCAAACCACCAGACTTCATCTTCAGTTTTGAAGAAGGTGATTTTCGCTTTTTCCTTTTCAATTGATACGCGTTCTAAATCTTCCCACGCAACTTGGTAAAACCATGGAGCTTCTTCAATAATTTCCGGGGTAGATTTCCATGGATTAATGATAGCTACTGTAGTAACTACCAAGGCTATCAAAACTAATAAAGCGGTGATTCGAAGGCTCATCTATAATTTGTCCTACTATCTCCTACGCCACCAAACTAAAAATGCAAGAACCATCATGGTTGCTGGAGGGAGTAACCATCCCGACCATTTTATGAAATCTCTTTCAAGCTTGTTAACTATCAATTCACGCATTGGGAATAGTCTAGGCCTAATAGATATTAGTTCGTAATCATCGGTAAGCCAATTAACTGAATTTAAAAATAAATTTGCGTTGTCAGAAAAACTACTCCATTCATTTGTAATAAAATCTGAATCTCCAAAAACTGCAAATTTTGCGGTTGGGTGAGTTGTTTGGCCATCAACGGTTCCGCTAGCTTCTACAACTACTGCTATTGGGAAAGCTCCTTGCAAATCCGACCCTCTGTCAAATTCAGTATTAGTAGGATTAGTTTCTAGCCAACTAGCCGGAGTGGTAAATGCTAATGGGACAAAACGAATGATTTCTGCAGGGAAAAGGTCTTTAGCAAGTGTAGGGCTTAGTGCAGTAACACCTGTGAAGAAAGTTGTATCTAGTGGAGCCGCAATTTGTATGTCAGCCTCATCTAAGTTGTATTGTCCATTAGCTTTTTGTACAACTGGAGTAATCGAAGATCCGCGGTTACTGACCGGATCAGCGACAGTAATATTTGTACTATCTATGCCCCAAATATTTAGGAATTCTATATAGGATCTTGGTGACCCAGGATCTAGAAGCATTACCAAGCTTCCACCATTCTGCATATAGTTCGTTAGCGCATCGAATTCGGTTTGATCCATATCGGTTTTAGGGCCTGCTATCATTACAAGGGCTGCGTCATCAGGGATTTGGCCTGCTTGCTGCAAACTTAATGATAAGACTGCATAATTATCAGAAAGCATTCCGATGACTATATTGCTTAAGTCATTTGGACTGGTCTCCTCATTTTCATCTGAGGGTAAGTTAACAGAAGATTCTCCGTGTCCAGTTAAACTATAAACCACTTTTTGCTCTTTTCCTGTGGCAATCAGAATTGCGGTATGAAAAGATTGTTCTGAATAACGGTTGATTGGTTGAAGTATTTTCTCGTCACCATCTCGTAGGTTTTCAAATACTATTACTGGGAAATTTCTGACGCCATAGGCTTCTGCGGTACTCTTGTTTAGTTGTGGATCGATAAATTCGTAGTCAAATTTAGAACTATATCTATCAAATTCGTTTAACAGTCCTTCCGCTTTTTGATAATCTATCTCAGTTGTAGGATTGTTAGGTACGAAAAAGGCGTTAGCTTTGATAGGTTCATCCAAATTGTCAAGTAAAGCTAGAGTTTGGGGAGCTAATGTAAATACCCTTGTTGCTGTTACATCTATTCTAGTAGGATTTCTATAAAGCATCAAATAGACAATTACTATAATGGCTAAAAATGCCAGTGTCATTATAATAGTTGTACTGCCATATCTACCATATCTACTGAAGATTCCTCTGGCGATAGTTTTTGGGGCTAGTAGTACCGATAATATTAATAGAGCTATTCCAATTAAGCTAACTGTTTCTCCAGAATCTTTAAGACTATCAGCCAGAAGATATGTAATACCTCCTATTACCAGAATCAGAAAACCAATGCTTGCAGATGCAGCACTCCAGAATTTTAATGATTTGCAGGCTTCCAAAATGGTTGATGAAATAGTTTCGTGGTTACCAGAGTTTTGTGTACTCATGTTTAACGCCACCTTCTAGATTCGAGTGAGCGCACTGCAAAGAATAGAAAAATTGCTGTCATTGCTATGTAATATGCTATATGAGTAGTATCTAGTACTCCTCTTGTGAAGTCACTGAAATGTATGTTCATAGATAGGTTGTTGAATAACTCAATTCCTCCTGGTAATCGATCTCCAAGTAAATTAATGAAACTCAAAAGTAAAACGATTACAAATCCAACTACGCCTGCGACGAGTTGATTGCTAGATAGAGATGAAGCGAAGATTCCAATAGCTAATGCTGTCATCCCATATAGAATCAATCCAAGATATGCTGAAAAAACTGGACCAGTATCTGGGTTTCCAAACCAGTAAAGTAAAACTACATAATATAGAGTTAGTGCATAGGTGCTCATTAATGCTGTGAAAGCTGCTAAGAATTTCCCAACAACAACTTCCCAATCACGGATAGGGGCTGTTAGCAGAAGTTCCATTGTACCTAATTTTTGTTCTTCAGATAATAATCTCATTGTTAACAATGGAGCTAACAGTATAGAGAAATTAGTAGCACGGACTACAAACCCAGTTACACTAGCTTGCGCGAAGGCACCTGTAGCATCAAGGACAAAGAATATCCCAGTTAATATTAAAAACATCGCTCCTACAACGTAGGCTGTGGGAGTTTGAAAATAAGCCTTGATTTCCTTCCAGGCAATAGCAATTGTATTATTCAATTGATTCCTCTTCTGAGTCTAAAGCAGTTGTAACTTCTACGAAGATTTCTTCCAGAGACATGGTGATTGACTCCATATGCACCAACTCCCATTTCCCATCTACGATTGCGGAAGAAATTCTAGACCTAACGTCATCACCTCTTTTGGTGTCGATTTGATAACTTCTGATTCCATCACCTAAGTCGGCTAGCAAAGTAACATTTTCAACTCCTCTTATTGCAGATAGGGCAGTTGATACAGTTTCTTCTGGACCCTTGATGTGAACCTCAATTCTTCCTACATTACGTAATCGTCTTTGAAGGTTTTCAGGAGTATCTTCAGCTTTGATTGAACCATGATCAATTATGATTACTCTACCGCACATCCTCTCAACCTCATCAAGTAAATGACTACTTACCAATACCGTTCTGTCTCCACCTAGGCTTTCAATCAAATCTCTGGTCTCAATTACTTGTCTAGGATCAATACCTATTGTGGGCTCGTCAAGTATTAGGACTTTCGGCTCATGCAATATTGCTTGAGCTATCCCAACTCTTTGACGAAATCCTTTTGACAGTTTGCTTATATGAGAATTTCTATAGTCTACCAGTCTGCAAAGATCAACCACTTCGTCTATACGAGAACGAATTTTGGATCTAGACATTCCACGTATTTTACCCATGAAAGTCAAATAGTCTTTTACGGTCATTTCGCCGTATAAAGGTACTGTTTCGGGTAAATATCCTATGTTACTTCGGGCCGCTAATGAATCTGTTACCAGATCATGTCCTGCGACAGAAACTTTACCTGCTGATGGAGGCAAGAATCCAGTAATAATTTTCATGGTAGTCGATTTCCCAGCACCATTTGGACCAAGGAAACCCACAATTTCACCTTCATCAACTGTAAAGGAAATGTCTGTTATTGCAGGGTAGTCACCAAAATATTTAGTTACGTTGTTTAACTCAATCATTCTTTAATTTTCATTTTTAGATTCGAACATAATTTTATATCAATTGTTATTACCAATCAATCGACTGACGGATTGTATATCACCACAGTTCAAGAATTCAATATAATTGGTATATGAAATTTGATATAAGTGTCATTGCTTATGCTAAAATATCGCGATTAGATGAGATGTCATAACAAATAACAAGGTGAAATTTGGATTCAACAAAGGCAATATATTTAGATCATGCGGCCACCACTCCAGTTAGGAAAGAAGTGCTAGATGAGATGATGCCTTATTTTTCTACTTTTTTTGGCAATCCATCAGGGATTTATTCTCTTTCACAGTTATCAAGAGCTGCTTTGGATGATTCAAGAGAAATTGTTGCAAATGTGTTGGGGTGTTCTCCTAAAGAAGTTGTGTTTACGAGTGGTGGAACAGAGTCAGACAATATGGCAATTAAAGGGGTAGCGTTAGGATTAAAACAATTTGGGAATCACATCATAACAAGTAATATTGAGCATCATGCAGTTTTACACACTTGCAAGCAGTTAGAAAATATGGGATTTGATATTACATATCTTCCAGTTGATGAATATGGGCTATTACATTTGGATCAAGTCCGTGAGGCAATGAATGAAAGAACAATTTTGGTCAGTGTAATGCTGGCGAATAACGAAATTGGTTCTATTATGCCTATAAAGGAAATTTCAGAAGTTGTTAAAAGTAGGTCTTCAGAATTGGGAATAAGGACATTTCTTCATACGGATGCTGTGCAAGGTGCAGGTTACTTGGATATAAATACTGATGAACTTGGAGTGGATTTAATGAGTTTGTCAGGTCATAAGATTTATGGCCCAAAAGGTGTCGGGGTTTTATTTATGAAACAGAATACTCCGTTTGAAAATTTGATTAATGGAGGAGGTCAGGAGAAAGATAGGAGATCTGGAACCGAAAATGTTCCCGGAATAATAGGGATGTCTAAAGCATTAGAATTGGTTCAGGATGAAAGAGAGCAACTTAGTGCAAATGCTGTGAAATTGCGGGATCGTGTTATATCTGGAATATTTGATTCTTTAAGTGACGTATACTTAAATGGTCATCCTACATTGAGACTTCCTAACAATGCTAATTTTTCGTTTAAGAATATTGAAGGTGAACCTATTTTGCTGGGACTGGATTTTGATAATATTTGTGTGTCAAGTGGTAGTGCATGCTCTACTTCATCTTTACAACCTTCACATGTGCTTACTGCAATTGGAAGATCACATGATCTCGCGAGAAGTAGTTTGCGAATAAGTTTTGGAAAAGATAATTCAATCGAGGACGTAGATAAGTTATTATCTAGTTTAATAAAATTGATTAATAGACTTCGATCGAATTCAAATTTCATTAAATAATAGCGGAGAGTATAAATGATTGGTATAAATCCTGGGTGGTTGTCCGTTCGGAAAGATTTATTTTTGTTGTTGGCAAGTTCAATCCTGATATTTTCTATGTTTGGATGTTCTTATATTCCTCTATTAAATAATACGGAAGACGCTCCACCTGAAGAAGGCTATTGGCCTGGTAAAGTTTTGGAGATGTATACAGGTTTGATGGAGGTAACTCCAAGCATTGCATTTCGTGATGAAAATGGTGAAACCAGGGTTTTAACTCCTTCATCTTCAAAGAATGCATTGGTTGCTATTAATATGACATTTGTTAATAGAAATACTGTTGTTGTGCCAATGTTAGTAAATGAAAATTCAGTTGAAATTGGCAATCCATACGATGAGCGGTTCAGACCAATTGATCCTTTTGAGAATGCAATGTATGCAGATGTCCCAGAAGAAGATTTGAGTCATATTAAGCCATTTTTATGGGGTTCTATGGATTTAGTAAGAGATTTTCAAATAGAAGGATATTTGATTTTTGAAATTCCGCAAGGTATGCCAATAACAACTCTATGGTGGGAAGAGGTTGATAGTATCGTTGCTTTGCTTTACTTGAAACCCGATCCCGTGGAGTAAGTAGTTATATAGAATTTTGAAAATAATATTTGGGAGCGGATAGGCTCGGGTGGGTCTCGCGGACTTCAAATCCGTTGTCTCCTGACCTTCGTTAGGAGAGGTGGGTTCGACTCCCTCCCGTTCCCGCCACCGATTACAGCGGATGGCAGTATTTCACAGGGAGTCATACATACTACTTACTTCTCGGCATAGATGTCGAGATTAGCCACCATTGCTCAATTATATTACCTCTTAATTGGTCCTCTTCTAAATGTAACAGCTTTGTTTGAAAAATTGGTATATTCATCAAAATCTTGTTTCTTAAAAACCTCAAGAGTTAAAATGTCATCTAATTGATTTTTTGAATTGGATTTCACTTGGTATTTAACGTATAAAAATTCATTATCATTGAAATAATTACTTTTTTTCCCAATTCCAACAGAATCGTCTCCCGATACGATGAAAAACTTGTTTTGCCCTACTGGACTATCATTATACAAAGGCTTTCCAATTAATTTATTCATTTTGCTTTCTATCAATATTCCAGAAATATCAGGGTTTTGATCTAAAATTTCCCAAAATGTTTCTTTACTCAAATCAGCTGTTTTTGTTAGATGAATGATTGACCACTCAGACCCAAAATTCTGATCGAATGCATCTGTAATATCATCTTTAAACCATGTCCCCCATATCTTTCCGATTTCATTAATATTTGGTCGACTATCTTCTAAATTAGTAAAAGGATGTGTTCCCTCATCAACCATTTTTTGATAAACAGGTTGGTATTGAGACAAGATGGAATTTTTTAGTTCTTCAGTAAAATAATCTAGTGGATTAGCTCTCACGTTCCACCAATGGGTTTTGTTTTCAGTCAGATTAGCGTCAAAACTTCGATCTTCAACACCAAAATCAATTACATGATATTCTTCAGGGCGGTTGTTCGAATTATTTCCATCTATGAAATCCCAATCCGTTTTGATGTAACCTATGTGAGTGCCAGCCTCCAGGACAATTTCTTCAGTTTCAGATTTTTCAACTAGAGATTTGATTTTGTCCAACAACGCTAGATGCATGAAAAATACTGTGACATCTTCTGATACTCTCATCCATATTTGAGCGTCAAATAACACTTCTTCTTCATTAATGGTGGATTTGCGATCACTATAGATTCGTATACTTCGTTTGTCTAATATTGATTTCACTGGCAAAAAAACCTTTATGGGTTCCTTGGAGCATGTAGCGAGATACCATTTTTTTGGACCTTCAGTATGATTTACAACAAAATGGTTGAAATATGGTTGTATGGAAGGATAAGTTCTACATACTGAATCCTCAGAAAATAATTTTTCAAAATCTACAGGAGTGTGGGTAAATCCAACAAATTCTTCAAATTCATCCTTTTGTTTTGATGTGGAATTATTCTCATCGTCATCATGATCATTCTCGTCGTCATCATGATCATTCTCATCGTCATCATGATCATTCTCATCGTCATCATGATCATTCTCGTCGTTATTGTTACTATCTTGTTCATTATTTTTAGGTTCTTCAGTGATTTTAATTTCTTCAACTTCAACTGGATTTGCAGGGTTTAAAGAATTGTTGTTTCCGCAAGCAATGAACAAAACCAACATAAATGAAATTAATAGTATCTGTATTTTTGCTAGGGTCATAATTGCAGATTGTACATCGCTTTTTGTAAAAATTAAATTGTCACGCGTATCAAATACTAATAATCTATATTACTTACTTGTCGACAGATATGTCGGAATTAGTCCCAAAATTTTCCTCTTGTGCTCGATGTTGGCTGTATTCTTGGACTGTTAATATTGCTCGTCGTCGAAATATGGCATTGATTACTATACCTATTCCGCCTGCAGTTATCATGGCAGGGACTCCAACAATGCTTCCAATTCCGCCCATAATGAATCCTCCAAGTGCTGTAAAAGATATGGCCAAGCTGTGCAGGCTAACTGCTCTGCCTCTCAAATTTGGAGGTGCCACTAATTGGAGAAGTACGCCTAGGGTGACATCGTAGGCATATAAGAATGCCATAACTGCTCCTGCTAGGAATATTGATAAAGGTAGTGATCGGGAGAGCGCAAATGCAATAAGGGCAATACCTCCACAAAATGCGTTTAGGAACACTACGCGTGGTTTGTGAAGAGAATCACCTTTCGTAGCCATAAACAACGTCGATACAAACATACCAGTCCCTATACCCGCTTGTAGAAATCCCATTCCCAATGCATCCACTTCTAGTACATTTTTAGCCATTACTGGTACCATGATGAGGAACGCAAACCCAAGTGTCTCCATCACAATGCTGAAAGTGAAGAGTATTCTGAGGGATGGATTTGTGGAAGTATATTTGAGCCCTTGTATCGTTTGCCGTAGAAGGTGACCTGATGAAGAATCGGTGCTTCCTTTAATGTTCATGAGTGAGAGAAATGGAAGCGAAATAGCTAAGCTAATTGCAATTAGTGCGTAGGCTGCCCATAGTCCTGACCATTCAATCAATGCCCCTGCAAGCATCGCACCACCAATCATCATCGGTGTGTTGGATATACGCCAGAGTGAGACTCCGTTCACTAGACGCTCTGGACCGACAATGTCATAGATGAATCGGTTTACAATAGTAAACCGTGTGGCACGTAGGCCGCCGACGATAAACGCTACTGCTAAAGCCATCCATAGTTCCATTACTCCAATGTAGATTGTCACTGACATCAATATGGCAATCGATGTGCTGATTATTCCCTCTGTCATCAGTAGATTTCTACGTTGAAAACGATCAGCGAGAGTACCAGCTAGGGATGAGAATAGAAACTGTCCGGCGCCTAATAATAGGGCATAGATACCGATCCAAAATTCAGAATCGTTAGATAGCTCCAGTACTAACCAGCCGTGTACAGCCATACGTACGGTCATGTCCACTGCTGCAAAGGTGCTGCTGGCATAGAATAGCTTGAATCCTGGCAATTTCAATGAAGCTAATAGGTTTTTTGAAGTAGAATCGTTCAGAAGAAAACCTCCAGTAGAGCTTCATATTATTGAAATTGTATTGAAATGGGAGCAGAAACATTGTTTCTCTTATTTCATTCTACAAAATATAGATGTTGACTTGAGGGTTAAGGCTTTATATTTTAATTAACAATAATTTCTTTTTAAAACCTTGAAACCCTGAACATTTCTATATCTAGATCTATTTCAGATTCAGTTACTAATGAAGCAACAATTTCACCGATGACGCTACAAAATTTGAATCCATGCCCTGAAAAACCAGCAGCTATAATTATTTGAGGGAATTCTGGGATTCTATCTACTATAAAATCCTCATCAGGTGTATTAGTAAACATGCATACTTTCCCATGGATCATTTGATTGTTAGCATCAGGGAAATATTCTGAGACACAATTTCGGAGTACTTGTTCGTCTTTTTCCGTGATTAATGAATGATCTAACTCATCAGGATCCACATTCTCAAATAAATGGTGGTATAAACCAATTTTAAAACCAGGGTATTGGAATTCTGGGAATCCGTAGAAACGTCCTTCTGGAACCAGCATTGTCCAAACAGGAAATTGTTTGGGTAGAAACATAGATGACTTTTTTGTGTCAAACCAACCCATTACCTGTCGTTCAGGTATTAGTTTGTTTTGAAAGGAGGGTAAGATTTTGCCTGTCCATGCTCCGGTTGTAAAAATCAAATTATCAGCTTCATATTCACCTAGATTTGTTCGTATTCTCACACCCCCTTCAGTGGTAGGATTCCAGTCTAGCAATTTTTCATGATAGTGTAATTCTGCTCCGAAGCTTGAGGCTAGTTTCGCGAAAGATTCAATGGATTTTTCAGGGTTTAAGAAACCCCCATCAGGTTGAAACACCGACAAAATATCCTGAGGGAGTTTGAATGCAGGAAAACGTTTCGAAATTTCTTTTCCATTTAGGATTTCATGCCTTAAATCATGAAATTCGCAAGATTCTTTGGATCCAATAAAGATCTTGCTATCCTTGAAGCCTATGTGAATAGATCCAGTGACATGAAGAATTTTTTCACCAGACAGATCTTCTAGGTTTTGCCATAATTTGTAAGCGCGTTGGACGAGAGGGACATATGATGGATGTTCTGAATATGCTAGCCTTATGATTCTCGAAGCTCCATGAGAAGATCCTAAGTCATGAGCTAGTCCAAATTGTTCTATGCCCAAAACCTTTTTCCCAGATTTGCTTAATTCAAATAAAGCTGCACTTCCCATACCCCCAATACCGACAACTATTGCATCAAATTTGTTCATATTTTGCCAACTTAAGAATTTCACATGGTGTGAATATAGATAAGAAAATACTTTTGCAGACTTTGGTTTAATTTTCACTCAATGATTGTCATATTTTACATTCTGAATTAATTTAATTCTATCTGAAATAGTTAGGCGAACGAAATTTTTACATATAGTGAACGTATTAAAAAAATTGAGTTAATATGTTGCATAAAATAGATTCTGGAGAATTTCAAATGGTTAAACCGATTCAAGCCGTTTTGTTAGGTGCAGGTGGGCGAGGGTTATTTACTTTTGGAGATTTTGCCACCCAAAATCCAGACCAATTAAAGTTTGTAGCTGTAGCGGAGCCGGATGATTATAGAAGAGAAAAGTTTGCTGAAATTCACGGTATCTCGTCCCAAAATTGTTTTACTTCTTGGGAAGAATTAATGAAGGTAGATCAGGTTTCGTCGGTATTATTTAATACTACTATGGATAATTCTCATTTTGCATCATCTATGGCTGCTTTAGAAAAGGGATATGATGTTGTATTGGAAAAACCTATGGCCCCAACTCCGCAAGAATGTAGTCAATTAGTCGCGAAATCTACACAATTAGGGAAAAAACTAATAATTTTCCATGAAATGAGATATACGAAGTTCTTCAAGACGGTTTTTGATATTGTTCAATCTGGTAAATTGGGAGAACTTGTGAATGTGGAACATCGTGAAAATGTTGTCTTTTGGCATTATGTGCATAGTTTTGTAAGAGGTAATTGGAGAAATACTAAAGATTCAGCTCCATTTATTTTAGCAAAATGCTGTCATGATCTTGATTTGTTGTATTGGATTATAGGCCATAAAGTAGAGCGATTATCTTCTTTTGGAAGTTTGAAGTATTTTAAGCCATCTAGTGCACCTAGGGAAGATTTGCCTGAAAGATGTACTGATGGTTGTCCAATTGAAGAGACTTGTATATTTTTTGCACCCAGATTATATTCTGGTCCTGCGAAAAAGTGGCGTAGAATTCTTGAATTCGGTGAAGATACTGCAAATAAATCTTTAGATGAAATTCTAAAGGTAAGTGATTATGGTAGATGCGCTTATAAATGTGATAATAATGTTGTTGATAACCAAGTAGTGAATTTGCAATTTGAAAATGGGATTTTAGCAAATTTTGTTACTACCGCATTTGCAAATGAACCGAGTAGGTATGTGAGATTAGATGGTACTAAAGGAACATTAATAGGAGAACTATCTGGCACTAATTCACAATTGATTGTTAGTGATCATCTCAGTGGGAATGAGGAGTCGATAGATTTGGAAACAAAGTATGACGAAGGACAACATGGTGGTGGTGATTCCGAAATGTTGTTTGATATTGTTAACAATTTAAAGGTGGGTCAGTCAATTGTTCATTCTGTGGAAGATGCATTGGAAAGTCATCTTATGGCTTTGGCAGCTGAAGAGTCGCGGCTGAACAATGGAGCAATTATAGATATGGAGGGGTTTAAATCCCGTTATATTTAGCAAGCGATTTTGAAATTCAAGTTCGTACAATTTGACAAAAACATGAATAAATTTACCATATGCACAATAAAACTTTTTTATAATAGCCTTAATAAGATCACTTCGTGTTCAAATTCCGAGGGATTAGATGAAATATTTAAAGACTATTGGATTTAATTCTAATCAACCGATTGGAAGGGGATTCAATTATCCATATGATATAGATTTTTGCAGTGATGGTCGCATTTTTATGATAAATCGGATGGGTGGAAGAAATGCAGCTGGAGTTCGTATTCAGATATTTACCTTTGATGATGAATGGATTGAAGAATTTGGAGAAGAAGATTTTCGTATCCCCGTTTGTTTGTCGTTTGATGAAGATGACAACATATACATCACTGATGAAGCTCTGAATGAAGTTAAAGTTTTTGACCTAAATGGCAAATTTCTAAAAAAATGGGGTAATGAAGCCCCTGAATATGATCGTCTTAAAGGACCGGCCGGAATAATTCATCATCCGGATGGGTTTGTGTATTTGGTTGAACAATTTGCAAACCGTATTAGTAAATTTACTAAAGATGGTCAACGTGTTAAGTCATGGGGTTCTGAAGGTTCTGGTGAAGGTGAATTTAATTTGCCATGGGGATTGACTGTGGATTCTATGGGTAATTTTTATGTGTCTGATTGGAGAAATGATCGGATACAGAAATTTGACCCAGATGGTGGATTCTTAGATTGTTTTGGAGAGTCTGGGAATGGTGAAGGACAATTTCATAGACCTAGTTCGGTTGCTGTAGATAGCAGGGGATTTATGCATGTTGCTGACTGGGGGAATGAAAGAGTTCAGGTCCTTGATCCAAGTGGTGGATTTTATCAAATGTTAGAAGGTGAAGCGACATTGTCAGTCTGGGCGGAAGAATGGTTGAATGTTAATTTAGATGAATTTGATCGGAGACGTGAGTCATCATTGCTGATTCAGGATTTGCCCGACCATCTTCAAACTGCTTATCATAGGGCTTCTCAAAGTGAACCTATTTTTTGGGGCCCAGTATCTGTAAAAATTGACTCAAAAGATAGGCTTTTTGTGACGGAACATAGTAGACACAGAATTCAAGTATTTGAACAATCAAATTAATGGTTGATCAGGAGGATAAAATGGAATTTTCTGATAGACAATTAGCTGCTCATTTGGCTAGGAGAGCGGGGTTTGGAGCAACACCTGATGAACTTGATAGATATGTTGAGATTGGATATGAAGATTTAGTTGAGCAATTCCTCGATACATCCGATGCAAACTATATTCCAGACGATTTGATTTTCAGAAGACATGTGGATATACATACAATGCAAGGTCATAATGCAGCTTATTGGGGTTATAGAATGGTATCAACTGATAAGCCATTTCAGGAGAAAATAGCTTTGTTCTGGCATCAAATTTTTGCCACAGGTGAGAATAAGCTTAATAACTTAGGATCTCTTAATAATCAAGTTGATATGTTTAGAAGACATGGATTAGGTCGCTACGATGATCTGTTGATTGAGTTGTCCAAAGATCCAGCGATGATATTTTGGTTAGATAATCATGATAATCATAATGGTTCAATCAATGAAAATTATGGCAGGGAAATTCTCGAATTATTTTCTATGGGAGTTGGAAATTACACAGAAGAGGATATAAAAGAATGTTCCCGAGCATTTACAGGCTGGACTGTCAAAAATGGTGAATATCTTTCGTTGATGGCTTTTAAGGATTCAATTTGGCCTTATGGTCGAATCCTATGGCATCATGAGTATAGAGAAGAAGATCATGATGATGGAGAGAAACAATTCCTTGGTGAATCAGGACGCTTCAATGGGGAAGATGTAGTTGAGATTATTTGTCGTCAAGACGCTACTGCTAATTTTATAGCAAGACACATTTATAATTTCTTTGTTGCAGACGAAGTTCCTGTTCCCCAGTGGGGAGAAACACCACCGAGAGATCCTGAAGCTGTTGCATTCCTTGCTGATGCATATAAATTATATGATCATGATATTAAGTCTGTGATGAGAGTACTGTTCAATTCTGATTTCTTTAAAGGCGCTGTTTTCCAGAGAGTTAAAAGTCCTGTTGAATTGATAATTGGAACTCTTAGGGCTACGGGTGAATATTTGGTTCCTGTTCCAGGGGATGTTGGAATGTTCGATGCTTTGGAAGAAGGTAAATTTATGGGTCAAACATTATTAGATCCTCCGTCAGTTGAAGGGTGGCATACAGGCAAAGAATGGATTAACAGTGGTGCATTGGTTGAGAGAGTAAATTTTGCTTCTTCTAGAGTAGGTGATGGTTCAAAACCAGGAGTGAAGTCTTTAATTAATAGAATTCTCAATATTTTAGGCGAGGATTTTTCTTGTATAGAACTAATTGATGCAAGTATTGAAGTATTAGGAACTGCACAAATTGATAGATCAACTAGAGATACACTGATTAAAGAAATGGAAGAAGAAGGTAATTTTAATTTAGATGATCAAACTGAAACTGAAAACCGTATTACGAATTTGTTGACTTTTCTCGTTTCTACACCTGAGTTTCAACTTGCGTAGTTTCAATTCAGCATCCAAATCAATAATTTGATTGATTATTAATTTAAGAGGTGATTGAGTGAAATTGTCCTATGTACCTTTTCTAGTTGTAATGATTTTTATATTTGTTTCATGTAGTTCATCTGGAATTTCGGAAGAGGAAAGAACTTTGGAAGCACTAGCACAATATAGTTCTTCCGAACAGACTGCGTCGAAGATGGATTCATCAGGTAAATTGTCTTCAAGTTCAGTTGTTCCATCAAGTAACACTATTAAACCTAGAGAGTCTGAGGTTTCTAAAGTGGCTCCTACTCCAACTTCTGTTTCAGTAGCTGGGATTGAAAATTCCCGAGATGAAGATCATATGATGAATGCTAGAAATTTGCTTCAACAAGGCCTTGCTGAAGAAGCTATTGAAGAACTAGAAAATGCAATCTTGAAAGATCCTGATAATTTAGAGGCATATGCCGGAAAAGTTGAAATCAGGCTGGGAATAGGAGATCTTGATTCAGCATTAGTTGAATTAAATTTAGCTATTGAAAAATTTCAGGAATTAGCTGGTAATTCAGACAAAATTTATCAACACCTAAAATATTTGTACGTAGTTAAAGCTCAATCACATGAGCAATTAAATCAATTAGAGGAATCTGAATCTAGTTATGATGATCTTGTTAGGATTGCTCCTGAGGATTCCATTGGATATTCAGGAAGAGCTTGGATCAAGTTCAAATTAGGTGAATTGGAAGATTCTACAGAAGATTTTGAAAAATCGTTAACGATTGACTCTTCCAATGTAATGAATTTATATTTCGCTACTTTTCCATACCTTTATTTGGGAGATTATGAACGTGTTATTGAACTAACAAATAAAATAATTGACTTGGATCCATTACATGGGAATGCTTACAGCAGAAAAGGATTGGCTAATTCCGGTTTGGGTGAATACAATCTCGCGTTGCAAAATTTAAATAAGGCAATTGAAATTCATAGCGATAGATCAAATTATTATATGGAACGATCTTTTGTATATGAAGCACTTGAAAATAGTGAATTAGCAGACAAAGATCGTAACATCGCATGCAAACTTCATGAACAATTTGGAGGTCTTGATAATCCAATGTTATGCCTTAGTGCTCCAACACCTTAGAAGTTTAATCGTACAATATTTTTATCAAATCTTTCTTATAGGATAAATTTTGATAGTAAAAGCAAATGATCCACGAATTTCATGGCAAGGGATCATTTCATTGGAAGTGACTGAGAGTTTTGTAAAGCCGTGGCGTATACCTTTTAAAGATCGTGAGTTGTTCCCTCCTAAAGAAATGTTAGAGCGTGCTTCTGCTCCAGCGGGAGTAAGGCTTAGTTTCCATACTGACTCGACATTCATTTTGGGAAAGATTGAGAATCCCAAAAGTGAAGATCCCGCATTTTTAGATGTTTTTTGTAATGGGGTTTTTTTTGAATCAATACTGATTTCGAATGCCAACGAATTTCAAGTTCGGAATCTTTCGGGCGGTGAAAATTTCATTGAGATTTGGTTGCCCCAGTTTACAGAATTCCGTTTAAAATCACTTACTTTTGATAAAAATTCCTCCCTTCGACCTTTTGTAGATGATAGGCCTAAATGGATAACATATGGCAGTTCTATTACCCATTGCAAAACTGCAGAAAAACCAAGTCTGACTTGGCCATCTATCGTTTCCAGAGAACATGGCATGAATCTAACATGTCTTGGTTATGCGGGTAATTGTCATTTAGAGCCAAATCTAGCAATGATGATTCGAGATACTCCTGCTGATTTTATATCAATTAAACTTGGAATAAATGTTCACAATCACGCGAGTATGAGTGTTAGGACTTTTATGCCAGGTGTAGTTGGATTTGTAAAAATTATTCGTGAAAAGCATCCATATATTCCAATTGTTGTAATTTCACCTATTTTCTCCTCACCAAGAGAACACACCCATAATATTGTAGGTTTGAATTTAGAAATTATGCGTAACGAAATTCAAAGTTGTGTGAAAAAGTTTAAAACTCAAGGTGATTTAAATTTACATTATGTTGATGGATTGGATATTTTTGGGCCAGAATATGCACATCTTTTGCCGGATGATTTGCATCCGAATGTTGAAGGATACAACATTCTAGCGCACAACTTTTTGAAAAGAGTAGTACGACCATTTTTTAAAGATTAGGAAGTGCATAGTTTTCATTTGTAGATGTTTTGACAAAACTACGCAAACTATTACCATGTAGATGGTTTGCTATGTGAACTATAGACATAACATATTAGGTAAGATATTGGATTTAAAAAATGACAATTTGAAGAATTCGTTGCTGGACGTTGCTGCTTTGTATCAATTTGTAGAGATTTCAAATATTGATTTTAAACGACGGCAACTAATTGAACTTTGTAGAGATAACAATATTAAAGGAACAATAATTATAGCTGAAGAAGGTATTAATGGGACAATTTCTGGGAAGTCTGAATCTTTGTTATTGATTATTAATCATATTCGTGACTGGTCTGAAATCGATGATTTAGAAGTAAAATATTCTTCTACGACCACTCAGACTTTTCATAGATTAAAGGTTAAATCTAAGCAAGAAATAGTTACTATGGGTAAAAAAAATATTGATCCCAAGAAGTTGAAAGGTGATTACATTGATGCAATCGATTGGAATGATTTTATTCAAAGAGATGATGTTATTTTGATTGATGCCCGCAATATTTATGAGACTCAGGTCGGGAAATTTTTTAATGCTATTGACCCTGAAATAGATCATTTCAAAGAATTTCCTGAGTGGGTTGAGAATTTTATCCAGGATATTCCAGAAGACAAAAAAATTGCAATGTATTGCACTGGGGGTATTCGCTGTGAAAAGGCGAGTTCATATCTGAAAAAATTGGGACATCAAGAGGTTTATCAACTTAAAGGAGGGATACTGAAATATCTTGAGGTTGTATCAAAGGATGTTAGTCTTTGGGAAGGGGAGTGTTTTGTGTTTGATGGACGAGTCTCGTTGAAACATGGTTTAGAGGAAGGTACTTACTCTCTTTGTTTTGGTTGCCAATTCCCCGTATCTGAGAGGCAACGACAATCTCCTTTCTTTGAAGATGGCGTTACTTGTGATCATTGTTATCATGAGCTTACAGAAAAGCAAAAAGAAGGATCTAGAGAGAGGCGTCGGCAGATTTCTCTTTCTAAAGAGAGAGGTGAGGTTCATATCGGGAAGGTTTTTGGAAACACATCTGATATAAGTTACTAGGATTAATATCATTCGGAGTTGAATTTTTTCCTAAATACTAGCATCATGTATGCAACTAATTTTATGAGGATAATAATATGATCAAAGGTTTCAATCATTCAGGTTTTGTAGTTCGAGACCTAGAAAAAATGGTTTCATTTTATCGAGACGATTTAGGCTTAGAAATTGAAAAAGAAATTGATAGTAAAGCTCCGGAATCTGGAAATCATACAGGCATACCTGGTTCACACAGAACTTTAGTGTTTGTAGGCAAAGGTGGAGGACACGCATTGGAGCTTGTTTATTATATTTATCCAGAGAGTGAAAATGGGCATTTAGATAGAGCTCAATTGGGAGCTTCCCATGTATGTTTTGATGTTGAAGATATTCAGGGGCTGTATAAAGATTTGACTTCCAAAGGAATTAAGTTTGTTACGCCTCCAATAATGTCAGTCACACCAGATGGAATTGAGAAAGGGATTTGTTATTGCCAAGATCCTGAAGGGAATTGGTTAGAATTTATTCAATAATAGGAGAGATAGATGCACTTACTTGAAGTATATAATCCTGTTGCGCCACAGCGCGGGATGATGAATGTATTTGAGCCGAACTCTCGCCCATCC
>MDTE01086144.1_pt1 | contig 91347 bp, 93 predicted proteins | sample 811231 | NCBI WGS metagenome assembly MDTE01 (sample SAMN05326651, study PRJNA326480) | marine metagenome | isolation source: seawater | place: Indian Ocean: Red Sea | collected 2010 | reverse complement strand
TGGATTCGCAGAGGGTTCGCCATCGACACTTCAGATCTGACGCCAGAGGAATTGCTGGAGACGTTCCTGGTTCTTTCGGTGGGGCATCTGAATGCTGAGGATGGGAATACGAGGTTGTTGAAGCCGTAGCTACGAGAATGCCGTCATGCCTGCGGAAGCAGGCATCCACGCGGCAATATTGAACGACGGGAAAGGCCGCTGGATTCCCGCGTTCGCGGGAATGACAGCATGAAAATCATCAAAGTCGCTTCATGTCTTCTCTCCCCGTTCCCCTGGGTCCTCGTCAAGGTCACCACGGACGAAGGACTCGTCGGGATCGGCGAAGCCTACCATGGGGCCGGCGTACACCAGATCGTGGTCGACCAACGACTGACGAACGCGCTGATCGGTGAGGACCCGCGCAACGTCGACAAGCTGTTCAAGGACATGCAGCGACGGATGTCGGCTTCGGGCTTCTACCAGGGCGCGGTGATGAGCGCGATCAGCGGGATCGAGATGGCGCTGTGGGACATTGCAGGCCAGACCACGGGCGTTCCGATCTGGCAGCTTCTTGGTGGCAAGTTCCGCGATCGTATCCGCGTCTACAACGACTGTCACGCCGGCGACACGGACTCGATCGACACGTGGGTCGCTAAGGCAAAGGAAGTCGAATCACGCGGCTTCGATGCCATCAAGTTCGACATCGATCCACTTCCCGATCAGCGGGACCGCTACAACCGCGGCATCTCCAATGATCACATCGCCTACTACATCGACGTCGCCACCGCGCTCCGTGAAGGCCTCGACTCGAACACAGACCTCCTGATCGACGGCCACTGGAAGCACTCACCTACGGACATTCTCCAGGTCGCCAAGGCCTACGAGTCTCTCGACCTCTACTGGCTTGAAGACCCCATCCCGCCGGAGAACATCGACGCGATGGCTCGCCTCACGAACGCGACCAGCACCCCGATCTGCACGGGCGAAAACTTCTACACGGCACACGGGTTCCGCGATCTCGTCGAGAAGCAGGCAGCCGACATCATCTCACCCGACCTCGCCAAGGCCGGCGGTCTGCTCGAAGGTCGCAAGATCGCCGATCTCGCCGACCTCTACTACATCCCGTTCTGCCCGCACAACATCTGCGGTCCCGTAGGCACGATGGCGGTCACTCACGTCTGCGCCGCCGTCCCGAACTTCCAACTCCTCGAGTTCCATCACCTGGACAACGAGGTATGGTCCGGTCTCCTGATCGAACAGGACCTGATCCAGGACGGGCATATCGACGTCACGACCAGACCGGGGCTAGGAGTGACCTTGAACATTGATGCTGCTCAAACCGCCTGCGTCGATGATCTGGGATTCTTTGAGGGATAGCCATGACGCTCTCGCCCGAACAGATCACATCCTACCGAGAAATGGGCTTTTGCCTCGTCCGGCATCTGGTTCCCCCAAGATTGATCGAAGCTGCCCGTGATCGCATCCTGGAAATCGCAGACGATCGCCCGGATTGGCCGTCAAAGCACTTCCAGACACTGGATCCGGAAACATACACGGGACGACGTGGTAAATCGGTCCCGGTCGGTCTGCAACGCCCGGGGTTGAACGAAGAGGTTTTCGCCCAGATCGCCGAGCACCAAAACCTGTCGACGTCCGTGGCTTGCCTCCTCGGCGAGCCAGTCGAATTGTTCACCGAACAGATCGGCATCAAGCACGGATGGCTGGACGCAGAGCAAGGCGGACGCAGCTACTTTCACCAGGACTCGTGGTACTGGAAGATCGATCCCGAATTGGGTTGTAATTGCTGGATTCCCATGGACCCGGTGGGAGAAGATGCGATCGCACTTGCCGTGATACCCGAAAGTCATCGCAACTGGACCCTCACGGAGCACGAGTCCTACTACGATGATCCGCCCATGGGCCGCTCCAACCCGACGTTCGAGCCCTTCAAACGGCACCGCATCCCCCACGACCAAATCGATTATTCGAATGAACTGCTCGTCCCGATGGAAGCCGGTGACGGCCTGTTCTTTTCGAACTACACCTGGCATCGCAGCGAACCGAACCGGTCGGGACAGACAAAGGCCTTCTACGCTATCGCCTACCAGCGCGCCGACTAGCGATGCACGCCCCACATCTCTGGCGGACCATTCGCGTCCCCGAACCTTACCAAACCTCCGCCAAGATCAACGACAGATCCGTCACTTACGCGGGCGATGTCCGAATGGGCAGCCTCCGCCACCCCGGATCCGTCGATTTCCTCGTATATCGCTCGGTTGACGACAGCCACGACGGCGGTGGGCTAAAACCTGTGTTCGCTGGTGCCTTCGACATCGAAGGTCAGCCACTATGGTCAGTCGGTGTGGAAGGAGAGCAACCTTCCCGTCCAGGTCCCGTCGCGATTCACGACATCGATGGCGATGGCAACGACGAGGTCGTCTGCCTGTGGAAGCGGGCAGACGTGGACGCCGAACCGTCATCCCTCGCGGATACTGAACTCCGCATCCTCGACGGAAAGACCGGTAAATTGAAACATCGATCTGCTCCGCCCGAACTGACGGCCTGCTTCGGCAATGGTCCCAACTGGGTCCACCAGCGCATCCTCATCGCCAATCTGAGAGGGACTGACACCCCACGAGACTTCATCATCAAGCTCGGAAGGGTCATTCTCGCCTTCGACCAGAACCTGGACGTTCTCTGGCGATACGAGTGTCCCTGGTCAGAGTACGGTCACTGCCCCGCCTACATCCCTTCGGTCGGCGACATTGATGGCGACGGACACGACGAAGTGAATGGCGGCTACTTCTTGCTCGACCACGACGGGTCGGTCCTCTGGGAACGTGACTGGGCGCCGAACATGGACTCCGTATCCATCACCAAGTGGGATGATGGCAATATCCGGGCGATCGGCTCCGGTGGTGGTCACGTGTTCGACGAGGCGGGTAACGTCGTCCTCTCGTTGGGAGAGAATCTGGTCCCACACGGTCAGGAAGTCAGAGTCGCCCGATTCCTGGATGACGACCCGAGTCCACAGATGGCAGTGCGCTGGAACGGTCACCACACAGACATCCTCGTAGCCGACACGTCGGGCACGGTCCTCAATCGTTTCAACCTGAACGAATCACCGAATAACACGGGTATGGAAGCCGTCCACTGGCTCGAGCCTGGTGAACGCGCGCTGCTCTACAACGGCGGAATGCTGTGGGATGCCGAAACGGGAGAAGGAGTCAATCTTCCGGATCTGCCGGATCCAGATCCTGTCGGCAGGATGGCCTGGTATCACTGTATCCCCGCGAACGTCTGTGGTGACGATCTTGAAGAAATCGTACTCTACAACCCCTGGGATCCGGCGATATACGTCTACACACCCGGCGATGCGAACGATCCTGTGGTCGATCCCTACAGAGCGGGGCCTCGCCAATACAACGTGCGACTGATGGACTGATACAAATGGCGAAGCAAAAACTCAGAATCGCGAGCTGCCAGTTCCCCGTCACGGGCGACATCAAGCGGAACGGAAAGTATATCCGTCGGTATCTGGCGAAAGCTGCTGACAGGGGCGCAGACATCCTGCACACCTCCGAAGCCTGCCTCTCGGGATACGCCCGGGTCGACTTCGATTCCTTCGCAGACTTCGACTGGGACCTCCTCCGATCCGAAACGCAGTCCCTTCGTGATCGGTGCAGGGAACTCGGCATCGGCCTCATCCTGGGATCCGGACACTATCTCGACGGAAGGAACAAGCCGACGAATTGCCTCTACTGGATCAACAAGAAGGGCGCCATCGTCGATCGCTACGACAAGTGTATGTGTACGCGCGGCGATCAGCAGGCCTACTCGGCGGGCAACCGACTGGTCGCGCACAAGATCAAGGGTATCAAGGTCGGTCTGGCCATCTGCTACGACGTCTGTTATCCCCAGATCTACGCCGCCTACCGTGATCTCGGCGTCACCTTGATGCTCCACTCCTTCTACAACGCCCGGCACGACGGCCCAAGCTGTCTGGACGTCCTGAACGAGCGTCAGGTCACCACCCGGTGCGCCGACAACCTGATGTGGGCAGTCGCCAACAACTCGTCTCACCCTTACTCACACTGGGCCAGTTTCGTCGCCCGTCCAGACGCGACCGTCGCTCAGAAACTGAAGATCAACAACGCTGGCATGCTGATCCACGACTTCCCCGACGGCCTGTCCGAAGGCGGCTGGATCCACAACCACATCCCGATGAAGCTCGCCAAAGAGGAAGTCCTGACGTTCGGAAAACCCAGCAAGCATAAGCGTCAGTTTGATGGACAATCCGAACCATAGCCCCGTGTCTTCCTTTTGACGGAGATCGCATAATGAATAGGCCCAATGTCATCCTGATCATGACCGATCAGCAGAAGCGCGACTCCCTTTCTGTCTACGGGAATCCTGTCTGCCGGACCCCCAACCTGGAGCGACTCGCATCTGAAGGCACGATCTTCGACTTCGCTTTTACCCCTTACCCCGTCTGCGTCCCTTCACGCGTGATGACCTTCACCGGTCGCTACAGCCACGTCACGCGGTCCCGAGCGAACTCGGTGTTGATGCAACCGGATCAGGAACACCTGATCCTGATCCTGGAATCCGCCGGCTATTCGCTTGGACTTAGCGGAAAGAACCACTGCTTCCAGGCAGATGACCTCGATCGCTTCGACTACGTCTGGGAGTGCGGTCACGGAGGCCCAGCCAATCCGCCGGATGAGACCGCCCAGAAGGCCAAGGATTTCATCCGCGAGTCCAAAATCAACTCCCGTTGCTGGGGTACGGTGACCAACCCGAATCCCCCTGAATCGCTGGGTGCCGCGCTCACCGTCACCCACGCCATCGACTTCCTCAAAACGCGCCAGGACGATCGCCCGTTCTTCCTCTGGTGCTCGATCGCCGATCCGCACACACCACTCCAGACGTCAGAGCCATACGCGTCGATGTATGATCCGGAAGATGTCCCCATCCCGGATCAGCGGGACGACGAGATAGCAGACAAACCCCTCGCCCAGCAGCTAGATCACAAAGCCCTGTGTGGCGAGATGGTCACCGAAGACGACATCCGTCGCGTGACAGCGATGTACTACGGGATGAACACCTACATCGATACCGAGGTCGGCCGTCTGCTCGACCGAGTCGACGCGCTGGGACTCGCCGAGGATACCCTGATCATCTACGTGTCCGATCACGGCGAATACCTGGGCGAGCATCGGATGATCCGCAAGTCGAAGGCGCTCTACGATTGCCTGACCCGGATCCCGCTGATCATACGCCTGCCCGGACTCGTACCGGCAAACGAGCGACGGGACGAGTTCACCGAGATCGTAGATCTGATGCCGACGATCCTCGACATCATCGGTCTAGACCATCCCGAGGGAATACAGGGCAGAAGCCTGATGCCTCTGCTGAATGGCGATGGCTACATTGCACGAGACGCCGTTTTTGGCGAAACGGGTGTCGAGTCGCCGGATGGATCCTTTCGGGTAAGCGGGTTTGACGACATGGAAAGCATCCCGACCTCCCCTACGACACCCGACTTCTCGCCACGGTTGAAGAAGGGCGATCTGGGCCCGATCAAATCCGTTCGCACACACGACTGGAAACTCGTTTACTATCCGGGCAACCAGGAAGGCGAGTTCTACGACCTGAACGCGGATCCGGGTGAACTGACCAACCGATGGTCAGATCCTGCCATGGCCGAAGTCCGGTCCGAGTTGACCGCAAGGATTCTGGACTGGTGTATCGAGATGGAAGATCGCCGTCCCTCTATCACGAGGGGCGCGTTTTAGCTCAATCGAGGTACAGATGAGAAGAGAAGTCAGATGGGAACGGATGTTCCCCGATGAACTGGAAGCGGCGTACGACGAGTGTCCTGTCGCCTACCTGCCCTACGGCCTGTGCGAGCCACATGGCCCCCTGAACGCACTCGGAAACGACGGGATCCGCTCGCATGAAACGTGTATCCTGGCCGCTCGCAAGCACGGTGGGATCGTGTGTCCCCCTGAATACTGGCATTGTCACGAAATCGGCGGCTACGCGGTGTGGGGTCACAAACAGATTGGCAATCAGCGCACCTGGCTGACTGCCGTACCGCCCTGGATCTTCCTCAAGAACATGTGCTACCATATCCGAGCGATGGACGCGCTCCGCTTCCACGCCACCGTCATCTTCTCAGGCCACTCGGGCCCACACCGGAAAGACGTCCCCGTCATCATCGAGACGATGCAGCCGCACGTCGACACACAGATCGACTGGTTCGTCAGCAGCGGTACAGATACGGATCATTTCCAGGATGGCGACGGAACGGGCGGACACGCGGGTCGGGGCGAAACGTCGCAGCTCTGGTCGGTCGCCCCTGATTGCGTCGACCTGTCACGATACCCGGGTCCCGACGCGGAACGCCTACTGTTCGCGATGGGACAGTTCAACGATCGTGCGAGCCGGCGTGTTGGAGATGCGATGACCGCGGACGTCGTCGAGCGGCTGAGCGCCAGAGCGAACGCGTTGATGGCCGACTACTCACCCAAGCGTGAACGGCCGCTCACGTTCGGAGATGTCGAGCAAATCTGGGCCGACGAAATCCAGCCCAAACTGAAGGATTTCGCCTCGCTGCAGCAGGGCGACGAAGCGCCACCTGAAGATTCACAGTGGCGAACAAATTGGGAGATACCTGCGTCGTTCCCAGGCTAGAACCTGGGAACGAGTTAACCGGAGAGGTACATGCCATCTAGACCGAACATCATCTTCATCCTCACCGACGACCAGGGCTACGGCGAACTCGGATGCCACGGCAACACCGTCATCCAGACCCCCAACCTGGACAAGATGCACGCTGAATCCGTCCGCCTGACCAACTATCACGTCGGACCAACGTGTGCACCGACACGGGCCGGCCTGATGACCGGTCATTTCCACAACAGCACGGGCGTTTGGCACACGATCGGCGGTCGTTCGCTCCTGCGTCAGGACGAATACAGCATCGCGAACGCCTTCTCCGACGCTGGCTACAAGACCGGTCTGTTCGGAAAGTGGCATCTGGGCGACAACTATCCCTATCGGCCACAGGATCGTGGCTTCCAGGAAACAGCCTCTCACGGCGGCGGCGGTATCGGGAATACGCCGGACTACTGGGGCAACAACTACAACGACGATCACTACTCGGTAAACGGCGAGTGGACACCCTTCGAGGGCTACTGCACCGACATCTGGTTCCAGGAAGGGCTCAAGTTCGTCGAACGGCATAAGGACGAGCCGTTCCTCTGCTTCATCACCACCAACGCCCCGCACGGCCCCTTCATCGTCGATGACAGCTACAGCCGCCAGTATGACGGTCAAGTCGAAAACGAGGATCGCGCCAACTTCTTCGGAATGATCACCTGCATCGACGAGAACGTTGGTGGCCTGCGCAAACGCCTCGACGAGCTGGGGCTCACAGACAACACGATCCTCATATTCATGACCGACAATGGCACCGCGTGCGGCGCCAAACCCGGCGAGGGGCAGTTCATCGCGAACGGATACAACGCCGGAATGCGTGGCATCAAGGGGTCAGAGTATGAGGGTGGCCATCGTGTCCCGCTGTTCATCCACTGGCCGGAGGGCGGGCTGGCGGAGGGCCGCGATGTCGGGACGCTGACCGCCAACGTGGACATAATGCCCACCCTGATGGAACTCTGCGGCATCGCTCGCGACGATCTCGTGTTCGACGGAACGAGCATCGCATCCCTGGTACGCGGCGAAGACGTCGAGTGGCCCGATCGCACGCTGGTCACTGATTCCCAACGGATCACCGACCCGATCAAATGGCGAAAGAGCGCCACGATGACCCAGCAATGGCGGCTGGTCAACGGTGAGGAGCTCTACGATATCCAGGCAGATCCGGGTCAGGAGAAGGACGTCACATCGGACCACCCGGATGTCGTCGAGAAGCTGCGGGCCGACTACGACAGCTGGTGGGACAAAGTATCCGAACAGTTCAACGGCACGATCCCCATCCCGATCGGATCCCCGGAAGAGCCCAGCGTGCGACTGAACACCCACGACTGGCGAAACCCGGAGGCCGAATGTGCGTGGAATCAGTCGGCTGTCCGCGCTGCGAACAAATGCAACGGCTACTGGGAAGTCGAAGTCGCTCAACCGGGAACGTATCGCTTCGAACTCCGTCGATGGCCCAAGGAGGAAGATCGTCCGATCGTCGAGGGCATCGAGGGAGAGCTGAAGACCAATCGCGATATCAAAGACGGATACGGAGGCGGTGTAGCCGTGCCGGTGAAGACGGCGCGGCTGAAGGTCGGTAACATCGAGCAGGAATCGGCCGTGACCTCGGAGGATAAGGGTATCGTGTTCACCGCGGAGCTGAACGCGGGCGAAACACTGCTGCAATCGTGGTTCATCGACGACGCCGGTGAGGACATCGGCGCCTATTACGTTTACGTAGATCTTCTTTAGTCATGCCTGCGTAAGCAGGCATCCAGGCCTACACTGACAGATCGTATGGATTCCCGCGTTCGCGGGAATGACGGCCTCAACCCGGAGATATCTGTGCCAGAGAAACCCATCCGCTTCGCCATCGTCGGCGCCGGAATGATCAGCCAGCTCCACGCCAAAGTCATCGCTGACATGGCGGATGCCGAACTCGTCGCCATCTGCTCCCGCGACCTCGATCGCGCAAAAGACGTCACAAATCAGTTCGGCGGTGAGCCGACGACAGACTACGACGCCTTGTTGTCTAGCGACGACATCGACACTGTATCCGTATGCACGGCCAGTGGCGAACACGCGACGTTCGGCGTACCGGCCGCCAAAGCCGGCAAACACGTCCTCGTCGAGAAACCGATCGAAATCCACCTCGACAAAGCAGACGAGTTGATCGCCGCCTGTGATTCCAACAGCGTAAAGCTGGGCGTCATTTTCCAGCTACGCTTTCTGGATGCGTGCCAGGAAGTGAAGAAGGCCATCGACGACGGTGTTCTCGGCAACCCCGTGATGGCGGACTGCTACATGAAGTTTTATCGCCCCCAGGAATACTATAGCGACTCGCGTTGGAAAGGCACGCAGGCGCTGGATGGGGGTGGCGCGCTGATCAACCAGGGCATCCACGGCCTGGACCTCCTGCTCTATCTCGCCGGCGACGTCGCATCCGTAAAGGCCTACAAGGACGTGCGCGCTCACGACAACATCGAAGTCGAGGACACCTGCGTCGCCGCCGTGCGATACACGAACGGCGCACTTGGTGTGATCCAGGCGACCACGTCGGTACATCCTGATTTCCAGCAGCGGATCGAACTGCACGGGTCCGAGGGGACGATTATCCTCGACGGCACCGAGGACGTCTGGATCAAGCACTGGGAAACGTTCAAAGACGGCGCTCGCGAGATCGAAGAACGAGCCCCTTTAGAGCACCACGGTGCAGCCGCAGTGCTCGAAGAAGGTGGCGAAGCCCATCTCAGACAGATCCAGGACTTCGTCGACGCCATCGTGGAAGACCGCGAGCCACTCATCAACGGCTCGGAAGGACGCCGGTCGCTGGACGTTGTCCGCGCCATCTATCGCTCAGCAGAAGAAGGAACGGAGATCCAGCTCTAGTAATCCACTTCTAGACTAATGTGGGCTTCACCTCTCCTGCTAGCGGGAGAGGGCCAAATCGAGACTGGATTTGCGGTGAGGGCTAGATACACCAGGTTCTACTCTACTCCCACGATGGTCCAGAACCCTTAGAGATCCTTCGCTTCGCTCAGGATGACATGACACCCATCAACATCACCAACAAACGCCAGCTCCTCTTCGACGACCGGTTCATCGCGTCCTCCACGGGCATCACCCACGTGATGCACACACCGTCGCCTGCGGAGGTCGCCATCGCAAGCGACAGATCGTGGGAAACTGGTGGCGTCCACTACTCTAGCGTCCTTCAGGACGGCGACCGGTTTCGGATGTGGTATCGCGCGGATACGGGTCCCGATCCGACCAGCGCGATCGACGCCGAATCGTGGATCTGCTATGCGGAGAGCGACGATGGCATCGTGTGGACGAAGCCTGAACTCGGGATTGTTACCGAGGTCGAGAATGGAAAGAACAACATCCTCTTCCCGGACAAGTCATCCGGCATTAACCCCTGCGTGATCATCGATCCGTCGGCAGAGGCCGGCGAGAGATACAAGATGATCACTCGAGGATCCGGACCGACGAACGTCCTGGGGTATACGTCGAGCGACGGGATCGATTGGACACCCATCGACACGAACCCGCTCCTGTCTGAGCCGGGTCCGTTCGACAGTCACAACACGGTCGTCTACGATGACGAGGCCGACCGGTACGTGATTTTCTGCCGTGGCACCGATACAGCGCGACCAGGCAACTTCAAGGACGGAATCAGGGCAATTCGCCGCGCCGAATCACCGGACTTCCATACCTGGTCGGAAATGGAACTTGTGGTCACGGCCGATGACGAGGACCCGACCGACCTCCACCTCTACACAAACGCAGCCGCCCGATATACGCGGGCTCAGAATGCCTGGCTGATGTTCCCGATGATTCTCTACGTCGAGCGCAAGGGCAATGCTGACAGCTATCCCGGTCTGTCCGACGTCCAGTTCGCAACCAGCCGCGATGGAATCCTCTGGGAGCGTCGTTTCCGTGAGCCTTTCCTCGCCCCCGACCTCGACCGACACAACTGGGTAGACCGTAACCCGATCGTCGGCCCCGGGATCCTCCATACATCTCCTGAGGAGCTCTCACTTTACTATTCCGAGCGTCTGCGCGATCCCGAGTGCCGATTCCGTCGATCTACAATCCGGACAGACGGCTTCGTCTCACTCCACGCACCCTACAAAGGCTGGGCCGAATTCACGACCCCGCCTTTAGCGTTCGAAGGCAACAGACTTGACCTGAACGTAAAGACCAGCGGCGGCGGAACGGTATTGGTTGAGTTGCAGGACGAGCGGAGCAACCCGCTCGATGGATACAACTTTGATGACTGCGATCCCATATTCTGCGACGAGATTAACCGAACAGTGACGTGGGCCGGCAACGGCGCCGTCTCGGCTCCTGGTGACCGCTGCCAGATCCGCTTCAAGATGCGCGACGCCCACTTGTTCGCTTTCCAGTTCGTCTCGGATTGAGCGAGGCGCATCGATGAAAACCGCAGTAAAAGCTCTGGGTGAGATCGCCCTTCGCGTCAACGACCTGGCGAAGATGCGTGACTTCTACGCGGAGACATTCGAGCTGGAGCAGATCGGAGACTTCGATCGCATCGTCTTCTTCAAGATCGCGGACGGATATGCAGGACACACGGTCGTCCTCGCTCTCTTCTACCGCGATGCTGACATCGACGTAAAACGAGGATCGGTCGACCACATCGCATTTACGATCGACCTCGACAGCTATGAGTCGGAGAAGGCTCGGCTGGAAGGACTCGGACTCGAGGTCAGCACCTCAGAACACGGCTGGGTCCAGTGGCGATCGACCTACGTCCGTGACCCCGAAGGCAACCTGGTCGAGCTCGTCTGCTTCGACCCCAGCATAGAGAAGACCTGATGAAAATCACCGATCTAAAGTGCGCAGTCATCGACAAACACCCCATCGTCCGGATCACGACGGACGAAGGCATCGACGGCTATGGACAGGTCGAGGCCAGCAAGGACTACCTGAAGCCTCACATCCTGTTCTACCGGGACCATATCCTCGACAAAGACCCCACCGACGTCGAACGCGTGATGTCCGGCATCCGACGCCTCGGCGCATTCAAGCCGTGGGGCAGTGCGGTCAGCGCGATCGAGTTCGCCCTTTGGGACATCGCGGGCAAGGCAGCCTGCGTTCCTGTCTACAAACTGCTTGGCGGGAAGGTTCGTGACCGGGTGCAGGTCTACAACGGAAACGTCCGGTTCCCGCTCGAGGGATTCGAGCCCAAGCACTACGCCGCGAACATGCAGAAGATGAAGGACCTGCCGCAAAAGTTCAGCATCATCAAGCAGGGCGTATCGTTCCACGGGCCGATGGCGACACGTGTTCCCGGATACTATCACGGTCAACCGATCGAGGGAATGCGTGCACCCAATCGCGGCCCGATGACAGAGAAAGGCTTCAAGCACCTGATGGCCTGTATTGAGGCGATGAAAGATGTCTGCGGTGACGAGGTCGGCCTCGCGCTGGATGCGGGCCCGGGAATGATGCCAACGGACCTCCTCCGGGTCGCCAAAGCCTGCGAGCCGCTCAACCTGATGTGGATCGAGGATGCTATCACCGGAGATTACACACCGTTCATTAACGCCGACGTCTACCGGGACGTCACGATGCAGACATCGACCCCGATCCACACGGGCGAACAGATCTACCTGCGCCAGAACTTCAAGGACCTGATCGAAAAGCAGGCCGTGAACGTGATCGGTCCAGACCCCTGTGACGTCGGCGGAATGGCCGAACTAAAATGGATCACCGAATACGCCGACCTGCACGGCATCCTGATGGCCCCCCACGGCACCCTCGATGGACTGATCGGCCTGGCAGCCCTCGTTCAGGTCAGTGCGACCCTCCCCCAGAACTGCATCGCCTTCGAGTATCCGACCGGTAAACCGGAGTGGTGGTATGACATCATCGATGGCCTTCCCGACCCCATCGTCGTCGACAGCCACATCGACGTGTGGGATGCGCCTGGGCTGGGTGTGACGTTCAACGAGAAAGCTCGGGAATACTTGCTCGAAGAGGACAAAGGCTTCTTCGATTAGAAGCCCTCACCGGTGATGCTGAGTGACCTCATCGCCGGCCTGAGTAGGATTCCTCGTCAGGACGCTGTGTGTAGGTCGTATCGAAGCACGACCGACCTAGCCATCTTGCGTACGGACACCGATCGTCCTCAGATACAACGTGTCTACCGGTTCTCTAATCCCAAGTCCACATCCACCAGCAAACGACGCTACTCAGGATGATCGGTAGTATGCCAATAACACCCCTAGACTGGACCCGCAACCCCGACAACCCCATCCTCCCTCCCGGCGAACCGGGCACCTACGATTCCCACCGCTGTATGAACCCCTGCGCCATCGTGGTCGACGGCGAGCTTCGTCTCTACTACTCCGGCGGTGACGAGAGCGGAAACCAGCGCATCTGCCTCGCCACTGCACCCGTCGATCGCCCCACGGAACTCACCCGTCACGGCGTCATCCTCGACCTGGGAAGTCCAGGCTCCTTCGACAGCAACTGGTGCGTCCTCCCGCTCGTAAAGCGATTCGGCAACAGGTGGCACCTATACTACACGGGCAGGGATGACAGCCCAACCGGTCTACAGTCGTTCTGGGGCACAGGCCTGGCGATCAGCGACGACGGCATCCATTTCGAGCGCTACTCGACCTTCCCGATCATCACGGGCGACCAGACAACCGAATTCCCTGGAAACAGAGGCATCGCGCTCGGTGGAACGATCATCGACGATGTTCAGGCAGATGGCTCCCAGTCCTATCGGCTCTACTACACCCTTGCCACGGGAACACCCGATCCGAACGACATCCGTATCGATCAGGAGAAGCACTGTGTCGTGTGCCGCAGCACGGACGGCCTTCGCTGGGTGGACCACCGCGTCGTGCTGAGCCCGCGGCCTGAAGTCACGTCTGAGGATGCAGCAGTAGCCGCGCCCTGGGTCTGGCGCGAGGGGGATCGATACCGAATGTTGTATTGCGGAATCGGCACAAGATGGGGCTACTACTCGATGTCGGAAGCCGTGAGCGAGGATGGCTACGCTTGGGATCGCGGTGAGGGCGACGAGAACCTCAGCCTACGCCCTGACCCCAGGAGCGAGTGGGAGGATCAGATGGTCGAGTATCCATCGATCGTGGATGAGGGGGATCAGTATCGCCTCTTCTACTGCGGAAATGGATACGGCACGACTGGGATCGGGATGGCCACGGCATCAAAGCCTGGATGAAAAAGCCACGTTCGCCCGTCGCAACCGCCTCTCGACGGCAGCTTCGCATCATAGTTCCACAGATGCCCTCCATCGTGGTCGTATGCACAGACCTGGATGATCCCGTTCTCTGATTCCACGATCACAAGCCCGTATCGACCGTCGTTCGTCAGGTCCCCTGTTGCCATCCGAGTAGGAAACTGTTCAGGCTTGTATCTCAGCGGAAACTGAATCGACAGATTGCTCGGATCCGCCCCACTGTCCACCTCAACGGCCTCCGACACATGGTTCGACCCGTCAATTACGCGATACTGGTAGCAGGCAAGCTCCGGTGTCTCATCACTGAAGCCTGTGGAGGTTGTCACCACAGCTTCGGACACCTGCGCCCATTTGTTCCCGTCACGAGATCGCTCGACCTGAAACGGCTCGTCCTTCGCATCATCGCGAAGCAGACGCCACGACAGGTAGGTCTTCCCATTCCCTCTCGGAAGCACCGTTAGGTGCCGGTTAATCGATCCAGCCATCTTTCTGCCTCGTTTTTTGATTAAATCAGTAGTGCTCCTTGGGGTGGATCACTAATATAGTGCCCGTTCCCAGACCACCATCAACACGATAGTCTCGCTCGGATGTTCCTTTCCTCTGGTTCTCTCTGCGGCTCCCTGGCGCGCCGTAGCGCGCAGCCCGAAGGGGGCTGCGTCTCAGCGGTTAAGGTCTTGGTTTTCTATGAACGTCCTCCTAATCATCTCCGAAGACAACGGCCAGCATCTCGGCTGCTACGGCGACCCGAACGTCGCCACCCCGAACATCGACCGGCTCGCCTCCGAAGGTGTTCGCTTCGAGAATGCTTACACGACGCAGGCTGTCTGCTCGCCAGGACGGGCCAGCATCTACACCGGGCTGTATCCGCACCAGTGTGGCCAGATCGGTCTGGCCACACACAACTACGCTCAGTACGAGGCCTTCCCGAACCTGTTCAGCATCCTGAAAGACCAGGGGTATCGAACGGGACTGATCGGAAAGCTCCACGTCAACCCGGACTCGGACTTCCCGATCGATACGTGGTGGAACGATCGCGACTACATCAGTTTCCAGAACCGTGACGTTCACAGAATGGCTGAGGAAGCGGATACGTTCATCACCGGATCTCCTGATCCGTTCTTCCTGACCGTCGCCTACCCGGATGCGCATCTCCCGCTCTTGCGACAGCAGTGCGGTATCCCTGAGAAGCCTTACGAAGCGGATGACGTCTCAGTGCTGCCCCAGGTCGGAATCGATTCCCAGCGGCTCCGGGAATACACAGCCGACTACTACAATTGTATGAGCCGGCTGGACACAGCCGTCGGACTGCTCCTCGAGCGGCTCGAGCGTTCAGGCAAGACCGACGAAACGCTGGTCATCTTCACGACCGATCACGGTGCGCAGTTCTCCCGCGGCAAGACCTGCTGCTACGAAGGCGGCATCAAGGTCCCTCACATCGTCAAATGGCCTGGCCAGTCAGCGGTTGGGCTCACGCGGACAGAATTGATCTCTCACGTCGACATCCTGCCGACGATCACGGACATCCTCGATATCGAAACCCCGTCCGGCGCCGGTCAGTCGTATAGATCGCTGCTCGGGGACGAAAAGGTCACCTGGCGCCAGTACGTGTGTTCGGAATGGACCGGCAGCAACCCGCCTGGCTATTTCCCACAGCGAACGATCCGCAACAAACGATACAAGCTGATCGTCAACTACCTCTCCGACCGTCCGAGCCCGAGTGCTCAGAACTATGCGGGCTCCGAGCGGCTGTGGCCTCCAGGGGCAACGGAAGATGAGATCGCCTCAGCCGACGAGCGGATCAGAGCAGCTTACGCAACTTATCTCAACCCACCTCGGTACGAGCTCTATGACCTGCTGGAAGATCCATGGGAGTTCCACAACCTGATCGGCAACCCGTCGCTCTCAGCGGTGGCCGATCAACTTCAAGTCGCCCTCGCCGGTTGGCAGACCGCAACGGATGACCGCATCGTCTCCAGCGAAGTCCTAGATTGCCTGACAACCGACCACGATCGCATCAGCGCCGAGTATTACACTGAGAGTGCCTGGGGCTCCTCTCGAGACTATCGGTGGCAATACGCTGACTATCTGCACAGATAGGTTTCCTTTCGCGTATTTCGTGGTCTTCTTTGGGTTTTGATTATTGATCCTCTCCGGTAAAGCCATATCCCAACGCATCGGATCGGATATCCATATCGATCCTTACGATCCCGATCGCCTGAACCCGAACAGCTACAACCTCCGGCTTCACAACGAGCTGCTTGTCTACGACGACCCCTTCCTGGACATCAAGCAGCCAGCTGCGACCAGCCAGATCCTGATTCCAGACACCGGTTACACGCTCCAACTCAATAAGCTCTACTTGGGCAGGACCGTCGACTAAACCAGGACCGACAACCTCGTCCCCATGCTGGAGGGCCGCTCCTCCGTCGGCCGTCTCGGCCTGTTCGTCCACGTCGCTGCTGGATTCGGCGACGTCGGGTTCTCGGGTTACTGGACACTCGAGATGTTTTGTATCCATCCCGTCACCATCTATCCGGATGTAGAGATCTGCCAGATCTACTACCACACGATAGAGGGCGACTACGAACCGTACTCGAGCGGCAAGTATCAAGGGAATACGGGCATCCAACGGTCGAGGACCTCGGTCCAGATCGACGCTTTTTGACCTTGTTTCCCGTGCCGTTCTTGCTGTCCTTGGGAGTCGATTCCCAGCTAGGTACCCAGGATGATGCATCTCTCATCGGAAGGCTCTGATCGAGCCACCGCATACAACATCAGCAACAAGCTGATTCGCAGGGGCGACGACCTGATCGTCGGTTGGTTGGACGGCCCCGCCGGTAAGGACGGTCCTGTCCGGATCCGGATCGGCATCTGCGACCTGGAATCCGGTGCGCTGAAGACCGCGATCCCTCTTGGCGAGGGCATCGACAATCATTGCGGTCCAGCACTCGCCATAGACGGGAACGACCGTTTGCACGCGCTGGTCGGCGCCCATCACGGTGACTTCCTGTATCGATACTCGGACGAGCCGGCTAATCCTGATGCGTGGTCAGATCCAGAACCTGTCGGCCCCCGTCACAGCTACCCCGCGTTCGTCATCGACAAGGAAGGCACCTTCCACCTCGCCTATCGAGAGAGTGGCGACCGATGGCAGCTTCAGTATACCCGGCGGCCTCCCGGCGAAGGCTGGTCGACACCCACAGTCATTGCCGAAAGCCCCACCCCCGGCTATAACCACTTCATGCATTCGCTTACAATCGGACCAACCGGACGCTTGCACCTGACCTTCCAGTTTCACTTCTCCGAATCAGGAAACAGTCGGGAATGCCTGACCAAAGGGATGACCCACATCGTCTCTGACGACGGCGGCGACACGTGGGACAACGACGGGCAGCCGTGCGCGTTTCCCATCACGATCGAATCGACGAACTGGATCTACCAGTGTCTCGACGACCCGGACGCCACGATGCGCATCGGCACGCACGTCACGGATCGGGAGGACCGCGTCTGGCTGTTCGCGTCGCTCCCCAACCCCGATCGCGGTGTGATGTGGCGACAGACGGACAACGGCTGGGAGAACCTGGATCTTTCGGCCGCAGCCCCTCAGCTGCAGCTCGCAGGCGGCAAGGCGACAGCGATTAGCTACGATGATCAGGACCGTGTACACCTACTCGTCGCAACCGACCCCCACGGCAAGATCCCGGGCTGGTATGACCCTGCGATCGAGCTCTTCCACCTCGTGTTCACGGCGGAAGGTCAGTTGGGGTCTTGTGACCAGATCACCGAAACCGATCCCGATCGCGCCAACTGGATCCCGGCTATTGAACACTGGGACTGGGTACGCCCTGATCCCATCGGCCAGGGCGGCCACTGGTATTTGCATACATCGGGCATCAACGCTGGCCTGATGTCTCAATCCGACTACAATGACACCCTCAAAACTGACGTCTACCTGAACAAACTCCAGTAGGCTCGCCGCCGTGTGTTCGAGTAGGTCTCCGCACGTGACCGTATCGAGAACCCGGCTTTAGCACTGGACAGACTATGCTGACTCTTAACGAGAAAGACACCGGCTACCGCGGCATTTGGTACTTCAACCAGCCATCCGGTGATGAATTCGTCTACAAATACAGCGGCGGACTCGGCACCTACTGCGCCAAGCATCGCCCGTTCGCCGTTTACCGTCCGGAGGTCGACAAGACCTTCTTCTGCTATGGTGGGACCCCTAAGGACGCGCACCTGAAACACACGGCTGAGGATCTCAACAACGACCACCCCTTCTCACGGGAGCGGGAAGGCTTTCTCATCCATATGGTCAGCTACTTCGACCACAAGACCGGCCAAGTCCCCCGCCCGACGATTCTCTTGGACAAGAGGACTGCCGACGCGCACGACAACCCGGTCATCTCGGTCGACGACGACGGCTACATCTGGATCTTCTCCACCTCTCACGGCTTATCACGACCGTCATACATCCACCGGAGCAAGGAGCCCTATTCGGTCGACGAGTTCGAGAACGTCAACCCCACAATGCTGGTCGATGGCGAACCCGTTCCGATGGACAACTTCTCATACTTCCAGGCCTGGCATCTCCCGAGTCGAGGGTTCATCTCCTTCGTCACCCGCTACAAGGATCCCGCCGACAGGACGCTGTTCTTCATGACCAGCCAAGATGGCGTCGCCTGGTCTGAGTGGACCCGCCTCGCCGCGATCGACAAAGGCCACTACCAGATCAGCATCCACTCGGACACGAAATGCTGTACGGCCTTCAACTACCACCCCGAGCCAAACGGCCTGAATTATCGCACGAACCTGTATTACCTGGAGACGATGGACTTCGGCGAGAGCTGGCAGAATGCCGGCGGCGAAACGGTCGACATTCCGGTGACGACCCCGGACAACAACGCGCTCGTCTACGACTATGCTGCCGAGGGCCTGAAGGTCTACCTGAAGGACATCCGGCTGGATCCCGACAACAACCCGGTTATCCTCTACGTCGTCAGCAAAGGCTATGAGTCAGGCCCCGACAACGGCCCCCGCACCTGGACGATCGCGAAATGGACGGGTTCAGAGTGGTCAATCCATCCGATCACTGAATCGGACAGCAACTACGACACCGGATCGCTATACCTCGAGACGGACGGCACCTGGCGGATCATCGCGCCGACGGAGCCAGGACCTCAAGCCTATAACCCGGGTGGCGAAATCGCGATGTGGGTTAGCACGGATCAGGGCGAATCCTGGGAGAAGACGCGCCAGATGACGGCGAACAGCGAGCGCAACCACACCTACTCGCGTAGCCCCGTCAACGCTCATCCCGACTTCTACTCGATCTGGGCCGACGGAAACGCGAAGGAGGCATCCAAGTCCTGCATCTACTTCAGCAACAAGGATGGCGACGTCTTCCTGCTCCCCGAGGAGATGGAAGGGTACACGGCTCAACCGGCCCGTGCCTGATCAGGTGAATATTCGCATCGAGGAATCAAACGATCTCGATGTCATCGTCCCGTTGAACGCAGCCGTCCAGAACGAGCATCACGATCGTCGCTCCGACTGGTTCAAGCCGTTCGATCCGGACGCTGTGAGGAGGTCGCTGGAAAAGATGCTCGCTGCAGGGGGAGCCCAGATCCTAGTCGCCTGGGTCGGCGAGACGCCAGCCGGCTACCTGCTCCTAATCGAACGCATACGATGGGAAAACGCGCTCAGGTCGGCCGACCGATCCCTCGAAATCGACCAGATGTCCGTCGAGCCCCAGTTCCGCCGACACGGCATCGGCCGAGCCCTCGTCGATCGCGCAAAGGAGATCGCTAAAGAGGAGTCGTTCGACTGAATCCGTCTGACCGTCTGGTTCGACAACACGGGTACACGGTCTTTCTACGAGTCCATCGGCTTCAAGACCTTCAGGGAATTCATGGAGCTCCCCGTATAGACACAGCTTCTGCCTCAAGTTTTGCATTTTCCATTTTGCACTTTGACTTGCCAATGACCGATCTCCGCAAAGAATACGACGAACAGGGCTATTGCATCGCCAGGAAGGCCATCGACCCCAATCTCGCCGCCGAAATGGTCAACCACATCGAGTGGCTGCAGAAAAGGCATCCTGACAGGCGCCCCGAGCAGTATCACCATAACATGCTCGTGGACGATCCGTTTATGCACCGCCTGGTCGGCGACGATCGCCTGCTCGACATCGCAGAGCAGTTCATCGGCCCCAACATCGCGCTCTTCGCCGCGCACTATATCGCCAAGACCCCGAAGACGGGCCGCGCCGTTCAGTGGCATCAGGACGGATCCTACTGGCCGCTGGAACCGATGGAAGTCACGACGCTTTGGGTTGCCGGAACACCATCGACCGTCGAAAACGGATGCATGCGTGTCCTTCCCGGAACGCAGAACAACACCCTGCTCAAACGTCGCGACCTGATCGACCTCGACAAGGAGAAGTTCGTCCTCGGTGTCGGCATCCATCCCGACCATATCGACGAGTCGAACGCTGTGGATCTGGAGCTCGACGCCGGCGACATCTCGATCCACAACCCACACATCATCCACGGATCGAATGCCAACACATCAGATCAGTGGCGCGTGGGTCTGACGCTCCGCTATGTCCCCACCACCACCTGGGTAAAAAAGGATGACCATCGGAATGTCCTGCTGCGGGGTGAAGCAGACCCCACCGTAGACAATGCATATGCCGATGTACCCAGGTATGTCGAGGGCGAGCATATGTCTTTCGCCGGCCACGAACAGTGGGCCTGAGGACGACGGATGAACCGTCTCGGAATCTTGATCACAGTCGTTGTGCTCGCATTCATCGGTGTTGCCCTGATGAGCATGCAGCCTGACCGCAGTTCCGTACGACGCAAGCAGCGCAAGCCGACGCCATCACAGCAATCCAAACCGAAGCCACGAAGTAGTTCGATCGGAGGAACCAGCCGGGGCGAAGACACCTCCGGATCCGGTCAGCGTACGGATGGAAATCGGGACAAGAGGAGCGATGACGAAGCTGAGGAAGAACACTATCACCTGCCCTACCTCAAGAACATCGGCTACGTCGTACGCCAGCCCGCAGACGATTCAAAGGCCGTCTCCTTCCAGATTCCTCAGAACACGCCCATAACGGCCATACGATCCGGTAAGGTGCTGGGAACATCCGGCCCCACGCCTTCTCCCGACGAGGATCTGATCTTCGGCCGCAAACTCCCTCGAAACGCCATGCTGATCCAGCACAGCGACAGTACGTTTGCCCTGTATCAGAACATCGCCACCAACCTGGACATAGGAACTGTGGTGCAGGCTCGATCGGTCATTGGGCAGACCTACAAGACGGGCGCACTGCAGGTCCACGTCAAGAAACTCGAGTCAGATCACGACTGGTCCTTCTCCACAAAGCGCTATCCCGACGGCATGGACCTGCGCACCGGCGAAGCCTATCTGCGAGCGGACTCCGACGTCTCCCACCCGACCAACACCATCGAGCGGACCTACACCACCGACGCCGGCAACTTCGCTAAATCGACCTTCCGCCCGGGTGAAACAATCCGCCTCCACAGCCGCTTCGCTTTCCCGATTCGAGCAAAGGTCGAATACGGCATCAATCGTTCAGACAGCAAAAAGACCGATCGCCATCGCGCCCGAGTTGATCCCGGCCGAAAGGCCGCCCACTATGACCTCCGCCTGGCAGATCCCCCACCGGGTTCACAGTGGATGTCCATACTATATTTCGACAACCAACCAATGGACTCAGTGACCTTCGCAATAGAGAGTGGGATGTAGGCCTCAATGAGAGAATTGACTTCGGTGTTCGACATTCATCCCACTGCCGCTCGTGAGCTCAGACATGACTGAAGACGAAAAGTATCTCTTCGACATCAACGGCTACCTGGTCGTCCGCGACGTCCTCTCGTCCGAGGAAGTCGACCAATGCAACGCAGCCATCGACCACCACGCTCACCAGATTCACGAGCGCGTCGGCGACCTATCGCTGTCGGGCAAGTCGAAGTCACTGAAAGGGATCACGGGGCGAGGCGATCTAGGCGGGCTGTTCGCCTGGGAGAAACCGTGGTGCGAACCGTTCCGCGAAATGATGGCGAACCCCACAATCGTCCCCTACCTGAACGTCATCCTCGGTCCGGGCTTCCGGATGGACCACAATGGCGGCTTGATCACCATGCGTGAGGGCGCGGAAGGCCACATCCTCCACGGGTCATCGGGCCCTGGGTTCGACCCGCACCAATACTACATTTTCAAAAACGGCCAGATGCACAACGGCCTGACCGTCGTCGCCTGGCAGTTCGCCGACGTCAACGAAGGGGATGGTGGCCTCTGCCTTATACCGGGCAGCCACAAGGGCAACTATCCCTGTCCTCAGTCCATCCGCGAGTACGAGGCTCATCAAGAGTTCGTCAAACCGATCACCTGCAAAGCCGGTGACGTCGTCATCTTCACCGAGGCCACAACCCACGGCACACTCCCCTGGAAGGCCAAACATCAGCGCCGCTCTTTCCTCACCCGCTACTCGCCGGGTAACCTCGCCTACGCCCGCGGCTACTACCCCCAATGGCCCGAAGGCATGCTCGAAGACCTGACCCCGGAGCAACGGGCCGTACTCGAACCGCCCTATCACAAACGCCTCGACCGCCCCGTCCTGAACGACGACGGCCAGCTTGTCGACTGAGGTTGGTCCTAATCGTTCTGTCCTCTGCGTCTCCGCGGTCAAGGTCTTGCGAAGTTCCGCCCAGCTTTTCTTCGTGCCTTAGTGTCTTTGTGGTTAGCTTCTGATCTATGAATCTTTCCGAAGCCATCTTCGAATACTGCGCCTCCGAGCGCTTCCTGTTCCTCGACGACAAACTCAAGGGCCACGCCGAGCAGCTCCTCGCCCAGTGGGTCACCACCGTCGACGACGACCTCGACTTCGACACCCTCGAATCATCAGTCAACGGAATCGCCACCCTCGACCTACCCATCGATGCCAAGCGCAGCTTTCCCGACCTGCTCGACGCCTTCTTCGACTACCTGACCACCACCGCAGCCTGGCCTGATGCCCCTCGCTGGCAGGACTACCTGGCCGAGATCAGCCTGTCGTATTCAGACCGCATCCGCGACGACGGCTCATTCAAAGGCCAGACTGTCTCCAGCGCCCTCAAAGTCGGCCGAAACGACCCCTGCCCCTGCGGCAGCGGCCGAAAGTACAAGAAGTGCTGCGGTTAGATGTAAACGGGAATCCTCTCCTGCAGCGGGCCTGCCTCACCGTAGCCTTGGCGAAGATGGGAGAGGACAGATCGGGCCGAAGCGAAAACGTAGGCCGATCAGGTGAGGGCTCGCCAGAAGCTTCGCTATCACCCGCTGTCGATCCGTGCCCATGACCCCCGACCAACGCAAATACATCCTCACCCACAAACCCGACCGCCCCTTCCCGGCCGAACCCCAACTGGGCGCTTGGTATACCGAAGCCGAAATCGAAGCCACCGTAAAGGCCATCCGCGACTCGATGGACTACCGGACCGGCTTCGGCTTCACCGTCGACGAAATCGTCACCTTCGAGAACGAGTTCGCCGCCTACTGCGGTACCGATCACGCCATCTCCCTCGTTACGGCCAGCGTCGGCCTCGACATCGCGATGATGTGCCTCGACCTGGATCCCGGCGACGAAGTCATCACACCTGCACTGAATTTTAAAGCCTGCTCGCTCGCGATCATCGGTCAGGGCGGCAAACCAGTCCTGTGTGAGGTCGATCCCCGCACCTTCAACGCCGACCCCAACGACATCGAGCGCAGGATCACACCGAACACCCGGGCTATCCTGCCCGTGCATATGAATGGGCTCTCAGCCCCGATGGACGACTATCTCGACATCGCCGAGCGCCATCCACATCCCAAACACGGTCCGCTCAAAGTGATCGGCGATGCGGCACGGGCATGCGGCGGAGGCTACAAGGACACGAAAATCGGAAAACGCGGATGGATGACCGTCTTCAGCTTCCACACAATGAAGCTGATGTCGACGCTCGGTGAGGGAGGGATGATCACCACCGATGACGAGGCGCTGGCTCACCGGATCCGGAACATCCGACAGTGGGGGGCTGGCGAGGAGTGGGGCACGAGCTACAAGATCACGAAGCCACAAGCAGCAGTCGGATCCGTCCAGCTTGCACGACTCGACGAGATGATCGCCCTTCGCGCAAAGCGCGCTCGGGAGCGTCAGGCGATGCTGGAAGGGATTCCGCATCTGACATTGACCTATGAACCACCGGATTGCGACCATACCTTCTACCTCAACACGCTGCTCGTTCCGGGCGACTGGGCAGGTGAGAAGCGGGACGCCCTCTGCAAAATGTTGCTCGATGAGTATGGCGTCGGAACGATGGTCGGGAATCCACCTGTCTGGCAGAGCAACGACTTCATCGGCCGTCACATCGACGGACAACAGGATTCGCTGCCCGTATCCAGGGAGACGGCCCTGCGACTATTCTGCGTGTCGCTCCATCCCCTGATGACCGAGCAGGAGAACGCTTACATCGCTGCCGCACTTTGGGACGCTGTCGAACGCATTCAGGACGGTGAAGGATGAACCTCAGACCGCTGGGCAAAACGGGATTGGATGTATCGGAGATCGGGCTCGGAGCCGCGCAGATCGGGAACCGGTCGCTTCCTGAAGAACAGGCGGAATCCGTGCTCCGAACCGCGCTCGACGCAGGGATCAACTTCATCGACACCGCAGCGATGTACGGGGTCAGTGAGGAGCGGATTGGCCGATACGTGTCGGATCGTCAGGACGACTTCGTTCTGGCCACGAAGTGCGGCGACTATCAGATCGAGGAAGCCGGAACCTGGAAGACAGTCAAGGACTACTCACCTGAGGGAATCACGGAAACCATCGATGCAAGCCGCAAGAAGCTTCAGATGGACGTCATCGACATCGTTCAGTTCCACGGCGTGCCAGGTGATAAGGATGACGAAGAGGCTGCATACGACGCGTTGATGGGGGCGAAAGAGAATGGCTGGGTAAAGTTCGTCGGGGTTTCACAAGACGGCCAAAAGGGTGCGGACGCAGCAGAACAATGGGACCTCGACACCCAGGAGTTCACTTACAACGTTTTGTTCCAGGAAGCGGACACGTTTCTGTTCCCTTCTCTGAGAGAGCACGAGATGGGCGCCATCATCAAGCGTCCGATCGCCAACGCGGTTTACACGATGACCGAGCGACCCGAAGGCGCTTTCAATGGCGTCCCCTGGGACCGCGCGCAGGATTATCCCCTGGCAGACATCGCGGGCGACATCCCCCTCGTCGACTTCGCCCTCAAGTTCACCCTGGCCCATCCGGACGTCTCGACCGCCATCATCGGCACCACCAACGTAGACCACCTGAAAGCCAACACCGCCATCACAGATGACCTCGACAACGACCTGATAGAAGCCGCCAAATCCGCCTGGACCGAATTGTTCGGGTGAGCTACCTCGTTCCCAGGCTCTCCTGTCGGACCGTAGCCTTGGCGAAGGCCGAAGCCTGGGAACGAAAGATTCCGACTTTCGACTTTTGACTTTCTGACTTTCGACTGACTTGACCTGGCTCATCCTCTCCATCGTCCTCGACTTCGGCTTCGTCCAGTTCTTCAAGCTCGGTGAACGGCGCGGCTACTACGGCCCGGTCGTCGTCACGGCCAACTACCTGACCGTCGCAGCCTGCGTCGGTACCTACCTGCTCGTCACCGACCAATTCACGTTCGCCGACGGCGCCATACGAACCGGACTGATCACGGGTGTCCTGTTCATCAGCGCCCTGCTCCTGATGAACTTCGCCCTGACCATTGCTCCTGTCGGTGCCGTGCTCTCCGCCTTCCGCATCGCGATCGTGATCCCCGTCGGCTTCGGCGTCTACCTCTGGGACGAACCGATGGCGCCCGCCCAGCTCTTCGGTTTGATGCTGACGCTTGCCGCTCTGGTGCTGATGACGCCGCGGGCGCAGGAAGATAGCAGATTCACGGGACTCAAGGGATTCGGTCTGCTCGCGCTGGTCTGTGTCTGGCAGGGGCTCAGCCACACGAGCCTTCGATCGGTTCACTACAGCGGCCTCGACGACGTATTCCTCCCCGTGCTGATGGCCACGGGCGGGACGGCCGGCATCATCGGGTCTCTCTTCATCGCCTCGAAGCGTCATCGCCCAACACTTCCGGCCGTACGTCTCGGAGTCTTCATCGGCGCCTACAACGCTGTCGCGCTCTGCGTCATCCTGACCGCACTCAGCAAGCTACCCGGCACTCTTTTCTTCCCTGCCCTCGGCTGCAGCGTCGTTCTGCTCGACAACCTGTTCGCCCACTTCTACTGGCGCGAGCACCTCAACCGGTCAGCAGTCGCCGGAGTCGCCGTCGCCATCCTGGCCCTCTTTCTGGTGGTGTGATGTCGGCACAAGCCACGATCGAGGCATACTTCGTTGCGCTCACTGCCGGCGACCTGAGCCGTCTGCTCAGCGTCGTGACTGAGTGTGACCACTTTGTGAAGATTGGGACCGACGCAGGCGAGACCGTCTACGGCGTGAAGGACGCATCCGACTACTACGCGAATCACGTCGCCAGCACACGTGACTTCACGATCGACACGCACCGCCTGGACGTCGAAGAACGAGACGCCGTTGCCTGGTTCTCGACCGAACAGACCTGGCACGTCACCTGGCAGGGCACGCGGGAGACACTGGAGATGCGAATCACCGGCGTCCTGGAACGCGAGCTCTATGATTGGAAGCTCGTCCAGATGCACGCATCTCTTGGGAGTGCATAAACCGATGCCGATGTCCGATTACTTCAGAAACCTGAGAGCGATGCTAGGTCCCGACCTCCTCGTCCTCCCGTCCGTGTCCATCGCTCACATCGATGATCAGGACCGCCTGCTGCTGATGCACTTCCGTGACACCGGCAAGTGGGGTCTGCCCGGCGGCGTGGTCGAGCCCCACGAACACCCGGCTACCGCGGCCGTCCGCGAGATGTGGGAGGAAACGGGCCTGCACGTCCGCCTGACCGGCATCCTCTCCGTCTACGGAGGCCCGGAAATGCACGTCGACTACCCGAACGGCGACCAGGTCTCCTACGTCTCCACGGTATTCGGCTGCGAAGTAACCGGTGGCGTCCTCCAAGCCCGTGACGGCGAAGCCCTCGATCTCGCCTACTGCGACCGGTCCAAAGCCGAATCCCTCAACCTCGCACCCTGGACCCGCACCCTCCTCCCCCACCTGTTCGCCCAGGATACCCCAGCCTTCTTCACCCCCTCAGAGTGGTCCCCCGACGAATAGCCCCCTCCACAATTCTGCCTTACCTCCCCGCTCCTTGTGTAACTTAATCACCGTCCCAGAGACGCCTTTCGATTCTAAATCCTCGATTCTCAGTCAAAATGCCAAACGTCCTTCTCATTCTGAACGACGACATGGGCTACTCCGACATCGGCTGCTACGGCGGCGAGGTCGACACGCCCAACCTGAATCGTCTGGCCGATGGCGGCGTCAGATTCACCCAGTTCTACAACACCGCTCGTTGCTGCCCCACGCGCGCATCCATCCTGACAGGTCTACATCCGCACCAGGCCAGCGTCGGCCACATGATGCGCGACCTCGAGTATGAGGGGTATCGGGGTGACCTGAACCACCGCGCCGTCTCGATCGCGGAAGCGCTTCATTCGAACGGGTATGCCACGTATATGAGCGGAAAGTGGCACATCACCCGACACACGGATCCGGACGGCGACACACACAGTTGGCCGTGCCAGAGAGGCTTCGACGAGTACTTCGGGATCATCACCGGCGCAGCGAACTACTGGAAACCGCAGACGCTCACCCGCAACAACGAGCGACTCGACCTCGACGACCTGCCCGAGGACTTCTTCCTAACCGATGCCATCAGTGATCAGGCGGCCGACTATGTCCGAGCGCACGCCTCCGAAAAGTCGGACAAGCCGTTCTTCCTCTACACCGCTTACACGTCTCCCCACTGGCCCCTGCACGCGCACGACGAGGATATCGCCAAATACAGGGGACGCTTCTCTGCTGGCTGGGACAAACTGCGAGAAGCGCGTCTCGAACGGCTGCGTGTGGCAAGCATACTGGATCCCCGTTGGGAGCTCAGCGAGCGAGATCCCTCACAGGTGCCGTGGGAAGAGGCTGAGAACAAGGAGTGGCAGGAGCGGCGGATGGAGGTGTACGCCGCGCAGATCGACCGGATGGATCAGGGCATCGGCAGGATTATCGACGCGCTCGAGGAAACCGGCCAGCTCGAGGACACGCTCATCCTGTTCCTGGCCGACAACGGGGGATGCGCAGAGGAATTGGGTCCGGGGATGCGGAATCCCGAGATCGCTCCCCCGACCACACGAGACGGACGACCGGTCCAACGGGGGAACGACCCCTCGGTCATGCCAGGTCCTGAGGAGACTTACCAGAGCTACGGCATCCCCTGGGCCAACCTGTCGAACACACCCTTCCGCGAGTACAAGCACTGGGTGCACGAAGGTGGCATCTCGACCCCTCTGATCGCGCACTGGCCAAAGCGCATATCGGATCACGGCGCGCTGCGTCATCAGCCCGGTCAGCTGACCGACATCATGGCGACGGTACTGGATGTCACGGGAACCGAGTACCCCGAAACCCACAACGGAAACGACATCCTCCCCCTCGAGGGCACCAGCCTCCAGCCGATCTTCGACGACCAACCAAACGGCAAGGAAACGCTGATCTGGGAGCACGAAGGGAACCGCGCGATCCGTCAGGGAAAATGGAAACTCGTCTGCAAGTTCCCTGGCGATTGGGAACTCTACGACCTCGAAGCCGACCGCTCCGAACTGAACGACCTGGCCGCTGAATATCCGGATCGAGTCACCCGGATGGCCGCCGCCCACGACGAGTGGGCCGTCCGGTGCGATGTGGTCCCATGGTCTGACATACAGACCCGACAGGAAGAACTCAACGTAAGAGCGAATACCGGCAACACGGGACACTAAGGCGCTACAACGACCTGTAACCGAAACACTTGAACCAACACACGGGAATGAATACGACGTGGACAAGGCAGACTGTATACTCTTCAGCGGAGGCGCCAAGGGAACCGAAGCCGCCTTCGGCGAAATCGCTGAGCAATTCGGGATCGAGGAAGTCAACTTCACATTCGAGGGCCACCTCATCGAGCGGGACCGTGGCAAGCGTGTCCTGAACCACGAGGAGCTGATCAACGGTGATGTCAGCCTCGAGTACGTCTCTAAGCTGATGAACCGTCGCTACACCACCAGCCCCTCATTCCGCAGGATCCTCCAGAGCATCTGGTATCAGATCAACAACGGTCAGGAGATCTACGTCGTAGGCGAGATCCTCGACGACAAGACCGTCAAGGGCGGCACAGGCTGGGGAGCTGAATTCGCCAAGCTCTGCAACAAGCCGCTGCACGTGTTCGATCAGGGCAAGGATGGATGGTTCGCCTGGAATCAGCAGGACTGGGTCGCAGCCGACGCACCGACCGTCGAGCACATCCACTTCACCGGCACCGGCGCACGCAACCTGGCCGACAACGGTCGCGCCGCCATCCAGGGCCTCTTCGAGCGCACCTTCGGATAGAGACGGTTTGGGGGGTGGCGAGGTGCAATCCTCAATTATCGATCTTCAATTCTCGATATCCTCCCTCATCGGCTTCGGTGGCGCCAGCGTGGCCGTTGCCATATCGCCCGGTGCGAGCTGGATGTATGTCATCGCGAACGCGGCCAGCCAGGGGTCCTCAGGCGGGAGAGCTGCGATTGCCGGCAACGCGACCGGCATCCTGGGCCACACGGTTCTCGCAGCCCTCGGCCTGTCCGCCCTGATCGCCTACTCGGATGACGTATTCAGTACCGTGCAACTTCTCGGCGGGCTCTACCTGATGTTCCTCGCCGTGCGCACGGTCCACGCCCCCTCGATCCTCCGCCGAACCGAGACCGACGCCGAGCCGGTCTCCCCCTGGATCATCTACCATCAGGGGATCGTGATGAACCTGCTGAACCCCAAGGTCGCCTTCCTGATGGTCGCCCTTCTCCCCCAGTTCATCACCCCCGCCGATTCCCCCGTCTACATACAAATCGCCATCCTCGGCTCCCTCCACGCCGCCATCGCCACCATCGTCCTCTCAATACTTGCCGCCCTAACGCTGAGGGCCGCTCCGTACCTTTACGAGTCTCCCCGACTCGAACGCATCTTTCGCTATGCCTCCGGCACCGTCATCTTTACACTTGGCGCTCGCACGGCGCTTGGCATCTAGCCGCTGATCTTCTTTTGACCTTTTGCATCTGTCAATTGACACTGACCTCGTGCCTTACCACTGGACCTGCATATCCAATTCCGCCTCTTTCGCCCCTCGCTACGGTGCCGGCGCCCTCGTCTACGAGGAAACCATGTGGCTCATCGGCGGCTGGAACCCTCGTCACGATTACTTCCCCCGCATCTGCACCAACGACGTCTGGCGGTCAGAGAACGGCGCTGACTGGGTATGCGTATAGCCGAACACGTTCGGTGAAGACACCTTCGACCCTGAAACAGACTGGGAGGGCAGGCATACGGCAGGCTACGCCGTTCACGACGGCCGCATGTGGATCGTTGCGGGCGATTGCAATCAGGGCCACTACCACAGTGACGTCTGGTCGAGCAAAGACGGTGTCACCTGGGACCGGTCGACAGACCAAGTCCCCTGGGCCCCACGCACCCTCCACTACACCGTAGCCCACGATGGCTGGCTCTGGGTTATCGGGGTCAGACGGTCCCACAGTTTGCGACTGAAGAACGCTTCTACAACAACGTCTGGCGCTCGCGTGACGACCACCAATGGGAGTGCGTCACAGAGAACCTCCCTTCCCCTCAGCGCGGCATGATCGGAAGCTCAGCCGTCAAAGACGGCCGCATCTGGATCCTCGGCGGTGGCACCTACGACACCCCTGACCGTCCAACCCGCCTCTTCTACAACGACGTCTGGAGTTCTGCGGATGGCATCGAGTGGACGTGCCACACCGATACTGCCCCCTGGCACCCCCGCCAGTATCACGAAGTCGCCGTATGGGACGACCACCTCTGGGTCCTCGAAGGCTACCACGGCGACAGCGGCAACCGCAACGACGTCTGGCACTCCCCCAACGGCACCGACTGGACAGAAATCCCTGACACCCCCTGGCTCCCTCGCCACGCCGCCAGCGTCTTCATCCACCGCGACGCCCTCTGGATAGTAACCGGCAACAACATGCAATCCGACGTCTGGGGCCTCGACCGCACCTAACCCGCCTGGACGTCATCACCGCGCTCCGACGCCGCTACGATCTCGGAGAACAGACTCCTCCGGACCTCACCCATCCGTCTCTGCAATACCATGGAACGCAGCATTCCGCCTGTCGTCCCCATTTTCATCGTGTGTTCATCCGTGTTCATCTAGCGAGCGCGAAGCGCGAGCGGGTGACCGCCTTTGCTTTTCACTTCCCTTCCTCACCTTTCGTGTCTTTCGTGTTAGGCCTCATCCACAGACGACAAGGGAGAGAGAAGATGAAAATCGGCGACGCCATAGCCCATATCCTCAAGCAGGAGGGCACCGAATTCCTGTTCGCATACCCCGTGAACGGCCTGATCGAATCCGCCGCAAAGGCCGACATCCGCCCGATCATTGTTCGTCAGGAACGAATCGGTCTCCACATGGCCGACGCCATCAGCCGGCTCACCTCGGGCAAGAAGATCGGCGTCTTCTGCATGCAGGCGGGCCCCGGCACGGAGAACGCGTTCGGCGGCGTCGCTCAGGCATACGGCGACTCCCACCCGATTCTCGTGCTGCCCGGTGGCTTCAGCCGTACGCTCTCCCATATCAAGCCAAACTTTCAGGCTTACCTGAACTTCCAGCACGTCACCAAGATGTGCGAAGCGATCAACGTCCCCGAGGCGGTACCCGAGATCATGCGGCGGGCCTACACACAGCTCAGGAATGGGCGTCCGGGCCCCGTGGTGGTCGAAATGCCGTCAGACGTGTTCCGTGAAGGAGAGGTCGACGAGCCCATCGACTACAAGCCGGCACCAACGGTTCGCTCCGGTCCATCCCCGGAATCCGTGGAGGCCGCCGCTGACGCGCTCGTCGCCGCCGAACGTCCCGTGATCTACGCAGGTCAGGGCGTGCACTATGCGGAAGCGTGGGATTCGCTCAAGGCCTTCGCCGAATTGCTTGAAGCGCCCGTTACGACGAGCCTTGGAGGCAAGAGCTCATTCCCGGAGAACCACCCGCTCTCCCTCGGTTCAGGTGGGCGAAGCATGCCGCAAGCCGTCCGCACATTCCTGGACGAGTCCGATGTCATCTTCGGGATCGGCTGCAGCTTCACGCGAACACCTTTTGGGATCCAGATGCCGAAAGAGAAGTCCTTCATTCACGGCACGCTCGACGCGGCCGACATCAACAAGGACATCGCGGTCGATCACGCGCTCGTCGGCGATGCTGACCTAACCTTGAAAGCGCTGACGGAAGCTGTGTCGGATCGCCTGGGCGGCAATCCGAGAGGACGGGGTGATGAGGTGAGCAGCAAGATCCAGGGCATCAAGAAGCCCTGGCTAGACAGGTGGATGCCCAAGCTGACAGACAACTCGACACCTTTCTCACCCTACCGCGTGATCTGGGACCTGATGCACACCGTCGACGTGGCCAACACCATCATCACTCACGACGCCGGCAGCCCCCGCGATCAGCTGTCGCCATTCTGGGAGTCGACGACACCACTTTCGTATCTGGGTTGGGGAAAGACGACGCAACTCGGTTACGGACTGGGACTCGCGATGGGCGCGAAACTCGCCTGCCCGGACAAGCTCTGCATCAACGTCTGGGGCGACGCCGCCATCGGCTTCACGGGCATGGACTTCGAGACGGCCGTCAGAGAACGTATCCCGATCCTCTCGATCCTGTTCAACAACTTCTCGATGGCCATCGAACTCCCGATCATGCCGGTGTCGACCGAAAAATATCGCAGCACCGACATCTCCGGAAACTACGCCAAGATGGCCGAAGCCTTCGGCGGCTACGGCGAACGGATCGAAAGCCCCGACGAAATCATCCCCGCCATCAAACGCGGCATCGAACAGGTCGAGTCGGGCAAGCCCGCCCTGCTCGAATTCCTGACCAGCAAAGAACTCGACCTCTCAGTCTTTTGAGCGCCGTTCATCCCGAGGAAGGGGGGCGGCGAGCGCATGGGTGCGGTGGCGGGGTGGCGTCCCCGGACCATCGCGGATGAGTCAGCACTCCGCCGTTAGTCTGCCGGGGCCTAGCCCCTCGCAGCGCGTTTGGGGCACCCTTGAGGGGCAGTCAAAGGTGCCTCGCCGACGTGGGTCGATTGACAATCGAGCCAACAAAGAAAGGCCCTGAGTACTCTCGTACCCAGGGTCTCGACTATTCTACATATCTAGAGAGAGCTACCTCGCCCGCCGTCCTCGAACCGAACCTTTGGCAGTCCCATTACCCCCCTTCCTCCGCCGCCCTCTCCCAAACTTCGGCCCCTTCGGCTTCGCCTCTCCATTCTGCCCATTCGACCGCTTCGCAATCCGACCATACAGCGAAGCCGTCCGATCACAGTGAAACGGATGGTCGCCCACCGTCGTCAGCGGCAACTGGGTCAACTTTTCGATCTCACTCAGGTAGATCACCTCATCAACATCGCACAGCGACAGGGCCTGCCCCGACGCCCCAGCCCGAGCCGTTCGCCCAATCCGGTGCACATAGCTCTCCGGATCGTTCGGCAACTCATAATTGATCACGTGTGAAATCCCGTCGACGTCGATCCCTCGCGCGACGATATCCGTCGCCACGAGAACCTTTACCCGACCCTGATCGAATTTCTTGAGCGCCTTCTGCCGCGCCTGCTGCGTCTTGTTCCCATGGATGGCGTCTGCTGAAATCCCTCGCTCGGACAGCTGACGGGAGATGCGATTCGCACGATGCTTGGTCCGCGTGAACACCAAGGCTCGCTCGACGTCCGACTCCTTCAACATCTCCGTCAGAAGCGCACGCTTGTTTCCGCGTTCCACGAACAACACGGACTGCGTAATGTTGTCAGCAACGGTAGACTGAGGCGCGACTTCGATCCGCACGGGCGAGTCCAGCAGCGTGCTCGCAAGCTGTTCGACCGCACTCGGCATCGTGGCCGAGAAAAAGAGCGTCTGCCGCTGTTTCGGAACCATCCCGGCGATCTTGCGCACGTCGCCGATGAATCCCATATCCAGCATACGATCGGCTTCGTCCAGCACAAACTTGGAAACGCGGTTGAGGTGGAGCAGATCCTGCCTCAGCAAGTCGAGCAGGCGCCCCGGAGTCGCAACGATGATATCCGGCCGCAGCCGAAGCTGCTTGATCTGCCCCGGAATGGGCACGCCACCCACGAGGACCGCTGACCGAAGCTTGAGCCGACGACCATAGGTCTTCAGGCTGTTCTCGACCTGCAGCGCGAGCTCTCGCGTCGGCGTCAGGATGAGCGCGCGAGCACCTTTGTCGCTGTGTGGCCGCTCCTCATTCAGGAGGTGGAGAATCGGCAGCGAGAACGCGGCCGTCTTACCCGTACCTGTCTGAGCTGTACCGAGCACATCGTGACCGGCTAGCGCTTCAGGAATCGCCTGAGCCTGGATCGGCGTCGGACGTTCGTATCCTTCGTCGCTGAGAGCCTGAAGAATGGAGGGGTGAAACGGAAAATCTGTGAAGCTTTGCATCTGAATCCTTTACGTATTACCCGAGATGACAGCGACGATCTCGTATGGGCAACTTGAAAGGACCAGCGAGAAAATGACGCGGAAAATCTACGGAGGGTGTTTTTGCGGCACACTGCCGCGGAAGGTAATCTTCCTCCAGAAAGCTACGCCAGATGGACCGCCGCGACAACCTAAATCGTTGAAAACCCTTTAGATCGGGCGATTTCTGACTGCCCGCGGTCGAAGAATTCGATTTCTATCTGCGCGGAAACGCAGCATCATACGCTTATGCACACCCGGAACATACAGGTCAGCGAAAAGGACGGATACAAACACAGTGGTGTCGCCTACCCCGTCAAAGTGTCATTCAACGAAGGCGAATGTCCCGGGCCGGAGACCACCCGCGTGGTTCACCCGGATGGTTCGGAACTACCGATCCAGATGGATGTTTCTGATCGGTGGCCGGACGGATCAATACGAGAAGCCGACGTTCTGTTTCCTCTCCGTCTGCCATTCGGCAGATCCGGAGTGTATACACTTGAGACGGGTTCCAACATATCTCCAGCCGCCGATCAACTGAATCCCGTGACGATCGACGATACTGCGATCCTCACAATCAGCCAAGGCCCCGTCACCTGCACCGTTCGACGATCCGGTTACAGTGTTGTCGATACGGCGGAGTTCAACCGCGATGTCTGGAAAGGCAGACACCCAACAGGCGCCCGGATCGCGCGACCCAAAGCCTACCTGAAACCCGGATCCTCAGCACACGGTCGGCAAGCCCGGCTCAGGGACATCCTCCGCGACGTCCAAGGACGCGACATCGGCACGGGGTTGTTGACGAACGGAGGAACGAAGACTCAGAACACCAAGGTTGATCTCCTGAACATTCGAGGGCTCCGGGACGTGATCATCGTTTCCGAGGAAGTCGAGTGCCGGAAACCCGCACCCGAGACCTTCCAGATCGCACTGACCCAGGCCAAATCAGACACAGACGAGACTTGGTTTGTGGGAGACCACCAGATCAACGATGTTAAGGGTGCCAGAGACGTCGACATCACTACTGTCAGGATGACCGGCAGTCATGACTGGCCCGAGTCAAAACCTCCACCCCAATATGAAATCGACACTCCTGATCAGTTGTCTTTACTCCTCGACATCCCTCAGTAGTCATGCGTACGGATGCCTTATGACATTCGAACCCATCGACCGAACACACAAACCTGCCGCCCTCGACGTAGTCTGCGAGGCCTTCTACGACTACCCGGTCATGCGCTACGCCATCGCTGAGTCGGGCGACGACTACAATCATCATCTCCGTGAAGTGATCGGCCTATTCTGCGAGAATCGTTTCGGCCGTGAGCTGCCGCTGTATGCCATCCGCGATGACGGTGAGATCGCCGCAGTCGCGGTGTGCACCGGTGCGGTGTCCATACCGTCAACACCGGGCTGAAAGCCCAAAGCGACCGCGTGGGTGACCTCATCTGCGAAGGGAGCGTCGAGCGACTCCGCAAATACGATGACCTGTGCGAGGTCGGTGAACCGGAATGTCCCCACCATTACCTTGGCATGATCGGCGTTCGCAACATATACCAGGGCAAAGGCATGGGCAGACAACTGGTCGAACACCTGAAGCAGATCGTACGAGACGACAACATCTCAGAAGGCATCTGCCTGAATACCGAGATCGAGAAGAATATTCCCCTCTATGAGAGACTCGGCTTCCGTCCGCGCTGAAGCCGAAAACGACGTCCTGCATACCGGGTGTATGTTCTGGGAAGCGGACTGATCGGAGGACCTATGGATCCCAGCTGTCTTGAACACGCCCTGACCGACGACGAAGCCAGACAGTTCAAGGAGAATGGCTTCTTTATCGTCGAGAACGCAATCTCACAGGAAACCGTTGATCGACTCGTCCCGATCGTGGACCAGATCGACCACGAAGAGCGCGCCCGGATGAGTCTCGAATACGGCGACCGCATCAACCATTACAACTTCATCGGCAGGCACGCCGAGTTCCTGGAGTTGCTGGATTGCCCCACCACCTTCCCAAAAGTCTGGGGCATCCTCGGCTGGCACGTCCAGCTCTACCACACCCACATGACCTTCACCCCGCCCGAACCGGAAGGGGAGACGCTAGAAACAAACGGCCTGAAACTCGGGTGGCACCAGGACAGTGGTCAACTGAACCGCGACTTCGAGACCGTGCCCCGCCCGATGGTCTCCCTCAAGGTGGCGTTCTTCCTGACCGATACCTCGAAACCGGGACGCGGCAATTTCTATGTTCTGCCTGGCAGTCAACTGAACGATTCCTTCCCAGGCGAGGACCGCAAGCAGGAAGCCGACGGAGCTGTCCCCGTGCTCGCCCCCGCTGGATCCGCCGTCTTCTTCGACCGGCGGATCTGGCACTCAGCCAGCGCCAACTACTGGGATGTCCCCAGACGCGTCCTGTTCTACGGATACTCGTATCGCTGGCTGAGACCGCGCGACGACATGACCGTCGACCACTTCCTCGACCGCTGTGACCCCATCCGCCAGCAACTCCTGGGCGTCACGCATTCAGGCGGTCGGGGCTACACCTCCCCCACTGCCGCCGACGTCCCCCTCCGCGCCTGGCTCGAAGAACACGTCGGCGAAGGCACGGCCGCATAGGATTCGGTTTAGCTACGCGCTTTGCGCTCTGCGCCCTTAAGGACTAGCCTGAAATGACCCCCTGCTACATCACCAGCGAAATGTCCGAGGACCTCGAGGAAGCACTGGAGCTCGGCCTCGAAGCAGGCATCACCACGGTACATCTGCGCAAAGGCCTGTTCGGCAAGGAAGTCCAGGATATCGTCCCGGACGACATTCCCCGCCTTCAGGATACGTTTGGGAAGTTCGGAGTCAGCGTGGGCGTACTGATGCCGCCGTTCATGAAGTTCGATATCGACGACGCGGACCGAATCGCCCAGCATCACGAGATGTTCAACAGCGTCGTCGCGACAGCCAAGGCGCTCGGCACGGAATACGTCCGATGCTTCCCTTTCGGAGGTGCGGCCGATGTCGACTACAGCCCTGCTCGTATCGATGACTATTTGGGCCGCATCGTTGAAAACCTCACACCATCGGTACGTCACGCGGAGACCGAAGGCATCACCATGTGCTACGAGGTCGTCAACTCGAGCATCGCACGGTCCGCTGCGGATACCCGCAAGGTCATCGACGCGATCGGGTCACCAGCCGCAAAGGTCATCTGGGAGATCGATACGGCTTGGCGGGTGGGCGAACCGCCTTCAGAGGGCTACGGGCACTTCAAAAGCCTGATCCGCGACATCCACATCAAGCCGAACAACAACGGGGAAATGGATCCCGTCGGTGATACGGGAGAAGGGCACGAAGATGCGATTCGACGGCTGCAAGAGGACGGCTACGACGGGTTCATCACCATCGAGCACTGGAAAGGCACGGAAGGGATCCTGAAGGGCCTCGACACGCTCACTGGAATCCTGGACGGGTTGGAGTAGAACGTGAGCGAGTGGACCGGCCCTGAACTGCTGCCCGTCCGGGAGCAGGCCCGGATCGTCAACGACATCCTCGGCAAGCGATTCGAGACGCTCCTACCTCAGATCATGCGAGAGGCGGACATCGATGCGTGGTTGATCGTCTGCAACGAGGATAACCACGACCCGGTCTTCCGCACGATGATCCCTTGGCAATCCTGGACGCCGATCCTCCAGATCTTCCTCTTCCTCGATCCGGGCGGGGATCAGCCACTCGAGCGACTGAATCTGTCGATGACCAACGATCGCGGGCTGATGACAAAGGTCGACTGGTCGCCCGAGTCACCTGAAGATCAGTGGACCATCCTGCGACGCCTGCTCGACGATCGCAACCCGGACAAGGTCGCGATCAACACCTCCGAAACGATATGGGCGGCCGATGGCCTGACCGCGTCGCTCAAGGACCGGCTAACCGACACCCTCGGCCCAGATCACAGCTCGAGACTCGTCTCTGCTGAACAGCTGTGCATCCGCTGGCTCGAAACCCGCCTGCCAGACGAGCTTGTGCATTACGAGGATGCCTGCGCGATCGCTCGCCACATGATCGCGCAATGCTACTCGAGGGACACAATCACACCCGGCATCACCACAACCGAGGATCTCCTGTGGGCCTACTGGCAGCAGGCGTCCGACCTGGGTCTGATCCCCAGCTTCACGCCATCCTTCCGCATCTTCCGTAGCCCGACGGATGCGGCGACAAACACCGTCGAGGACGGTATCATCCGACCAGGTGACATGCTCCATTGCGACGTCGGCGTCCACTACCTCCGTCTGACCACGGATCATCAAGAGCTCGCCTACGTGCTGAGAGAGGGAGAAACAGAAGCGCCGGCTGGTCTCCGCGCAGGAATCAAGGAATCCAACCGGCTTCAGGACATCTTCACATCAACCTGGGAATTCGGCAAAAGCGGCAACGAAATCCTGGCTGCAGCATTATCCAAAGCTCACGAAACCGGCATCTCGAACCCGAAAATCTACTCCCATTCTCTGGGCCACTACCTCCACGAACCCGGCCCCCTGATGGGTCTCCCCTGGGAACAGGACGACATCCCCGGCCGCGGCGACGTCATCATGCACCCCGACACGGTATACGTCGTCGAACTCAGCACCGAACTCGACGTCCCCGAATGGTCCAGCTCGGTGAGATTCATGCTAGAACAAGACACCGCCATCACGACCGATGGTGTCTCTTACCTAGCCGGCCGCCAAACCAATTTCCACCTCATATAGACGCCGCCTGAATTCCCTTCCTTCAGGAAGGGACGGTTCTGGCCAACGGCCAGAACCCGCGTAGGTCGATCTCCTCCGCCCTCCGCCTATACTCTCAGCTACGAGCTCACCTAATTGCTTCTCCACATTCACTCGTAGTTTAAAGCCTCCACCTAATCCCGCATCGCTGCCTTCACCGTCTGAAAATTCACCGTCCCGAGAGCGAGTCCGAACACCTTGATCGCCGAGTAGATCCTGTTCCTCAGCAGGCCCCGAAGCGCTACATCCAGATAGTTCTGAAACATGCCTACCCTCCCGTGGGTATCTGCCAGTAAGACGGAACGAGCCTGAAAAACTGTTTCATCTTAATTGGACCCCGTTAGCGCTGTCAGATGTTACCCACCGCGCGAAAATCCAGACTGTCTTGCCCTCCGCCCCCTGCTCTTTTCCGCAAAGTTGCGAAGCAACTCGAAGAGTTGCCCTTTGCTCAAGACTTCGCCTTGCCGATAATCACCACGTGACCCGACCGCTCTACATCGTTGCAATCTTCGTTGTTGCCGCAATCCCTGCCCTGGATTTCGCATCCCACGACATACGCATGCTTCAGACCTTTTCCCTGGACGAGGCCGCCTTTGCCAACCAGGTCAGAGAGATGGTCGACACCGGAAGCCTGGCAGTTGACGGATTCACCTACGGCGCGATCTACCCGTATCTGGGCGTCTTCCTCGTATCCCTGTATGGCCTGCTGTTCGACATCACGGACACCTCGATCATCGTCGTTCTGAGACTTATAAACCTCTTTGCAGCCGTCGTGACGGGAGTCGTCGCCCAACGGTTGGTGCGGGAGGTGTACACAAACGATGGCGGACAAATGGCGACGGCCGTCATCCTCTCGTCGCCCCTCGTCTATCGATGGACGCTCGAGATTCACCCGGACGTACTTCAGCTCGCCTTCCTGACCTGTGCATTGTTCTTCGCGGTCCGGTTGACCCGTCACCACGAGCTTCACACGCTACTCCTTGCATCGATGTTCGCCGGTCTCGCGATGGGCACCAAATACAGCGGACTTGTGCTGACCCCCACAGTTGGTCTGGCCCTCATCTTTGGTCTCTCCGGAGACTTGAGGCAGAAACTCACTGACCTAAGGCTCTTCGTTGGTGGTGGTCTGGCCGCGCTCGTATTTCTCGCAACATTCGGGATCACGAATCCGTACGCGATCCTGAACTGGGACGATTTCGTTACCGACCTCGAATTCATCAGACGAATCGTCTCAGATGTGGACACGCGAAGCCAGTCCTGGGTTTCCGCGATCGTCTATGCCCCCTCCGCGCCGGCCATCAGTCTGTGCATCCCCGTCGCGCTTTACTTCATCCTGCGGAAAGACTGGTGGTCAAAAGGACACGTCGTCTGCCTGCTCCTCTGGTACGTCAGCTACCTGGGATTCCTGGCCCTCAACACACGGTTTGTGGCCACACAGTATCTCCTGCCCGTTGTCTCGGCCGCCGCGATTCTCGTCGAAATACTGGCGGGGGTGCTCTCGCAGGAACTGAAGGAGAAACGCAATCTGTTCACGGCCCTAGCCATCATCATGTTGGCTCAGGGCTACCTGGCCTACGATGTCTTCGCCGCACGAACGAAGCTGGAGACCGAAAACCCTGTGATCGCTGCTGGGCTGTGGCTCTCAGACACATACCCGGATGGCACGACCATCGTATATGACACCTATGCATACGTGCCATCCGAGTTCACGCAGGCCGAGACCTACTTCGGCCTGTCCTACACCGTGATTGGCCTTTTCCAGCCCGAGCTTGTGGTCACTCGAAAGAGTATCGCCGATCGGTACGCGGACCCGGAGCAGTCGGACCACTTTCGGCTGACCAATGATGTAGGCAAACAGGCCGACTTTCTGTATCTCGATCCGCAGCGCTATCGTGACATCCACTTCACCTACCGGTATCTTGCGGACAACCGGACAGCCTACGAGATGGTTAAGGATTTCGGCGACGTAACGGTGTACGCGCGCAAGCAGGATGTCCCCGTGGATCGAACAGAGTCTTGGGATAACCTTTCGACGGCGCAGAAGTCTGGGGGTGTTCATCCCCGGGCAGCCGTTCGCTCGTATGCGGGCTTCGGAAGAATCCACACCGAGGCAGAAAATTGGGATCAGGCCAAGACACAACTGGCCAAAGCCATCGCACTCGACGGAATGGACGTGACCACACGCTATGACTATGCCCTCGCGCTCGCCCACCAGGACAGCTTCGACGTGGCCGATGCCCTCTTCTCGGAAACCGCGGCCATGACCGCTCGTCCGGGAGACGTCTGGCTCAAACTCGGATGGGATTACCACCTGATGGGTGAGTATCGTCGCTCACGAGACGCCAGCCAGAAAGCGATCGCGCTGGCCTCAGACCAGCCCTACCCTCATTACAACCTAGCATTGAGCTACTTGATGGAAGACCGAATCAAGGACGCAGATGCCGCGTATGTGGACGCTATGAACCGACATCCGTTGCCGCCGGCGACCGCCGACTATCTCAGGTCCATAACGAAGGAGGGAAAACTCGGCACGCGCGCTGAGCGTCTCGTGAATCGCGTGCTGAGCTCAGAAGAATGAGCCCCAGAATTTACCAGCTGAGCCGAGAGGCCGTCGCTTACATGGCTGTCCAGGAGTCACCGTTGAAGAAACGTGTGGCTAAGGCGTATTTCCTGTTTCTGATCCACATCGACGGACAAGACGTACCCGAGCAACACCGCCACCATCTAGACAAATTGCAGAAGGCCTTCGAAGACGAGGCCAGCGAAAAAGTAGGGACAACAGACCTCGCGACAGAGGAAGCTGAGGCGCTGTCCAGGAACGTTGTCGACTTGTTCAACGGCATCGCCGATGAGTTTCGCGGATAGGATCACAGGATGAGCGACATTGCACGCGTCTCGGTCCACGGCTGTCATTCCCGCGAGTTCTGCGGTCACGCCGCGGATCTGCTCGAAGACATCCTCGAGGCATACGCCGACCAGGGCTACAAATGGGTCGGGGTCACGGAGCACATGCCTGCGCACGTTTCGGAGATGATCCTATTCGAGGAAGCGGAAGAAGGGCAAACCATCGAGGACCTGGACAAGCGGTTCGCCAACTATGCCGCGAAAATCGCTGAACTGAAGGCCCAGCTTGCGGGAAGGCTTGATGTAATCTTCGGTTTCGAGACCGAAGTTTATGAGGGCTACGAGACGCAGCTCCAGCGGCTGATAGACACTTACGAGCCGGAGTATATCGTCGGCTCAGTTCACTTCGTGCGCGGCCTCTCCATCGACGGGCCACCAGAGGAGCACGCTCGTGCGGCCGAGACGGTCGGCGGTTACAACGCGCTCTACTGCGAGTACTTCGACCTGCAACTCGAGCTGATCGAGCAGTTCAAGCCGCGTGTGGTCGGCCACTTCGATCTGATCAGGCTGCGCGACCCGAACTTCGCCGAACGCTTCGACAGTCAGGACGTCTGGGCGTGTGTCGAACGCAATCTGGAGGCTGTCAGAGAATCGGGAGCGATCCTGGACTTCAACATCGCGGGGTATCGGAAGGGTCTGAGCGAGCCCTATCCCTATGAGCGAATCGCCAGACACGCAATCGAGATGGGAATACCGCTGGTACCGGGCGAGGATGCCCACAGCGTGGAGGACGTCGGCGTCAACAGGGACAAGGGCGTCACCTGGCTGCAATCCTTGGGCGCCAACTGCGATTGGCCAGACCCCAGATCACGATGACTTCGTGGAAGGGGCCACCCTGTTCGCAGGAGGGGCCTCCCCGCCCGAGCTCTCTGCCCTTCCGTGTTTTCAGTGTTATCCGTGGCTTCCTAAGATAAGATTCGCCCGATTCGTCAAAACCACGTCGATCCCCATATCCACATACCGCTCCGCATCCTCGAGCTCATCCGACCAGAACAGGTTGTTGATCAGCCCCACATCGTGAGCCCGCTTCGCATCGGGTTCCGTCACCTTCCGGTTGAACTGCAGTCGCTGACAGCCATATTCGATCGCCAGATCGACCTGCTCGTCCGGCGTGTTCTGTCCTGCCAGACAGCACCGCGTTACCTCTGGCGCGTAGCCTCGCGCCGCTGACAGCACATCCTCGATGCCGGCAATGTAGGCGCGATCCCTCAGCCCACGCTCGCGGATCTGATCGCAGGTGATCTGAACGAGCTTCCCGTCGGGTCCAGGATCCTTGATGTGGATATTCAGACCCGTATCTCCGGCTTGATCCAGCACCGCCTCAAGCCGCGGTACCGGGATCCCCACCCACAATTCGCCCGTGTTCACGCCCGCGTCCGCTTGACGAATCTCGTCCCACTCCATCTCGGTCACCACCCCTGACAGATTCGTCGTCCGATCAAGCTTCGGGTCGTGGCAGACCACCGGAACACCATCCTGACTGAGCCAAAGATCGAATTCAATCTCGTCCACCCCGAGCGCAATCGCGGCAGCGAACGCTGGCAAGGTGTTCTCGGGGCACGCGTGGCTCAGCCCTCGATGCGCACAGACGATCATCTACTCCCTCCTGTGTAAACCTCCGGCCGACGTCGGTCGTTCATCAGCGAGCCGTGACGGACATCAGGCTGCCCGTGTGAGCGGGGTTTGACGAACTTGCGATCCGGTTCGATATCGGCGGTGATCACGCCCGGATCCGAACCCGCATCGACAACGATCTCACCATCAGGCGCGACGATCAGGGATCGACCTGCCCGATCGGGATCCCCGGCCGAATAGCTGCTCCTCAAGAACCACGCGTCGCAATCGACCGCGCGCGTCTGCGACATGTACCGCAATCTGTCGGCAATTTCCGATCGCTGGTAGGATGGACTGAGCACGATGTCCACGCCGTGATGGAGCATGGCGGCGAACAGCTCCGGGAAATAGACATCGAAGCACGTCGCGAAGCCGACGGTCGCGCCTTCCAGGTCAACGAGACCGACCCTGTCTCCGGCGACCAGTTCGAGCGTCCCGGACTCCTGCTCCGTCAGATGAATTTTGTCATAGTGGTAGACGACCTCACCTGAACGATCTAACATGAGCGTCCGGTTCAGCCATATGCCGCTCTCCTCGGAAACAGTACCGACGGCAACGGCGCAGGACCGCTCCCTGGCGAACCCTGAGATACGCTCGAGAAATCTCGCTCCATCCTGGTCCGCAAACCGTCTCATTTCATCTTGATCGGACAAACCTGGGACGTTCGCATATTCCGGAAGCAGAACGAAATCCTGCTGGGGCGGTAACGCAGCCAGCGAATCGAGAATCCACTCGAGACAGACCGATGCACCGTCAGACGATCCCGAGGGGTATGGCGGCTGCAGAATACTGACCTTCATGCTTCCCAATCGCCTTTCTTCAGATCCACTCAATCTTCGATGGCGTGCTTCTTCAGGTCGTCGAGATCCACGAACTCCAGCGCGGATACGCTGGTCGCTTCCAGGATCACGGGCGGCGCGACACCGGCTTCCATCGCCTCCACCCACCGCGACACACACAGGCACCACCGGTCTCCCGGCTTCAGTCCATCAAACTGATACTCAGGTGCGGGCGTAGATAGATCGTTCCCGACCGAGTTACTGTATTCCAGGAATTCCTCAGTCACCTCCGCGCACAGGATGTGCAGCCCCACATCACCCGGCACGTGGCGACAACATCCATCCCGCATCGCCCCGGTCATCGGGTCCGTCGAACATCCGACCAGTTCCTCACCTAACACGTTCCGTCCAAGACTCACTCGGCACCTCGCCCTGAAAAAGTTGCCCCACCCATAGGTCAGCCCAATCTTAACTTCACACTCGGAAAGATACGCCCAATCGTCTGGCGGTCGAGGGATTCGGCCAAAGGGGTCAGATGGCTGCACCCTTCTGACCGTTGTTCAGGTGACTCGATGATCCCTGAGGTCAATATTAGGAGGTATCGGCTGGGAAGATGCGGTTCTTGGGTGGTATCTACAGAACCACAATCTTCGAGCCAATATTGGGGGTAAATAAAGACCTGTGAACCTTGTTTTTTCTACGTTCTCAGCGCCCTCCTGTGGCCCGCCGAAGCAACGTGCGGCGAAGGGGGCTGCGGTTACAGGTTCTGAATTCGAGGGTTAGCGGGCACACAACGTACAACCACGGAAGCCATATGAGCTACTTTACAAATGAAGAGAAACGCCAATTCAAACAGCTCGGATTCGTCGCTAAAGAGGGGATTATCCCTGACGACATTCGTGCACGAGCGATCGATGTCCTATGGGACACGATCGAGGCTGACCGAGACGATCCCGAATCGTGGATCAATGCGGGTCCGACCGGCAATCTATCCTGCGGCAAGCACGACGATATCAGCGCGACCGTCCACAACACGGCCGTCTATGAAATGGCCGAAGAACTCGCGGGCGCCGGGAACCTGAAGTCGCCGTCCAACCCGCTCTGCAAGATGGGGTACCCGACAGGTCACGATGACTGGGAGCCGCCCAGCGGGCATCTCGACGGCTACACCGACCCGGATCGATCGGAGGCGTGGACCTTCGCCGTCGGCGTAACCATGAACATCGCGGACGTCGCCCCGAAGAGCGGCGGATTCACGACCTGGAAGGGATCGCACGAGAAGATCGCTGAGCATTTCCGATCACACTCACTACTGACGGGGTATGATATCAACAAGGGAGATAGTCCCGACATCGCCTCCACTTGCGAACGTTACGAACACGCCGAACCCGCAGGCTCCGTCGTCTTCTGGCACCATTACATGCTCCACAGCGCGAGCATAAACTGTGGACGTGACATCCGAATGGCTTTTGTGACCCGGTTCTCGTTCAAGAACCTTCACGACATTATGTTCGACCTGCCCTACAACACCTGGGGGCCCTGGGAAGGGCTGAAAGACATCGACTAGGAGAATACCATGCCGATCAAGGTTTCCATCTTCGGAGCGGGAAGCGTCGTCTTCTCGCTCGGTCTCGTCAAGGACCTGTGCCTGACGAAAGGCCTGCACGACACCCACGTCAGTTTCATGGATATCGACGAGGATCGTCTGGACGTCATCCACAAACTCGCTGTAAAGTACGCGGAAGACCTCGACACGAAGCTCACCTTCGATTCCACCACCGATCGGGAAGCGTCACTCAAGGACGCAGACTTCGTAATCAACACGGCCACGATCACGCACAACGAATACTTCATGAAGCGCCGTCGTGAGATGGTCGACAGCCTTGGCTATTTCTATGGCGGATGCGGGATGCACGAGTATCACAACATCCAGCTGATGCTCGACGTCGCCCGTCACATGGAACGTCTCTGCCCGGATGCCTGGATCCTCTTGGCAGGAAACCCCGTCTTCGCCGGCACGACCGCCATGACGAGAGATACCTCGATCAACGTCTGCGGTCTTTGCCACGGGCACTACGGGTATCGTCAGGTCGCCAACACGATCGGGATCGACCCCGACAAGGTCACCTGGCAGGCGCCGGGGCTGAACCACAACATCTGGCTCACCGACTTCTTCTATGAAGGGCAAGACATGTATCCGAAGCTCGATGGCTGGATTCGGAACAATATCGAGCTCTACTGGAAAGAGAAGGAGAAGGACGGCGGGATACCGACCCAGATGTCTCCGTCGGCGATCCATCAGTATCGGATGTATGGGCTGATGCCGATCGGCGACACCCCACGCCGGGGCGGATGGTGGTATCATACGGATATCGAGACGCGTTCCCGCTGGTTCGGCAAGGGCGGTGGGAACGACACGCCCGAGGGACGTCAGAAGGTCCTCGAACGCAAGGAACAGAAGTATCAGCAGATGAAAGAAGCCGCCCTCAACGACAAAACGCGCCCAATCGACATTTTCGGCGACAAACAAACCTCGGAGCAGCACATACCGATCATGGACGGTCTCGTCAACGACAACGAGGGCCAGTTCCAGGTCAACGTCCGAAACGACGGCGCGTTGCCAGGCATCCCGGATGACGTCGCGGTGGAAGTGCCGGCGATCGTGAACAAGAAAGGCATCCAGCCCATCCGCGTTCCCCCGCTTCCGAACAAGGTCATGCTGGAATGCATCTATCCGGACTGGCTGGGGATGGAGCGTGGGCTCGAAGCCCTTAAAACGGGTGACAAATCGATGATGTTGTTCGGGATTCTCGAAAGCCACCAGACCCGTAGCTACGATCAGGCGATGCGGGTGATGGATGCGCTCTTCGAGATCGAACCCAACGAACCCATGAAATACGTCGAAGACATCAGGGATCACTATCAGTGGCCCGACAACTGGGACGTGGCGCCCGACCCGCCTTCGGCGTAAACAGAAAACCTGATGCAGGAGGGCTCCAAGAATCAGGACACTTAACATCACGCCCGGTCGCTGAATTCCGCCCAGAAGGAACCCTCGGCACCATTTCCAGGTTTCCGTGATTATAATTCCCGTATATTATGGGTCCTGAATTCATATATAACATTTCTGGACGACCCCTTACAACCGGGGCCGTCTATGCACGATCGGGAAATCTCTGTTCACGATTTGGCTAAACACCTATATTCTGACGCGTTTAACAGATCGTGTCGGGGCAATGCCGAGACACAGAAACAGCCACAACAAAGGAGCACGTTCTGTCCGTTCAACCGCAGGCTGAAGCACTACCGCCACCTCCCCCTCTGGACGCTGGCAAATTCACCTTCGTCCTCCTCGTCCATATCGTTTCACTCATCTCGATTGGGCTCTGGATCTACGGTACCATCACCGTCTCCGGCTGGACGCTCTTCAATGCGTTCATGTGTTTTGCCATTAGCTCGACTACGATCACAGCCGGCTACCATAGGCTGTATTCCCACCGCACCTACCGCGCAGCCTGGCCGCTCAAGCTGTTCTTCCTGATCACGGGAACCGGGGCAGTCCAGGGCTCTGCACTCCAGTGGGCGGCACAGCACCGCGACCACCATACATTCTGTGACGACGCAAAGGATCCCTACAACATCAACTTGGGATTCTGGCACGCGCACATCGGCTGGGTGATCCGGCAGACACAGCCGGACTACAACCGCGTCAAGGACCTCTCCGCCGAATGGATGAACCGGTTTCAGCACAAGTGGTTCGGCCCGCTCAGTATCATCACCGGATTTCTGATCCCGGCAGCTATCGGAGCCCTCTACGGGGAATTCTTGAGCGCCTTGCTGATCGCCGGGGCTGTTCGTCTGGTGATACAGTGGCACATGACTTTCTGCGTAAATTCCGTCGCCCATTGGTGGGGCAGCCAGAAGTATTCGACCAAGCACACGGCACGCGGGAGCTGGTGGCTCTCGTTCCTGGTCTGGGGAGAGATGGACCACAATTTCCATCACACCTTCCCCAATGATTTTCGGACGGGCACTCGTTGGTTTGATTTCGATCCAGGCAAGTGGTTCATCTGGGTCTGCTCCAAGATCGGCCTGGCCCAGGAGTTGAAAGTCACGGACCCGGAGAAGATCGAACGCGTTCGCGTCCAATTGGTACCTTCGGCCGACTAGACCAGGCGACAGAATAGAAAGACAGACCCCAGAGTCGACGCTTGCTCGATTCCGGGGTTTTTTTTCGCTTGTGCTGTAAGTAGAAGCCGATCGGATTACCTTCTCTATTCTTGGAGCATCGAATTAAAGCAGTCATCATCAAGGCCAGGAATGAGCAGGTTCGCGTCGACGAGGTGGAGGTCGGTGAGCCAGCTGAAGACGAGGTCCGTATTAAGACGGCGGCCAGCGGGGTCTGCCACAGCGACTACTCCGTGATCGGCGGCACCATCGACCGCGAGTATCCGATCATCCAGGGTCACGAAGGCGCCGGTGTAGTTGATGTAGTTTGCGACCACGTAAAGTCCGTCCGGGCTCCTGAACGGCCCGGAGGAGAACAGAGGAGCCGACGTGTCAGACGAGAAGCGTGTTGAGAATAGGATCCCGGTCCTCGGCGTATCGGATGTGAAAGCGAGCATCGCGTTCTACACAGTTTAACCTCGGCTGGAAGGGCGATGTCTCCTGCGGATTCTCGAGAAATGGCCATCGCGTGATGTTGTCCGAGGCTGAGTCGACGTCTGGAAGCGCCTGGGTATGGGTCGGCATGCACGATTACCACCTCTTCGAGGTTTACCAGAAGGCTGGTGTGACGGTCGTACAGGAACCCATGAATCACGAGTGGGCCTAAGATATGAAGTTCGCTGATCCCGAAGGTAACGTGCTGTGGCTGGCGACCGGCCCGAAATCCGATCGCTCATTCAATGACTAGTGGAACAACGATGACAGACCTGGAACGAAACAAGGAGAACGCGATCGCCTTCTACGACTTGATGTTCAACGGTTGCGATCCCGCCGAAGCCATTGAGGAGTATGTGGGTAGCGAATACATCTAGCACAACCCCCACGTCGCGGATGGCAAGCAAGCGTTCATCGAGGATTTCGAACGGATGTCCCGGCAGTATCCTGGGAAACGGGTCCACTTCAAGCGGGCGATCGCGGGAGGTAACCACGCCGTGCTGCACTGCCACCAGGAATTGCCTGGCGATTACGACTACGCGGGAATCGACATCTTTCGCTTCGACGACGAAGGAAAGGTTGCCGAGCACTGGGATGTGCTTCAGGTAATGCCGAACGCAGCACACGATAACACGATGTTCTGACGACGGATCTTCTCCCCGCAGTGTCAGAGTGTACTGACGAGTTCCACCAATGCGACCTTTGCTTCGTCACGATTCGGCCTGCCGTGTGCGCCGCATATCACGTTGTAGTCCTCGTCCAGCATCGTCCACAGACGGACGCCAACGAAAACATTCCTCTGCTAAACACGAGAACCTATCACGATGGAGACGCGCCCTAACATCCTCTGGATCAGCACGCACGACACCAGCGCCGGAAACTTGGGCTGCTACGGGGACTCGTATGCCGATACGCCCAATCTCGACAGGCTGGCCGAACAGGGCGTGCGTTATACCCACGCCTTTACGGCCAGCCCCATCTGCTCACCCTCCCGGACCAGCATCTACACCGGTATGCACCCGACCACCCTGGGCACGCACCACCACAGAAGTGCGGTGATCCGCCCGGATGGCGTCAAACTGTTGCCCAGGATGCTGATGGATTCGGGCTACGCCTGTACAAAGCCAGATCAGGACATCAATCTGTATGTGTCCCGGGAAGAATTCGGATCATACCACGATGTGGAAGGATTCCTGGCAAGCAGACCAAAAGACAAACCCTTCTTCGCCTACCACAAGCTCGGGAGTGCGCACGCCAGCGTGTTCAAGCTGACGCCGGATGAAGCGCGTCGGGAACGATCCAACCTGCTGACAGAGGATGAGCTTCACGACCCTGAGGATGTGCCGGTCCCGTCTTTCGTCCCAGACACACCGCTGTTCCGGGAGCGAATGGCACTGTTCTATGACGCCATCACCAACGTGGATAAGCAGGTGGGCGACATTCTCGGCGAATTGGATGCGAACGGGTTGACAGACTCGACCATCGTTGTCTTCTGGGGAGATCACGGCTCCGGATATCCCAGAGGGAAGGTCCACCCATACGACGATGGACTCCACATTCCCCTGATAGTGCGCTTTCCAGAACAGTATCAGAAACTCGCGCCTGGAGAACCGGGAACCACGGTCGTGGATCTCGTTATGCACGTGGACCTAGCCCCATCGACGCTTCGGCTGGTGGACCTGCCCATCCCGGATCACATGCAGGGTCGAATTCTGTTCGGACTTGACAGGAGCGAGCCCCGCGAGTTCGTCTGCAGCGCCCGAGATCGACTCGACAACAACCCCGAGATGACCCGGACCATCCGAACGCGGCGGTTCCGCTATCACCGTAACTTCATGCCGCATCAACCGTATGCGTCATTCTACCCGGACGGAGGATTCTTCTCTCCCATTCCGGCCGATGCGACACCGGAACGCGAGTTCTGGGAAACCTCCTGCCTGCCCGACGAACAGAAAATCCACGACCCGGACGGCATCTTCCTGATGTATGGACCACCAGTACTGGTCAGGGACGAAGGACTTCCGGAGGAGTATAGGGAGTATCTGATCTGGCAGAGTCGTAAACCACACGAAGAACTCTACGACCTGGAGAGCGACCCGGAAGCCGTCAACAATCTGGCTGATGACCCGGACTTCGCCGCGACCCGAGATCGGCTACGGGAGCAGTTGTTCGGTTGGATGAGCGAGACGTGGGACCTGGGTCTGCTGGACGAGACCGAGATCGCCTTCCGTGCGAGGGAGTATGACGGCATCAGCTGGGAGGTCGGTCAGGGGTGCGCCAGCTTTCCCCGCATCATCGAGACGGCTGATCTGGCGAGGCGTGGCGAAGAGGGCCGGCAGGAATTGCTGGAGCGGTTGGAGGATAGTGACAGCGCAGTACGATACTGGGCCGTGACCGGCCTCCTGTCATTCGACCACGATGCCGATACGCTCGAGCGAGTTGCATTGCTCCTGGACGACCCGTGCATCAGCGTCAATCTGGCCGCAGCGAACTACACCGTACGGACAGGCCAAGGAGATCGGGCGATTTCCGCTTTCACGAGGGCTTTGGAGAGTGAGATCCTGTGGGCACGGCTGCGCGCGGGTGCCTACCTCACCTACTGCAGCGCGGATCAGCTGCGCCCGATGAAGGCCCTCATTCCTGCCCTGCAGGCAGCAATCGAGAACCAGGGCCTCTTCGGCCCTGAACACGAGCCCTTCCTGGAGACCAATCAGTTCGGGGGTATGGTAGATGCACAGAGGGACACCATCACGCGACGATGGGTCTTGGAGAGAGCGGTAAGCAGAATAGAACTAGCGTGAGGAGGTCGTCCAACCGGCTCACCGAGGCGGCGAGCGAGAACGGGATGACCGAACTATCTGAGAACCATCGTGAGGACGTTCATCCCTCTGTCGCACGCGAACGTTCGATCGCCTTCTTGAGTTCATATTGGCAGAGCGAGAACAGATTACAGCACGTCCCGGTCGGAGACAGCTCATAGCCCGTGTAGTGCTTCTCGAGAACTGGTAGGGCACGTCGATCGCTCAAGTTCGCCAGCATCCCGATGGCGTGATTCCTGTGGTGCACAGGCCGGCTTCGATCGTCGACATACTGCGCGATCCCCAGGACCTCGTCGCCACCATAACTCTCGATCGCGTCTTCACGGATAAGTGCAGACTTGGCCTTGATCTCACTGATTTTGTTGTAAAGGAACGGCCCCACGATCGCCTTCAGAATCACGGCCGCAGAGCACGTTACCCTCAAGACAAGTTTCATCGTATCCTTCTCAGTTGTGGAATTAATCTATGGGATGTCGTCAACCATGACAACACTGGACGCGTTCATCGTCATCTTCGGTCAGGCCCGTACCGGCTGCTCGAATCCGGGTTCAGGTAGAGGAGAATCCATATGAGTAGAACCGTCCGTATCGCCGGTGTCAACGACGAGCCGAGTTCTTCGTGGGACTTGGACGAAGGTCTCGACGTACTCGACGAGCTCGGCATCAAGTTCATCGAACTTCGGGCCGCCTATGGCGAAATGGTCGACCAGATGGATGACGACACCTTCCTCCGGGTGGCCGACCGCGTCAAGGAGCGCGGCTTCACGGTCACGACCTATCTTGGCCAGGTCGGTCGTGCACTACCGGACGAGTCTCTCCGCGCCCAGGACATCGAGCACATCACCCGGGCCGTCCAACGGGCGGATTACGTGGGCGCGAGCCAGCTGCGGTCGATGGGATACAAAACAGGTGATGAGGGAACCGACTGGTTTGCCGTCGCGGTCGAGATGTATGCTGCGATGACCAAAATCGCCGCCGCCGGGGACAAGACCATCATCCTCGAGAACCCACCCAACCGAACTTCAGCCGTCTGCACGCTTCCCGAGATCCTCAAGGCCCTTCAAGAGGTTGATTCGCCCCACTTCCGCTCTAACTTCGACCCCGGCAACTTTGGTGCTCACGGCGAGGTCGGGATCGAGCTGTTCGAAGCCCTGAAGGATTACATCGTCAACGTCCATGTGAAGGATATTCGCGAACCGGGCGATACCAGCACCTACTGCATCGCCGGCGACGGCGCCTGCGGGTATCCAGAGATCTTCAAGCGTCTGTATGAGATCGGATACTCAGGCTGCATCACTGCAGAACCCCACCTCCTGCACTCGGAGCAGTTTCACGTCTCCGGCCGAGAGAACTACATCGAGGCCGTCAACCGTATCACAGAGCTCCTCGAGGAAGCTGGATTCACAGTGACGAGAGGTCCTGAGTAGCCCCTCTCCGCCGCGGCGATCAAGACGACGGCACACGGAGAACGACGACAAACAGCAATGGAGGTCCACGATGAAAGACCTGTTCTCGCTCGAGGGTAGGACAGCTCTGGTAACAGGCGGTTCAGTCGGCATCGGAGCAATGATCGCCGAAGGCTTCGTTGACTTCGGGGCGAAAGTCTACATTGTCGCTCGAAGGGAAGATGTCCTGACGAAAAAACAGGAGGAACTGGCCGCCATCGGCGCCTGCGAGTACATCGTGGCCGACGTCAGCACCGTTGACGGCATCAAGAGACTGGCTGCGGACTACGCCGAGCGCGAGAAGTCACTCGACATTCTCGTGAATAACGCCGGGACAAGCGACGGGAGGAAAGAGATCGAGGAGGTGACGGAGGAAACCTGGGACACGGTGATGGATCTCAACCTCAAATCGATCTTTTTCATGACGCAGGCGTTTCTGCCCAGCCTGCGTGTAGGGGCATCGCCGGAAACACCATCGAACGTGATCAACATCGCCTCCATCGACGGATGCGGGAAACTGAACACGGCCTACAACTACGCGTATGGTGCCAGCAAGGCCGGCGTCATCCAGCTCGACCGACTCCTGGGCGACAGTCTCGCCTGGGAGGGGATACATGTGAACACCATATCTCCCGGTGACTTCCCTACTGCTTTGAACAAGGCGGCGCGGGACTACACGGACGAGATGAAGAAGAGTATCCCGGCCAAGCGTGTTGGAGAGATGGAGAATATCGCAGGCACGGCCATCTTCCTGGCGTCACGCGCCGGTAACTACAACGTCGGCTCCAACATCGTCATTGACGGTGGAGAGAGCGTACGAGGCATTCAACGCTCGTTCTTCGCGAAAGTCTGGCCGGATTTCGTCAAACTGGACCGCTAGTCGAAAGGCTGCCCCTGCGGAGGCAAGGGGAAAGCTCAGGAAAGCCACTCGACGTCCACATGGATCAGCCAACAGTCCTTAGGGGCGCCTAGCCCCTGGTAAGCAGTGAAGGGAACAATGGGCGCCGCCGTTGGCAGACACATCATGGCCACAATAACATCCGGCACCGGAAAGGCCCGCACCGAGGTCACTCTAAACCAATAACCTCAAACACACCCCCACGGAGACAAACGCATGAAACTCGCATTCTTCGATGACTTCCGACTCGGCGCCGTAACCGACGACGGCGTGATCGCCATCGACACCCTCGTTGACGGCGTCGACGGGTTCCCCCCACAACTGATCCTGAGCACGGTGATTTCACAATGGTCCGACTACGGTCCAAAGTTCCAGTCAGCCATCGAGTCAGGTGATCCGATCGCCCTCGACAGCGTACGACTCCGTGCCCCCACCCCTCAGCCGACATCGATCGTCTGTATGGCCGGCAACTATATGGAGTTCGGCACACTCCCGGAAAAGCCCGCCCAGACGGCATTCTTCAAGAGCTCCTACGCGGTCATCGACGATGGCGACACAATGCAGCTCCCGGACGTGCCGGCCTCCATATTCGAAGGTGAGGCAGAGATGGCCCTGGTCATCTCCAAGCGCGCCTCAAAGGTGAAGCCGGAAGATGCGATGGAATACGTCTTCGGCTACATGAACTTCGTCGACGGATCCGCGCGCGGCCTAGCAGCAGGCATGGGCCTCCCCTACTTCATGAAGTGTAAGGACACCTTCGCACCCATCGGGCCCTATATCGTGACGGCAGACGAGATCGACGACCCGCACAAGCTGCACATCAGGCAGTGGAACAACGGCAAGGTCACCCACGACTACAACACGGACGACATGGCCTACACCATCGCCGAGACAGTCGCCTTCGTAACGTTCAACTCGACACTCGATGCGGGTGACGTCATCGCTGTCGGCGTCAACCACGGTCAGCTCCATCCCCTGCAGGACGGGGACGTCGTCGAACAAGAGATAGATGGCCTGGGCAGACTGACCTTTAAAGTCGAGGATAAGCTCAAACGAACGTGGAAGCGCGAGACGCGTGCAGAACGAGCCGACGCGGGTGAGCAAGGCGCGACACCTCAGCTGACGGGGAAGTACGCAGACGGATGATAGGCTCCAAGGATGGATGAGGAAATTGGTCGGATCGACGAGGGAGACCTCTCCCTGATTGCCCGGAAGGTTTTCGGGAACGGCGCCCGAGTCACGTCAACGGACGAAATTCGCCTGTCTCGGAGCACGGAGCCTGAAGAGTGGCAGGATGCAACTGGAACCTCTCCTGCATCATCCGGATCGACGGTGACCCGCAGAGGTATCTGTTCCGGTTCAACCATCGTCGATATGGGAGAGGGGATGAGACGATCGAGAAGGAGCAGATACACTATGCTCTGATCGCTGAGAAGACAGGCATACCTACCCCACGGATCCATCTGGCAGACCTGAGACGCTCGATCGTCCCGAAGGGATACATGGTGATGAACTACGTGGAGGGTGAGAACCACGGATACCTCACCCTCCCCGACAACCCCACGACCTCTCCAACGGAGAAAGAAGCAATCTCGCGAGCGGCGGGCGAGGCCATATCACAAATTCACTCGATCACGCGTCCACCGGAAACCGCCACGTCTGGACCCGATCGAGTACTGGCGGCCATTGATGCCCTCGATCGAGTTGTCGGAGAGCATCAATGCAGGGTAACCAGAGACCAGATCAATCGCTGCAAGGACGTGGTCAGGCAGGATAGCAGTCTCAACGTAGAGATCGAATCTCTGCTTCTCCGCGACGCAGACCTCAATTTCTCAGAAACCGAGGGGGCGTGGCGCGTCGCGTTCATCTGCGACCTGAAGCATCAACAGTATGGAGACCCGTATCTGGATCTCGCACACGTGTTGTGCTCCCCAAAGCCTATGTGGAGCCTGAAGGAGCCCTTTTCGGGACCAGTGCGACCGAGATGGCAGACATCCCTGCTTTGTGGGGTACGAGGAAACGCGACCGATAGACTATGCCAGACTCTCCCTTGTCGCGAGAGAAGCCTATCGCGCGGACGACGACGGAGATCTCGCTGAGAGAGAACCCTCCATCTACTTCAAACTGCTCAAGGAAGTAAGCCGTCACCCGGCCTGAGACATCCTTGGAACGAGACTTCAGAGCCGCCAGTATGCGGAGGGGAAATGGAAGGGAACCCGCCTGTGCTCACTGATTACGAAGACCAGTATCACGAGCAGTTCATGGCCCAGGGCTATTTGCGCCTGGGGCAGTTGCTCACGGACGTTGAACTGCTGGCACTTCAGCAGCGTATGGACGACATCATGCTGGGCCATGTCCGCTACCCAAACATGCGTTTCCAGCTCAACCCGGATACGCCGGGAGGGAAACCCGTCCGGACCCTGGGCAACCAGAACGCAACGCTGGCCTACCGCAGAATCGACGACCTGGAGCAAGATCCGGTCTTCCTGTCCTACATGCAGCATCCCCTCATCCGTCAGATCGCACGCCGCTACATCGGTGAGCACGTCTCCGTTTTCCGGACGATGTTGATGAACAAGCCCGCTGAAAGCGGCACCGTTCTGCCGTGGCACCAGGATGTCGGTACAGGTTGGGGCATCGACACCAATCCCTTTGTAACGGTATGGATGGGGCTGGACGCGGCCACGGTAGCCAGCGGATGCATGCAGATCGTGCCGGGGAGCAACAACCTCGGCATCCTCAACGAGGGTCACTTCACCACGGAAGAAGACCAGGCCCGATACGCCCGCCCCGAGGATGTGGTCGACCTGGAGACCGAGGCAGGTGAAGTCATTCTGCTCCACAACTTCCTGCTGCACCGTTCGGCCCTCAATGCGACAGGCGCCCCAAGACGAGCCTTATCTGTGACCTATATGGATGCGGCCACACGTTCTCTGAAGACGGGACGCACTTTCCCCGTCGTGTTTGGGGAAGGTGCCCTGGATCCGGCTACAGTTCCACCCAAGGAAGCCGAACTGATGGACGTCTTTCACGGTTGACCGAGGAGACACGATGCGCATAGTCACGTGGAACGTACTGGGCCTGACCGGCTACCCTCGAGACGTCGCTCCCGCTACAATCGACGTGCCAGGATCCGAAACGAACTGCGCTCACTTCGCATGTGTGTTCGGAGGGCTGGACGCTGACGTTATCGCGCTGCAGGAAGGCGTGACACATCCCATAGCTAGAGACATCGCGGGCCGGTTAGGCAGACACCTGGCCACCTTTCCGTCACCCATCAACTGGCCCGGACACGTCCTGTCACGATACCCTATCGTCGAGTCCCGCACGTTCAGCCACGCCGTCGACAACGATGCGGTGCCGCGCTTCAGCCGCACGGCCGGCGCCGCCCTTCTCCAGGTGTCGGAGTCGCATCAGCTGTGGGTGGTCTGTGTCCATCTACATCCGGGAGATGTGGATCTGCGAATCCTCGAGGGTGACCTGCTGAAGAAGCGGCTCGAACAGCTGAGCCAGGTGTGCGAGAACACGGTTGTTCTGGGCGACTTCAACTGCGACGTCTCCGAAGCGGTCCATCAGCACCTGTGCGATCTCGGATTCACGAACGTGATGGAAGCAGTGGGCGGAGGACTGCAGCTGACGATGGACACGGATGGTGTCAAACCGTGGAAGATCGATCACATCTACGTGAGTTCAGACCTCGCTGGATCGCTCGTCTCCGCGGCTGTGATTCGTGAGCCGGGATTCCGAACGGATCCACCACGCCCCGCCGGCACCTGGGATCACTCTGATCACCTTCCCGTCCGGACGGACGTGGAATGGCCCTGACGATACACTCTGAACACGGGAGACAATGGCATGGGAAGGCTGGACGGCAAAGTCGCCATCATTACCGGGTCGACGCTTGGTTTGGGCAAAGCAGCGGCACTACTGTTTGCGCGAGAAGGCGCTCGAGTCGTCACCTGTGACCGCGGTAGAAACCCGGAAAATGCCGAGAAATTGCTGAAGGAAGCCTCCGGACTTCCTGGAGAAATCGTCTACAAACAGTGCGACGTGATGAACGCGACAGACATCGTCGCTCTGTGTGAATTCACGAAGGCGACCTATGGTCGTATCGACGTGATGGTCAACAATGCCGTCATCGATAATCCGGGCGGAATGGTCGATGAGGTGAAACTCCAGGACTGGCAGGACACGATCTTCTGCCACATGACCGCGCCGTTACTGTTCTGCAAGGAAGTGATCCCCCTTATGATCGAGCAGGGCGGTGGCAGCATCATCAACGTGGCATCCCACACGGGGATTGTCGGTGGAGGATCCATCTCGGCCTACGGGCCAGCCAAGGCCGGGATGATCAACTTTACCCAGAGCCTGGCGATCACATACGGAATGCAGGGCGTGCGGGCGAATGTTCTGACACCCGCACGCATGCTGACGGAGAAGAAGTACACCATGCTCGACAACAATCCTGCCGAGTATCGCCGTCAGTCGGTGTTTTACCCCCTGGGATCTCCGAGTACGCCGGAACAGGTCGCCGACGTGATGCTGTTCCTGGCAAGCGACGAGTCGGCAGCCGTGACTGGGCACAACCTGGTTGCCGATCGAGGGGTTACGGCACAGGATCCGATGGTCTGCGGCGTACGGAACGAAGTCTCCATACGGTCAGCTTTGCAGGAACAAGGCGTAGAGGCCTGGATCGATGGTGAGTGATATAAGAAGGAAGCTCCCCGAACGACGTCTCGGACGTACCGGGATGACGCCGGCGTGTCTGGGTCTCGGTGGAGCGTGGTGGCGCACCGAAGCTGACACGATCGCCGGCATCGAGAAGGCGCTCGAGCTGGGGATCAATTTCCTCGACACATACCCTGGTCAGCAAGAGGAACACTGGCGAAGGGCTCTTGGGGGAGACCGCCGGGAACAGCTGTATCTGCAAGGGAAGGTCAGTAGCCACGTCCGCAATGACATGACCTCCGACCATACGGCCTCGGCAACGAGAAGAAGCGTCGAAAACAGCCTGCGATGCTTCGACACGGACTACCTCGATTCCGTCCTCATTCACGGATACGATCAGCCCGACGTCTTCGAAAGACCAGAGACTGCGTTTCAGGATCCGCTTGCACCCGGAAACGCGCTGGACGAGTTGGTCAAGCTGCGAGACGAAGGCAAGGTCAGGCACATCGGGATCGGGGCTCGGCATCCGGACGTGATCCACCGGGCAATCGACACCGGGGAGATCGAACTGGTGTTGACGTATCTCGAATACAACCTTTTGACGCAGGCCGCAGCGCTCGACTTCTTTCCCCGGTGTCGCGAGAATGACATAGGCGTCATCCTGGCCAGCCCGCTCGGAATGGGCCTGCTGACCGGACGCGCCGTCGACGAATCGGATGAACGCCGGAAGATTCGCGACACCCGGACGCCTCGGGCGGCAAACATGCTGGTTTGGTGCGAGGACCGCGGCCTCGACATCCGTCACCTGGCGATTCAGTTCTGTCTGAGCGCTCCCGTGGAGAGCATCGTCCTGCCCGGTCAGGCGAACGTGGAAGAAGTCGAGGGTACCCACGAAGCTGCGAAGTCAGAGATTCCTAGATCGATCTGGCGGGAATTCGGTGAAACCTTCGGCATCGTCGTCGACACCCTAACCCAGGAACCATGACCTGCTGAAGACACGGGCCGAGACGTTCTTGAGCGCGGAAGTCCCGGCCGAACCAGATCTGGAAATGCCTGATCGAATCGACGACAAGCAGTGGCAGCGATTCCTGGAGGAAGGGTATCTCCTGCTCGGCGCAGTCCTGGATGACGCGGAGCTCAACACCCTCAAGACCCGAATCGACGACATTATGCAGGGGAAGGTCGAGCTGCCCTACGACCGTATGATGATGCAGCTGGATGGGAAATCCAGCTGCTACCGCGAAATGGAACCGATGACCAAGGGCCACAAGGGCCAAACGCTCAACTACCGGAAAATCACGGAGCTCGAGCTCGACCCGTTCTTCCTGGCGTTCATGCAGAAGCCCCTCTTCCGGGCAATCTGCGCCAGGGCTCACGGCCCTTCCACTCCGATCTCCACACCCCGCGCGATGTTCATGAACAAACCAGCGGAGACGGGAACCCACCTTCCATGGCATCACGATGTCTTCGTCAATCTCGACATCGACCCGCGTATCATCGTATGGACTGCGCTGGACCACGCGACCCTCGACAATGGTTGTCTCCGAGTGATTCCGGGATCCCATTGCCGTGGCTTCGGAAAGGCCAACCCGACGGAAAAACAGGTAGAGAAACTCCTGGCCGAGTCTGAGCCTGTGGCGCTTGCAATGCAGGCAGGTGAGGCCGTGTTGCTGGAAAACAGCCTGATCCACACATCCGGGCTGAACAAGACCAGTGAACCTCGCCGGGCGTTCAGCGCGTGCTATATCGATGCGTCCACGAGAGCCAACGATGGTCAGCCCCTGCCTGTCATTTTCGGTGAGAGCGCCCTACACCCGCGCAGCGGTCGTGGCGACTGACGCTCAGTGTAGTCTCGCCTCTGGTTCGTCAGCCCCGAAGGCAGACGCATCGTACTGACGGCAATCCCGCCGGCAGTTTTGGGTCAGACCTCCTAGGCCGAAATGCGGCCACAAGATTTGACAAGCCTTCGCTCTTAAGGCAATCTCGTTGGGATTAAAGGCAGGTAAGACACGCGGTAGAGGAGGATCCAGAGCATGACACAGGAACTCGAACGCAATAGCGCGGGCATGCCCGTGAGAGAACTTGGCAAGACCGGCCTGAAGGTCTCGATCATCGGATTCGGCGGCGGTCACAGCGTACGGCCGGACACGGACGTTGACGAAACGGTGCGGCTGATCCACGAGACCATCGACGCGGGGGTCACCTTCATGGACAACGCCTGGGAGTATCACGCTGGAGAGGCTGAGCGGCGGATGGGTCAGGCATTGGTCGGGAAACGAGATCAGGTCACCTTGATGACCAAGGTGTGTGCCCGCGACCGAGCGACCGCAGAGGCCCAGCTACACGAGAGTCTAGCGAGGTTCCGAACCGACGTGATCGATGTCTGGCAATTCCACGAGGTCAACTACGACAACGATCCCGAATGGGTGTTCCGTGCAGACGGCGCGATCGAGGCTGCGATCGCCGCGAGGGAAGCTGGCAAGATCCGATACATCGGGTTCACGGGTCACAAGAGCCCGCACATCCTTCAGCAGATGTTGGACATGGACTTCGAGTGGGACACCTGCCAGATGCCGGTCACTGTCCTCGACGCCCACTTCCGCAGTTTCCAGAACGAAATCCTGCCCGAACTCAACCGGCGGAACATCGGCGTGATCGGCATGAAGAGCCTGGGCGGCCGAGGCCAGTTCGTTTCCGGTCTCGGCCTGACCGCAGAGCAGTGTCGCAATTACGCCCTGTCTCTGCCGATCAGCACACTCATCTGCGGCATCCAGACACAGGAGAACCTGGAACAGGACATCGCCATCGCACGGGACTTCGCCCCCATGTCCGATACCGATCGCCAAACCCTTCTGGACAGCATCTACGAGGAAGCCACGGACGGTCGCTACGAGTGGTACAAGACGATGCAGACCTACGACTCACAGTATCACCGCGACCAGCACGGCTTCCAGCAGACGTGATGATCTTGACGCCGTGAAAAGGCCGACTACGGGTTGAAGAAGTTGGGCATGACCGGAACTGACGCACCAGTCTTCAGCACGTGCAGCCACACAAGGTTGTAGACCAGATTCCCAACCATCATTTCGCTCTCGTAGTGGTTGATCCCAGTCGCCCCCCGGAACAGACCCCGGTAGAACAGTCGTTCGATCGCGATCTTCGGTGGTGCCCCACCACGCGACAACGGGGGGCTTTGGGGCGCGCCGTGGGGAGACCAAGCTTCAACGTAAACACAGATGCGGAGCCTTTTACGGCGAGAGCCAAGCGTGCGCTGGATGCGCGATGGCACCACCTGGCGGGGGGAGGATCTGGCGATCGGGCACATTGCGCGTCGGGCAGCGCGCTTCGAGGGGGAGATCGGGGAGATCGGGGTGAGCGCGATTGCACGTGATGTGAAGTGGGCGACCCGTCGCTACGAGGAGTTGGCTCAGGTCTAGCCGCCCCGGCAGACGATTGGTCGAGTGCTGCAGCCTTCCCCAATCGTCGGAAGGGACACCGAGCCGGGAAGTATCGGTATCTACTCGGCGTCAACGATGACTGGGACCAGGCAACTCGAGACAGGGCCGAAATCCGATCCGCTCGGAATCCTGATAGTGCCTACCCTACTTCACTTTAGGGACCAGCTCTGTTCAGGTTTCGTTCACGACTGGCCACGTTTCTTTCTGAACAAGCTGGAGCGAATGTTCTTCCCAGTAGTACTTATATTCCTTGGACTTCCAGCCCGCGTAGACCTCCTCCCACGATAAACGTCCCTGATGAGGTCCCAGGACCAGTTCCATGATCGGATCGGATGCGCGCTGATACCGGTAGTCGACTGACAACCGGATGCGATTGCCCGATCGATTCGGGATCCCCTGATGGATCGTGTGACTGTGGAAGAACAGCACGTCACCCGATTCGAAGCGGCTGGTCACCCAGTGACCAGCCGCTTCGCTGAGATCGGTTCGTCTGCCGCCGGCACCAAGGGACTGTATGACGGGCAGAATGCCTTGCTTGTGGGATCCAGCGAGCACGCTGAGTCCACCGAGGTCGGAGGGGCAGTCGCCCAACGGGAACCAGGCGGTCCAGACATCCGGGGTGCCCTGAATGTGGATGTAATCCTGGTGCGGTGGCGTCGTGTGTTCAAGCCCCGTCGGAAAGATGACGCGAGCAATATTGCTCGGTTGCAACAAGGCATTGGGGCCGAGAAGGGTCTTCACGATGTGAATCAGGCCGGGGTCGTGAGCCAGCCTGTGGAATGACTCGAGCTTCTGGATCGTGTCGTAGATCGGCGTGAACTCCGGGGTGCCCGCGATCAAGGCGTCACGCGTCGACACGGCGTCGATCGGATCCGTATCTTCATCGAGCCAGCCGACTGACGCCAGGATGGCCGTGATATCACGCCGGGTCTCTTGAATCAGGTCTGTCTGGACAAAACGTCGGAGGAACAGATAGCCATCGCGGTCCGCATTCTGACGGATGGCGTTGGTATCGTCCAGGATTGGTGTTGAATTTGTGAATGGTTCCATATCCACGTTCATCTCACGCGACCTCATGCGATAATGTGTTGCGGCTTTCGGGGCGGAACAAGGAACTGGGGGACCGTCTCGGGAATCAGTGGGTCGAGAACAAGAATCTCGCCTTTTTCCCTGACGATCTCTCTGGTGATGTACATTTGTTTACTTATGCATGGTATACGGCGAGGGGCGCTGCCAATAGAGTCCACTTACCCCTACTAATGGTCCTGGAGCATCGACAGCTGAACGCCCGATGAGCACCCCATCTGACAACACGCAACCGATCGAAGTCAGTTACCGACGTGTCTACCAGATCGCGCTGCCGATCATCGTGTCCACGGCATCGTATACGGTCATGCTCTTCGCCGACCGACTCTTTCTCTCACGGGTTGGCAAGCACGAGCTCGCCGCGGCCATGAGTGGTGGACTCTCGAGCTTCGTACTGTCTTCCTTCTTCGTGGGGCTTGTGGGCTATGCCTCGGCCCTCGTGTCCCAGTACTACGGCGCCCGGGACTACCGGATGTGTACGCGATCGGTCATCCAGTCGCTCCTCCTGTCGGCCGCCAGCTACCCGATCTTGCTCGCCTTCATCCCCATCATTCAGTATGTCTTCATCCTGTCCGGCCAGGACCCGAAGCTGACGGAGAATGCGACGGCCTATGCCAGGATTCTGCTGATCGGATCGTTCTTCCTCGTCGCGCGAACGGCGGCCAGCGCGTTCTTCATGGGGATCGGTAAAACACGCGTCATAATGCTGACCAACGTGGCCGGAGCCGTCGTGAATATCCCCCTGAATTACGTGCTGATCTTCGGCAAGCTCGGTTTCCCGGAGCTGGGGATCCGAGGCGCCGCTATCGGGACCGTCTGCGCCGGCTTCCTAGTGTTTGTAGCGCTCTTCGCCTTTTATGTGCGCGAGACATCGAGGGAACCGTTCCGCGTCGAGCACCGATTGCGTTACGAGCCGGAGATCCTGGGACGTCTTCTCCGCTTCGGTACCCCGGCCGGCGTGGCGCCCTTCCTGAACTGGTTCGCGTTCAACGTCTTTGTGCAGGTCCTGCATTCCTACGGCCCCGACATCGCCGCGGCAACGACCATCGCCTTCAACTGGGATGCGGTCTCTTTCATCCCGATGCTCGGGCTCGGCGTGACAGCCAGCACCGTCGTCGGTCAGCAGATCGGCGCTCGCGATCACGATGGCGCCCAACGAGCCGCCTACCTAGTCATCCGCATCGCCCTGATCTACGGGTGCGCGATGGTCACGCTCTTCGTAGGGTTTGCCAACAGCCTCACTGCCCTGTTTGCATCAGGGTTCGAATCCCCGAATGGCCAGATTACCTCGATGTCAGCCGACATGCTCCGCCTGCTTGCCATCCACGTCCCTGCGATCGCCGCCAAACTCGTGCTTGATGGCGCGCTGCGTGCAGCGGGAGACACAACCTGGTCGATGTGGGTCTCGGTCGCCATCCACTGGGCCATGGGGTTTGGGGTCATAGCTCTCGTGCGAGGTTACGACGTGCACCCTTATGTGGCCTGGTCGACGCTCATCGTCATGAACTACGCTCACTTCCTTGCCGTGTGGTATCGATTCAGGTCCGGCAAGTGGAGGGAGAAGCAGCTCATCGGATAGACGGCGGTAAGCACGAAGGGTGGCTAGAGGTCACTCCTCGTCGATCGTCCTGAACGAGGTGCCCCAGGCTTCCTTTCGCAGATGGTGGACGCCGTTGAAGTCAGCCTTCTGCCAGAACGTGAGCAGGACGAAGTCATCCACGTCGCTCTTGTTGTCGAGGCTGTGGCGCACACCGCCGGGGATGACGGCGACCATACCGGCATTGAACGCGTGCGACTCATCATCCAGGTGCAGGATCGCCTCGCCCTTCACCGCATAGTAAAGCTCTGTCTCCTCGTGCACACCGGCGCCGGTGCTGCAGCCGCCTTTGAGGGTCCCCTCATTGATGTTGATCGCGGGTGTGCCGGCGACGTCGTCGTCGGTCAGCAGCTTCGAAGAATAGCTCTCGTCGAGCACAAAGGGTTTGACCCGAGCCGGGTCGATGACCTTTCCTGTTGCCATAACTGTGTTGTCTCCGTTTTGGGTGGGGGTCGTGAGAAGCCTGAGGTGCCGTCAGCCCGACCAATCAATGGCGTCGACCTAATTAGTGATGTGTTCGGTACCGACGCAAGATCCAGCCTTCAGATCTACCGAGCCAACCGTGTACGAGCTCTTCACACCAACCCCATGTCTCACGCTCGTTTGGGTGAGGTCCACATCCCGCAGAAACACGTATCGAAGTGAGATAACAATTGCCAACCAGGCCCGACATCACTGTCATCATGGTCGACGATATGGGCTACTCCGACCTCGGCTGTTACGGCGCCGAGATCGATACACCGAACATTGATGCCCTGGCTGCACGCTGCGTTCGCTTCACCCAGTTCTACAACTGTGCACGATGCTTACCGACCCGAGCCTCGCTGCTCACGGGCCTATATCCCCAACGAGCAGGCATCGGGCACATGACGAACCAGACTCAGGACGCGAAGGACAAGAATCGGGTAATGGCGCAGTGCCCCTACTAGGACTATTTGACCAACCATTCCTTCGGCCGATTAGACCAGCCGACAGAACAGAAAGACAGACCCCGGAGTCGACGCTTGCTCGATTCCGGGGTTTTCTTTTGCTTGTGGCGCATACGAGACGGTATCGGATGTCACGCGGGTAGCTGATGCTGGCCTGCCTTCTATCTGCATTCTCCGCACCCTCTGCGTTGAAATGCTTTCCGGTTGGGCCGCCCGGACTCAGGAGACAGGAATGAAAGCAGTCATCATCGAAGGCAGGAACGAGCGGGTTCGCGTCGACGAGGTCGAGGTTGGTGAGCCAGCCGAGGGCGAGATACGTATCAAGATGGCGGCCAGTGGTGTCTGCCACAGCGACTATTCCGTGATCGACGGTACCATCGACCGGGAGTATCCGATCATCCTCGGTCACGAAGGCGCAGGAGTCGTCGATGCGATCGGCGATCACGTCAAGTCTCTCCAACCGGGGGACCACGTCGTCCTCTCCTACATCCCGCAGTGTGGGAAATGCTTCTACTGCACGACGGGAAAACCCAACCTGTGCGAGACGAGCAGCTTCACCGGTCAGGGATTCCTGCCAAACGGGAACCGACCGATCAAACGGGGCGGCGAGCCCATCAGCATGATGACGGGGCTTGGGACGATGAGCGAGATGACCATCATCCACGAGACAAGCGCGGTCCCGATCTCGCCTGACATACCGCTCGAGAAAGCGGCGCTCGTTGGATGTGGTGTGATGACGGGTGTGGGGGCCGCCATCAACACGGCGGACGTTCAGGCAGGATCGTCAGTCGCCGTGTTCGGCTCGGGCGGTATTGGTTTGAATGTGATCCAGGGTGCCGCCATGGCCGGAGCGAACAAGATCATCGCCGTCGATACGAACCCGCTCAAGCTGGAGTTCGCGCTCCGGTTCGGGGCGACGCACACAGTCGACGCAAGCGAAGAGGATCCCGTCGACCGCATCCGGCAGCTCACGGACGGACGAGGTTCAGACTACGCGTTCGAGGCGATCGGGAATGCGACCGTCATGCGGCAGGCCTACGACAGCACCCGCCGGGCCGGTACAGTGGCGGTGATCGGGATCGCCAAAGCGAACGACGACATCAGCATCCCGGCGAGCACGCTCGTCCGCGACGAAAAGCGCATCGTGGGTTCCTTCTACGGCTCCACCCGTCAGCGTGTCGACCTGCCGAGGATGTTCGAATTGTATGAGTCGGGCCACCTCAAGTTGGACGAACTGATCACCAAAACCTACGCGATCGATGACGCCCAGGAAGCCTTCGACGACCTCATCGCCGGCAAAAACGCCCGCGGCGTCCTCGTCTTCTAGACGTAGTCCCGCTGACTCCTCAGAATAATCGACCGGTCATCCACCGCTCGCTGAATCGTCAGGATTCCGTCAAGGTGATCGACCTCGTGCTGAATCAGCTCTGACAGGTCACCCTCGAACGCCATCTCTTGAGGTTGCCAGTCCAGGTCTCGATACCGGACGTGACACCGGCGAAACCGTTTGACCTTCACAAGGAGCTCAGGGAAGCTCATGCAGTCGTCCCAGACCAGCACGCGTTTTCCATCCGGAAACTCGATCTCGGGATTGAGCAGCGCAATCCGTTCACCAATGTCCATGCACACGAGTCGGACACGCGCCCCTATCTGTGGGGCTGCAATGGCACGCCCCCAACCGTGTTGTCTCCGGAACGCACGGATCGTGTCGAACATATCCTCTGCCACACCCGCAACCGACGCATGATTATCGACTCGATCACACGACTCGTAGAGCCTAGGATCGCCAAGGAGTAGGATCTGCCGCTTCAAACAGGCCTCCACGTAGGAAGGAAAATGAATCACATCAACTCGGAGAACATCGACAGTCTGGAGCGTTGGGCGATCACACGCGAGGCGATCCTCGGTGCCGTTCAACAAGTGATGGGAGACGTGCCTGGGCGGAACCGAGCGCATCCTCCCGCCTGGTCCGTCATCGATGAAACGGCGTTCACCGGATACACACGCTACCGGATCACCTACGAATCCGAGCCAGACTCCTCGACGTCTGCATTTCTTTGTCTGCCCGATGGAATTGGCCCAGATCAACCTGCCGCAGGCGTCCTGTGCCTGCACCCCACCAACCACGACCACGGATACGAGGACGTGGTCGGTCTGAGTGGACGGCCGAACCGGAGCTATGCCAGCGAACTGGCGGAACGGGGATTCGTGACAATCGCGCCATCCTATCCCCTGATGGCGTCTTACCAGCCCGACATAGACACGCTGGGATACGTGAGCGGAACCATGAAGGCCATCTGGGACAACAGCCGAGCGCTCGACCTGCTGGACAGTCTGAATGAGGTCGTCTCAGGGTCGTATGGTGCGATCGGCCACTCGCTTGGGGGACACAACTCGGTCTATAGCGCCGTGTTTGACGACCGTATCCAGGCCACCGTCTCGAACTGCGGCCTGGACTCCTACCTCGACTACAAGGACGGCAACATCCAGGGTTGGTCACAGAAGCGTTACATGCCGCGGATCGGGACATACGGGAGTCTGAACGACATCCCCTTCGATTTCCACGACCTCATCTCGGCCCTCGCACCACGTGCCTGCCTGGTATCCGCCCCTGTCGACGACGACAACTTCAAATGGAGAAGCGCCGCAGCAGTCGTCGAGGCCGCCAGGATGGTGTATCGGCTCCACAACGCCGAAGAAAACATCCGCATTATCCATCCTGAATGCGCTCACGACTTCCCGGTCCAGATCCGCCAGACGTGCTACGACTTCCTGGCGCAACACGTCGGGTCACACGACGGCTAACATCTGCCGTTTGCGGGTCGGATCACCGGGGTCCGTACCCCGATTCCCGGTAGATGGCGACTAGGTCCTCTGCCTCCAGAAAACTACGAATAGTCTCATCCCGTTTCCCCACTCGCCTGGCGTAGGCCTTGCAGATCTGGCTGCCGATGAAGTAGCCCAACTCAGCCGGTCGATCCACCGCGCTGGTCCGGTTCGACAGCCACGCGCTGGCATCGTTCCCTCCTATCACGCTCTGGAATTTCTCCCAGAGCGCCGCTTCGTGCAGCCGGCCATAGCCCATGGGGGCTGTCTGGGTGTCCCTGCCCGTCACCAGTTCCGTCACATAGACGGCGACGCCTTCACGCACGGATCTGGCCAGCAGAGATTGACCCTCTTGCCCCTTCACACGCTGCTGCACCTGAACCAGTTCGTGCACGACAGTTCCGGGGACTTCGGCGACCGTACGCAGCACAACCTACAGCCAATGGTCCAGCGGATCGAGCGGCGTCCGGTCCGTCCGAACATCTCGGCCCAGATCAGAAGACCGCTCTCGGCGACCTTACCGCCACGGGACGTCCGGCCGATGACAAAGGTGGTGTAGGGATCCGAAACGGCGGATACAGCCGCTCGAACCGCTTGAAAAAGTAGCGGATCTCACTCTCGAACTCCCGAGTCCGGAAGGTGCTCGCCCGTGCACACCGATAGTAGGCGTCTCGCTTTGCCACGGCGGCCTCGAGCTGTTCCGCTGACCCCAGCCGACCCTTACGAAATCCTTCAGCCCCTTGCTCCCATCGTCGAGGTAAAGGTACTGGAAAATCCGCACCCGATGGTCAGTGGGCAGACGCTCAGCCGCATCTTAGGCCTTCCAGTAATTGTCGATATCACGTGTGATCAGATCAGGCATTCGCCTGCTTCCCTTCAGGTAATGGCCTGTCAGACACTCGATCCTGAAGGACACTCATACACGGTCCGCCCCGCGGGGCCCGCACCTCCGTGTCTTCCGTGTGATCCGTGGTTCCCAACGTGTCTTCCCACTTTTCACATCTCAACATCTTCGACATCTCCACATCTCTTTACTATCTTCTAGGCCTCAATCCGTTCATAATCAGTTGAAAGGGCGCACATGGCATCGGGAGATCGGATCCGCGTCGCGGTCGGTGGTCAGGGCCGCAGCGGATACAACATTCATATCAGGCAACTCAAGGAAACCACTGACAAGTTCGAGATCGCGGCGATCGCCGACCAGCTTCCCGAACGGCGTGAGGATGCTCAGGTCGAAACGGGCGTGTCGGTTTTCGACGATTGGCGTCCGATGCTCAAAGAAGGTGAATTCGATCTGTTCATCAACGCACTCCCGACGCCACTCCACGTCGAGGCCACCATAGAGGCCCTCAACAACGGGTTCCACGTCCTGTGTGAGAAGCCGATGGCCCGCAGCGTGGCGGACTTCGACCGCATGGTGGACGCGGCGCAGAAAAACGGGGTCGAGCTCTTCCCATTCCAGAACAACCGCGTCCAGCCCTTCTTCGACAAGATCCAGGAAATCGTCGCTTCCGGCGTGATCGGTGACCTGATCCATATCCGGTCGACGTGGAGTGGTCACCGGCGCCGCTGGGATTGGCAGACCCGCCAGGACCTCTGGGGGGGCAGTCTTCTAAACACCGGACCACACGCCGTCGACCAAGCGCTCTGCCTGTTCGGCTGGGAGCATACGCCCGAGGTGTTCTGCCGGATGGACAACCGGAACCCCTTCGAGGGAGACGCGGAGAATCACGTCACCCTGACGCTCTGGGATCCCGATCGCAAGGCGCCTCAGGTCGACATCGACATCAGTTCGTGCGTGCCCTACCCGGACAACTACACCTACGTTATCAGTGGTGAATACGGCGGTATCAAGGGCGGCGCGCGCCGACTCGACTGGAAGTATTACGACCCGGACACGGCACCGAAGCACGACATGTGGCTCTGGTCCATCGACCGGAAATATCCGCGCGAGGAACTCGAGTGGATCGAGGAGTCATGGTCGCTCGAAGAGGCAAAGACGGAAGGTGCCGTCGGCTACACGCTCGAATCGATGAAGAGCGGCCCGGCCCGAATCTATGACAACATTCACGATGTCCTGACCAACGGGGCTGAAAAGCTGATTAAGCCCGAGCAGAGCCGGAAACAGGTCGCCGTCATTGAAGAGTGTCACCGCCAGAACCCGCTACCCAAACGGGAACAGAGCATCCCATTCAAGCTGTAGCGACACCAATATCCCCATTTGCCCACGCCACATCGAGGAGACATCGAGACCGTGTCAGATCTAGCCGTGCCCAGACGGACGTGGGGGAATACGGGACTGTCCATCCCTGTCATCCCTTTCGGCACCCAGGGATTCGGGAACAACTTCGGGCCGGTCACCGACGAGGAAGCCTGCGACCTGATCCGCCACGCGGTGGACCTCGGCGTCAACCATTTCGATTGCGCCCGGTGTTACGGTGACTCACTCCGGAAGCTCGGCGTGGCCATCGAACAGGGCGTTGTATCGCGAGACGAGATCATCATCAGCGGACGGCTCTGCTGTCACAGCGCGGCTGAGTGGGGCGGATACGGTGACGGAACGCCGGACTACTCTGCTGAACGAGCCCTCGCCGACTTGCAGGGTCAACTGGAAATCCTAGGGATCGAGTCGTTCGACGCCATGCTCATCCACGACCCCGGCGACATCGACCCGACGCTCGCCCGCGGGGGAACGCTTGACGGTCTGGAAATGGCTCGCGAGAACGGCTTGGTCGACTTCCTCGGCTACGGCATGCGCCAGCACGAGTTCCACCTCAAGGTGATCGGGTCAGGGCGTACGGATGTGCTCCTCACCTTCGGAGATCTCAATCTGCTCCGACAGACGGCCCGCAGCACACTCCTGCCGGCGGCGCACAAAGCCGGTCTCGGGATACTAAACGGTTGGTCCATCATGCGGGGCTATCTGACTGGGAAGCCGGTCGAAACCTTTGTTCCGCGTGAACGCTGGGGCGAGGATCACGAGCGGGGAGAGCAGATGCGGGAGTGGGCCGAGAGAAACGACGTCAGCCTGCTCGAACTGGCGCTCCAATTCTGCCTCAAGGATGATCGGGTTCACGGCAACCCCATTGGCAACCTGAACAAGGAACAGCTCGAAGCCAACATTCGCGCCATAAACGCGCCGATGGCTGACGCCACGATCGAGCAATTCCTGGAAGCACATCGATAGTCACAAGGGAACATCGCATGACAGATGCAGCAGACCGATCGTCGGTCACTCTGGATCGAAGGGAGAAGCGGAACAGACGCTCAGATACGAACCGGCGGAGAGAAGAAAGACGAGGCGGTGAACGAAGAGTTGGTGAGGATCGGCGGCAGCAGCAGATAGCCACCGATCACGATGACCGCAGCCAGGCTAACCGCCGGAGTACAGAAGACCGCAGACTGGATAGCCGACGAAAGGAAACGCGCCGACAGGGGGATCGACTCACGGGCGAAGAGACCATCGAGACGATTACCGACGAAGAGTTCTCGGCATTTGAGTCTCCCCCTCTGTCCAAGACCCGTTTGCTCGCACAAATCCTGATCGTCATCGGGACACTGATCCTCCTGAAACAGGTATAAGCAAGGGCAGGATGACTATGATCTCCTCACTGCTAGGCCTATTCGAAGAGACACACCACTCGCACTTTGATGAGCACGGATACGTCGTTCTGGGCAGACTGCTGTCAGGGGGCGAACTGTCCGATCTCAGACGGCGAACCGATGACCTGATGATGGGACGGGTCACCATACCCGGTGTCGCCTTCCAACTCGACGGCAAAGGCGATAACTACGGGAAGCTTGAGAAGCGAACCTTCGGGCCGAGCGAACACACCCTAGACTACCGCCGGATCGACGAACTACACAACGATCCGCTCTATCTCTCCTACATGCAGCATCCCGTCTTCCGCCAGCTCACGAGACGCTACATCGGCGAAGACGTGTCGATCTTCCGCTCCATGTTCATGAACAAGCCTGCGAGCGGAGGAACAGAGTTGCCCTGGCATCAGGACGTCGGCGAAGGCTGGGGACTCGACACCACGCCCGCCACGACTGTCTGGACGGCACTCGATGATGCCACCGTCGAGAGCGGATGTATGCAGATCGCACCCGGTAGCCACAAACTGGGCATCCTCAACGCCCGACATTTTGTGTCCGAGAAGGATCAGGCGAAGTACTGCACGCCTGACAAAGTCATCGACCTGGAAGTCGAAGCCGGGGAAGCCGTCCTCATCCACAACCTCACGATCCACCGATCCGGATTGAACACGACCGACGAACCGCGTCGCGCACTCAGTGTCGCTTACATGGACGCGGCGACTCGGAACACCAGAAACGGTGATCCCTTCCCCATCATCTTCGGCAAAGACGCCCTGAGACCTCCTGTCGAATAGTGATCGATCTCTCAGACAAGACAGCACTCGTCACAGGTGCCGGCTCCGGCATCGGTCGCGCGTCCGCGCTGGAATTCGCTCGCCAAGGCGCATCCGTCGTGATCGCCGATATCGACACCGAGAGCGCGGAGGAAACTGCCCAACTCGCCAGTGCACGGGGAGCTCGCTCGCTAGTAATCCGATGTGATGTGGCTGATGGTTCTGACGTTGCGGCGATGGTGAACAAGGCCGTGTCCGAACTCGGCGGATTGGACTACGCCCACAACAACGCGGGCACCGAGGGCAACCTGGAATCCTCGCGTGGAACGCTGGAAACGAGCGAGGAAGAGTGGGACCGCCTGATGGGAATCAACTTGAAGGGGATCTGGATGTGCATGCGGGCAGAGATCCCGCACATGCTGGAGGCCGGAAGCGGCGCGATCGTCAACTCTGGATCCATATCGAGCCTCGTCGGATCGACCGCCGGTTTCGTCGCCTACTCAGCCAGCAAGTCCGGCATCCTCGGCCTCACCCGATCCGCCGCCCTGGAGTTTGCCGAAAATAACATCCGCATCAACGCCATCTGCCCCGGCTACATCGAAACCCCGCTCTGGCAGAAATACATCGACGAGGACCAGTCCGTGCGGGAAACCATCTCCCATCGCCAACCCATCGGCCGACTCGGCACTGCCGAAGAAGTCGCCAAAGCCGTCGTCTGGCTCTGCTCCGACGCCGCTTCCCTGATCACCGGCGTAGCCCTCCCTCTCGACGGTGGCTTCACCGCGCAGTAGCCATCATTGGTTACTGGTCAATGGCCGTTGGTCATTGAGTCTGGCTGCTCCTCCTGCCTCTCCATTCATAGCTCCCATATTCCCGTCGATTCAAAGGCCCAGGCGCGCTCTGCCCTTGCGTCCCCACCTTCCCCTGCATCTCCTCCCATCTGTCTCGCCTCTGAACGTATATACCAGTGTCGTCCAATGATACGGATGTTCCGCCACAATCTCGATGAACCAGTCCCCATCTACTGACGCACAATCGATGTCTGATCTCCCCCGCTCTCCTGCTCCCGCTCAAGCACAGACGCAATCGCCTGACCAACTCGTGCACCTTCCCCGTCTTGCAAAGAAAACGGAATTATAAAAACACGCCCCTCCCGCGCCCCTCTATCGTCCAACATAACTCGCGGCTCCCCTTCGAGCAGTCGCTCCCGAAAATCAAGCTCGTGCATCCACTTGGACGGCCACTTGATCTCAATCCGAGGCGTGGGAGACTTCTCATCACGACGCTCGTGAACCACTGTCGTAACACCCTTGATACAAGTCATCCGATCCGAAATCGCGTTCAGTTCCCGCAACATCCGTTGGTAGTCCGCTTCATCGTCTCGTTCACCCGCCCAGTATTCGACAGCGGTCAGGATCCCCATAACCTCTTCCTTCCCCACCTTCTCCATCCGCGCGCCACGACAACGGGGCTCAGTCTATCCGTTCCCAGCAGCGCAACCATCGCCGTACGGGAATCCTTGATCGCCACTTGCATCCCTGCTTCATCTGCGACGGTGACGATGGCAGCCCCCACCGCCCGGATCGCCTGATCTTACGTGAACCGTCCCGTCTCCCACATCACGACGCGATCCAAATCTCCATCGAGTTGAGGCAGCCGCTGGATCCGCTCCATCAGTTCGTCCATATTGACAAACGCTTTGGACGCCTCGATTATAGCCTCACGGACACACGGCAGCATCAGCGTGCCACTGTGAATCGTCCGTGTACCACAGCAGTAGATAAACGTCCTCACCCCGAGTAAGCACCTTCTACAAACAACACTTGGTTCTGACCCGAAGGTGTACCTTCGACGTGCCGTGTCGAAGGGCCAGCAAGAACCGATGTGTAGTAGGGATCGGTTACACAGTTACAGTATTTCGGCTCAGTTCCAACGCCGTCTGATTCCCGATAGGGCCACAGGGGTTATGGATTACACCCCTCCCTGTCCTCTGCGTCCTCCGTGGTTTCATCGTCTTTGACTCCCATAGGCCCATGAAAATAACCTCAGTAGAATCCTTCCGAATCGAAATCCCGATTACAGAAGACCAGAAGCAACTCCGCTACTACAACAAAACCGGCGTCACCCGAATCCGCACAGATGAAGGCATCACCGGCTATGGCTGGGAATGCGTCGACGCCGAAGCGGCTGAAGCAATGCTCATCGGCAAGAATCCTTTGCAGGTCGAACGCCACGTTGCCGACGGATTGGGCCACGCCTTCTACGGCGCGGAGAATGCCCTTTGGGACATTACGGGGAAAGCCTTCGGCCAGCCGCTCCACAGACTCTGGGGCCATTGTCGCGACACGATGCGGCTGTATCTCACAACGGTCTGGCCGGTTGACGCCCACCAGACCCAAGTGACACCGGAACAGCAGGCCGATGACCTCGCGCACTACGCCTCGCTCGGATACGATGCCTTCAAGATTCGCATCTGGCGTCCAGATTTGATGGACGACGTCGAGGTCTGCCGCTTGCTCCGCAAAAAACTGGGAGGGCCGGCAAAGGCCGAACTCATGTATGACCGCACCGGGGATGGTCCGGGAAGCGACTGGGACTACCTGACAGGTCTACGAGCCGCGGAAGCCCTGGGCGATGTCGAAGCGCAGTGGCTCGAAGAACCGTTCCAGCGGAGCGATATCGATCGTCACGCCCGCCTCCGCCGCGAATCTCCGATTCCGATCACCGGCGGTGAACACCAACCACTCCCTGTCTACGATGACTACCTCGCCGGCCAGGCCTTCGACATCATTCAGCCGCACTGCGCGAACATCCTGCTTCACCTGAAAAAGATCGCGTCAGCTGCCGAACTCTTTGGCGTCGACTGCATCTTCCACGGCCAGCACGGCATGAATCTCGTCGGTTCGCTCCAGGTCGGGGCCACCATCCCCTCGTGTCGCGTGCAAGAAGTCGTCTTCAACACGCCGCCAACCCCGCCTACCGAAGCCTGGTCTCCCCTGAACGCACTGGTCAAAACCGACACCATCTACGAGGTCACCGACGGCCACGTCAAGATCCCCGACCACCCCGGCCTCGGCATTGACGTCAACGATGACGCCATAGATCGCTACCGAGCCAGCTGACAGGTGCTTTCAGCCCCGAACGAGGCATCCGCAAGTAGGCATAGGGGTGCCGGGACTGGCGAGCCTTGCGAAGCCGGGACCCAAACCCCTGGTACACCACCCGAACGGATGCAGGCGCCGCCGTCAGGATCCTGTATGTGACAGAATGTCCCACGGCACCAGATCCACCTTTCCCCATACCTCATACGCCGAGTCTCTCTCCATGCCCACCATCACACTTCGCGAAATCACCAAATCTGACGTCTGGCCCGTCTCCCAACTCAGCCGCACCCTTCAGAAGCCTCAAAGCAAGGCCCTCGCCCCCAATGCTTTCTCGTTAGCTGAGGCACACGTGAACCCATCCGCCTGGGCACAGGCCATCTATGCAGACGACGATCCGGTCGGCTTTCTGATGCTGGACGACAAGCCGGACAAGCAAGAGTGCCTCCTCTGGCGACTCATGATCGCAGCCCCCCACCAGGGTAGAGGATACGGCCGTGATGCGATCGAACGTCTGATCGACTAAGTCAAAACGTGACCCAGCGCCACCCATCTCATGACCAGCTGTATCGAGGATGATGGCAGCCCTGAACCGTTCTATGCGTCCCTCGGTTTTCGTCGCACCGGAGAGATGCAGGACAACGAAATCCTACTGAGGACCTTAAGGAACGCGATCCCACCTACGATCCGCTCCCAGCCGATACACGAGCAATCATCGCCTCCTACTTCGATCGTCTGATCAACCAACGCGACCTGTCCGTCTGCGAAGATCGCCTTGCCGCACCTATATCGACCACGACGCGAAGCAGGTACCCCTCCGCGTCCTCTATACCTGGATCGATGCCAACGGCGATTCCACGTCCCGGATCAGCATCATCGTGCTCCAACTGAACGACCGTGACGAATTCGTCGAACGGTGGTCCTGTTATGACTGATCACTTTTCTTAGGTTCGGCTACGAGGTGCCCGACTGACTAAAGGTTTAGCACATTCCGTTTGCTCAGCTTGACCCTCATCGAAGCGGCTCTATCTTGTCGGTTACCGAGAAGATCCTAACACAGCACGCCCTCCGTGTCCTCTGTGATTCCAAGCTTTTGGGTTATGATTCATGTCCAAGATCAAACGCATCACCCTCACCGAATTCCAGTTCACCGTCCCTGACATCGGGCTCGAGCAGGCCGCCGCGGGCGTGGGCAACATGGCCTATGTCAAAGGCGCAGAGTTCCCCGCCAAACGCTTCGCCGTCCGCGTCACGACCGACGACGACTGCACTGGATCTTACGTGACCCATTGGGTAGGTACTCCGGCATCGTTCGCCCAAGTCCAGATGCTCGCACCGATCCTTCTCGGTCGAAATCCCGAGCATCGCGAGCAGATCTACGACGACCTAAAACGGGAACTCAGGGCGTACGACCACATGGGCCACGGCCCCCTCGACATTGCGCTCTGGGATCTCTGCGGCAAACTCAAGAATACCTCCGTCAAATCGATGCTGGGCGGGTATAGGGACACCCTGCCGACTTACGCGAGCACCTATCACGGTCAGGAATCTCCGGGCGGACTCTGTTCTCCTGAGGCCTTCGCCGATTTCGCCGAGGCGTGCAAATCGAATGGGTTCCACGGATTTAAGATCCACGGCTGGAACGACGGCAACGTCGCACGTGAAATCGAGAACCTCCTCGGCGTGCGGAAGCGCGTCGGCGACGACTGGCGACTGATGATCGACCCCGCGTGTCAGTTACGTACCTGGACCGACGCACTCACGGTGGGTCAGGCCTGCGACGACGCGAAATACTTCTGGTATGAAGATCCCTACAGGGATGCTGCAGTCTCCGCCTATGGTCACCAGAGGCTTCGCGAACAATTGAAGACCCCACTCCTAATCAGCGAGCACGTCCGTGGACTCGAGCAAAAAGCAGCCTTTATGATCAACGGCGGCTGTGACATGATCCACGCCGATCCCGAGTATGACATGGGCATCACCGGCGCCATGAAGATCGCCCACTTCTGCGAGGGTCTCGGGCTAGACGTCCAGTTTCACGCCTGTGGACCGGCCCATCGTCTCTGCACGTCGGCTGTCCGAAACACACATCTCTATGAGATGGCGTTGATGGGACCGGGCATGCAGAACATCGTGGCCCCCGTCTACACGTGCGGCTACTCGGACCAACCCGCCGACTTGCCCGCCAACGGCTGCGTTCCCGTCCCTGATGGACCCGGACTCGGCGTGAGCTACGACTGGGACTTCATCGAGACAAACAAGACTCAGGAGCTGATTCTTTAGTAGGTCGGTCACCTCGAGAGATTGATGATTCAGGTAGAATTTATCGGGACCGGAGGGGTGGCCAGACAGCACCGCACGGCAATTGATCGGATCGAAGACGCAGACCTGACGGCGGTTTACCACCTGAACGAAGCGTTCGCGCGCAAGACGGCCAAAGCCAGCGACGCAACGGTCTGCGAAAGCGCGAGCGAAGTCATCGACCGGCGTGACGCCGTATACATCCTGACCCCGCCCCGCACGCATCGAGACCTAGCCGTCGAGGCATTGAAGGCCCGCAAGCACGTGATGTGCGAGAAACCGCTGGCCATCACGCTCGACGATGGGCAGGCGATCGTGAAAGCAGCATCGGAATCATCCACCCGCTTCGTGATTGCCTTTTCGCAACGGTTTCGGGACAGCTACCGGCGAATGCGCGAGATTTATCGCTCGGGCAAGCTCGGCGAGGCGACCACCTTCTACTATCGCCGCATGTTCAGCGGCGGCAGCTACAATCCTGATAATTGGCGAAACCCACCAGATTCGCGATGCGGTATGAGTATCGAGTCGCTCTCCCATAAGATCGACCTCGTCCGGTGGTCGATGGGTGAGATCGAGTCGGTTTACGCAAAAGCGATCGCCTCCTTCGAGGAACTCCCGGACGTCGACAACAACATCCACGCGATCCTAAACCTGACGAGTGGTTGCGTCGCGATGCTCCACCTCAGCTGGTCGTCTTACATCTCCCTGAACTACACGGGATCGATGGCACGGAGGGCACGCTTCGCATCAACGGAAGCGGTGACATGAACCACGACAACGTGGTCTTCGCGATCCGTGACAAAGATCCTGAGACGATCGCACTGGACGAGCCGTATGACAGCACTGTGTGCGAGCAGGAAAACAGCCACTTCCTGGACTGTATCCGAAAGGGTACCTATCCTGACTGTGGAGCTGAAGACGGCCTGAAAGCACTCGAAGTTTCTCACGCTATTCCAGAATCTTCCCGGAAAGACCAGGTCGTTACCCTCCTCGTAGGAGCGGCGGCTCGCCGCGATCCTCTGTATTGGCCTGAATAAACCACCTGAGAACCAAATGAGACTCGAAGGACGCGCCGCCCTGATCGCTGGAGGCGCTGGATCCATGGGAAGCGCCACCGCGCGCCTTTACGCACACGAGGGATCGGATGTCTGTATCGCCGACGTGAGCGGTGAACGGGCCGAAGCGGTGGCAAAAGAGATCGTCGATGCCAGAGGACGAGCAACCTCGACCGTACTGGATGTCAGCCAGTCAGCGTCTTGGGAAAACGCCGTATCGGCGACGGAAGAGGCCTTGGGTCACCTCGACATCATGGTCAACCTGTCCGGCAGCAACTATCGAGTCAGCTTTGACGATCAGACTGAAGAGATGTGGCGGCGAATGATCGACGTCAACCTCACCGGCTGTTTCCTCGGCATCAAGGCCGTCGTGCCCGCGATGCGACGCACCGGTCGTGGGGTCATCCTCCACGTGGGATCGCTGGCCTCGATTCGCCAGGGAGCAGGGAGTCCGGCTTACGGCGTCAGCAAGATCGGTCTGGTCGCCCTTACGCGAAGCGCCGCTAGGGCATACGCCGGAGACAAAATCCGCTGCGTCCTGATCTCACCCAGCCACGTGGACACCAACTTCATCCGCAACGACTCCGAACACAGCCCCAACAGCTGGGAGACCAGTATCGACAACCCGGAAAACTATGAACGGCGGAAGGCGTCAACGCCTCAGGGACGGCTATGTGAACCGGAGGACATCGCGAAGACCTTTCTGTTCGCCGCAACTGAAGAGGCGGCGATGATCATGGGATCGATGATCACCGTTGATGGGGGTGCAGGTATGTAGCCGCCTCCGACTCCTGGTCCGGACGACCAAGTGGTCGCGCTCTGTGAAGGCCAGCGGGTAGATCTGTGCGCATTCACAGGGGACTACTGGTTTGGCCAGGCGGATGAACCTCGCGGCTCGCTGCGCAATCTGGCTCGGATCTTAGACGCGTGTGATGCGCGGATTGGCATCTTCGGCGTACTCGGCAACCACGACGTGCCCGAAGATGCCGGCCTGATCGAACAGCTCGGGATCCGTATCCTAATGAACGAGGCAACCGACATTGTCGCGCACGGAACGCGCTTACATATCGTCGGAGTGGACGACCCGAGCACACAGCAAGATGACCTGGATCGTGCCGTGTCGAACGTCCCGGCCAGCAACTTCTCTGTCCTGCTCGCCCACTTACCCGAGATCCATCGACATTACGCCCTGGCTGGGGCCGATTGCCTCATACACCGCCTTGACCGGTCGAAGCGTTTCCGGCAACGAAATGCGGTCGCTCAGGTCAAGTCGCATCTCCAGCCCTGGAACTCTCGTCTGCACTCACGTGTTCATACGTGTTCACCTGTGGTTCCTGATTTCCGGGCCCAGCGTTTCTCTTTTACGCTATTCTCAGGCGAAAGGCGACGGGGAACGCGCGTGGGGCGTGGATCCACCCTTAGTAGTCCAACCCTTTAACTCGGAATTCCTTTTGTATATCTTATTCTCCGCTCAAACGGGCTGAGGAGGCCCTATGCGACTGACGACCTCGTTCCTCATATACATATTTGCGCTCACGGCCCCGACGGCAGCAACCATCGGGATCGGAGACACGCTCGCACCCGACTACGTTCTGACCGGGCTAGAAGGTCGCGCCATGCGCCTGTCCGACTACCGGGCCGAACGGGCTCGCTTGATCGTCTTCTTCTCGATCGAGTGTCCGACCTCGCGGATCTACGCCGACCATATGACCCGCATTCAAGGTCAGTATGCCGATCGCGGGATTACCCTGCTCGCCGTCAACGCCAACTTCAACGAAACACCGGATTCGATTACCGCCTTCGCTGAACGTCAGGCGTTCACGTTCCCCGTACTGCGCGACGTCAACAACCGGCTCGCCGACCAGCTCGATGCACAGTCGACCCCGCACGCCTACCTGTTCGACAAGAATGGCGTACTGGTTTACCGCGGTGAAATCGATGATGGGTTCGGGAAAGAGGAAGAGACCACATCACGCGGCCTGTGGGACGCCGTGGACGAGCTGCTCGCGAACAAGCCGATCACCCGTCCGGAGACGCGATCCATCGGCTGTATCATCCGCCGCATCCACACGCCGCCGACCAACGCTTCTCCCGACGCACCGACATACACCAAAGACGTGCTCCCCTTCCTCCAGAAGAACTGCGAGACCTGCCACCATACGGGTGGAATCGGCCGCGTCTCGTTCTCGGACTACGACGTCGCTGCCGCCTGGGCACCCGACATGCGCGACTCCATCCTAGCCGGCGACATGCCGCCCTGGCCCGCACGGGACGACGTCAACGATTTCGCCGGCGCCCGCACGCTGACAGATTCTGAGCGCACGATGTTCGAACGCTGGATCGAAGAGGGAATGCCGTATGGCGAAGAGTCGGACAAACCGGCCGAGATCAAGTATCCCGACAGCTGGACACTCGGCACACCCGACATCATCCTCGAGCCAGAAGAAGCCTACACGGTCGAGGCCGTTGGCCAGGATGAGTATCGCTGCTTCGTCGTCCCCTTATCGCTGGAACAGGATGCTTACGTTCGCGGGATCGAGATCTTGCCCGGCGAGAAGGAAGTCGTCCACCACGTGAGCGTATACATCGACGAATCGAGCAAAGCGATCGAACTGCAGAAAGCCGACCCCAAACCCGGATACGAGAGCTTCGGCGGAATCGGCTTTGCCGTCAGCGCGGCGCTCGGCGGTTGGGCCCCCGGCAACACCCCGCTTCTCCTACCCGACGGTGTCGGCCGCCGGCTTCCCAAGGATTGTCACGTCGTCATCCAAGTGCACTACCACAAATCCGGTCGCGAAGTGCTGGATCGCTCCACTCTCGGTATCTACCTGCACAAGGAGCCGGTCAAACAGAACCTCGTCGAAGAGATCATCGCTAGTCGCCTGCTCTTCATCCCGGCCGGCGCCAAACACCATCGCGTCGCCGGTGGCACCACCATCAGCGAAGACTCACACGTCCTCGCCATCCTCCCGCACATGCACCTGCTGGGAACCGAAATCAAGGTCACGGCCAACCTGCCCGACGGCACCATCCAACCTTTGGTCTGGATCGACGATTGGGAATTCAACTGGCAGGAGACCTATGTTTATCGCGCGCCGATCGCGCTTCCCCGTGGAACACGCATCGACCTCGAAGCGTTCTACGATAATTCGGCCGAGAACCCGAAAAACCCGAACCGTCCCCCCACATTCGTACGCTGGGGCGAAGAGTCTACGGATGAGATGTGTATAGCCTTCTTGTATGTCACGCGTGATAACGAGAATCTGTTAGAGGAGCGGTAGACGATGCGGAGAGCAAAGAGCGAAGAGCGGAGCGCCAGCCTAGGTCCAGCACAGTCCACCAGCGTAAGAGCACGTGGTTCAGTTCAAAGTCCCCCCTGCCGGTTCCTGAGGAACTGGGTCCTCGCCTTGGCAGTAGCCTGCTCACTATTCCCCACATCATCGCTAGCCAAAACCGACTGGCCCATCGTCTTCCCACCGTTCCAGAACCTGAGGGGTGAGGCCGAACACGACTGGCTGTCAACCGCCCTGCCCGAGACGGCACGGAACAAGCTTCACGGAACGATCTACATGCGCGCCTTTACGTTCGAGGAGATCAGCCACGCGGTCTCTCAGAACCCGAACCTTGCGGGGAACATCATCGAGATCAGCAAGGCGTTGCGTTCGGACTTGTTGGTCATGGGGAGCTACCGGGTGGATGGCGATGCGCTCGAGCTCACGGCGAACTGCGTCGACCCGATCACTGGGCAGGCGCTCGCGACCTACAAGAGCATGGGATCGAGTTTCGACCCGGGTCAGGCCCTCAACGACCTGCTGTTCCAGATCGCCCAGGCCCTGCGGATTGCGATTCCGCCGGAGCAACGGGCCTCAGTCGAGCGACGCAGTACGGAAGTCATCGACGCCTACCGGGAGCACGGCAAAGGCCTGCTCGCCCTGAACGCTGAGGAAGGCGTGAAGGCGGACGTTCTCGAGACTGCCCGGACGCACTTCCAGGAAGCCATCGCCCTCGACCCGAATTTCGCGGCCTCCCACTATCGACTCGGCACACTCTTCCAGCACACGAAGGACATCGCCGGCGCAGAGAAGTCATACAAGGCCGCGCTGAGAGCGGACATCGACCACCGGGATGCCAGATACCGACTCGGCCTGCTCCTCATCGATGAAGGCCGTCAGTCAGAAGCCATGACAGAACTCGAGCAGGCGCTCAAGCAAGCGCCTGAGGATCCGGCCATGCAGATGGCGCTCAGTTCGATCTGGTTCCAGCAGCGTCAATCCAACTTCAAGCAGATGGCCGACGCCCTCGAGCAGGCGATCGCAGCGAGTCCCGACCAGATCGATCTCTATGTGGAGTTGGGTGAGGCCTACGAGGGACAGAGCAGAATCGGCGAAGCGATGGATACCTATCAGCGTGCGATCAGTAGGAACCCGAAGCATCCGGAAGCCGCATACAAGCTGGGGATGCTCAATCGAAACCAGGGCAAGGCCCCCGAGGCTGCGAAGCTTCTCAAGCAGGCGGCCGACAACGGCACAACGGAGAAACGTGTCCACTACTACCTGGGTGAAATGCTGACGCTGATGAAGGACCACAAGGGCGCGGCCGCCGCGTTCACCCAGGCAACCAGGGCGGAACCGAACCACACCGCCTCCTACCAGGCCCTCGGCAACGCTCACGCCATCCTCGGGCAACATCAGGACGCGCTGCTCGCCTACAATCAGTACTCCCAGTTCAATAAGGAAGACCCGAAGCCCCTTCTGAGCATCGGCCAGCAGTATCAGACCATGGGGCTGCTCAAGCAGGCCATGTCGGCCTACCAGAAAAGTGTGCAGATCGAACCTGCCTTCGCAGACGGCCACATCGCCATCGGCCGCCTCTACGAACTGGACAAACTCACCCTCCGAGCCGGCAAAGCCTTCAAGGAAGCCCTCCGCATCCAACCCAACCACCCCGACGCCGCCGATCTCCAGGAACTCATCCGGAGATATCAGCCAGCCCCTGCCGGCAACAAGAGATAGCTCCCTCCTTGCTCGGCGGGATACTTCGCCACATCTTAGCCCCGTGTATTGAGTAGGCGATGTGCTTCGCCCAGACACCAAACCATCACCCGCCTTGCGAGCGCAAAACCGTGCCCGCAAGTCCCCCTCTCCCGCTAGCAGGAGAGGGAGAGCACTTAATCGACGATCGAAGCGTACCTCTATCCTGAACTCTGGCCTCATCCTGAGCACTACGATGACCAAACACCTCAAAATGCCCAAATACGGCCTTCAGCAGGACGAAGGCACCGTCGTCCAGTGGCACAAGCAGGAAGGGGACGCCATATCCGAAGGCGACATCCTCTGCGAACTCGAAACCGACAAAGCCCTGTTCGACTTCGAATCCACGGACACGGGCTACCTTCGCAAGATCCTGTGCGCTGAAGGCGAAACCGTCCCCGTCCTGTCCGACATCGCCATCATCTCGGACAGTCCGGACGAACAGCTCGACGTAGCAGAAGAGGAACGGCCCGCTCCCGAAGAGCCACCTGAAGCGCCCCCTGAAGAGCCGGTCACCGCTGCGGCTTCCCAGTCGCAGCCAACAACGGACCGCATCCGCCGTTCCCCAGCCGCTCGGAAGCTCGCCGAAGAGCTCGACATCGACCTCAGATCCGTCACAGGTACGGGCCCCAATGGCCGCATCACCCGTAAGGACGTACAGGCCGCCGCCGACGCGCTTATTTCGACCGCTCCAGCCGCACCCGCCCCCACGCCATCACGCGCCCCGTCCAAGAGCGGATCCGAGCCGCTCACGAGAATGCGCAAGGCCATCGGCAAAGCCATGGTCGCGGCCAAGCAATCCATCCCACACTTCTACCTCTCGATCGACGTCGACGTCACCGACGTCGAAACCTGGTGGAAGGCTGCGGTCAAAGGCGATCACCCCGACAGCACGCTCACGGACATTATCATCCGCGCATCTGCCGATGCCCTGGTCGACTTCCCCATCCTGAACGCCTTCCTCGAAGACGATCAGATTGTCTACAACGAACACGTCAACGTCGGCCTCGCCGTCGGTACGGATAACGGCCTCCTGGTACCCGTTCTTGCCGCCGCGGAAGCAAAATCTCTCGCCGAGATCACACAGGTCCGCAGCGAAGTCGTCACAGCCGCCCGATCTGGCAAGCTCGTATCGGACACGCAAGCCACCTTCACGATCTCCAACCTCGGCATGTTCGGCATCCGCGAATTCTCGGCCATCATCAACCCGCCGGAATGCGCCGCTCTCGCCGTGGGCACCATACGAGATGAAGTACGGCCTCAGTCGGATCCCGTATCCTTCACCGTAGGCCGCGTCATGACCGTCACCCTCTCCGCCGACCACCGACTGGTCGACGGCCTGGTGTGTGCGCGGTATTTGAACGCGTTCAAGGCCTTGCTGGAGGATCCCTCGTGGCTGTAAGGGAAGCAGGGGTGGGTTTGCAACTCATGGTTTTGGCGCCGAAGGCGACGAAATTTGCCCCTAGTCTCACTACGGCGGCGCCCTGATGTCGACCTCATGCTTACCTGGGGCTATCGCCCCAGGCTACTACCGCACGCCCCGTTCCCGGGCTGAACCCCACAGTCTCTTTGGTATCTCAGCGCTTGGTTTTCCCCTGAGATCCCTTTGCGTTCTCTGCGGTAAAGGCTTTTAACTTTGACTTTCGATCTACCATGAAAGCCGTCCGTAAAGTCACCGAAGGCGAAGGCGGCGTCGAGCTCTGCGACATCCCCGAGCCATCCACGCCTGACGGTCACGTCAAGATCGTCGTCCACGCCGGCGGCATCTGCGGCACGGATCTGCACATACGTGAGGGCGGGTACGGCTTCAAACCACCGGTCACGCTCGGTCACGAGATCTGCGGCGACGTTGTCGAGATCGGGGGAGACGGGCAGGGCATATCGGTCGGTAATCGCGTCACCGTCAACCCGACGGCAAACGGGAGCTGCGGTCGCTGTCGCTTCTGCCACACGGGCACCTACTTCTTCTGCGAAAACCGGAGGTCCATCGGCAGTGGCACGGATGGCGGATTCGCCGAGTATCTAGTCGTTCCAACGAACCTGGCCTTCACGGTGCCCGGCGACCTGTCCTACGATGCCGGCGCCATGGTCGAGCCATTCGCGTGCTGTGTGAAAGCAGTGTGCCGATACACCAAGATCGAACCCGGCCATACGGCACTCGTCTGCGGCCCCGGCCCGATCGGCCTGATGTGCGTCTGGCTAGCGAAACAAGCAGGCGCCAGCGTCGTCGTTGCCGGAACGGGCGTCGATGGCGATCGCCTGGACGCTGCGAAATCAATGGGCGCTAACCACGCCGTGAATGTCGAAACCGACGATGTCACCGAACTGCTGCGCGACATGACCGACGGCTACGGCGCCGACGTCGTCATCGACTGTGGTGGCACCCGAGGCTCGGTAAACCAGTGTCTGCAGGCCGCCGCAAACTGCGCGCAATTCACACAAGTCGCACTGATCGAACATCCTTTCGAAATCGACTGGGGTCGTGTCGTCTACAAACAACTGCGCGTCCAGGGCTCGATCGCGGCTGATTGGCCGTCGTGGGACCGGGCCATCCAGATTGTCCGGACGGGCCAAGTGGATTTAGAACCCTTCGTCAGCCACCGTCACACGATCGATGATTGGGAAACCGCGTTCGACAATGCAGAGAACAAGATAGGGTTGAAGCAGATATTGATCCCGTAACGACCATCTCGTCCAGTTCTCACCATACTGAAATCCATCACCCCCAGCCACAGGCTGGGGACGAGAAGCGCGTCAATGCATTCGGCGCCGACCGGAGTTCGGCACTCCTCTCCTGCTAGCGGGAGAGGACGGTTGCGCGACGCGCAACCCGGTGAGGGCTAAAGTCAGATAGACAACCACATAACACCACGCGATCCACGCCTATGGACAACGACACACGCAAACAGATCTTACGTTCCATGATCCGAATCCGTCGATTCGAAGAATCCATATGGGACGTCTACACCAGCGGCCTGATGCACGGGCTCGCCCACCTCTACATCGGCGAAGAAGCCGTCGCCGTCGGCGTCTGCGCCGCGCTACGTGACGACGACTTCATCACCAGCACCCATCGCGGTCACGGCCACTGCGTGGCCAAAGGCGGCAAACTGGACGAGATGATGGCCGAAGTCATGGGACGCGTCACCGGTATCTGCCGCGGCAAGGGCGGCTCGATGCACATTGCCGACATGTCCGTCGGCATCCTCGGCGCCAACGGGATCGTAGGCGGCGGATTCGGAATCGCCACTGGAGCCGCCCTCTCCGCCAAGTTGCGCAAAACCGACCAGGTCGCCGCCTGCTTCTTCGGTGACGGCGCCAGCAATCAGGGCATCTTCTTCGAGGTCATGAACTACGCCGCCATCTGGGACCTCCCGATCATCTACGTTTGCGAGAACAACCAGTATGGTGAGTACACGGCGACAGACGCCGTCACAGCCGGCGACACCATCGCCGATCGCGCCAAGCCTTTCGGTATACCGTCTTCGGTCGTCGACGGCAACGATGTCGAGGCGGTCTACGCGGTGACGGAGGAGGCCGTCAAGCGCTCCCGTTCCGGTGAGGGCCCATCGATGATCGAATGCATGACCTATCGCCATCGAGGCCACCACGTCGGTGACCCTGGCGACAGCTATCGATCGGATGAAGAACGCCAGGAATGGCAGGACAAGGATCCGATCACCCGTTATCGCGCCGTGTTGGCCGACGCGGGGATCGAAGAGGACGATCTGGACCGGATCGATCTTGAAGTCAAAGAGGAAGTGGCCGATGCCGTTGAATCAGCACAGGGCGCGCCATGGCCGGACGTGGAGGAGGCGGATCAGCATGTCTACGCCTGAGAAGCAAATCACATTCGGAGAGGCCGTGAAGCAGGGCATCGCCGAGGAAATGCGACGGGACGAATCCGTCATCATTATGGGCGAGGATATCGGCTCGGCCGGGGGCGTCTTCAAGATCCTCGTCGGCCTGCGCGAAGAGTTCGGTGATGACCGTGTGATCGACACGCCCATCGCTGAAGCCGGATACGTCGGTCTCGGTGTGGGCGCCGCGCTCACCGGCATGCGTCCGATAGTCGAGATCATGTTCGGCGACTTCATCGCCCTCGCCATGGACCAGATCGTCAACCAGGCTGCCAAACTGCGCTACATGTCGGGCGGTCAGGCCACGGTCCCGATGACCATTCGGGCCACCATGGGCGCCGGCCGTTCATCGGCCGCTCAGCACTCGCAGAGCCTGCACGCCTGGGCCGCGCACGTTCCGGGCCTCAAAGTCGCCATCCCGTCGACGCCAAAGGATGCGATCGGCCTGTTCAAAACCGCCGTACGGGACGACAACCCCGTCGTCGTGTTCGAAGACAAGATGATGTACGCGATCAAGGGTCCGGTACCGGAAGAGGTCGACCCCATCCCGTTTGGGGTCGCCGACGTCAAGCGTCCGGGCGATGACGTCACCCTGATCGCCACGTCTTCCATGGTCCTCGTCGCCCTCGCCGCGGCTGAAGCGCTCGCCAAAGACGGCATCGACTGCGAAGTCATCGACCCGCGCACCATGGTCCCCCTCGACTCCGATACGCTCGTCGAATCCGTTTCGAAGACCGGCCACTGTGTCGTCATCGACGAAGGCTGTCAGAGCTTCGGTGTCACCGCCGAACTCGCCTCCGTCGTCTACGCGGGCGCCTTCGACTTCCTCGACGCCCCCATCGTCCGCCTCGGCGCCATGGATGTCCCCGTCCCGTTCTCGAAACCGCTTGAGGACGCCACCATCCCGAACGAACAGGACGTGATCACCGCCGTACGAGAAATGCTACCGTAACCGTCGACTTCACGTCGACGATCGCGTGTATTCGTCTGCGTATAGCGCGATCAGACAGACCAAAGAAGAGGCGAGTATCCGTAAGAACACTCGCCTCTGTTCGTTTTCGGGCTGCGTTGCAGAGAATCTCGCCGCCGGGAGGCGGCTCCCACGAGGGGGACGGCACATACGAGGTCTACGAATCGCTACAGCCGGAAGGTTCGGAGTCGGAGACACCTCCTACGAGGGGGAGACGGCAACTACGAGCTACCCAATCACCCGCATAGGAATCAACTCATCGCGCGGGTCGATCTCAAAATCCACCTCCACCGTTTCCTCGCCTCTCTCAAACCGCACCTTCCCTGACCCCACCTCCCCACTCGCATTCGGCGAGTCATACAGCGGCCACGCCGCATAGTCGATCGCATCACCATCGATTGTATGTGTCCCATCGTACTCCAGTCGCATCTTCGTTCCCTGGAAGGTCTCCACGTTCAAAACACTCCCGTCGATCCACGCAGACGCATCCACGTCCTTCTCCGCACGCGATACCGTATACGAGTCGAATGACGACACATCCTCAGCCTCGACCGCCTCAACCACCAGCCCCGCAAATCGATCCTGAATCCGCAGCATCCACCCCTCGATCAGATCACCCCCATCCACCATGATCGAATCGTTCCTCGCCTCCCGAATCTCCACCCAGTCATAAGCTCCGATGGGCCGAACAGCGAGGTAGAAATCCTCCAGATTCCCAAACAGCCATCCATTCCGTTCCATCCACGCGACCGACTTCGGCAGAAACAGGTTCGCGAACGGGCACGCGTCATCCTCGGGAATCCGATACCCGATCAACACCGTGCTCTCATGCTGCATCATCCGCTCGAACGGCGACGCGCCGAACAGGCGATCGGGCCGTTGCAGATACGGTTTGTCCGCCCCGACGGCCCGGCCCGCGTTTTTCGGCAGACCGGGCAGGAAGGCGCTAAACCGGCTCGGATTCGTGAACGGGTGGTTGCACGTAACCTTCGCTTGATGATTGGCCCCTTTCCAGTGCAGGTCCCAGGACACGAGATCGATCGGACCCGCTCCCGTTCCGGTGAGCCCGATCTGGCTGGTCCCGATCGCAAACGACCGGGTCATGTAGGTGTATTTCCGAACCGGACGCGTCGGATCATCCGTATGTCGGTAGATCGTTCGCGGTGCCTTCGTCTTCCTCACCACGTGCGGATGACTTCGGTCCCAGGCGATCTCCGCGAACATCGCCGGCGGACGATACGCCGCCACAATCGCTGGCGTCGCAAAGTGCTGCTGCAGGTGGTAATCCGGATTGAACGGCTCACCTCCGAAGTAGAGATACTGGAGCGGACGGATCGGTCCGACACGCGTCCACGTATTCTCTCGGTATCCCTCGCGGCTGTGCCCACCAGCCCAAGACCCGTAGAAGTACTCGAGCGCCATATCCGCGACCAACAGTGTCAGCACCTTCTCCACCTTCTCACGCAGCGCATCGTTGCGCGTATGTTCGTACACCCCAATCAGCGGCGTCATATGCTCGATGTGATAGCCCGTCGAGTCATACTCGTGATGCCCGTTCACTGCTGTTCGATCGATCATA
>MDTE01045340.1_pt1 | contig 91803 bp, 89 predicted proteins | sample 811231 | NCBI WGS metagenome assembly MDTE01 (sample SAMN05326651, study PRJNA326480) | marine metagenome | isolation source: seawater | place: Indian Ocean: Red Sea | collected 2010 | reverse complement strand
GCTTTTGGAGTAGTCTTTTTTGCTGTTACGGCAGCTTTTTTAGCTTTTGGGGTAGTCTTTTTTGCTGTTACGGCAGTCTTTTTTGCTGTTACGGCAGTCTTTTTAGCTTTTGGGGCAGTCTTTTTAGCTTTTGGAGTAGTCTTTTTTGCTGTTACGGCAGTCTTTTTAGCCTTAACTGATGATTTTGCTTTATTGAGTTTATTTTTAATCTTACTTGGTTTTGATGAAGCTTTGGACGCTCTACCTTTTTTTTTACTAGGTTTTAATATAGCCATCTCTAAAGTCTTTCATTTTTTATGTTTATTTATATAAATGGTCAGTTAATTAAATATCCAGAATCAGTAGTTTAAATTTTTGCTTTAGCATTGAATTTTATTTGCTAACAAAAGTTGATAAAGAATATTTCCCAATGGGCTTGATATTGAATTTAGGAAGAAAGTGCTGCCCTCCAAGGATTTATATGTAGTAAATAAATCAGATAATTATTAAATTTAAACTTAAGACTCTAAAACGAATCACTATTATCATGATATGTTCACATATGTTCCTTTTTTGATCTAATTAGGATTCGCCAGGCTCTTCAGAGAAAAATTTTTCAAACTTATCACTTTCATCGCGGAAATCATCTGCATCTTCTGGAACATCACCTTTTCTGGTAATATTTGGCCAGCTTTCTGCATATTTCCTGTTAATTTCAAGCCACTTTAAAGACTCATCTTCACTGCCAGTGTCAGGTACGATTGCTTCAACCGGACATTCTGGCTCACAGACACCACAGTCGATACATTCATCCGGGTGAATGACAAGCATATTGTCTCCTTCATAAAAGCAGTCAACCGGGCAAACTTCTACACAGTCTTGAAATTTGCACCGAATGCAAGCTTCAGTTACCAAATAGGTCATGCATTCCTCATTGCGTTATTTTCCCCTAAATACATAATCTCTATTAAACCTAAAATTAATTTTAGTCTAATCCAAGCGATTCGTAATAGTTTATTAATTAATCGTTAACATCGGTTTTGCCAACTTTAAGTTTGTAATTATTTTTGAGACCTAGCTTTAAGTGCTTGCCTCTTTGCCTCTGCACTTTCTGAATCAGTTATATGAAGTAAGCCAGTCAATTGTCTAATTAATGCAGATTCATATTTATCAAGGATACCATCTGCATAAACAACCTCCCATAGCATCTGAATCACCTGTTTTCTATCCGAAATACTTACTGCATCATTGATAGATTGTGTAAATCTGTAAATATCAATTGCTTTTTCCTGTTCAAACTCGGCTTTTGTTAGAAGTAAATCGGATTCTTGCTCTGTTAAATTAAAATAATTCATAAGAACTTTTGTTATTGCTAGGCGTTCATTATCATCAAAGTTTTCATCCATAAGAGCCGCTTCCACAAGTAGGGCAGCTGCTCCAAGTTTCAACTTGTCATCAATTATATTTTTATTAGTTACCTCGGAGTTAGATTCTCCAAAGAATTTTTTAAATTTTTTTAACATTGTGGCTGCCTAGCATAGGTATCTTATTTCCTCAACATTTATTAGATAATTTTAATAAAAACTTTTCTCATTATAGCTCATTAATAATTAAATTAATGTATTATTCGAATTAACTAAATTATATGCTTTATAATTTTACTTCTTCAAATAAAGAAATCGAATTTTTTGCTGAAAGGCGAGTTTTTGGTATTTCAATTATCTTAATTACTATTATCTTATTACCTTTTGGGAAGGTTAAAATATCATCTTTTTTTATTGTTGTATTTGCTTTTATAACTCTTACACCATTTACTCGAATAATTTGTTTTTTACATAATTGCTGAGCCAAACCACGAGTGCGAAAAAATCTTGCGTGCCACAGCCATTTATCCAATCTGTTATGGTTTGCTGATAATGTTTTTTTAGAAATAATGCTCACATGGAAAACCTTAATTTAATTCTAGATTAGAGAGTATAGAAAATGGAGAAGTTCTATCACTTGAGGTGTTTTTCATACTCTTTTGTATTTTTTTGATTTTTCTATATCTTGGATTCTTTGAAATTTTTACAACGTCATTTTCATAACCAAAGGCCTTGATTACCCCAGTATAGTCTTTGCTGGGGCAAGCTAGAATACCCATCAGCTTTCTATCTAAAGTGATAGGCCCATTCTTGGCTCGATGATGTAGGATTTGAGAAATACGTTCCGCTATATCTATGCGAATTACTCTTGGACCTAGTGGTTCAAATCCAATAGATCTATAAAACTCATCTGGTATTCCTGGAGTTTTTATAAATGATGTACATGAGGAGTGAGGTTGAATAGGCGACCCCTTTTTATCATTATATATCCACCACAAAAGACCATTTAAGTTTCTTGCAAGTGGTTTAAGGCTAGAAGGCAAATAAACGGCTAATTTTCCAACACAAATGTCGTGTTTTTTTAATATTTTTCGTTCACTTTTGGTTAAATGCTTTAGAGTTTTATTTATATTATCTTTGGGTATAACAGACAAATTTTCTCTTAGCTGATATGCTACTCCGGCTGTAGGCCCAGATAGAAACGAATCTTGCAAAGAAAACAAATGAAATAATTTCTTTCTGATTTCCTGCTTCAACCATTGATCAATCCGTGATGAAATTTTTTGGCGATCCCCATTATCCAAATTCTCGCTATTTAAAATAGCTACAGTTGGGTGTAAAATAGTCTGACTTTTTTTTAATTTTGCAATTGGGGTATCATTCCATAAAATTTTTCCAAAAAACTTATTGTTTATTTCTAGTTGTAGTGTGAAAAATTGATCTGGAGAATGCAAAATTTTGTTTGCATTACGTTTTATTTCTAAAGGTAAAACTCGTCTTATAGCGGAATTAATTGCTTTATCTGTTCTAATATCCTCATCAGGTGTAAATAGAAGACCCGATAATTTTCCTACCTTATGACCTTCCACAATAACTTCACCATTATTTTTTACAGCCGATATAAGTTTTTTATTTCTTCTAATATCTCTTGTTAAGATACTAATTCGTTTATCTACAAATCGTTGGGTCAGTTTTTTGTGTAGAGAATCAGAAAGTCGATCTTCTATGGATCTAGTTTTTTCTTGCCAATTTTTTGTATTAGCTAGCCAATTGTTTCTATGTGCAATATATGTCCAAGTTCTAATATGACTAATGCGGGCAGTAAGTGAATCAATATCTCCGTCCGTTCTATCTAGTTTTGAAAGGTGGCCATTTACCCAATGATCTGGAAGGTTTCCGTAATCACATAAATTAAGGAAAACTTTTGAGATTAATGAAGCATGGTTTTCAGTCAGTGTTTTTGTAAAATCAGGAATTTGGCATGTTTCCCAAAATAATTTAAGGCTTTGAGAGCTATTTAAACGATCCCGAATTGTTTGATTAGCACTCAAGGTAGTTAGTATAGTTTGGTCGTCTGCGTCACCCTTACGTCTTAAGTTTGGATATGGTGGTGGAACTTCCAAGCTATTTATAAGGGCTTTTATAGAATGAAAATCAAGTTTGCTATTACGCCAAAATACTTGACGTATGGAAGGGAATCGATGTTCTTCGACGGCAGCAACACTTGCTTCATCAAATGATGGTATTTTATTAGTAGTACCAAATGTACCATTTGTTAGATATCTGCCTGCTCGACCGGCTATTTGTGCAATTTCTGAATTAAAAAGTCGACGAGTAGAGTATCCATCAAATTTTTTATTTGAAGCAAATGCAACATGATTTAAATCCATATTTAAGCCCATTCCGATAGCATCGGTGGCAACCATATAATCAACTTCTCCAGATTGGTATAAATCTATTTGTGCATTTCTTGTCTGGGGACTCAAAGCTCCAAGCACAATAACACAACCCCCCTTTTGGGCTCTCAAAGATTCTGCTTGTTCATAAACTTGCTGTGCTGAAAAAGTTATTACTGCACTTCGAGGCAATAATCTTCCAAGTTTATGATATCCGACACCTTCAAGTTTGGATAGGCGATCACGTTTTTTTATTGTAATCTCAGGTACGAGAGATTTAAGAATAGGTCGAATTGTATCAGCACCCAAAAAAATAGTTTCAGATAACCCTCTTGCGTTTAAAATCCGCTCAGTAAAAATATGTCCTCGGTCACGGTCAGCGGCAAGTTGAACTTCATCTATAATGATGCAATCAACTTTGCGGTCGAGGGGCATAGCCTCAACTGTGCAAACATAAAATTTTGGATTCTCAGGGATTAGTTTTTCTTCACCGGTTATCAGAGCAACTTCATAAGGTAGTTTTTTAGTAAGTAAACGTTCATAGACTTCTCTTGCTAATAGACGAAGAGGTAGCCCAATCATCCCTGTTTGGTGGCATAGCATTCTCTCTATAGCAAAATGTGTTTTGCCAGTATTTGTAGGGCCTAAGATTGCAGAGATCTTTGTTTTTGATTTAGGCAAATGTCGCATAGAGATTAAATCTAATATAAAAAAAATAAATTGTAATAGTTCATTATAAAATCATACCTTGAAGATTTTGTATTAACACCCATATCTGGCGCAAGTGTGGGTGTTAGATTGGTAACCAATGGCGAGGTAATATAATGAGCGATAAACAAAAAATACAGTCAGACTCTAAAAAACAGTCTAGCAAGCCAGAAAAACATAAGTTTGAAGCAGAAGTTGGAAAACTATTAGATCTTATGATCAATAGTCTATATCAGGATAAAGAAATTTTTCTCCGAGAATTAATTTCAAATGCTTCTGATGCTTGCGATAAGGCTCGGTATAAAGCTTTAACTGACCCAAATCTTCTCGATAAAGACACAGAATTAAATGTTACGATAACCACTGACAAGGCTGCAGGTATTCTAACAATTACTGATAATGGTATAGGTATGAGCCGAGAAGAGTTAATTGATAACCTTGGCACTATAGCAAAGTCTGGAACAGAGTCATTTGTTGCAAATCTTAAAAATCAAAAGAAAGAAGAGCCCCAGCTAATAGGCCGTTTTGGTGTTGGATTCTACTCAGCTTTTATGGTTGCAAACAAAGTTGAAGTTATTACCAGGCACGCCGAATCTTCTGAAGGTTATAAATGGGTATCAGATGGAAAGGGGGCTTTTAATATAGAACCATTTCCAGATGCTAAGCGAGGGGCAAAGATAATTCTTCATTTACGTAAGGCGGAAAAAGAGTTTTTAGATCCATTCAGAATAAAAGAAATCATTAAATCTTACTCTGACCATATTGATATCCCAGTAAATTTTAATGAGGAAGGCAATGTACCTGAAATAATAAATAAAGCATCTGCAATATGGACCAGATCAAAAACAGAGATAAGTAACGAGTCTTACGTGGATTTTTATAAGAATATTTCACATTCAACAGCAGAACCCTGGCGGACAATTCACATGCATGCTGAGGGAAAAATAGAATATACAGCATTGCTGTATGTTCCAGATACTCCGCCTTTTGACCTTTTTGATGTAAAAAGGCAACACAAGGTTAAACTCTATGTTAGAAAGGTTTTTATTTCTGATGATTGTGAGGGCTTAATCCCAGCTTGGTTAAGGTTTCTGAGGGGAGTAGTTGACTCTTCTGATTTACCCCTAAACATTAGTAGGGAAACACTCCAGCATAATCCAATTTTATCCAAAATCAAAAACGGTTTGACAAAACGAGTGTTAGCAGAACTTAAAACCGCTGCAAAAGATAAATCAGCATACGAAGATTTTTGGAGAAACTTTGGTGCTGTGCTTAAAGAAGGTATTTATGAAGATCCAATAAATAAAGATAAAATAATAGAATTAGCTATGTTTAGATCAACATTAGATACTGATGTTTGGGTATCTTTGTCAGACTATATTTCACGAATGCCCGAAAAACAATCTTCAATTTACTATTTATCTGCTGAGAATGAGTTAACTGCTCGATCCAGCCCTCATCTTGAAGGTTTTAAAGCTCGTGGAATTGAAGTTCTAATAATGACAGACCCAGTAGATCAATTTTGGTTGCCAGTAGTAGGAACATGGAATGATAAGAAATTTCAATCAGTAACTCAGGGAAATATGGATTTAAGCGAATTTGAGCTACAAGATAAGACCTCAAGTTCTGATATAAAAAATGAATCACAAGGTGAAGTAGATAAGTTAATTGCTGTAGTCAAACTTACCCTTGGCGATTCTGTAAAGGATGTAAGGTCATCTGAGCGTTTAACCGATAGCCCAGTTTGTTTGATAGCTGATACTGGTGATGTTGATATTCATTTAGAACGCCTTTTACAGATTCACAAACAACCCGTCGAAGAACAACAGCGCGTGTTGGAAATAAACCCCAGACACGATATGATTCAGGGTCTTGCTGCAATGGTAAGTGAAGAAGGTTCATCAGATATTTTAACAGATGCAGCACACCTATTATTTGACCAAGCAAAGATTCTGGAGGGTCAAGCTTTGGGAGATCCAGTTGCGTTTACCCGTAGACTTTCCTCAATTTTATCTATAGGCCTTTTAAAGAAAACTTAAAGTTTTATAATCTGGCTTTATTCAATGTAATTGTAACTAGCTTTCCTGAATAGGGCAGCTTGGGTTAAACTATTATTGATGCGAAAACTTTATCATATATGGCTATCGCCAACGTGCCGTGTTGCAAGACTAGCTCTTGCCGAGAAGAAACTTGAATTCGACCTTGTACTTGAAAAAGTATGGGAGAGGAGGGAAGGTTTTTTAGTTTTAAATCCGTCTGGCAATGTACCAATCCTTGAGGAATCAGATGGATCTATAGTTTCAGAGTGCATACCCATATGTGAATATTTGGATGAGGTATACCAATCTCCAACTTTATATGGTGAAGATCCTCGAGCACGTGCTGAAGTTCGGCGGTTAGTAGCATGGTTTGGAGAAAAGTTTGATACAGAAGTTACTAGACATATTTATGGAGAAAAATTTGTTAAACGTTTTCTCCAGCGTGGTGAGCCAAATTCAACAGCTATGCGTGCAGGTTTGACAAATATTAGAACACATCTTGAGTATATAGCTTACTTAGTTGATAGAAGAAGTTGGCTAGCAGGGGATCAATTTTCAATGGGTGATATTATGGCTGCTGCACAAATTAGTGTTATAGACTACTTTGGTGATGTACCTTGGGATGTTTCAAATAGTTCAAAAGATTGGTATGCAAGAGTAAAGTCCAGACCAAGTTTCCGTAGTGTTTTGACTGATTATATAGCTGGATTCCCACCTCCAAAGCATTATGCAGACCTTGACTTCTAAAAACCCGCAGAAAGATAATGAACTTTTAGTTCAAAAGCGTACAGCTGATATCAAAAATAAAGCCTTTGAGCTTGGTTTTAGTATAATTGGTTTTGCTTCTCCTTACCCAACTTTAAAACAAAGTTCTGAAATGCGTAAGTTCATAGCTGAAGGTATGCAAGGTGATATGGATTGGTTGGCGAAGAGACTTGAGGCAAGAATTTCTCCAAAAGTTTTATGGCCTGAAACTCGAACTATAATTTCTTTAGGTTTAAACTATGGTCCAAAAGATAACCCCCTTCAAGGTTTATCATTCCCATCAAGAGGAGTAATATCAGTTTATGCAAGGGGGGGTGACTATCACGACGTTATTAAGTCAAAAACAAAACATTTAGCTAAGTGGCTTATCTCTCAATATGGAGGTGACGCAAAAATTTTTGTAGACACTGCTCCAGTAATGGAAAAGCCTATAGCACAAAAAGCTGGAATTGGCTGGCAGGGAAAACATACCAACTTGGTTTCACGAGAATTTGGTTCCTGGCTTTTCCTAGGTGAGATTTTTACTAATCTAAAATTAGAGATTAGTAGACCTTCCAAAGACAGATGTGGAAAATGCATAAAATGTATTAATATCTGTCCAACAGATGCAATAGACAATTTTGGAAAAATTAATACAAAAAAATGTATTTCATATCTCACGATTGAATATAAAGGGCATATCTCATCTAAATACCGAAAGGCTATGGGAAATCGAATTTATGGTTGTGATGATTGCTTGGCTGTTTGTCCTTGGAATAAATTTGGAAGTCAAACTAATGAGAGTAGTTTTATACCAAAACCAGAGATGAGTTTGCCAAGAATCACAGAATTGCTTGCTCTAGATGACACTACATTTCGATCTAGATTTTCAAAAAGTCCAATAAAGCGTATTGGTAGAGATCGTTTTATAAGAAATGTTTTAATAGCTGCAGGTAATAGCAATGATCAAAGTCTAGTTATTCCTGTGTATTCAAAATTAAGGGATCGTTCTTCTCTAGTAAGGGCTATGGCAGTATGGGCACTTGGATGTCTTTCATTAAACAAAGCATTAGATGCCAAAAAAAAATTCTTTTCTGAAGAAATGGATCAAGATGTAATTAGAGAATGGAAATCAATTAAAAACTTGTAGAATTTAGTTTGTAAAAAAATTTCAAAACTAAATTGTTTTCAACTATTATACTTTAACAAAGTATGAAAACTTCTAAAAATTTTAATTTTTTTGTCTATACTAAGAGGTGTAAAGATGCCCCAGAACATTCTTTTTTGTTTTGGTTACGGTTATTCAGCATCAGCTTTAACTAAGACCCTAAGATCAAATAAGTGGATAGTTAAAGGTACAAAACGAGATAAATTATTCCAAAATAAAAATTTTCGCCAGATTTTAATCTTCAATGGTGATAATCCGATACCAAAGTTTGAAGAGTTACTATCTAATGTTACACACCTGTTAGTTTCAATTCCACCAACAGCTATCGGTGATCCAGTGCTTTCTATACACGGTAAAGAAATTTCTAATGCTAAAAATTTGAAATGGATAGGCTATCTCTCTACTACAGGAGTTTATGGGGACTCTCAAGGTAAACACGTTGACGAAAAATACCAATGCAACCCAACAAATATGCGTAGCAAGCGGAGATTACACGCAGAGAAAGAATGGTTACAATTGTTTTCTGATTTTCATTTACCTGTCCATATTTTTAGATTAGCAGGTATTTACGGCCCAGGTAGATCAGCAATTGAGTCTGTTCGTAGTGGTAGGGCAAAGAGAATAAATGTTCCAGGTCATCAATTCTCTCGTATACACGTAGATGATATTGCCAGTGTATTAAAAGCATCAATTAAGGATCCTAATCCAGGTTGCATATACAATGTTTGTGATAATGAGAGTGCTGCGAGTTCAGATGTTACGCTATACGCATGCGAATTACTTGGTTTGTCCCCTCCTCCATTAATAGATCTGCAAGATGCTGAATTATCTCCTATGGCAAGGAGTTTTTATAACGACAATCGACGAGTTGATAATAAACGAATAAGAGAGGAGCTCAAAGTTGAATTAAAATATCCAACATATAGAGAGGGGTTAAAATCAATTATTGAAACTCAGAAAAAAAATTATTTTAGAAATTAGTTTTTATCCAATAGTTGCAAGACCGGGAAAAGTTTCAATGAGAATAAACCCAAATGTTCTAAAGTGGCCTGTAATCATTGAGATTCCCATGACTACCATTATAATACCTGTCATTATTTGGAACGGTCTTCCAATCTTACGAAGTGTTTTGATACGCTTTAAAAATAAACCTGTAAAACCAGCTGCTATAATAAACGGAATACCTAATCCAATAGAGTAGATTGCTAATAAAATTACCCCATTACTTATTTCTCCAGATCTGGCACTTAATGTAAGAATGCTACCTAAAACAGGTCCTATACATGGTGTCCAACCAAATGCAAATGCCATACCAAGTATAATAGCACTTATTGGATGCCCCCCTTTGAATCGACTAACAAATCTCATTTCTCTTGAGAGTATGGGTAATTTTAAAATACCTGTTAGATAGAGGCCAAATGCTACAATAATTCCACCTGCTGCATATTCAAATTCTGTTTTGTATTTTAATAGAAAGTCGCCTACAGCACTTGCACTAGCACCTAGAGCGATAAATACTATGCTGAACCCTAAAACAAAAAATATACTTAATAATATAGCCGCCAAACGATGGCGTGATTTGTCACTATGTTCAGTAAGATCCTCAAGTGTACCGCCAGCAACGTAAGAAATATAGCCGGGGACTAGAGGTAATACGCAAGGTGAGAGAAAGGAAATTATTCCAGCAACGAAAGCGCTAATAATTCCTATAGTGCTGAGCTCATTCATCGCCATTTCTCATGTTATTTTTTTTATCATAATTATAGGACATAAATATAATCTTATACTTTAATTTATAAGGTTTTGTATCAGGCTGATTATATTTGATTCAGACCAGTCTCTATCACCAATTACCCTTGCAATTTCATAGCCTTGTTCGTTTATTAGAATGGTCGTGGGGATCCCACTTATTCTCAATAGCCTTGCTGCAGCCATCTGTTTGTCCATGAAAATTTGCAAGTTAATAATATCTATATCGTTATAAAATGTTTTGATTTTTCCAGGCTTGCCACGATCTACTGAAATTGGGACAATCAAAAATTTTTCATTATTAATTCTTGATCCTAGCATTTCCAATGTAGGAAGCTCCTTTATGCATGGGATGCACCAAGTGGCCCAAAAGTGAATTGCTAATAGTTTTTTTCCATAGAGGTTTGACAGATTTATCTCATCTCCGTTGCCATTAATAATTTTTACATCTGGAACAATGCGTGGTTCATTGTGAATGACAATATCGAAGGTTTCCTGAAAAAAACTTGTCTCTTTTAATTGGAGGAGTTTTTTTGTCATTTCAGATGCTGCTGAACCCTTAGTTGAAAAGGGTAAAAACATAAATAGGATAAGAACAATTGTAATTGAATTTTTACTCACAAAAAACATTTCAAGCGATATTCCCTTGTATACTGGAAACTTCGGAAACAATTTGATTAAGGAGCTCGAGATTCTTTGGTTCACTGAGTCGATGATCACCATCTTTTATTAATGTGGTGATAACATTTGTAGAGCTTAGGCAAGCAGAAATTTTGACAGAAGTTTCCCAGGGTACTTCAACATCACACATACCGTGGAGAAGCCGTACAGGTCCAATGAACGGAATTTTTTCTCTTAAGACCAAATTTTTTCTTCCGTCCTCAATTAGGTTAAAAGATATGGGATAGGAACTATCATCATATTTTGAGGGAACTTCTATGTATCCATAGTTCGCGATTTGATTACGTAGCTGAGTTGAAAAAGTATTCCACATTAAATCTTCCGTAAAATCAGGTGCTGCGGCTATCCCAACCAAGCCAATAACCCTTTCAGGCCTTTCTTTTGCTGCTAATAACATTTGCCATCCGCCCATGCTGGAGCCGACTAAAACAATTGGACCTGAGGATACATGATCTATTATTGATAATGTATCTTTGTGCCAGTCAGAAATATTACTATTTTTGAATTTACCTCCAGATGCTCCGTGACCAGTATAATCAAAACGGATGAAAGCTTTTCCCTCAGCTTTACAATGATTTTCTAAGGTTGTTGCTTTTGTCCCAGACATATCAGACATTAAGCCACCCAAAAATATAATGGTTGGTGATGAACCCTCAATGGAGTGGTATGCAAGCGGTTCCATTTTAGCACGTTTTAATATTTTTGGAGCTCTCGAGCTCTTCATTTTATTTGAAGACATGAATATCTAAACCCTGAATAAATCTTTCAGGTATGCATATGGTTATTTTTGCTCTACAAGTCCAATTTTAATATGAAAATTAATAATATATTTTAATAATTGCTGGTCTGATCTGATATGCCCCTAGTTGTTCAAGTAATTCCTCGACTAAATTCAAACGGTGGAACTGAGCGTGGTGTTGTTGATATTGCTCGAGGTCTAAAGGCTGCAGGTTGGGGGTCTGTTGTTGTTTCTGCCGGAGGACCGCTAGTAACAAATCTTGAAAGGCATAAAATTCAACATATAACACTGCCTGTTGACAGTAAAAATCCAATTATTATACAGGCAAATATCTTTAGGTTAACTAAGGTAATAAGACAACTAAATGCTGACATTATCCACGTACGATCAAGAGCACCAGCTTGGAGTGCGCGAACTGCGGCAAAACGCACAAATATACCTTTTCTTACAACTGTTCAGGGTATTTACAATAGTAGTACGATGTTAAAGCGTCGCTACAACTCAATTATGACATCAGGTGATTTGGTTATAACTAATTCTAATTTCACTGCCAAACACATTATGAATGTTTATGGTGCTGACCCGGCACGTATAAGAATTGTTCACCGCGGGGTGGATCTTTCAATCTTTAATCCAAGTGCAGTCACAAGTGCAAGAATGGTCAACTTGGCTGAACGTTGGCGATTGCCAGATGGTGTGTCCGTAGTAATGCTACCTGGACGACTTACTAGATGGAAAGGACATGAATTATTAATAAATGCTATAGCCAAAATAGATCGAAGTGATATTTGTTGTGTTTTTGTTGGAGAGAATACAGATCATGTAAGTTATCAGAAAACTCTTGAAAATAAAATTAATGAGTTGAAACTTAATACTACTATACGATTGGTGGGGGGGGCAGATGATATGCCAGCTGCTTACATGCTGGCTGATGTAGTAGTCAATACTTCTATTCGCCCAGAAGCATTTGGGAGAGTGCTAGCGGAAGCTGAATCAATGGGAAGGCCAGTCGTGGCGGCTGATCACGGTGGTGCGAAAGAAACAGTAATTTCAGGTAAAACAGGATGGTTGTTCAAGCCAGGTGACGTAAATAGCCTGACAGATGCTTTAAATCAGGCACTTAATTTGTCTAATGAATCTAGAGACATTTTGGCAAAAAACTCTATGTTTCATATAAAACAGAATTTTAGCTTGGAAAAAATGATTGAATCAACAATTAACGTGTATAAGGAATTACTTGAAGACTGAGATAAAAAATGAACCGAGCTAATCACAGAAAAAACTCATTATGATTGGGAAAGTAGATAGAGAAAATATATTAGTGATCAAGCACGGTGCTCTTGGCGATTTTGTGCTTTCTACTGGTCCTTTCAAAGCAATACGCGAGTTTCATTCAAATGATTCAATAACTTTGTTAACCTCACCTAAATTTATACCATTAGCAAAAGATTGTGGATGGTTTGATCAAGTGATTTCAGATGAGCGACCAAAAATATGGAATATTAGAAATCTCTTAACTTTGCGGACTAAATTAAGAAATAATTTGTTTAAGAGAGTTTATGATCTACAAACCTCAAGGAGGTCTAGCAGCTATTTTTTTCTATTCCCAAACCCAAAACCAGAATGGTCAGGTATTGTTAGAGGTTGTTCTCACGAACATAATAACTTGAATAGAGACTATATGCACACAATTGAACGCCAAGCTGAACAATTGAAAATTGCAGGTATTTTGGATGTGCCATTGCCAGATATATCTTGGTTAAGCTCATCACTGAACAAATTTGATTTACCAGAAAAATTTGTATTGTTTGTTCCAGGAGGTTCTCCCCACAGGGCAGCAAAGCGTTGGCCGGTAATGCATTTTAGTAAACTTGCAGAAATGCTTTTGGTGGACGGCATAACACCATTACTAATTGGTTCAAATGCTGAGAGTAAAATTATGAGCGAGATCGCAATAAATGTCAGAGGAGTTCATAATTTTTGTGGAAAAACTGATATTGCAGATATAGCTTCTCTAGCTCGCAAAGCCTCTGCAGCTGTTGGTAACGATACAGGTCCCATGCATGTGATTGCCTCAGCTGGTTGCCCTTCATTGGTTCTTTTTTCTCACGCATCAGAGCCCTCTATAACATCCCCAAGAGGCCCATCAATAAAGGTTTTGCAGAGCACAAATATTCAATCTTTGATCGCTAGCAAAGTAAAAACCAACATGATATTTAGATAGATATTTGAATTTAACTCTATTGCCAACTTGACTCATTGACTATCCTAGCTAGAGTGCAGCAAAAATGTTAGCGCTCCTGAGCGAACCATTAATAAAAAGGATCCAGCGCTGATGCCTATCATTAAACTCCCTGATGGCACATCACGTGAATATGATACCACTGTGAGTGGTATAGAAATTGCAGCAAGCATTGGCCCAAGCCTTGCTAAGGCTGCTTTGCTAGTAGAAGTAAACGGAGATCTGTGTGACCTTTCTTTGCCAATAAGCGAGGATGCAGAAATTCGTATCATTACTGAAAAAGATGAAGAGGCATTGGAAGTTATAAGACATGATTCTGCTCATATTCTTGCAGAGGCTGTCAAAGAGCTGTGGCCAGAGACACAGGTGACTATTGGACCTGCAATAGATAATGGTTTTTATTATGACTTTGCTCGAGAAACCCCTTTTTCAATTGAAGATTTGGAATTAATAGAAAAGCGAATGTTGGATATTGTTTCACGTAATGAAAAAATTGAACGTGAAGTTTGGAGTCGTAATGATGCAACAGAATTCTTTTCACAAGCAGGGGAACACTATAAAGCAGAAATTATTAGTGGGCTACCAGAGGAAGAACCTATCACAATATACAGGCAGGGAAAGTTTGTAGATCTTTGCCGAGGACCTCACTTGCCGTCTACTGGTCGTGTGGGTGCGTTCAAACTCTTAAAAGTTGCAGGTGCATATTGGCGGGGTGATTCACAGAACGAGATGCTTCAGCGTATTTATGGCACGGCTTGGTCAACAAAAAAAGAGCTGGATCTTTATTTACAAAGATTGGAGGAAGCTGAAAAACGTGATCATCGACGACTAGGTCGACAGATGGATCTTTTTCATTTCCAAGAGGAATCACCTGGTGCTGTTTTCTGGCACCCAAAAGGCTGGAGGCTATTCCGTTCACTTGTGGATTATATGCGTGAGCGGCAAGAATTGGCGGGTTATGTTGAGATTAATACCCCTGAAATAATGGATAGGTCAATGTGGGAGGCGTCAGGGCATTGGCAAACCTTTCGCCAACATATGTTCACTACTCAAACCGAGGACAGTCGAATATTTGCAATCAAGCCAATGAATTGTCCTGGGGGAGTTCAGGTATTTAGAAATAATCTTAGAAGTTACCGAGAGTTACCAATGCGAATAGCAGAGTTTGGAAAAGTTCATCGTTATGAACCATCTGGTTCATTGCATGGCCTGATGAGAGTTCGTGCTTTCACTCAAGATGATGCACACATTTTTTGTACTGAATCACAAGTTCAGGATGAATGTTGTTCTGTCGTAGAGCTAATATTAAGCATTTATAAAGATTTCGGATTTGCTGACGTAAAGATAAAATTTGCTGATCGCCCAGAAGTTAGAATAGGATCTGATGAGACTTGGGATAAGCTTGAGTCTGCTCTTCGCGGAGCACTCGATAGTATGGGTTATAAATATGAAGTTAATCCGGGTGAAGGGGCATTTTATGGTCCCAAGATTGAGTTTGTTTTAACAGATGCAATTGGAAGAGAATGGCAATGTGGAACACTGCAGGTCGATTTGAACTTACCTGAAAGGCTTGATGCAAATTACATTGGCATCGATGGAGAAAAACATAGGCCAGTCATGTTACATCGTGCATTATTTGGCTCTTTGGAGAGATTTACAGGTATTCTTATTGAACATTATAGTGGAAATCTTCCTCTTTGGCTCTCTCCTCTTCAGGTAGTAGTTGCATCGATCACAAATGAAATAGATGATTATGCAAGACAGGTCTTGGATAGTTTAAGATCTAAAGGTCTTAAAGCTGAATTAGATATTAGAAATGAAAAGATTGGTTATAAGATTCGTGAGCATAGTATTGCGAAAGTACCAATTATTGTGGCTTTAGGGGCTCGTGAGGTAGAAAATAATACTGTTGCAATTAGAAGATTAGGTTCAAAAAACCAAGAAATTCTTGATCTTAACGAAGCTATTTCAATACTTTCCACAGAATCAAAGGACCCGCTAGCTGGACAGAAATGAATTTAGAGGGCAGGATTAGATCCTCAAACTAGTTTAGAAATTTATTAACAATTATATTTTTACGAAGAGAGGGGTAGAAGAATAGCCAGAAATAATCCGATGAAACCGCCAGAACGCGAGGGACCTCGCGTAAACGACGGTATCGAAGCGCATGAGATTCGTCTTATCGATCAATCCGGCGAACAATTAGGCGTAGTAAGCGTTGATCGAGGACTGGAGCTTGCCAATACAGCTGGTCTTGATCTTGTAGAAATCTCACCTCTTGCAAATCCACCTGTTTGCAAGATTTTAGATTATGGAAAGTATAAGTATCAAGCCCAGAAAAAGGCAGCTCAAGCACGAAAAAAACAAAAAATAATTGAAGTAAAGGAAATGAAATTTCGCCCTGGTATAGACGAAGCTGATTATCAGGTTAAGTTGAAAAGTATCCACCGCTTTTTACAAGAGGGTGATAAAGTAAAAATTACTATGCGATTTCGTGGAAGAGAAATGGTTTACCAAGAGCAGGGAGTAAGAGTCTTAGAGAGAGTTCGTGAAGATATAGATAAAGTAGGAAAGGTAGAGCTGATGCCCAGAACTGAAGGTAAGCAAATGATTATGGTGCTTTGTCCCAAGTAAATTTTTTATCGAAATGCATAACTCCTCTTGCAATATAGACCACAAACTAGTAGAAACCGCACCTTAATGATGACGAGGCTATAGGCATGCCCAATCATCGAACTTTTAGAAACAATAAAAAGAGAGAAAAAAATGCCTAAAATGAAAACAAAGAGCAGTGCAAAGAAGCGGTTTGCTCTAACCGCCACCGGCAAGGTTAGACGCCGACACGCTAATCACCGTCATAACCTTTCTAAGCAACCTAAAAAACGTAAGAGAAGCCAGTTAGGATCGACAATAATGCGTGACTGTGACGCACAGTTAGTTCGTGGCTGGATGCCGTATCTCTAGGAGGGCTTAAGATGGCGCGAGTAAAAAGGGGAATAACTACCCATTCTAGGCACAAAAAGGTTCTTAAACAGGCTCGTGGATATCGTGGTCGTGCAAGGACAAATTTTAGAACGGCGATTGAGCGCGTTGAAAAGGGTATGGAATATGCATACCGAGATCGCCGTCAAAAAAAGAGAAACTTCAGAGCCCTTTGGATTCAAAGAATAAATGCTGCGGCCCGTTACCATGGGATGACCTATTCTCAGTTTATTCACGGTCTGGAAGTAGCTGGAATACTCATTGATCGCAAAGTTCTTGCAGATTTGGCAGTTCGTGAGCCAAGTGCTTTTAAAGCGATTGTTGACCAAGTGCAGAATGTGCTTGCCAAAAAAACAAATTAAGCCTTAATTTGGCTGTGCGTTAGGCCACCAGAAGCATAGCCTCTTAGAGGAGTTGCACTGTGCAGCATGAACTTTCTAGTTTACGAGAGACTGTAGTTTCTGAAGTTGAAAGTGTTTCTAATCTTACAGACTTAGAGGCTATAAGGGTAGCTACGCTTGGGAAAAAGGGTCGATTAACTCTGTTAATGAAAAGTTTGAGTAATCTTAGTGACGATGAGCGGCGAAGTGCCGGTACTATTTTAAACAAAATAAAAAATGAAATAATTGCACTTATCGATGTGCGCAAGACTCAGTTTGAATTAGAAGTTATCAATTTAAAACTCGCTGAGGAATCTATAGACGTTACTTTGCCCTCTAGAATTAGATCTAAAGGATTCATCCACCCCATAAGTCAGGTTATTGAAGAGATGATAACTATTTTTGGGGAAATGAATTTTGAGATAGCATCAGGGCCTGAAATTGAAGAAGATTTCTACAATTTTACAGCATTAAATATTCCTCCAGAACATCCCGCTCGTCAAATGCATGACACTTTTTATCTCACCAAGAGAGAAGGAAGTGAACAAAAACTTTTGCGTACACATACGTCACCAGTCCAAATAAGGACAATGATTGGTGGATGTCCCCCTTTTCGTATAATTGCACCAGGTAGGACATATCGTCATGATTATGATATGACTCATACCCCAATGTTTCACCAGATCGAGGGTTTGGTGATTGATGATGGAACTCATTTTGGACATTTAAAGGGTTGTTTGGCTGACTTTGTAAGACTTTTCTTTGAGGTCGATGATTTAAATGTTCGTTTCCGTCCTAGCTATTTTCCTTTTACGGAGCCATCAGCAGAGATGGATATAGGATGTTCTCGCAAGTCTGGCCAACTAAGGTTAGGTGGTGATGAAGATTGGATGGAAATATTAGGATGTGGTATGGTTCACCCTAGAGTTCTGCAAGCCTCAGGAGTCGATTCTCATCGTTTTCAAGGGTTTGCTTTTGGTGTTGGGGTAGAACGTGCTGCCATGCTTAAATATGGGATACCAGATCTTCGCTCATTCTTTGACTCGGATATAAGGTGGTTAAAACATTATGGCTTTGGCTCTCTAGACATACCCTCTTTTTTGTCGGGGGTTACCAGATGAAATTTCCGTTATCATGGCTTTTGGATCATCTTGACACTACAGCTGACCAAATGGAAATAACTGAAAAACTTACATCATTAGGTCTTGAGGTAGAAAAAGTAGAGGACTCAAGTAAAGCCCTCAAAGGCTTTGTGGTAGGGCTCGTAGAAGAAGCTGTTCAGCACCCAAATGCAGATAGATTGAAATTGTGCAAGGTAAATACTGGTAATGAAACAATTCAGGTCGTCTGCGGAGCACCTAATGCGAGAATTGGGATAAAAGGTGTTTTTGCACCAGTAGGAGCAATTATTCCAGCAACAGGTGTCCAACTCAAAAAAACAAAGATTCGTGGAACAGAAAGTAATGGCATGCTTTGTTCAGAGATGGAACTGGGTTTTTCTGATGATCATGAGGGAATAATTGAGTTACCTCCTGAATCCCCATTAGGAGAAGAGGTAGGAAAAATATTAGGATTGGATGACCCAATAGTACAGATTGCTATAACTCCAAATAGATCAGATTGCTTGGGGGTTTCAGGAATAGCTCGTGATTTATCAGCAGCTGGGTTGGGCAGCGTTTCAACCCCTGAAGTTAAAAGAATACAGGGAACGTTTAAAAATCCAATTCAAGTAGAGTTTAACCTGCCTGAAGCCCAAAAAAATGCGTGTCCATTATTTCTTACTCGTTACATAAGGGGAGTAAAGAATATTGAAAGCCCAGAGTGGATGCAAAATAGGCTTAAAGCAATAGATTTAAGACCAATTTCAGCAATAGTAGATGTCACAAATTATTTAACCTATGACCGGAATAGACCAGTTCATGCATTTGATGCCGATAAATTAGTTGGTGAAAAGCTTTTTTTAAAAATCATGTCAGGATCTCAAAATTTTGATGCCTTAAATGAAAAAACTTATGTAATTGATGATGGTATGACAGTCATCGAAGATACAAATGGTGTAGTAAGCTTAGGCGGAGTTATTGGTGGAGAAAAAACAGGTTGTACGGGGAATACAAAGAATATTTTAATAGAGATTGCTCTTTTTGATCCAATTCGAACAGCAACAACTGGCAGAAAGCTAGGTATTGAAAGCGATGCCCGTTATCGATTTGAGAGGGGTATTGATCCTGAATTTGCTGCAGATGGTATGGAACTTGCAACAAAGATGATTATTGATATTTGTGGTGGAGAACCCAGTGATGTGCAGGTTTTAGGCACAGTTCCAAAATGGAAACGTGAAATTTTTTATAGACCCGAACGGACTCAATCATTAGGGGGGTTAAGTATAGAAAATTCTCAAGATATCAAAATTCTTAATGATTTAGGTTTTAAATGTAAAAAAAATAAAACAGGGTTTAACGTGGTGCCCCCTTCATGGCGAGGTGATATTGATGGAGAGGCAGACTTGGTAGAAGAGGTTCTGAGAATAATTGGATATGATAAAATACCCCCAATTTCCTTGCCAAAAACGAACACAAGCAAAAAAAATAAGCTGCCTCTTATTGATCAGCGTGCAGGTCGTACTCGGAGAGCCTTGGCTACCAGAGGCCTTTTAGAAACAGTGACGTATTCCTTTATTTCAAAGGCAAAAGCCTTAAAATTTGATGGTGCTGTGCAAGAGCTAGTATTGGAAAATCCCATAAGTTCTGAATTAGATGTAATGCGTCCATCCATTTTCCCTAACCTTATCGATGCATTAAGTAAAAATGCTGACCGTGGTTACAAGGATGCAGGATTTTATGAAATAGGACCTCAGTTTGAGGGTGATACAGAAGATGCACAAAGATATGTAGCAGCTGGCGTTAGAGCAGGAAATTTTCAAGGGCGTCATTGGCAGGGTGGTATGCGAACGGTAGATGTATTTGATGCTAAGGCAGATTCTTTAACGGCATTAGAGGCGGCTGGGGCTCCAGTTAATAAGATCCAAGTTACAAAGTGTATTCTAGATTGGTATCATCCAGGCCGTTCTGGTGAATATAGATTAGGAACAAAAGTTCTAGGAAGATTTGGCGAGATACACCCAGCAGTAATTTCACACTTTGATTTATCAGGAACTGTGGTTGGATTTGAAGTATTTTTAGACGCTATCCCTGCCCCCAAAGGGAAGATTATTACAACAAGACCTGCCTTAAATGCTTCAGATTTTCAGTCGGTAGATAGAGATTTTGCATTTATTGTGGAAGAAAAAATTCCGTCTCAAGAAATTGTTAGAGCAGCTAAAGGAGTTGAAAAAGCGTTGATAAGTGATGTATTTGTTTTTGATATTTACACAGGTAAAGGTGTTGGTGCTGGTTATAAATCTGTAGGGATTACAGTAAGGCTTCAGCCAGACGATAGAACCCTTACTGAAGAGGAAATTGAATCGGTAGCTAGGAAAATCATACACAGTGTTCATAGACATACTGCAGGAATCTTAAGAAGTTGAATTTAGATATTTTGTCTATATCAGACCTAGCAAGAGTTTTCTCAAGACAATGACCAAACTTTCGCATATACGAAACTTTTCAATCGTTGCACATATCGACCATGGTAAGTCTACACTTGCTGATCGCCTTATTCAGGTCTGTGGTGGGTTAGATGATAGAGAAATGAGAAGTCAGGTTCTTGACTCCATGGACCTAGAACGCGAGCGGGGCATAACCATAAAGGCCCAAACGGTCCGTCTAAAATACAAATCAAAAGATGGAATAGAATATATTCTAAATTTGGTTGATACCCCCGGTCATGTGGATTTTGCATATGAAGTTAGTCGTTCTCTTGCAGCCTGTGAGGGATCTCTTTTGGTCGTTGATGCAACCCAAGGAGTTGAGGCACAAACACTCGCAAACACTTATTTGGCTATTGATTCTGATCATGAAATCATACCCGTTTTGAACAAAATTGACCTACCATCAGCAGAGCCCGAACGTATTAAGAGGCAAATAGACGAAGTAATAGGAATTGATTCTTCAAATGCGATAACAATCTCTGCTAAAACGGGGCAAGGTGTTGAGTTTGTTCTAGAGGCTCTGGTTAACAGATTACCACCACCTGAAGGTGATTTTAATAGGCCTCTTAAAGCAATGTTAGTTGATAGTTGGTATGATTCATACCTTGGTGTTGTAATTTTGTTAAGAATTGTAGATGGAGAAATTACCAAAGGTATGAATATAAAAATGATGTCCTCTGGTAATAAACATAATGTTGAGCAGGTAGGTATATTTACCCCAAAAACAATTAATGTTGATTCCTTGAGTGCTGGAGAAATAGGATTCATAACAGCAAGTATAAAGGATGTTTCAGATTGTGAGGTAGGGGACACAATTACAAATGATAAGAATCCAACTGAAGAGGCATTACCAGGTTTTAAAGCTACTCAACCTGTAGTTTTTTGTGGGCTTTTTCCATCAGATAGTGCGGAATACGAGCGTTTAAGGGAAAGCTTATCAAGATTACGCCTCAATGACTCAAGTTTTGTTTTTGAAGCTGAGTCATCTCCAGCCCTTGGTTTTGGTTTTCGTTGTGGGTTTTTAGGTTTATTGCACCTTGAGATTGTTCAAGAGCGTCTAGAGCGCGAATTTAGTCTTGAGCTTGTAGCAACAGCACCTTCAGTTATTTATAGACTTACTCTGACTACTGGTGAGGCTATTGAACTGCATAATCCCGCTGATATGCCTGATCCTACTAGAATTGATACTATTGAGGAACCATGGATCAAGGCAACAATAATAGTGCCGGATGATTATCTTGGTCCAGTATTATCCCTATGCGAAGAAAAAAGGGGCAATCAGGTAGAATTAACCTATGTTGGTAATAGAGCGATGGTTGTTTACAATTTGCCTTTAAATGAGGTGGTTTTTGATTTTTATGATCGTTTGAAATCTGTATCAAGAGGATATGCAAGTTTTGATTATCAGATAGAAAATTATCAGCGGAGTGATTTGGTCAAGTTAAATATTTTGATTAATGGTGAAAGCGTTGATGCTTTGGCGATGATTGTTCATAGAAATTATGCTGAATCTAGGGGGCGAGCTTTATGCCAAAGACTTAAAGGTCTTATTCCTCGCCAGCTATTTAAGATAGCAATTCAGGCGGCTATTGGAGGTAAGGTTATTGCGAGAGAAACTGTTAGTGCATTGAGAAAAGATGTAACTGCAAAATGTTATGGTGGGGATGTAAGCCGAAAACGTAAATTACTCGAGAGACAAAAACGCGGTAAAAAACGTATGAGGCAAATAGGTAATGTTGAAATACCTCAGGAGGCATTTCTTGCTGCATTAAAAATGGATAAGGAATAGGCTAGTTTATATAAGCTATTTTTTTTGTAAAATTTTTGAAACTAAATTGATTATTAGTGCACATAAACCTAATATTAGAGGTATAACCCATGCTGGAAGGGTTAGCAGAGGAAATATAATTTTCCACCAAAGCCAGTACCAAGTATTGTTTTCAATTAATGCTTGAAGTCCAACTAAACTATTTTTGTCTATTGAGGCCCATAGCTCCCCGGTGCTTATGAAACGATAATTTCCTTCTAAAATCATATTAAATAACTCAAAGCACCATATCCCTAGAGCTAGAAATAAATGAATGTAACAAAACCAACGAATTACTCTCATAATTACCTTAATGCATAATTGAAACTTGTAGACTTGATTGTGACTGTTATCTTGGTAAAAAATAATAAGATAAATATTATTGATTTTCGACTTTTATGAAATTTGTGTAACCTGATATTTATAAATCAGAAAAGGAGGGGTGGCCGAGTGGCTTAAGGCGCACGCTTGGAAAGCGTGTTTACTGAAAGGTAACCGGGGTTCGAATCCCCGTCCCTCCGCCATTTATAGTTAATTTGATAAGCATGCATTTAGTTATTAGCCACTTTAGTCTTTTTGTTCATTTGTATTTATAAAGCCATGGCAGCCCTTATTTGCAGGTAATCCCATGAAATATATAAAAAGTTTGTTATTTTAATTTCTATGGTAATTCTTAATGGAAGAAAAAATACTAGATACTACAGGGCTTATGTGCCCCTTACCTGTTCTTCGTGCAAGAAAGGTACTGAAAGAGCTGCCGCCGCAGGCAATTCTGAGAGTTTTTTCAACAGATGCTGCTTCTGTAATGGACTTTGGTGTATTTTGTGATCAAGCGGGACACAAGCTTTTAAAACAAAACGAAGAGAATGGGGTTTATACTTTTGTAATACTTCGTGGGGATAATTAGCAAAATCATTTTATAGGTGTGTTTGAATCATTTTATCGATATGTTTTTTTAATTTATTATTAATTTTTTGGATTCATGAATTACGAACAAATCGCTATATGCTCAGTTTTAGCTGCTACTTTACTGTTTTTTGTGTGGGGTCGTTGGCGATATGATTTAGTCGCATTTGGCGCATTAATGGTTTCTGTAGTTTTAGGTTTAATTCCACCAGAACAGGCATTTCTAGGGTTTGGTCATCCCGCTGTAATTACTGTTGGCGCTGTCTTAATTATTAGTCAGACACTCTCTGGTTCAGGTATTATTGATGCTTTAACAGGTCGTTTATCTTCTGCTTTAAATAAAGGTCCTAGCAACCACATTGGCTTAATAGGTGGGTTGGCATCACTACTTTCTGCATTTATGAATAATGTAGGTGCTCTTGCGATGCTTATGCCTGTTGCCATAAAATCTGCTAAACAAGCCGCCCACTCACCATCTATTATACTTATGCCAATAGCATTTGCCTCTATTCTGGGTGGGCTGGTGACATTAATTGGTACACCTCCAAACATTATTATAGCAACTTTTCGCTCTTCTGTTTCTGGCGAACCTTTTAGAATGTTTGATTTTGCGCCAGTTGGTGGACCTATTGCATTAGTGGGGATGTTATTTGTTGTATTTTTTGGGTGGCGACTTATACCAAAAAAACGTAGAGAAAATAGTTCTAGCAAAGATCTTTTTAAAGTGGCAGCTTATTTAGCTGAGTTTCAAGCAAAAGAAGATTCAATACTAATTGGTAAAGGTCGTCGAGGCGTAACTGAATTATTTAGAAAATGTGATGCAAAGGTTATAGGAATAATTAGATCTGAAAACCGTGAACCTGTTATGAGCTGGCAAGGACGTTTAGGGATAGAGGATATTCTAATTGTTGAAGTGTCAGCTGAAAACATAGATAAACTGATTGCAAGTCTCGAAATTGAATTGGTTGGTACAGGACCCAAAGTTACTGAAGATTTAAAATTAGGTAGTCATACGCTTATCGAAGCTGTTGTTAGTCCGGGAGGTATGATCGAGAATCGAACTGCTTTAGGTATAAAGTTAAGAAGTAGATATGGAATAAATCTCTTAGCTTTGTCTCGGGAGGGTGCGTCAACCAGAGCACGTCTTGGCCGTGCCAGATTGCGTGCTGGTGATGTTCTTCTTTTACATGGGTCAGAGGAGCAGATGTTAGCAGCTTTATCACAAATTGGTTGTTTGCCGCTTGCTGAGAGAGGGGTTCGGATAAATTTTTCAGAACGGGCTTGGGTATCAATTAGCATTTTTATTGCTGCAATTACCGCAACTTCAACTGGACTTTTAAGCGCACCTATATCATTAGGCATGGCTGCAGTTGCAATGTTAGGTATAAAGTCAATTTCATTAAAAGAGGCATATGAGTCAATAAATTGGCCTGTAATAGTGTTACTTGGGTCTATGATTCCAGTTGGAGGTGCATTACAAACATCGGGAACCACAGAATTAATAGCTGATGTTATTCTGGATATTGGCTCAGGACTATCTCCTGTGGTTGTGTTAATTCTTGTTCTTGTAGTTACAATGACATTATCTGATATTGTCAATAATGCAGCTACAGCAGTAATTATGGCTCCAATTGCAATGAATCTCGCCCAAAATCTAAATGTTAATGCAGATGCATTTTTAATGGCTGTTGCAGTGGGTGCAAGCTGTGCATTTCTCACACCTATTGGCCATCAAAACAATACTTTAGTCATGGGACCTGGTGCCTACAAGTTTCTCGATTATTGGAGAATGGGATTGCCACTAGAGATAATAATTGTTGCAGTCGCAACTCCTTTGATTTTATTAGTTTGGCCTTTATAAAGTATTTTGGCCACTATTAAGGTGTTATATTTTTAAATTTTTCTAATTGGTAATTTAGGATTTTATATCTTAAGCCATATAAATTTGAGAGAAAGGTGGATGAAATGCAATTTGGTTTTCCTATTCCAAATGGTGGGGCAATGGCTAAGGCTGAAAATATTTTGAAAATCGCAAAAGTTGGTGAAAGACTTGGTTTTGAAATATTAGCTATACCTGATCATGTTGTAATGCCTAGGAATATAGCCCCAAACTATCCTTACTCAGAAAATGGTGATGCAACTTTTGCAACTATTTCTGACGGTACATTCCTTGAGCCATTTGCATTGATGTCATATGTATCTGCTCAGACAGATCAAATTAAATTAATGACATCTGTTATTGTTGTTCCATATAGAGAGCCCATGTTGACAGCAAAGCTAGCATCGACAATTGATGATTTATCTGGTGGTAGAGTTATTCTTGGTTGTGGTGTAGGTTGGATGCCAGAAGAATTTAAGGCAGTTGGAAGTCCCCCTTTTGAAGAACGTGGCAAGGTAACCGATGAATATATCGACATATTTATTGAACTTTGGACGAAAGAGAACCCAAAATATAGAGGACAATATAGATCATTTGAAGATTTAATGTTTGCTCCAAAGCCAATTCAAAAACCTCATTTGCCAATTTGGATCGGTGGAGAGTCTATTCCTGCAATGAGGAGAGTAGTTAGGCGTGGTCAGGCATGGTTTCCTTCAGATGCTAATCCAAAGAATCCGTTTAATACCGCAGAACGCTTCAAAGGTGGTATAAATACACTTTACAAAATTGCAGAGGATGAGGGACGCTCACCCGAATCAATACACATTGGTTTTTGGGCAATCAGTAGCCCAGGTGTCTGTGAAAATATAATACTCGATAATGGTTCTAGAAAAGCATTTACTGGCAATGTAGATGATATTGTAGAGGATATAAAGGCATATGAGGAGGCTGGTGTGGAGTCTCTATTATTCAATTTTCTTCAAGATAGTTGCGAAGCTACAATAGATAGGATGGAAGAATTTGCAGCAGAAATTATGCCAAAAGTACACTAAATATATGTTTGAAAATTATGAGAATAAAATTTTAGAGAAAGGAATTAGAGAGTGAAAGATGCAATAGACACAAATGGTTTAAAAGAGGTTTTTAAAGATTGGTCAAAGTCTTTAAATGAAGGAAATTTAGAGAAATTTTATGATTTTTTTGATGAAGATTCTGAAATATTGGATGAAGACTATCCTTGGAGAATGGATAAATCAGAATTTATTGACCACATAAATTTTCATGCTTTTGGTGGTGGTCAAGGAGTATGGGAGTTTTTTGAGTGGGTACCAAGAGAAGTTAATTATAAAGTTTGGGGTTCTACCGGGCATATAAGTGGTTTTTCAACATTTCGAGGAAAACCTAAGGATAGCGGTTTTAGACAACGATTTATGGGTTTTACAATCACTTTTCATCATGATGTTGATAGATGGAAGCTTGTGTGTTGGCATCAAAGTGTTTTAGCTGGGCGTATTGATGGAGCATCACCAGGGTAAATTATTATTTAATCCAAGTTTTTTACAAATAGGATTTTAAATTATGCTAAAGCGAGGGAATTTAGATTGGGGGATCGTTTTTACTGGAGATAACTTGACCCTTTCACAAATATTGGAATTTTCACAAAAGGCAGAAGAAGCAGGAGCTAAAAGTTTATGGTCAACAGAGCTGGGTCGAGATGCGTTTGTTCCCTTAGCTGCAATATCAAACGTTACAAATGGAATTCGGCTTGGGACGGGAGTGGCAACCTTTGCTAGACCTCCTATGCATACAGAAACTGCGGCAATGACCATGGCTGAACTAACTGATAATAAATTTGTTTTGGGTTTAGGAACAGCACCACCTTTATGGAATGAAAATTGGCATGGATTAAAGTATGAACGCCCAGTAAGAAGGATGCGTGAATATGTAGAATGTATTAGAAAAATGTGGACTGCATCAGTTGAGTCACCAATAACCTATGAAGGTGAGATGATAAGAGTATTAGAATATACTCGATTCATACCTGCCCCTTATGATTCTATACCAATTTATTTAGCTGCCGTGAGGGAAAACATGGTTATGCTTGCTGGAGAAGTAGGTGATGGAGTAATTGGGAATCTCTTAAATACCCCCGAATATTTTGAAAACCTTGTGCTGCCAAATTTAGAAAAAGGCTTTAAAAAATCAAACCGTAAAGAAGATGAATTTGAGATAGCTACACTCAAGGTTTGTGCAGTAAACAAAAATCGCTCATCAGCAAGAGCTCTTGCCAAGCATTCAATAGCATTTTATTCAACATTACCTTATTTTGATGCTGTACTTGATCCTGCTGGTTTTACTAAAGAAAAAGATAAAATTCGTTCAATGTTTTCTGAAAATAACATTGAAGGTATGTTGTCTGCCGTTAGTGAGGATATGGTGGATAAATTAGCACTTTCTGGTACTCACGATGATGTCATCAGTCAGGCCAAATGTTTTGAGGGGTTAATTGATACTTTAATACTTTACTGTCCGACATTTGGTGTTACTGCTGAGCAATCCAGAGAAAATCATGAAGCAATGATTGATGCCTTTAGAGACTGGTAATATAGTTTTCTATGTTCATATTTAATTTAATCAATAAATCTACTTTATAGCCTCTTCTCCAAGAAGAGCAGAGCGGAATCGGTCTTTGAGATAAGAGCCGTCTCGTGGCGGTAAAACTAAGGGATCTTGTGTATTTGAAACTTTGATAACAGCAAGTTTAGGACCTTCAGAAAGATGAAGACTGTCAATAAACTCATTTAACTTTTTTACGTTTGATATTGTCTCAGCAAAAGGAAAGCCAGCTGCTTTACCTACCATTGATATATTTGTTCCCATTCCAGTGTGAGTTTTTTGCATTCCTGTTTCACCGTAATGTTCATTATCTATTACAATTAAAGAGAGGTTCTTTGGTCGTTTTGCCCCAATAGTAGCAAGACTACCTAATCCCATTAGCATTTCACCATCTCCAGTAATTACTAGGATAGTTCTTTTTGGCTGGGCGAGACTAAGTCCTAATCCTACCATAGGAGCTCCTCCCATTCCTCCCCACATTGGGAAATTATGTGGGGAGTCACCAGCAGCAGTAACATCCCAGCAAGTGCCACCCAAACCGGTGACTACAAGAGCCTTTTCTCTATTCTTTAGTATATTTTTAACTACATCTCGTCTATTCAATTCACTATTTTTTTGGGTCACTTTTGAGATTCTCCGAAAGATTTTGCTCCTAGGAATTTCTGTGAGAGAATAACTGCAACTGCTTGTTGTGAATTAAAGGCAAAAGCTGAAGCGGCTGTGACGGTATCAATGATTTCTGAGGCAGAATTAACTTCAAAAACTCTTACACCAATAGCATCAAGAACCGTTCTGCAAGCTTGACCCATCGGGTTTTGCCAAGGGTTAAATTCCCCCCATTCTCCTCTCATAGTTATAAGCATAAGTATTGGGAAGCGGCACGTTTTTGATAACCCTAGCATATTTACAACATTACCGACTCCACTAGATTGCATTAACAAAGCACCTCTATCACCACCAAGCCAAGCCCCAAGGAGCATCGCTACTCCTTCTTCTTCAGAAGTTAAGGTTGTACAAATTATTTTGGGATCAGATTGACAAAGGTTTATTAATTTTGCATGCCCTGCGTCTGGCACATGGCAAATTTGCTTTAAGTTAAATTCCTTAAAAGTAGATAGAATTTCATCAGGCCAATCTGCTTGAGAGGAAGTAATGATTTTAATATTTTTTTTCATAAGAAAATTTAAATGATTAAAAATTATTATTCAATTGAAATGGTATCATCTATTTTTATTTGTCCTGAATTAAGGATAAAGCCGTATACACCGACACATGGGAGAATTTCATCATCTAGGAGAGGTACTGGCTGACTATTATGTTCAACAATTGTTTTAAGGATTTTGGAGTCTTTTTTTATTCCACCTGCTTGTGCCAGAGTCGGAATAGCACAACGTGGCGTTGGATCTGTAATTCTTATTTTTACCTTCTCTCCTATACGGATAATTTTTCCAACCCAATTGTTTTCAACAAATCCTTGCCCTAAATCTTCTGTGTCAATTATAATATTAGGTCTAAATCTACCCGCTTCATAGGAGCGATCAGGATCAATTGTATGAAGTTTATTAATAGATGAGGTTGTGACTAGATGAATCGCTGCATAATCGGAGAAGCGTCCTTCCATCATAATATCACCAATATCTAAAATAGTTTCTTCTTCTTCAAGTGGGTCAAGTCTCTCTAGGCTAATGGTGTCAGGCTTAGTACTGGTAATTTTCACGCTTCTTCCTAAGGCCTGAGACAATTTTTTATTGATTTCATCATCAGTATTAATATTTTCAGATCCATCTGGCCATTTTATTGATACAGATGGTAAAGGCTCTCCAGAGGCAGGTTCCTGAGTAAATTTTGCCTGTAATTCTAGTAAGGGACCCCAAAGTTTTGGCATTTTTGCACTAGCAATTTTCTCGCTAGATTGTTCTATAATTGCGTATCCTCTATCACCAAGGATCCCTCCATCTATTATGACTGCCTCATCAATAAGTTCTCCTCCCATTGATTTTACCGCATAGCGAAAAATTTCTTTGATATTACCTACTTTAGTCATTTTTTTCTCCATATCGTATAGTAAAACAAAAGAACTGGTTTGCTGTAATTGCGGTGAGTTCGCCTACCTATAAATATACTAGCATCTTGGTAGTATTATTGAATAGAACAGTTTGATTATTTCAGAAAAAAGAAGTGAAAATAATTAATGTTTTATGTCTCATGAAAATGAGACTCTAATGATTTATTTTGAAGATTTCTTAGAGCAGAGAGCTCAGATTCTGTTGGTGCAGGGGACAATTCAACATTCTCGGCGAATTGTATAGGCCATCCTGTTGAATCTAAAATCATTTTACGATTAACGCCTGGGTGTATTGCAGTAACAGTCAGTTCAAATGTTTCTGTATTAGGCTCTAAGATACATAAGTCAGTAATAACTCTTGTAGGGCCAAGTGTTTTTATTCCTAATTCTTTTCTATTTCCATTACCTTTCCCATGACCAAATGATGTAATAAAGTCGAGTTTTTCAACAAAATTCCTTTTAGATTGCCTTATAATTATGAAGATTTCATGACAATGAGTAGCTATTTCTGGTGCACCGCCAGCCCCAGGTAATCTAACCTCAGGTTTTTGATAACCGCCAATTATTGTAGAATTAATGTTGGCAAACCGGTCAATTTGAGCAGCACCTAGAAAACCTAAACCAATGTGGCCCCCTTGAAGCCAATAGCGAAACATTTCAGGGACTGAGACGTTTGTAAGGGCATTTTCACTAAGTTCACTATCTCCAATAGATAGTGGTAAAACATTAGGCTCAGTTTGTAATGTGCCAGATTCGTATATTAAAATTATATCTGGGGCATGAGTAAGGCGGGCAAGATTAGCCGCTGCACTTGGAAGGCCAATACCAACAAAACAAACTTGTCCATTTTCTAGCTTTCTCGACGCAGCAATGGTCATCATTTCATCTGTAGTATAATTCACTTCATGCATTTCTCGTTTCCAATTTTGAGGGAGGAACAAGATCTAAAATATGTTTTTTTGTCCAAGCTATAAAGGTTTCTCTATTACGAGAAATTTTATCCCATGACGTATAAAACTTATTATCTCTTTTATAATAACCAAAAGTGTATGATGGATAAGAACCATGAGGAACTGCTGCTATATAGTTAATTGCCCAATTTGGAATAACAACTGCATTAATGTGTGTTTCTAAGTCATCAACAATTTCTTCAACTGTAACTATGGAGCATTTTGCCGATAAAACTGTTTCTTTTTGCACTCCCACAATACCCTCAATTAATACATTTCCATTGCGGTCTGCCTTTTGTGCATGAATGATTCCTACATCTGGATTTATAGCTGGTATTGCTGATAATCTTTCACCAGAAAATGGGCATTTTAGAATTTTTACATTTTCAGATATTTTTCCTAAATCATCTCCTAGAAACCCTCTTAGAATAGCAATTGGCAAACCGGCTGCACCTGCAACGAAGGCATTTGCCATTGCTGCATGGCTATATTCTTCAATTTCAATTGAATTTGGCCAACTGTTTTCTACTGCATCACGAAAGCGATGAAGAGATCCAACGCCTGGATTTCCTGCCCAACTAAACACTACTTTTTTAGCACATCCCATTCCTATCATTTGATCATAAATAATATCAGGGGTCATACGAATTAAGGTTAGATTCTTCTTTTTTTGTCTAATGATTTCATGAGCGGCTGCAAAAGGGATGAGGTGAGTAAAACCTTCTAATGCAATTTTATTACCGTTGTGCACACTACGATCTATTGCTTCGGGCAAAGTTGTTATTTGCGCCATCTCAATCTATTCCAAACTAATTTCATATTATATCGCTTAGAAAGAGAACAATGTAAAATTTCTTTCTAAGACATGCAATATAAGAAAGCATATACTTAAAAAATAAATTTAATATATTTTTTCTAGTGTGTATATTCAAACAATGACATATATAAAAGTGTTGATTTCAACTATTTTCTTCCAGCCATTTGTTCCAAGTTATGAAGGTTATATGTCAGTTGCTGTCCAAGAAAGTCATTTTTAACTTGGTCTAATAATATCACTCCATCTGATATATATGGATATAACTTAAGCCAAAAATGATCTAAAAGATGCGATGAAAAATCTCTATTTGTTATTGATGGATTAAAAATTTTTGGCCAACCAAGACATATATCTTTACGTACAAAATTTATATGCGAGCAAAGATCTGGGAATGAAAAAACTCCAAGAACCAAACTGGCACGGACAAGACCTGTGAATTCCTCGTTTGCTGTTACCCGTAAGTTAAATAAATTGCAACCACGGGATAAATCTTGACAAAATTGTTTATTGGTTACTAGGGCTGTATCCCTTAGTTTCTCTATAATATGGTCTACACGAACTTCAAATTTTCCGAGCATTTGTGCATCCCACATGAATAGTTCATCTTTAGTGGAATTATTTATATGTGTGTTCACATTTTCAGGTATTAAATTACTACCAATCCTTCTGGATGCATTTATTGACATAAGGGCTGCGAATAGCATCCCAGCGTTACGTATACTGATAGCCGATTTAAAGGAGTTATGGCCTATCAATAGATTTGTTAATATTTCATTCGTAAATAAAGAGTATTTATAGTTAAAGAACAAAGTATTTTGCTCGAGAATATCTTTTGAAAGAATATTCCATAGTGATTCCAAATTTTCTGTGATTGTATTTTCATATCCTGCTTCAGTTAATCTAGTGCATATTTTACTCATACTATTAGAAGCATATGTTTGGCGTAAATCTTTCATTTGTATACCATTATGTTTTTAGATTAGTCATTTATTGCGTTCGCGATCATTTTAATAAACATTTTATCGCTTTTTGTGGGACTAATGGATTTTTGTGAAAAAATTTCAAGCACATCGCGACATGTTCCCCCAGAAAGTATTGGTATACCAAACGCAAATTTTATGCCCAGTTTTTTGCAAGCAGTAGCACGTGGAAATTCTTTTGGATCGCGTTGACCAAGGTCAGAAATCCATTGTACTTCTCGAGTCTCCCATGCATGTCCAGGCATTCCCATTCCCTTAGAAAATCTTAAGGATTGGGTTACTTTTTTAAAATCCTCAAATTCTTCAGAAGTAACTCTCCAAATACCAGAAGATTCTATTTTATCGCCAGTTTTATTCATTGAATAGACATGCCCAATCTGACAATTAAAATATTTCATTAAAATCTCTGTTATTAATGCCAATCGCTCATCATGGTTGACAGCAAATTGTTTTGCTCTAACCAGCTCTTGAAATAACCTTTTTGATTTTCCTCCCAATATAGAAATATTTTCCTGTGCAAATACCTGATTTACAAGGCTTGTAAGCCAGAGTTTTCCAGCTTCATGTGCCTCTAGATATTTGAAAACATCTTTTACATTTGGATGTACTACATGCCAAAAAAAACTTGGGTATGTTGAGAGTAAATCTGCAGGGGAGTTTAGATTCAGTTTTTCAGTTGTCTTATTTTCTTTAAATTCATCATACAAAGCAGCTATTTTTGAGGTGTAGTAAAGTTCACCCATTTGTCCAATTAGGTCTGCTGCTTGGACTAAGTGTGCAAATTCTTCCGGTGAGAAATCTTCTGGTATTGGAAAAGTTGTACCTGCAATTAATTTATTTATTTTATCTAAATCTATAGTTTTATAATTAATTAAAAATTGCTTAGCAAAGGCTTGTCCTCGGAATACATGATAATTTGTTAAGACTGCATCTGTATCCTCATCGGTTAACTTGATTGTCTTACCATCCATATCTATTGTCTGTATTTTATCATTATCGCTTTCTAATATATTTCTGATATATCCAACATCATGGAGTAAGAGACCAATAACAAAATGACACCAGTCCTCGAGAGATATATTTCCTTCAATTATATGCTTCCCTCTAATTATTTCTAATCCGCAAGAAAAAACATAAAATGTGTGCTCAATGTCATGGTATGCAGCGTTTGATCTCCCTAAGATAGGGATAGCTCTATGAATTGTATCTATAGTATCGACATAAATTGCTGTATCAGTTTCTACATTAGGAAACATTGAACTGAAATGTTCTTCAACTGTTACAATATATTGGCTGATAAAAAATTCATTTATCAAAAACTGCGATGGAAGTGCACTTGCCACGTTTAACTCCCTTTTGTTTCGAATGTTAATATTATGGCAAAAAGGCAGAAAATGATAGATAAAAGGCAATTATAGCCTTACGAGAGATAAAGAGAAAATGCCACACAAATTGTATAAAAATATATTTTAACAAAAAATTAATGTTTTTTATTCCTCAAAACATACAATAACCGCTGCATTTGCTACGTAGATTGAGTCTTTTCCTGCCTCACTTGGGATTTCTAATCCACCTTTAGTTGTCTCTACATTTACTGTCCCATAAGGTAAAACTTGTGCAACCTCATATTTATTGACTAATTCGGGTTCTGGCACTCCAATTTTAACAGTAATTTGCATTTGATCAGGTGATTTACCAAGAGTATCAAAAAAATTGATGCTAGAATGCCTAATTGCGTCAGATACAGCACGTATTGATGCTTTGGTATTATTTTTACCGTGTACATCAACACCCATTCCTATCTCAGTTAAATAGCGTTTAAGTGGCATGATTCACTCCTTAATTTAAAATAACTTAGTAATTTTAAATAAATATTGGCGGAGGGAGAGGGATTCGAACCCTCGGTACGGCAAGCGCACAACGGTTTTCGAGACCGCCCCGTTCAACCACTCCGGCATCCCTCCGATATATTTATGATTATTGTTTAAACAAAGGTATGATAGGCTGCAAGAAATGTTGAGAGAATTGTTTGTATCAGCTAAAATATTGTAGTTGTTCTTAGCGTTGACACTTCAATATGTAGAGGTATAGTGCGCGCTTGGACATTTCACCAACTGGGTTGTAAAAATTTAAATTTAGTCTACTTAAGCCATAGACGATTCTAATTTGGACGAATTTTATGTTTGCTGTCATTAAAACTGGTGGAAAGCAGTATCGCGTTTCGCCGAACGATGTTATAAAAGTTGAACGTCGGTCAGACGCCGAGACTGGAAAAAATCTAGAGTTAACGGAAGTGTTAGCTGTGGGTGACGATAAGGATTGTACATTAGGAACCCCTAATGTTACTGGAGCTAAAGTTATTGCTTCAGTTCTAGAGAATACCCGTTCTGATAAGCTCATTGTATTCAAAAAGAAAAGAAGAAAAAATCACCGTAGGACACGAGGGCATCGTCAATATTTAACTGTCTTACGAATTGAAGAAATTTTAAAAGCTGGACAAAAGCCATCTGCAAAGAAAAAGCCGGTTACTTCAGATCAAGAAAAACAAGTTGTGAGTAAAAAAACAAAAGCAAAATCATCATCTAAGAAGAAGCAGGTTAAAGCATCTAGTAAGGAAATAGATAAAAAAGAAAAAGTTTCAAGTAAAAGTAAAGAAACAAAAATTTCTAGTAAAGATGATATTAAGGACAAGAAGGCAAAGACTGTTAAGAAGTCAGATGAAAAAAAGACTACAAAGAAGACCCCTACTAAAGTGAAGACAGATAAGAAACAATCAACTCAAAAGAGTCCAACTAAGAAGAGTCCAACTAAGAAGAGTCCAGAAAAAAAGAATTCTGGAAAGTCAAAGGTTAAGGAGTAGTATGCAATGGCACACAAAAAAGCCGGAGGTAGCTCAAGAAACGGCCGTGACTCTGCTGGCAGGCGTCTCGGCATTAAGAAATATGGGGGACAGATTGTTGTGCCCGGAAATATAATAGCACGCCAAAGAGGCACTAAGTGGCATCCTGGCGAAAATGTTGGTATTGGTAAGGATCATACTTTGTATGCCCTTATTGATGGAAGGGTTAGCTTTAGAAAGAAGAGTGGTAATAAAACTATAGTTTCTGTTACTGCTAGTTAATAACAACTAATTCTATTGCTAAGTAATAATGGGAGCGGTGTAATGCTCCCTTTTATTTTTCAAGTTTAGTATAAATTATAGGCCATCGTAAGCTTTGACTGTGTTCAAGTGGAACGAATACCATGCAATTCATTGATCGTGTAAGTATTTATGTTGAGAGTGGGGCAGGGGGTAATGGTTGCTTAAGCTTTAAGCGTGCGAGAAACCTTCCTCGTGGTGGACCAGATGGTGGTAATGGCGGCAGAGGTGGCTCAGTCATTGCAGAATGTGTAGAGGGCTTAAATACTCTTATTGACTTTCGATATAAGCAGCATTTTAGAGCAAAAAAAGGACGTAATGGGGAAGGTGCGAATCGAACAGGTGCAGATAGTGGTGATATTATTCTTCCAATACCAATAGGAACACAAATTCTTGATGCAGAAGATAACTCTCTAATTGCTGATTTAATCACCCTTGGTGAGAAAGTGATTCTTGTTAAGGGTGGGCGTGGAGGTGTAGGAAATGCTTACTTTAAATCCTCAACTAATCGTGCACCAAGACGTACATTGCCAGGGGAAGCCGGGCAAGCTACGAATCTAGTTCTTCAATTAAAACTTCTAGCTGATGTTGGACTAGTAGGTTTACCTAATGCTGGTAAATCAACTTTTCTTTCTGTCACTAGTCGAGCAAAACCTAAAATATCAGATTATCCTTTTACAACACTTACTCCTCAGTTGGGGGTAGTCGGAATAGACAATAAAGAATTTGTCTTAGCAGATTTGCCTGGTTTAATTAAAGGTGCACACAAAGGAACTGGTTTAGGGCTTCAATTTTTAGGACACGTTGAGCGTTGTAGCTTGATTGTTCATCTAATTGATTGTACAGCAAATAATATAGAGGAATCGTATCTTACTATTCGTGACGAACTTTTGGCATATGGGCATGGTGTTAGTGAGAAAATAGAACTTATTTGTTTAACTAAGACAGATACTTTAGATGCAGAAAATCTAAAGAACAAGTCCAACGAATTAGAGGCTATAGCTAAACAAAAACCTATTTTTATTTCAAGCACTTCAGGAAAAGGTATTAAAATACTTCTCAGGAAAATATCAGATATTTTAGATAGTCAAAAAGAGTCTATAAATGATATTGAATCAAGCAAAGCATTTGATCCTCTTATGAGGTTAGTATGAGTTTAGATCTTATTAATGATGCTCGAAGGATAATTATTAAAATTGGATCTACCTTACTGGTGGACCAAGAAAAAGGACAAATTCGTTCAGAATGGCTTAAACTTCTTGCTGAAGATATTAAAAGCATAAGGGAGTCAGGTCCAGAAATTATAATCGTCACATCTGGAGCGATAGCTGCCGGTCGACGGGATCTAGGTTTGGTCACAGAAGAGTTGAGATTAGAGGAAAGTCAAGCAGCTGCGGCATGTGGGCAAGTTCAACTTGCACACTCTTATGCATCAGCTTTACAAGCTTCTGAGCTTATAGCTGCTCAGATTCTTTTAACTAGTGATGATATGGACAATAGACGAAGATATTTAAACGCCCGAAATACAATAACGACTTTATTAAAATTAGGTGCAATTCCAGTAATCAACGAGAATGATACAATAGCCACGACAGAAATCAGATTTGGGGATAATGACCGATTAGCAGCAGGTGTGGCGGCTATGATGGCGGCAGATGTACTTATATTACTTTCATCAGATATAGACGGCCTTTACACTGCCGACCCAACCTCATGTGAAGAAGCTGAATGGATTCCAGTTGTAGAGCGAATTACTCCCGCTATTGAAAAAATGGCAGGAAATTCTCCATCTATAGATTCCTCTGGCGGAATGACAACTAAAATCATCGCAGCAAAAGCTGCTACAGCTTCTGGTTGTAGTATGGTAATTACAAGTGGTAAAGAGTTAAGGCCTCTGAAGAAATTGTTTTCTGGAGGTCGTGCAACTTGGTTTTTATCTAATAAATCCCCTGTAAATGCTCGTAAACACTGGATTGTTAGTGTCCTGCAACCAAAAGGAAGTCTTATCTTAGATAATGGAGCTGTAGATGCCCTTGTTAAAGGAAGAAGCCTTCTTCCGGCTGGTGTTACAAAAGTAAATGGAGATTTTGATAGAGGAGATGCTGTAACGCTTTTAGATATTCATAATAATGAACTTGGTCGGGGATTAGTTGCTTATTCGGCTGATGATGCTTCTAAAATTCTTGGTCATAAGACTACTGAAATTGAATCAATCCTAGGCTATTCTGGTCGTGATGAAATGATTCACCGTGATGACCTTGTTTTGGAAGATGAGAGATAAAATGACGGTAGAGAATAATAAAAATTTAAATGATGTAATTAAATCTATTGGTGTATCGGCAAATAAAGCTGCAAGGGTTTTGGCAACTTCATCAATTAAAGTCAGACAATCTGCCATAATAGCAATATCAGATGAGATAGCTTCTAATGTAGATAAAATTCTGATTGCAAACGAAAGAGATATGAAAAATGCTGAATCTGAAGGTTTGTCAAACGCAATGCTGGATAGACTTAAGCTTGATAAAGATAGGATTCTATCTATTTCTCAAGGATTAGTTGCTATTGCAAATCAGCAAGATCCTATAGGAAAAACCTTAGGAATTAACAAACGTCCAAACGGTTTAATAATTGAGAAAATATCTGTTCCAGTAGGAGTAATAACTATTATTTACGAATCAAGGCCTAACGTAACAGCTGATGCTGGAGCTTTATGTCTAATGTCTGGCAATGCAGTAATACTCAGAGGTGGTTCAGAAAGCTTTAACTCTTCACATGCCATTCTGTCTTGTATGCATACTGGCTTGCGTTCGGCAAAGCTACCCGAGAGCTCTATTCAGCTAGTTCCTACAAAAGACCGCACCGCGGTTGGCATCTTGTTAGGTATGGAAAACAAAATAGATCTTGTTATACCTCGTGGTGGTCGCTCTTTAATAGAAAGAATTTTTGCTGAAAGCCGGATTCCTGTGTTAGCCCATCTAGATGGTATATGCCATACATACATACACTCAGAAGCTGATCCTAAAATGGCGAAAGATTTATTATTTAACGCAAAGATGCGTAGGACAGGTATTTGTGGGGCAACCGAAACACTTTTAATTGACTCTAAAATCATAAACAATTTATCTATGATTATAGACCCTCTAGTTAATGCAGGATGTGAGTTGCGTGGTGATAAGGCAGCCTGTGAAATTGATAAGAGATTACTTGCGGCAACCGATAAAGATTGGAAAACAGAATATCTTGACTCAATTTTATCAATAAAGGTTGTTAAGAATCTCAGTGAGGCCATTGATCATATAAACAAATATGGATCACATCATACGGATAGCATTGTTACAGAAGACGATGTAGTAGCATCGAAGTTTATGAATGAAGTGGATAGTGGTATTGTAATGCACAATACATCTACACAGTTTGCTGATGGCGGCGAATTCGGTATGGGAGCAGAAATAGGAATTTCAACAGGAAAATTGCACGCACGCGGGCCCGTTGGCATTGAGCAATTAACTACATACAAGTATAAGGTCCGTGGTTGCGGTCAGGTGCGCCCCTGACTAGGCTTATTCCCATAGTTAGGCCACCAGCTCAGCCGGTTTTAGTGAAAACAAAAGTAACTAGAAGACGTAGATTGCGTGTAGGTCTTCTGGGAGGCTCATTTAATCCCGCTCATGCTGGTCATATACATATTAGTAATCAGGCTCTTATCCGTCTTCAATTGGATGAGGTTTGGTGGCTTGTATCTCCGCAAAACCCTTTGAAATCAAAATCAGGTATGGCTTCTTATAGTGATAGAATATCTTATGCCCGTTCTATAATTCCTAATTCACGAATTAATGTGTCTGACTTAGAAAAAATAATCGGAACGCGTTATACTTCAGACACAATTGAAAAATTAAAGCATATATATCCAAAAATTCAATTTATATGGATAATGGGAGCAGACTTAATGCCAGAAGTAAGCGATTGGAAGAATTGGTCAAAAATCTTTCAATCAGTACCTGTCGCAGTATTTGATCGTTGGCCATATGCTAGCAAGTTATTGGCTTCAAAAACAGCTAAGAAATTTGAGAATTACAGGTTTAATTGTCGCTCTGCGTCCCTATTGGCTAATTCCAACCCACCAGCATGGATATATTTATTTTGCCCGCTGAATTCAGTCTCAGCTACATCTATTCGTCACTTTGCTACGGAGAATTAAAGCAGCTAACGTGCTTGATTGATAGGAGAAATCTAAACTTATGTCTAAACGTAATATTAAGCAGAATACAATAAGCCAAGAACCATATTTAGTTTGTGAGGCAATAAGATCTGAATTAGAAGATGCAAAAGCAGAAAATGTAGTAACTATAAATTTATCTGGAAAGTCAGTTATTGCTGATTATATGATTCTAGCAACTGGAAAATCACACCGACAATTGGGGGCATTTTCATCGAGGCTACGTAATTTATTCAAATTAGTAGGAATAAAATCCGTCTTGTTTGAGGGTGAAGAAAATGGAGATTGGATTCTGATTGATGCTAGAGATGTGATTGTTCATTTGTTTAGACCAGAGGTTAGAAGTTTCTATAATCTTGAGAAGATGTGGTTAGCTGAAATGCCATCAGATAATATTCAATTGACAGATTAAAAATTAGATTTATGGCTTCTAAAAATAAACAAAATGAGAGAAAAGGTTTATGTCTTAGTATTATCGCTGTTGGAAAAGTTAGAAATGATCCAACAAAAGGGATTTTTGATCTCTATGCAAGTCGTCTTCCTTGGAGATTCAAGTTAATAGAAATTCAAGAGGGGGGTAAATATGGAGGTCCAGAAAGGGTAAAACGTGAGGGATTGAAATTAATATCTGCAATCCCTGATAAAGCAATAGTTGTTGCACTTGACGAAAATGGAAAAAAACTAAAGAGTCTTGAGTTTGCGGAGATGATGAAAAAGTGGCTTGAAAGTGGCAACAGAAAAATAGCCTTTATTATTGGAGGTGCAGATGGTCTTTCTCAGAGTGTTTTTGATAGAGCGGATTTAATATTTTCATTGGGTGATATGACTTGGCCTCATATGTTGGTTAGGAGCATGTTAGCTGAACAATTATGGCGTTCAGCAAGTATTATAAATAAACACCCCTATCATAGATTATAGAAGTTTTATAATTAAATTTATTTTTAATAATTCTGTGTGGTTGTTTTTTTTTACGAGTGTTAAGTTGTAATTTACTAGAATCGTGCTCTTATTTTTTAATGGGTAAAAATATAGGAATGTTTATATGACCCAAAAAGTATCAGGGCCTGTTGTTTTATGTGTCCTCGATGGCTGGGGAAATGGCCCAAAAGATAAGCATAATGCTATCTCAAATGCATTTACCCCTGCATGGGACAAATTGCTCGTTAGTTATCCAAATGGAGAATTATTAACATCAGGCAGGGCTGTAGGTCTTCCAGAAGGACAAATGGGAAACTCTGAAGTGGGACACATGAGTATGGGGGCAGGCAGAATTATATTGCAGGACCTACCGCGAATTGATAAGGCAATTGAAGAAAATAAATTATTTAATGATCCTTATTTATTAGATAAAATTGATAGAATTAAGAAAAGTAGTGGCAAATTTCATCTTTTAGGTTTGTTGTCTCCAGGAGGTGTGCACAGTCATCAGGATCATATTCTGGAACTATGTAAAATTTTTGAGGCAAATGATATTTTTGTATGTGTTCATGCAATCCTTGATGGAAGAGATACACCACCATATTCAGCAGCTAGATATATAGAAAAATTTAGATCTGAGACTAACGGGTTAAAAGGAGTATCTATCTCAACCTTATCAGGACGTTATTGGGCGATGGATCGTGATAATCGCTGGGATCGTGTTCGTGAAGCATGGAAGGTTTTAGTACATGGAAAAGGAGAAAAGGGAGTGCAAATTGCCCCTGAAGAATATATTTCTAGGATGTATGACACGGGGGTCTCTGATGAGTTTATCAAGCCAGTCGCATTAGATTGTTATTCTGGAATGAAAGATGGTGATGGCTTAATAGTTGCAAATTTTCGTGCAGATCGAGTTAGAGAGATTACTGAAGCACTTGTGGATCCAAACTTTAATAAATTCAGCAGAGATTATATTCCAAAATTTACATCAACTCTTGGAATGTGTAGTTATTCCTCAATGCTAGATATACATATGGGCTCAATTTTTAAGCCAAATATAGTGAAAAATGTATTAGGGCAAATAGTTTCAAAATCAGGCCTAAAACAACTGAGAATTGCTGAAACAGAAAAATATGCTCATGTTACTTTTTTCTTTAATGGAGGAGAGGAGGCTGCTTTTCTAGGTGAGGAGCGTATTTTGATCCCATCTCCAAAAGTAGCAACATACGACCTAAAGCCTGAGATGTCAGCATTTGAGGTTGCAGAGAGGCTTAATTATGAGATTAGAGGCGGAAACTATGATTTTATTTTAGTAAATTTTGCTAATACAGATATGGTTGGCCATACAGGAGATCTGGCTGCTGCAATAAAAGCAGTCGAAGCTGTGGATAAATGCATTGAAATTATTAAGAATTCAATAAAAGAAACCAATGGAGCTCTTTTAATAACCGCCGATCATGGTAATGCTGAGCAGATGTTAAGTAGCAACGGAGAGCCACAAACCTCTCATACTCAAAATCCAGTACCCTTTGTATTAGTTACAGAAAAAAAATTAAAACTACCAGTTGTTGAGAATGGCTCATTATGTGATATAGCACCAACGGTATTAGATTTGTTGGGATTAGATCCGCCCAAAGAAATGACGGGAGAAACTCTTATAACCACTTAGTTCAGGCAAATCATATATGAATGGTATTTTTGATCCTTTATAATTTAATTGTATTTATATTCTAAAGAACTGCTATTTTCTAAATGCCTTATTGACATAAATACCAGTTTTTCCATTTGCCAAAGTTGAAGATTGTGTGCTGCAATCTTAATTTTTATTTCGTAATATTTTTTCGAGTGAGATCATGAAAAAAAAAATAGGTATTATATTTATTAGTTCTTTTATCAGTTTAATTTTTCTAAGTGTTGTAATTTTTTCTAGATCAAGTAATTCTGATACATATAAACAGTTAGAGCTATTCGGCGATGTATTTGAGAAGGTTCAAAGTGATTATGTCGAGGAGTCAGATGAAGCTATATTAATTGAATCGGCTATAAATGGAATGTTAAACTCTCTTGATCCTCATTCAAAGTATTTAAATCCAAAAAACCTTAAGGAAATGCGTATCCAAACTCGTGGCGAATTTGGTGGACTAGGAATTGAGGTCACTATGGAAAATGGATTTGTTAAGGTAATTGCTCCTATTGATGATACACCAGCTTATAGAGCAGGAATAAAGGCTGGTGATTTTATCACGCATTTAGATGGGAAACCAATCTTAGGTTTGTCATTGAGCCAAGCAGTTGATTTAATGCGTGGTCTAATCAATACAAAAATTACATTAACAATACAGCGATCTGGTCTAGACTCTGCATTTGATGTCTCAATTATAAGAGATAAAATTAAAATTGGGTCGGTAAAAACTCGTCTTGAGGGTGAAGATATAGTTTACATAAGAATCACTTCATTCTCAGAAAGAACTACTGATGATCTGGAAAAATCTGTGGGGCTGATTTTTGAGGAAAAAAAAGAATCTTTGGTGGGTCTTGTTCTTGACTTGCGTAATAACCCAGGGGGCTTATTAGACCAAGCTATTTCTGTAGCTGATAGCTTCCTTGATAAAGGTGAAATTGTATCTACAAGAGGTAGGCGCAATGACAGTATTCAGAGGTTTAATGCACGTAACGGAGATATAGCAAAAGGGTTACCAATTATTGTTCTTATAAATGGTGGATCAGCATCTGCATCTGAGATTGTGGCTGGAGCAATCCAAGATCACAATCGAGGCTTAATAATTGGCACCCGTTCTTTTGGCAAAGGATCTGTGCAGACAATTATTCCACTAAGGGAACAAGGAGCTATTCGCCTTACTACAGCAAGATATTTTACCCCCTCAGGAAGATCTATTCAGGCAAAAGGGATTGAACCTTATTTGTTAGTTGAACCTGCACGTATAGAAAAGCTTTCTGAGAAGAGTCAGCGAGAATCTGATTTACGGGGTAGTCTTGATGTTGTCAAAACTGAAACAGAAAATAATAAAGAAAAAAATATAAATAATGAGAGTAATGAACAAGAGGATTACCAGCTTCTCAGGGCATTTGACCTCCTAAGAGGGTTCAAACTCTTATCAATAGCTACAAGAAACTAGGTGTATTGAATTTGTATAGACAAGGAGTAGGAATAGTTCTTATTAACACTAATAAACAGGTCTTTACTGGTCGACGCATGGATATGTTAAAAGATGTTTGGCAAATGCCGCAGGGAGGTATTAATGATAAAGAGGATAGACTTTCTGCTGCATATCGTGAGCTTGAAGAGGAAACTAGTATAAAACCTCATATGATTTCTATCATTGCACAAACCAAGGATTTACTCAGTTACGACTTTCCTGAAAATTTGTCAAAAAATGTAATGGGAGGAAAGTTTTCCGGGCAGCAACAGCGTTGGTATCTTTGTATGTTTTTAGGCTCTGAATCTGATATTAATGTAAATACTAAAGATCCTGAATTTGATTCATGGTGTTGGATGGATCCAGAGGAATTAATTGTTCAGATAGTAGATTTTAAAAAATCAGTTTATAAAATGGTTTTTAAAGAATTTTCTGAGAAATTAAATAAATGAAAAGGCATCTAGTAATAATTATTTTGCCAAATCTAATTGTTTATTAGTCAAATATAGTTTTTTTGGATATTAGGCTGCTTTTTTTTCTAAATGTCTAGCGTATCTCTGGAAAGCAGACCAGCCAACAAATGTAACAACTTTTCCAACATGGCTCTGTGGTTTTACACCTACAGCTTTCATTGTCATACCTAGACCACGTTTTACATGTTCATATCGATATAATGGGAAAACCCTTTTGGCATATGCATTTATGTTTTCTGATCTTACATATGGACCTGTAGATCCTGATGCACAATAGTAAGCGTACCCGAGTTCGTCGTCTTGTGCTTCAGCTAGACGGCTAGTTGCTGTAATTAGACGAGAAATAAAACCAACCTTTTCAGACTTTTGGTATTTTTTCATAGTGGAGTAAAATAATTTATAGTGACGGAATTCATCTGCAGCTATATTTTTACAGATTTGTCTAAGAACTGGTTCGGAGGTTGAATCCCTCAAGGCACTATAATAAGCTGAAGTTCCAACTTCAACTATACAGCGAGCAACTAACTCACTACATCTCGAACCTCTTATAGATTCATTAGCATCAGTTTGAATATCGTGGTTGCTTACAAAGCGATCAAAAGTTGAATCAAAGTCAAAATTGGGATCAGCTAATTCTGCATATTGCCTAAGAGCTTTTCCATGCTGTATTTCCTCTTGTCCCCATTCTACTGCTGCATTACAAAATTCTGTGTCTCCAGCAAAAACACTACAAAGGTATTCAGCATAGTCTTTACTATGGTATTCGACCATACTCGCTGCTTTAACAACTGTTACTATTTCAGGATCCAAAAGTGACCTATCAAAATCATCCCACCGGATGTCATTTAATTTCCAATTTCCCATTTTTCTGCCAGATATCTCTAATTTCAAAATAAAAAGCCAATAACTAAAAAATATTGCTATGTTAAAAATAATCATAACAAGGATATAGGGAGACGGATTATATGAAAAGTTTTGCGTACGACAAGTCTATCTTAGATTAAAAATCATACTTGGACAAAAAAATTTAATTTTTTGCTATTTCCATCATTGCTCGAGCGACATTTAAATTGTTTTCTGCTCGTTCTCGCTCAATATCTGTGTTTGCATTATTAACTTCGGTTTCTGCGTTATCAAAACGTTCTTTTGCCACCTTTTCACTCACATCAGATATTGGTAGAGCCTCGATTGATAATATGGTACATCGTTTGGCAGTTACTTCTGCATAGCCACCACTAACAAAATATCTATCTTTTAATTCACCATTATCATGGATTTCGATAACACCAGGACGTACTGTTGAAATAACATTTGCGTGACCAGGAAGAACTCCAAAATCTCCTTCTGAACCTGGAACTACAACTAATTCTACATCGCCAGTGAAAATAAGATTTTCAGGTGCAACCAGTTCAAATTGAATAGTATCAGCCATTCTGCCCTCCCAGAGGCCTGATCAAGCTGCTTCCGCTGCCATTTGTTTAGCTTTCTCAATAACTTCGTCTATACCACCAACCATATAAAACGCTGCTTCTGGAAGGTCATCATATTCTCCATTACATATTGCTTTAAAGCCAGAAATTGTATCTTTAATATCAACTAGCTTTCCAGGTGAACCTGTAAATACTTCAGCAACATGAAAAGGTTGGGATAGGAAACGTTGTATTTTCCTGGCTCTAGCAACAGTTAGTTTATCTTCTTCAGACAATTCATCCATTCCGAGAATGGCTATAATATCTTGTAGTGATTTATAGGTCTGTAAAACCCTCTGCACCTCACGGGCGACCTCGTAATGATCATCACCAATTATGCGTGGGTCAAGCATACGAGATGTAGAGTCTAATGGATCCACTGCTGGATATATTCCCAGTTCAGCGATTTGTCTTGATAAGACTGTAGTAGCGTCTAGGTGGGAAAAAGATGTTGCAGGTGCAGGGTCAGTTAAATCATCTGCCGGAACATAAATTGCTTGAACCGAGGTAATAGAGCCTTTTTGGGTGGATGTAATTCTTTCCTGTAAAGTTCCCATATCTGTGGCTAAAGTTGGCTGGTAGCCCACTGCCGATGGGATGCGGCCTAGAAGTGCTGATACTTCTGATCCAGCTTGTGTAAATCTAAAGATATTATCTACAAAAAGTAAGACGTCTTGTCCTTCGGCATCTCGGAAGTATTCTGCTTGGGTTAGTCCAGTTAGTCCTACACGTGCTCGTGCACCAGGTGGTTCGTTCATCTGACCATAAACTAGAGCAACTTTTGACTTGTCTCCTTCAAGGTCTATAACTCCTGACTCGATCATTTCATGATATAGATCATTCCCCTCACGAGTTCGTTCACCAACACCAGCAAAAACAGAATAACCTCCATGAGCTTTAGCAATATTATTAATTAATTCCATAATAAGCACTGTTTTTCCAACGCCAGCACCTCCAAAGAGTCCAATTTTTCCTCCCTTTGCGTATGGTGCCAACAAATCCACCACCTTAATTCCAGTCACAAGCATTTCAGATTCAGTAGACTGGTCTACAAACTCAGGTGCTGGTGCATGGATCGGAAGTGTTTGTTGGGTGTCAACAGGTCCCCGTTCGTCAATCGGCTCACCTACAACGTTGATAATACGTCCCAACATCTCAGGCCCTACTGGGACGGAAATACCTGCACCTGTATCCACAGCATCTGATCCACGGACTAGGCCTTCTGTTGTATCCATTGCTATACATCTAACTGTATTTTCACCCAAGTGCTGAGCCACCTCTAGGACAAGTCTATTACCTTGGTTGTCCACATGAAGTGCATTGAGAATAGCTGGTAGTTCGCCATCAAATTTAACGTCTACCACTGCACCCATGACTTGGCTTATTTTTCCGATTGTATTTTTACTAGCCATTGTCGAATTCCTGTTAATCTATTTTTGTTTTAATATTATATTAAAGTTTATCATTGTCTTATAGTGCTTCCGCACCCGAAACAATTTCGATTAATTCTTTGGTTATTTGTGCTTGACGTGACCTATTGTATTCTAATGTTACCTTCTCTATCATTTCACCTGCATTTCGTGTCGCGTTATCCATTGCACTCATACGAGCCCCTTGTTCGCTCGCGGCATTTTCTAGAAGTGCTCTAAAAACTTGCACGCCTAAATTTCTTGGAAGAATATCTTCAAGAATGACTGTTTCATCCGGTTCAAAGTCATAGGCAGATTCTAATTCTTTTTGATCGACATTTTCTTCAGCTTGGTTCCTATTTTCTTCTAGCGTAAAGGGTATAAGTTGTTGAAAGGTTACTACTTGGCTCATGACAGAATGGAAACGATTATATACTATTGTGCACACATCAAATTGTTCGTTTTCGAACATTGATGTTAATTGTTCGCCTATTTCTGAAGCTTCCGAATATTCGGGCCCACGACGGCCTATCCCTTGTTTGTGTTCAATAATTAATTCTCCAAATTCACGGCGTAGCTGCTCCCTTCCTTTCCTTCCTACAGTATATATCTTAACATTTTTTCCAGAGTTTTGTAATTCCTGTATTTTAAGCCTTACTCCACGAACTATAGAGCTATTAAATCCACCACAAAGCCCCCTATCTGCAGTACACACTACAATCAGGTGGGATTTGTCATTACCAGTTCCGGATAACAGACGAGGAGCATCTTCTCTACCTGCCATGGCCAAAGCTAAACTTCCTAACATCCTTTCCATTCTTTCTGCATATGGCCGAGCGGCTTCTGCAGCTTCTTGAGCTCTTCGAAGTTTAGAAGCAGCGACTAATTTCATTGCAGATGTTATTTTCTGCGTCTGTTTTACGCTATTTATTCTTAGCCGAAGTGATTTAAGACTTGCCATGCTGTATCGTTTCGATAGGTATTTTAATTACGTAAATGATTTTGTAAATTGATCTAGAATTTCACTTAGTTTTTGCTCACTTTTTTCGCTTAGGGTCCCAGATTCTCTAATATCTTCTAATACGTCAGAGGCATTTGTGCGAACCTCACTCAAATAAGATTGTTCAAATCTGGTCACATCTGTAGTTTCCACTCCGTCTAGGTATCCTCGAACCCCTGCAAAAATTGCTACAACTTGTTCCTCGACTGGAAGTGGTTGATATTGTCCCTGTTTTAATAATTCGGTTAATCGTGCACCCCGAGCTAAGAGTCTTTGTGTTGCAGCATCGAGATCTGATCCAAATTGAGCAAAAGCTGCCATCTCTCTGTACTGAGCTAACTCTAGTTTTATTGTTCCTGCTACTGATTTCATAGCTTTTATTTGAGCTGCTGATCCAACACGACTGACTGATAGCCCGACATTAATTGCAGGTCTAATTCCTTGATAAAATAATTCAGTTTCAAGAAATATTTGACCGTCGGTTATAGATATAACATTCGTTGGGATATATGCTGACACATCACCAGCTTGTGTTTCGATAACAGGTAAAGCCGTTAAGGAGCCAGAACCATTATCCTTATTCATCTTAGCTGCACGTTCCAAGAGTCTAGAGTGTAGGTAAAAAACATCTCCTGGATACGCTTCACGTCCTGGTGGGCGTCTAAGCAATAAGGACATTTGTCTATAGGCCACGGCTTGTTTTGATAAATCGTCGTATATAATTAGTGCGTGCATACTGTTATCACGGAAATATTCACCCATAGTACATCCGGTATAAGGTGCAAGAAATTGTAATGGTGCAGGTTCTGAGGCTGTTGCAGAAACTACTATGGAGTATTCCATAGCACCCTGTTCTTCCAGAGTTTTTACAAGTTGTGCAACTGTTGAACGTTTTTGCCCGACGGCCACATATATACAGTATAATTTTTTCGATTCATCATTACCAGCATTGACTGATTTTTGGTTGATAATTGTATCAACGGCAACAGCAGTTTTGCCAGTTTGTCTATCCCCAATAATTAGTTCTCTTTGTCCTCGTCCTACAGGTACTAAAGCATCACATGCCTTCAATCCAGTTTGCATAGGCTCATCCACTGATTGCCTTGGGATGATACCTGGTGCTTTCACATCTACTCTTCGTTTTTCATCACTTTCTATTGGTCCCTTACCATCTATCGGATTTCCAAGTGCATCTACTACACGACCAAGCAAGCCTCTGCCTACTGGAACTTCCACAATGGCACCAGTCCTTTTAACCACATCACCTTCTTTGATGTCTCTGTCTTCTCCAAAGATAACAACACCGACATTATCTGTTTCCAAGTTTAAGGCCATTCCTTTGATACCTTGTGGAAACTCCACCATTTCACCAGCTTGGACGTTATCTAGGCCATGAACGCGAGCAACGCCATCGCCTACCGATAAAACTTGGCCGACTTCAGCAACATCGGCCTCAGTGCCAAAATTTGCGATTTGCTGTTTAAGTATTGCCGATACTTCGGCGGCCCCAATATCCATTTTTAAATCCCTTTCATCGCAAGCTCGATATTATCAAGCTTTGTACGTATCGAATTATCTATCATCCTCGAACCAACCATAATTTTTAGACCGCCTATAATAGCAGGGTCAACTAGTGTTTCGAGGGCTACATCGCGTCCAACAACATCTTTTAGTGCAGCACGAACAGCGGCTTCATGCTCAGGCTTTAACGGTTTAGCAGAAGTTACTTGTGCTGCTACCTCACCCTTATGCTCTGCCACCTTGTGATGGAAGTTCCTAATAACAGTTTCTAGAGCGAAAAGTCTTCTCTTATTTGCCATTACACCTAAAAAATTTCTCACAAGCAATGAGATTTTGAGATTTTCTGCTATAGAATCTATCGCTTTTCCCTGTTCTTTTCTACTTATAACAGGGCTTCTTGTAAGTCGATTAAGATCTTCAGATTCGTTCAATAGGCTTGCTAACGAGTCTAGGTCAGACCTTATGGTGTCTAATTCTTCTCGTTCTAACGCCAACTCAAAAAGTGCAGTTGCATATCGCTCAGCAATTTCACTTGAGCCTGTTGTTTGGGCAGTCACTTAATTTTGTCTCCCTTTGTCATATTAGCCATACTAAAAAGTATAATTTGTTCTCAAACTAGTTAATATTCTAATACTTATAAGCTGTAATTTGCTCCAAAGAAAGGGATAGGTAACATACTGATACTTTCCGCGCAACTACCTGGAGCTATACATTAAATATTAATGTCTAATGATATTGTTGATATATGCAAACTAGAGGAAAGAATGGGGGTCAACATCTATTTGGATACGAACACCTTCGGTATTTCCAATCTTTTTTAACCAAGTTTTGAGGGGGGGTTGAAGTCGTTGTGAATCTTTCCCTTTGATTAATATTCTATAGCGATATTTTCCTCTTAAAATAGACAGAGATGCTGGCGCAGGACCTAAAATAGAGATATCTGGGATATTCTTTGTATTTGAACGAGCTATTGATGTAAGGAGTTTTGCCGTTTTTATTACTTTTTGTTCATCTTCTCCCGAAAATATAATTGCTATTAGACGACCGTAAGGTGGCAAAAAGTTTTTAGCTCTTGCAGCAGCTTCTTCCTTTAAAAATGCACTCCGTTTTCCATCGATAAGGCCCTTCATAACAGGGTGTTCTGGCATATAGGTTTGAAGCATAACATTCCCCTCATGTTCCGAACGTCCAGCTCTACCCGAAACCTGGTTCAATAAATGGTATGTATGTTCAGCAGCACGAAGGTCTGCTCCTGCTAAACCAAGGTCTGCGTCTACTACACCTATTAGAGTAAGCATTGGAAAATTATAACCTTTGGCAATAACCTGCGTGCCAATGACTATGTCAACTTCACAAGATTCAATCCGCTTTAAAATTTTTTCGGCTATTTTTGGGGACACCATTGTATCGCTCGTAGCTATTTCAATACTGGCAGATGGATAAAGAGTCTCCACCTCTTCTGCTAGTCGTTCAACTCCAGGTCCGCATGGTTTTAGTGTTCCAGTTTCTCCACAATTTTTACACTGATTTTGGCGGGTTTCAGAGTATCCGCAATGATGGCAATTTAAAGTATTTTTTACTCGATGTTCTACAAGCCAAGTGGAACAATTAGGACACTCTATACAATAACCACATGCTTTACATAGTGTTAACGGTGCATAACCCCTACGATTTAAAAATAATGCTGCTTGGTGTTTTCTATCTAATGTATTTTTAACAGCTAATTGAAGTGGTTCTGAAAGCCAACAATTTTTCTTTAGACTTTGTTTGCGCATATCTATTGCCTCAATTTTTGGCAATTTTGCTGCACCAAAGCGACTTGGAATAAAACAATGATTGTATCGTTTGTTTTCAACATTTTTTAAGGTTTCTAGAGATGGAGTTGCGGATGCTAAAACTACTGGTAAATTTTCCATTTTACCCCTTGCAACAGCCATATCTCTTGCATGATAAATTACACCTTCTTCTTGTTTGTATCCAGGGTCATGTTCCTCATCAACAATTATTAGACCCAAATTTTTAAATGGCAACCATAGTGCTGAACGAGCTCCAACCACTATTGAAACATTGCCTTCAGCGGTAGCTTGCCAAGTTGTACCTCGATATTTAGGAGTAATTTCTGAGTGCCATACAGCTGGCTCTACTCCAAAGCGATCTTCAAATCGAGATAGCCATTGTGTTGAAAGTGCAATTTCTGGAAGCAAAACCAAAGCTTGTTTTCCAGCAAGGATTGATGCGGAAAGTGCTTCGAAGTAAACCTCAGTTTTTCCAGATCCAGTGACACCCTCTAGAAGGGTTACTGAAAAAGAATCCTGTTCTACTAATTTTATAAGCTGCTTTGCGGCTTTACTTTGTAAAACAGATAGATTTTGTTTTTTCAAATACGCATTATGTGTTCTGAATTGCATTGATTCAGGGCGAATAACTGCCTCAAGACAACCGGTTTTTTCCAATCCTTTAACTACACTATTGCTAACTTTAGTAATGTCATGTATCTCAGAAAAAGTTTTTGGGATTCCATTTGATAAAGCACGAATTACCTGTTCGCGAGCCTTAGTCATTTTCTGGGGTTTTGTTGTTGTTAAATTGTAAAATTTCTGGGTTTTATTAGTGTTGCTTAGAGCAGATGAATTTAAAATCATTCGTAAAATTGATCCGCGCTCAGCAAGCGTATATGAAGCTACCCAATCTACTAGGTCTCGCAAATCTTCTTTGATTGAGGGGAGCTTTAGTATTGACTCTACAGCTTTTACTTTCCCAATTGGGAGTTTCTTGTTCGAATTTTCCCAGATAACGCCAGTAGTGATCCTATTTCTCAGAGGAATTCTTACTAAGGAGCCAATTTCAAAATTAAAATCTCTTGGAACAATATATTCATATAAATGGTTTATTGGCACTGCAGGTAACACAGCAACATGGGCTCCATCAACCATGATTTGTTTGGACAATATTTGAGTTGTAGCATCTGATGATTCCATTCGTTAAAATAACACGTAGACTCGAGATAATAACAGCCCTGATTCAATAATTGATAAGGGAAAGTACAAACAATTTTTAAATGAGGGATACATGAAATTTTTTGCAGATACAGCTAATATTGAGGAAATCAAAGAGCTTGCAGAAACGGGTTTGCTTGACGGAGTGACTACAAATCCGTCGTTAATTGCAAAGACTGGACAAGATTTTATTAAAACCATAGAGAATATCTGCTCTTTGGTTGAAGGCCCTGTGAGTGCGGAGGTTACAGCATTAGATCATAAAATGATGATTGTTGAAGGAGAGAAGCTAAGTAAAATTGCTCCGAACGTTTGCATAAAAGTTCCATTAACTTGGGATGGCCTAAAAGCTTGTAAAGCACTTTCTTCAAGTGGAATAAATATAAACGTAACTCTTTGTTTCTCAGCCACTCAGGCACTTTTAGCTGCCAAAGCAGGGGCATCTTTTATTTCACCATTTGTTGGCCGTCTGGATGATATATCTGGTAATGGAATGGGACTAATAGAGGATATAGTAAATATTTTTAATAATTATCCAGATACCCTTAGTACAGAGGTTTTAGTAGCTTCTATTAGAAGTCCGTTACATGTATTAGAGTCAGCAAAACTGGGTGCTGATGTAGTTACAGTTCCTCCAAATGTATTAAAAATGTTGGCTTCACATCCACTAACCGATAAGGGATTATCATCATTTTTGGCTGATTGGGAAAAAACAGGTCAAAAAATAATTTAAATAAGAAAGAAAAATCACCATTGGCAGAAAGAAAAATTATAGCAAAAAATTCTATTGGAGGCGTGAGTTTTCTAGTTTCGTCAGATATTTATCCTTTAATAGAACTTTGGCATCGATGGTTAGCAAAAGAAAAGCAGATGTCACAACATTCTGTTGCAGCTTATTTAAGGGATTTGGCTGCATTTATGGGTTTTTTAGGTTCCCATCTTGGCCATAAACCAAGTCTTGATGATCTTACAAGTTTAGACCCCTCAGATTTTAGAGGCTGGCTAGTTCACCGTGCAAACCTAAATTTTGCAAAAGCTTCTACAGCTCGAGCATTATCTGCATTAAGAAGTTTTTTTGAAAGGCTTGAACTGGAAGGGTTTAATGGAAAGACTTCAATTACCGCGGTTAAAAGTCCACGCATACCACGATCAGTACCTAGACCTCTGGACGAGGGGGCAGTTTCAAAGCTTATTAAAGCTGCTGGATCAGATAGTACAGGTCTTTCAGAGGATTGGCAGCTAAAAAGAGATGTTGCTGTGTTGTTTTTATTATATGGTTGTGGCCTTAGAATTAGCGAAGCTTTATCTTTAAAAAGATCTGAGGTTGAAGGTAGATCGCAATTAAACATTAAAGGCAAAGGCGGCAAAGAGAGAGTTATTCCTTCCCTGCCAATTGTACAAGATGCAATAAGATCATATATAGATTCTTACCCCAAAACCCTTATGGCTGATGACCTCCTATTTAGAGGTCACCGTGGTGGTGTTTTAAATGCAAGGGTAATACAAAAGCGTGTAGTCACATTGAGGCAAAGACTGGGTCTTCCAGAGAATGCAACTCCACACTCATTGCGACATAGTTTTGCTACTCATTTGCTACAAAATGGTGGTGATTTGCGTTCAATTCAAGAACTTTTAGGCCATGCCAGCTTATCAACAACTCAGAGATATACTGATGTAGATGCTTCGGCTCTTATAACGACTTACACCAGTTCTCATCCACGTGCCCGGTAAAATATTATCTATTAGTAGTGAATTGCTCTATTGTTTACAGCCAACGCAGCTTCCTTTATAGCTTCGTTAAGAGCTGGGTGTGCATGACATGTGCGGGCAATATCTTCTGCAGACCCTCCTAATTCCATCGCCATTACGGCTTCTGCGATGAGTGTTCCAGCGTCGGCTCCGATAATATGCACACCCAGAATAGTGTCTGTTTCTGAGCATGCTAATATTTTAACAAAACCATCAGTGGAAGAAATGGCTCTTGCTCGGCCGTTTGCACTAAATGGGAAAGTGCCAACTTTAAAATTGATATTTTTATCTACAAGTTGTTCTTCAGTTTTTCCAACAGAGGCTACTTCTGGATTGGTATATATTACACTTGGTATTGTGTTGTAATTCACATTATGGTTTTTACCGGCAATTATCTCAGCTAAAGCAACTCCTTCTTCTTCCGCCTTATGGGCAAGCATAGGGCCAGGAACAACATCACCAATAGCGTAAATCCCTTCAACATTTGTTCTAAAAAAATTATCAATAACAATAAAACCACCATTGTTCATTTTTATGTCTAGGGTCTCTAGACCTAAATTAGTCGTATATGGTTTCCTTCCAGCAGCTACAAGTACTTTCTCAGCCTCGATAGATCCAGCAGATCCATTCTCAGTATTTTCAAGTTTTAGACATACACCTGTAGAAGTAATTTCTGAGTCTACAACTTTATGGTTTAGTTTAAATTTGATTTTTTGTCGTTTTAGAATACGGAGGAATTGATTGGCGATTTCTTTGTCTAAATCAGGAGTAATCTCATCAAGAAATTCAATAACAGTGACTTTAGATCCTAATCTTTTCCATACAGATCCTAGTTCCAGGCCTATATACCCAGCACCTACTACAGCCAGATGTTCTGGGACCTTTTCAAAATTGAGGGCACCTGTAGAAGAAACAATCCTTGATTCATCTATAGGTAAACAATCTAATGTAGCTGGTTTGCTACCTGTTGCAATAATTATATGTGATGAAGATATAGTATTTTTATCGTTTTTATTATTTGTTACTGCAACTAAACCTTGGTCTAATATTTTTCCCCTACCTATAATATGTGTGATATTGTTTTTTTCAAACAGCATATCAATGCCGTTGGTGAGTTTCTCAATGATATTATTTTTATGTTCCATCATAATTTTGAGATCAAGTGTTACTCCGTCAACCTTAATTCCATGCTTTTCTATCCCTTTCTCGATTTGGGAGTACTCTTCTGAAGCATGTAGAAGAGCCTTGGATGGAATACACCCGACATTTAAGCAGGTTCCTCCTAAAGTTTCCCTTTGTTCTATACAAGCCACTCTAAAACCAAGTTGTGCAGCGCGTATTGCAGCTACATAACCACCCGGTCCAGCTCCTATAACTATAATGTCGTAGTCTTTTTGAGCCATTTTACTTTCCCAGAGTATGAAATGTGTGAATTCCAAAATTGTTCTTAAATACTTATCATTTTATGTTTATAAAGAATGATAAGTATTTGTTTTTTTCAATAAATGATAACCCTAATCTAGGTTTAGTTTATTATTAATGAAGGCTTGATTGATAAATTATCTGATTTATCAATAAAAATGGGGTGCAATATAACTCCTAAAGATAAACTCTCAGAAAAACTTCCATACATCAAGAAATCAAAACAGCTGTATAAATGAAACAATGTACTTGGCTTCTCGGTTAATATAAATTATGAAGTTTCAATGTTTGTTTGTAAGAAGCTTTAACATTGTAGTTCCGAGTGTTGCTGGTGAGTCTGCTACTACTATTCCAGCTTGTTTCATAGCTTCAATTTTATCTTCTGCCCCACCTTTGCCTCCAGCTATAATTGCACCAGCGTGTCCCATACGTCTTCCAGGAGGAGCAGTTTTGCCAGCTATAAATCCTACAATGGGTTTCTTTTGTCTATGTAATTTTATAAATTCTGCTGCCTCTTCTTCAGCAGATCCGCCAATTTCACCAATCATAATTATAGCATCTGTTTGTGGGTCAGATAGAAACAATTCAAGGCAATCTATAAAATTAGTACCATTTACGGGGTCTCCTCCAATACCAATGCAAGTTGATTGTCCGAGACCTGCAGCTGTAGTTTGTCCCACTGCTTCATATGTTAGTGTTCCTGAACGCGAGATTATTCCTATTCTACCTGGTTTATGTATATGACCTGGCATAATCCCAATCTTACATTCACCGGGAGTAATGATACCAGGGCAGTTTGGGCCTATTAAGCGAGTCCTTGATCCGGATAGAGCTCTTCTCACCCTCACCATATCTAAAACAGGTATGCCTTCTGTGATACACACCACTAGTGTTATCTCAGCATTTATCGCTTCACAAATTGCTTCAGCAGCAAATTGAGGAGGAACAAAAATAACACTTGCGTCTGCCATAGTTGCAGATTTAGCATCTGCGACCGTATTAAAAATTGGCAGATTTAAATGTTTACTCCCCCCTTTACCGGGAGTAACACCTCCAACCATTTGTGTACCATACATTATTGCCTGTTCTGAATGAAAAGTTCCCTGGGAGCCAGTGAAGCCCTGACATATTACTTTTGTGTTTTTATCTACAAGTACTGACATTGATTAAGTTCCCAAAGTTAGTCTAACAATCTTTTTTGCAGCATCTTCTAGATCATCTGCTGAAATCACAGCAATCCCTGAGTTTTTCAGTTTATTCTTTCCTTCATTAACATTAGTTCCTTCTAAACGGACTACAAGTGGGACGTCAATTTTTACCTCATGCGCAGCCGTAATTATTCCTTCAGCAATTACATCACAGCGCATAATTCCACCAAATATATTAACAAGAATCCCTTTTACAGACTTGTCAGAAAGGATAATTTTAAAAGCCTCTGAAACTTTTTCTTTTGTGGCTCCACCACCGACATCTAGAAAATTTGCTGGTTCACCTCCGCTAAGTTTTATGATGTCCATCGTTGCCATAGCTAAACCAGCTCCGTTAACCATACAACCAATATTACCATCTAGTTTAATATAACTAAGATCAAACTTAGCTGCCTCAAGCTCAGCAGGTTCTTCTTCAGTTTCATCGCGCATATCTTCTATATTTTTGTGACGAAATAGGGCGTTGTCGTCAAAATTCATTTTTGCATCAAGGGCAATTAGTTTCTTTTCATTAGTTAAAACAAGCGGATTTATTTCTAATATACTCGAATCTGTTTCACAGAAGGCTTTGTAGATATTGCCTATAATAGATATACAGTCTTTGACTATTGGTCCTGTTAAGCCAAGTGCAAATGCAATTCTACGTCCATGAAAAGACTGATATCCTGTTACTGGATCCACATTTATATTTATTATTTTTTCAGGGTTATTTGCGGCGACTTCCTCAATATCAACCCCACCCTCTTGAGAAGCCATTATGGTTACTTGCCCCGAAGCTCTATTAACTAAACAGCCAAGATAGAACTCATTATCAATATTACATCCCTCTTCTACATAAATCCTATTTACTTCTTTACCTGCAGAAGTAGTCTGATGAGTTATCAAGTTTTTACCAAACATTTGTGTTGCTTCTGAAGTTGCTTCTTCATAACTTTTACAAACTTTTACACCACCAGCTTTGCCTCGCCCACCTGCATGAATCTGGGCTTTAATTACCCAAATTGGCCCACCCATATCTTTAATTGCCTGAGTAATCTCGTCTGGGGAAGTGACGGCTATACCTTTTGGTGTAGGTACGCCATATTCAGATAGAAGTTGTTTTGCTTGATATTCATGAATGTTCATTTTGCAAAAACCATAAACCTAGTGAGTTAGTATAGTAAATTTATAACATTGTATTACTGGTGTGTAACTATATTCAGATAGTAAAACATATAAATTTGCCCTATTAGAATTTTATGCCATTGACTAGACGTTTAACAGACTTTACCGAATGTTTGAACTCCTTCTTTTCTGCACTGTCTAGTTTAATTTCGACTATTCTCTCTACTCCTGAACCTCCAATTATTGCAGGAACACCGATGAATAATCCAGTAACTCCATATTGACCATTTAAATGGGCGGCACAAGGTAAAACCCTCTTTTGATCCTTAAGATAAGACTCGGCCATTTGAATAGCTGAAGCTGCAGGGGCATAAAATGCAGAACCGGTTTTAAGCAGACCAACTATTTCTGCTCCACCATCACGAGTACGTTGGACAATCTCATCAAGTTTCTTCTGATTAATCCAGCCCATTTTAACTAAATCGGGTAGTGGTATTCCTGCAACTGTAGAATATCTTACAAGTGGTACCATTGTATCTCCGTGGCCACCCAATACAAATGCTGTTATATCTTTTACTGAAACTCTAAGTTCTTCAGCTAAGAAATATCGAAATCGTGCGGAGTCTAAAACCCCTGCCATACCTACAATTTTCTTTTTTGGTACATTGCTGGTTTTTTGTAGTGCCCAAACCATGGCATCCAAAGGATTAGTAATGCAGATAACAAAAGCATTTGGGCAGTATTTTTTTATGCCTTTGCCAACTTGTTTCATTACATCAGTATTAATATTCAGTAAGTCATCACGGCTCATGCCAGGTTTTCTGGGAATTCCTGCGGTCACTATAACTACGTCAGAATTCTTTATAGCTGCATAAGAGTTGCTACCTATGAGCTTACAGTCAAAACTGTCTACAGGTGAACTTTCTGCTATGTCTAGAGATTTACCTTGGGGGATTCCCTTTGCAATATCATATAGGACGACATCCCCCAACTCTTTAAGCCCGGTAAGGTGAGCGAGTGTTCCACCAATATTTCCTGAGCCAATTAGTGCAATTTTATTACGTTTCATTATTTTCAGCTCCACTTTAGTTAATTAGTTAGGTTTTACGCAGCGATAAAAAAAAGGGCAATTGACTCTTTTTTAAAAGATATAACAAACGAGTCATTAGGATTAAAAAGTAAGGATAAATTGCAGAAATAAAAAATTACAATAAACTTATGGAATGAAAAATAGGTTTTTAAAAATATTAGAATATCCTAACGTCTCATTACCATCATTTTTTTTATTTCACCGATGGCCTTGGCAGGATTTAAGTTTTTTGGGCAAGTGCGAGTACAGTTCATTATTGTATGGCAGCGATAAAGTCTGAATGGATCTTCTAGATTGTCTAATCGTTCTCCTGTTGATTCATCACGGCTGTCTATCAACCAACGATAAGCTTGAAGTAAAATTGCTGGACCAAGATATCTATCACCATTCCACCAATAGCTGGGGCAGCTTGTTGAACAGCATGCACACAAAATACACTCGTACAAACCATCGATTTTGGCTCTATCATCTTGGCTTTGTAAGCGCTCTTTATTTGCTGGAGCCGCAGTTTCTGTCTGCATCCAGGGTTTAATGGATTTATATTGAGCGTAAAAAGTGGTCAAATCAGGAACTAAGTCTTTAATTACTGGCATATGTGGAAGGGGATAGACTTTAATTTCTCCACGCATTTCTTCAATTGGTTTTGTGCATGCAAGAGTATTGGTTCCGTCAATATTCATTGCACAAGACCCGCAAATCCCCTCTCTACATGAGCGCCTAAAGGTTAGAGTAGAGTCCATTTCATTTTTTATTTTAATTAAGGCATCAAGTACCATGGGTCCACATGTATTCATATCAACGTCATATGTCTCAGTCCGAGGGTTAGCCTTTTTGTCTGGATCATATCTATATATTTTAAATTTTTTTGTATTACCAGATTCCGTCGGTGAGCTGTGATGGGGACCTTTTGTGATTTTTGAGTTTTTGGGAAGGGCTAATTGAGCCATTATATCAAATTCCTTCGACTTAGTATACGCGAGCTTTTGGAGGGATAGTCTTTACATCGTTTGAAAGTGTATTCATGTGTACTGGTCTGTAATCTATTGTTACAGATTTTCCTTCATCATCAATCCATGCGACAGTATGTTTCATCCATTTTTCATCATCTCGATCTGGATAATCCTCACGAGCGTGGGCTCCTCTACTTTCTTCACGAACTAGGGCTCCATGCAATGTAACTGATGATTGTCTCAGTAGATTGTCTAGTTCTATGGTTTCAACCAGATCAGAATTCCAAATTAGTGATCTATCAGAAACTGCTAAATTCTCTCTATACCGTTCCCAAATGTTGTCTAATTTCTTGACACCATCCTGCATTATATTTCCAGTTCTAAAAACACCTGCATGAGTTTGCATTGTTCTTTGTAAATCAAGACGAATAGATGCAGCAGAGTCTGAACCATTTGCATTACGTAACCTGTCAAACCAATTAAATGTCTTATCTAAAATATTTTTTGATAGAGGGGCGTGAGTGCTTCCGGCATTTACATTAGCAGCAGCTTTATCTGCTGCAGCTCTCCCAAAAACAACTAAATCAAGAAGCGAGTTGGAGCCCAGCCTGTTGGCTCCATGAACTGATACGCAAGCTGCTTCTCCTGCTGCCATTAATCCTGGTACTAAAACATTTGGATCTCCGCCTTTTACAGTTACCATTTCTCCATGGTAGTTTCCTGGTATACCACCCATATTGTAATGAACAGTTGGGATTACAGGTATGGGCTCTTTTGTAGCGTCAACACCAGCAAAGATTTTTGCAGTTTCGGTAATTCCCGGTAGGCGTTGGTGTAACACTTCTGCTCCTAAATGATCTAGCTTCAGAAAAATATGATCTTTATCTGACCCTACTCCTCTACCTTCTCTTATTTCTAAAGTCATTGATCGTGATACTACATCTCTAGAAGCGAGGTCTTTTGCGGAGGGAGCATATCTCTCCATGAAACGTTCGCCCTCAGAGTTAAGTAGGTAACCTCCTTCACCCCTTACACCTTCTGTAATTAGGCATCCAGCCCCATAAATTCCTGTTGGATGAAATTGGATAAACTCCATATCCTGCAGAGGTAATCCTGCTCTGAGTACCATAGCATTTCCATCACCTGTACAGGTATGAGCAGATGTTGCTGAAAAATATGCTCTGCCATATCCACCAGTGGCTAAAATAACCATATGTGCTCTAAATATATGAAATGTTCCATCTTCTAAATTCCAAGCTATTACTCCTCTACAAACACCTTCATCGTCCATGATGAGGTCAAGTGCAAAATATTCAATAAAGAAGGCTGTTTCATGTTTTAGAGCTTGCTGATAAAGTGTATGTAAAATAGCATGCCCAGTTCTGTCCGCAGCAGCACATGTCCTAACCGCCTGACCTTCTCCAAAATGTGTTGTCATACCCCCAAATGCACGCTGGTAAATTTTACCCTCCTCCGTTCTAGAGAATGGAACACCGTAATGTTCAAGCTCAATCACAGCTTTAGGAGCTTCTTTACACATAAATTCAATTGCGTCTTGATCTCCAAGCCAGTCTGAACCTTTGACAGTATCATACATGTGCCATCGCCAGTCATCTTGACCCATATTGCCCAACGCAGCAGAAATCCCGCCCTGCGCAGCAACAGTATGACTTCGAGTAGGAAACAACTTTGAAATGCATGCAGTTTTTAGACCAGCTTCAACTAGACCAAGGGCAGCACGTAAACCTGCACCACCTGCACCAACTACTAGGGCATCATAATTGTGTTCTATAATTGGATACGCAGACATAATTATCCTCTCAAAGAGATCGCAATAACTGAGTAAATGGAAATACTAAAGAGCAGTATTGTCAAAACTAAAAGTAAAACTATCAGGCTCCACTTTAGCCACTTAGTGTGGACATAATCTTCAATAACAACTTGTAATCCGAGTTTTAGGTGTAAAAAAATAGAACCTAGAAAAATTAGCATTAATGATGCAGAAATTGGGCCATTTAGCCATGAAACAAGTTCTGTGTAAGTAGCCCCTGAGATTACAATCATCCATACTGAAGCTACGAACCAAAGTGATAAGGGAATTAACATTAGGGCAGTGATGCGTTGCCACCACCAATGATTTACTCCTTCTTTAGCGGATCCCATATGGCGAACACGGGCTAGGGGGCTTTGCATTTTAGTTCCCATTTTACTTTACCTCAAACAATACATCGATAAGCCTATACCCCATGAAAGCCCAGTGAGTAAGGCAGAGGATATTAACATTGTTATACCTGAGAAATAAGTAGCTTTAAGTGAAAAACCTAGTCCTACATCCCAAAAAAGGTGTCTTATACCATTGCATAAATGGTAAAAGAGGCACCAAGACCAAAGTGCTAAAAGGCCAATTCCTAACCAAGATGATAAAAACCATCTAGACCACTCATAATATTCTGGTCCTGCAGCAGCTGTTAGAAGCCAGCAGGCTAGCATTGCAGCACCAGTTGCTAATGTAATTCCAGAAAGCCGGTGAAAAATTGATAATACAGATGTTAACTGTGGCCTATACACCTGAAGGTGAGGCGACAGAGGCCTGTTGTTATCTGACATATATAAAATGCCCCCTTGTAAGCAGCTTCTTGATACCCCTTATCATAAGCATGATATAAGGTGCTAATAGGTTAGCGTCAACGTTTCCTTCAATACATTATTTTTTATCAAAAAAAATAAATCAGAGCCCAAAGTTTAGTTTTAGTCTTTTTTATAATTTTCTAACTTATTTTTTATTCTTTTGAATACTGACTCCCAATCACCAAATTTTTCTTGTTGTATTAATTCGGCACTAGGATACCAATCTGTAGTAGTTTTTTTATGGAGGTAACGCCAATCTCCAGTATAACACAGTGTTATCCATAATTTTTTATTCATTGCACCTGCTAGATGAGCAACAGATGTGTCAACAGAAATTACTAGGTCTAAATTATCAATTACGGCTGCTGTGTGTGCGAAGTCATGTAAATCTGCCGACAGGTCATAAATTAGTCCAGTCGCTCCATATTCCTTAATTTCATTAGCTCGAGGACCAACCTGTAAACTATAAAAAATTGTATTTTTAATACCAAGTATAGATAAAAAAGGCTCTAATCCGCTGCTACGATTTCGATCATTTCCTTGGCTAGGTTTTCCAGCCCAGCATATCCCTACTTTAAGCCAATTATCTGGGCCTTGAATTAGTTTTTTATATAACATTACATCTTCAATGTATGGAAAAATATAGGGAACTTTATTTGGTATTTTACCAATTGTTGTGGCTAGAATCTTTGGAATACTTAAAAGAGGGATATGATAATCAAAATCAGGTAATTCTTCACCTCTTGAATAAACTTCGCATTCATTCAAATTGTTGAGTAGCCGCTTAAGAGGTGATTGACATTCTAATATCAATTTTCCACCAAATTGTTTAAGTATGACAATATATCGTGCAAATTGTATACTATCTCCTATGCCCTGTTCGCAGTGAATCAGAAGTGTTTTGTTATTTAAGTTTTCACCTCTCCACAATGGTGAAATAAAATCGCGTGGAGGGTTTCTTTTTAGTTTCCAACGCCACTCATATTCTTCAAAGCCTCTTAATAAATCTCCTGATTGTAAATAGGTTAGTGATCTATCCCAATGTGCCTCAATGTGATCAGGTTTTTGAGAAAGTACTAAATTAAAACATTCAATTGCTTTTTCAAAATGACCCATATCTTTTAAAACTAACCCAAGGTTATAAGTAGCTTCAGTATATAGAGGATTGACTTTAATGGCTTTTCTATGAGCTTTTTCAGCATCTTTAAATTTTCCTATTGCTCTTAAAGCATTACCCATATTTGAAAGAGTACCTGCGTCATTAGGGGCAAGAGATAATGATTTTTCATATGCAGAAATAGCAGCTGGGAATAGATTCTTAGCTCTAAGTGCAACACCTAAATTATTATATACTTTTGCAAATTTTGGTGCAGACAATATAATTTTTTTATAGCTTAGAATTGCCTGATCTAGATCACCTTTTTTGTGTAGCTTTATAGCCCTCTTGTAAAGATTATGGACATAATTTTCGTCCTCAGAATCAAGAAGCTGTTTGTTGTTTGAAAATTTTTCTCTAATGAATTCTTTTCCCATTTTGGTTTACACTTGATTTTGCAGCGGACCCTCCAAGGTATTTAGAGGTAAGTTCTTCTGCTATTTGAACTGCATTAAGAGCAGCACCTTTTCGTAAGTTGTCTGATACAACCCACATATTTATTCCATATGGCACTGTAGGATCTTGTCTAATTCTAGAAACAAATGTTGTGTCTTCTCCGACACAATCTAGAGGTGTTGCATAGTCACCGTCTTTTCGACCATCTATAATAGTAATCCCTTTTGCACTACTCAGTGCTTCTATGGCATCTTCTTCGCTCAGTGGTTCATGAAACTCAATATTTATAGATTCAGCATGCCCTATAAAAGTTGGAACCCGAACGCATGTCGCCGACACCAAAATCTCCTTATCAAGAATTTTTTGGGTTTCCATAACCATTTTTGTTTCTTCTTTTGTTGATCCATCCGAGAGAAATGTATCTATCTGGGGAATAACATTAAAAGCTATGCGCTTTGGAAATTGTTCTGGTTCTTTATGCTCATTCATATATAGGCAACGTGTGTGTTCAAATAATTCGTCCATACATTGTTTTCCTGCACCAGAAGTTGATTGATAGGTAGAAACAACAATTCTTTTAATAGAACTAATTGTATGAAGTGGTTTTAGGGCAACTAACATCTGTATGGTAGAGCAATTAGGGTTTGCAATTATATTACGCTTTGCAAAATGTACTATTGATTCAGGATTAACCTCTGGAATAACTAGAGGTACATCGTCATCCAATCTAAATTGTGATGTATTGTCAATAACAATAGCACCAGAGCTTGCTGCCCTAGGTGCATGAATTTTAGAAACTGCAGAACCAGGTGAGAAAAGAGCTATATCTATTCCAGCGAAGTTAAAACTTTCTAGTGAGCGGACATTCAGAGTTAAATTTTCACCAAATGAAATTTCTTTACCCTCTGACTCTTTCGAAGCTAAAGCAATTACTTCATCAGTAGGAAATCTCCTCTCATGAAGAATATTTAATAATTCGCGACCTACATTTCCTGTAGCTCCAACGACTGCTACTCTGTAACCCATGATCAGAACTTTTCTCTCAATATTTAAAAGCTTATTTTTAAGTATGCTTATCTAATTCATCAATAATAGAGTCACCTAAGTCATCCGTTGATAACAATATTTTCCCATTTTGCATTATATCTTTTGTACGGAAGTCATTTTTTAATACGTTTTGAACTGCATTTTCAATTAAACTAGAATTTTTATTATCACCGAAGCTGTAACGTAGCATCATTGAAAAACTCAATATCATTGCTATTGGGTTTGCTAAACCTTTACCTGCTATATCTGGAGCTGAACCGTGGACAGGCTCATACAAAGCTCGTCTAAAGCCGTTTGAATTATTCTCTCCCAAGGAGGCAGAAGGCAGCATACCAAGAGAGCCAGTAAGCATCGCTGCACAATCAGATAAGAGATCACCAAAAAGGTTATTTGTAACTATAACATCAAATTGTTTTGGGTTTCGCACAAGTTGCATAGCACAATTATCCGCATACATGTGCTCTAGAGAGATATTCTTACCTTCTGACTCATGTAATTTAGTAACTATTTCACGCCAAAAAATCCCTGACTCCATAACATTGGATTTTTCAACAGAATGAAGAAGGTTTTTACGTTTTCTCGCAAGCTCAAATGCAACTCGTGTAACGCGTTCGATTTCAGGTTGAGTATATACCTCAGTATCGAAACCCCTACGTGTTCCATCCGGTAATTCTTCTATTCCTCTTGGCTGTCCAAAATAGCAACCTGCAGTAAGTTCCCTTACAATCATTAAATCCAGACCCAGAACTAATTCAGAATTTAATGTGGAGGCTTCAGAAAGAGCGTCAAAAACTACTGCTGGGCGCAGATTCGCATAAAGATCTAATTCTTTTCTAAGTCTTAGAAGGCCAGCTTCGGGCCTTAATGTTCGTTCAACTCCATCCCATTTTGGGCCACCAACAGCACCAAATAATATTGCATCATAATTGAATGCATCAGTCAGTACTTCATCTTGTAATGGAGTTCCATGCTTGTCATAGGATGCACCGCCTACAAGCTTGGTCTCAGTAGAGTATGAGAAACTTGATCGATCTGCAAGGAAGTTCATCAATTTTTCAACTTGATTCATAACTTCAGGACCAATTCCGTCTCCGGGTAATAGAAGTATTTTTTTCTCAGACATTTACTCTAGTTACTTTCGCCGTAGTATAGCCAAGGATGTGATAGTTTTTGTTTTTCTTCAAAAACTTTTATGTGGTCAGATTGTAAGAGAGTTAATTCTATATCATCAAGACCATTGAGGAGCCTATATTTAAGGCTTGCATCAATTGTAAATTGTATTGTTGAGGAATTTGAACGGGTAACTGTCTGGTCTAATAAGTCAACAATCATTGAACATGTAGCTGGGTGTTTTGCATCATTCATCAATACATTTACATCTTTTTCAGAAAGAGCAATTAGTAATATACCATTTTTACTGCAATTATTAAAAAATATATCGGCAAACGAAGGAGCAATTACGCAACGAATACCAAAATCATTTAGAGACCAAGGGGCATGTTCTCGGCTTGATCCACATCCAAAATTTTCGCCAGAAACTAGTATTTTTGCATTTTTCCAAGGATCTTGGTTTAAAACAAAGTCTGGTAATTCATCATCATTCATATCGTATCTAAAATCATGGAAAAGACCTTTACCAAGTCCAGCTTTAGTTATAGCCGTAAGGTATTGTTTTGGGATTATTTGATCTGTGTCGATATTGATCTTATCTATAGCTGCAGCAGTACCTTTAAGTTGAGTAAATTTTTTCATTTTTTAGCCCTCAAATTACTATGCCATAAAGTCACGTATATCGACAAAATGACCTTTAATAGCTGCTGCTGCAGCCATTGCAGGACTGACCAAGTGAGTTCTTCCTCCACGACCCTGCCGACCTTTAAAATTTCTGTTAGACGTTGATGCACAACGTTCACCGGGAGCAAGACGATCATCGTTCATAGCAATACACATTGAACAACCAGGTTCACGCCACTCAAACCCTGCTTCTTTTAGGATTTTATCTAATCCCTCTTTTTCGGCCTGTTTTTTGACCAGACCAGACCCAGGAACTACCATTGCTGATACACCATTGGCAATTTTTTGACCTTGGGCTACTTCTGCAGCAGCTCTTATATCCTCTATTCTACTGTTTGTACAAGATCCAATAAAAACTCTACTGATTCCAATTTCATTAATTGGCTGTCCAGGTTTTAGATCCATATATTCAAGTGCTTCAGAGACAGAATTTCTTTCCTGGTTATTTTCAATCTGATTGGGGTCCGGAACATGACCAGTGACTGGGGCAACATTTTCGGGGCTAGTTCCCCAAGTTACTTGGGGGGCAAGGTTTTTTGCGTCAAGACTAACTATTTTATCATACTTTGCACCTTCGTCTGTTCTGAGTGACTTCCAAAAATCTTTTGCTTTTTCCCAGTGATCTGAATTTGGGGCATAATTTTTATTTTTTAGATATTCAAAAGTTTTTTCATCGGGTGCTATTAAACCAGCACGTGCTCCACCTTCGATAGTCATATTACATAACGTCATTCTACCTTCCATTGAAAGGTCATTTATTGATTGCCCAACATATTCAATTACATGTCCTGTGCCACCAGCTGTTCCAATTTGTCCAATTACAGATAAAATTATGTCTTTTCCTGTAATACCAGCACCTGCCTTACCATGAATTTCTATTTTCATGTTTTTGGGACGTCTTTGTATAAGTGTTTGTGTCGCTAATACGTGGCCTACTTCACTGGAGCCAATTCCAAAAGCCAGGCATCCAAAAGCACCATGAGTTGCAGTATGACTATCACCGCAGACAAGAGTGCTTCCGGGTTGTGTTACACCTTGCTCAGGGCCAATTACATGAACTATACCTTGTCTGATATCCAATAAAGGGATATAGGGGATTTTAAAATCTTCAGTGTTTTTAATCAGTGCTTCAACTTGTTCTCTAGCTATTGGGTCATTAATTCCCTCAGCTTGATTAATTGTTGGTATAGAATGATCTGGTACTGCGAGAGTTTTATCCGTGCGCCTTACAAGTTTTCCAGTATCTCTAAGATATTCAAATCCTGTCCAACTCGTTACCTCATGAGTTAAATGCATATCAATGTATATTAAAGATGTTCCATCGTCGTTTTCTAGAACAACGTGGCTGTCCCATATTTTATCGAATAGAGTTTTTGGGGTTGATTTATAAACATCATCCATTTTGCACCTCGCAGAATTTAATCACTTAGTGTTTATGCTTTTCTCTTGTAACAAAAATTGATATTTAATTAAGATTTATCTATTATTCTTTATTTTCTGTCTTTTGGGTTGAATATGAAGCATCTTCAGATTTCGCATTTTGAACCCTTTTGTCATCACGCCGTTCAGTAATCCGTGCAGATTTTCCACGTCTACCCCTTAAATAATATAGTTTTGCACGCCTAACATCTCCTCTTTTCATTACCTCTATCTTATCTACTCTAGGAGAATAAAGGGGAAACACCCTCTCAACACCTTCACCGTATGAAATTTTTCTTACAGTAAAAGAAGAATTTATACTTCTATTTTTTCTAGCTATGCATACACCTTCAAAAACTTGAATTCTTTCTCTTTCCCCTTCAACAACCTTGACATGCACACGTAATGTATCCCCAGGGCCAAAGCTAGGCATTTTCCGTTCGGAGATATATTTCTCTGTTGATTTTTTATTCATTTTTTCAATTATGTTCATAATTTTGTCCTCTCCGACTAGAACTTGAATGTTTAAGATATCTTTTCCATAGATCAGCACGTCTATCTTTAGTAACTACCTCAGACTGTTCATTTCGCCAATATTGAATTTGTTTGTGGTCTCCAGACAATAGAACCTCTGGAACGTTTTTGCCCTCAAAATTTCTCGGTCTTGTATAATGTGGATATTCTAGAAGACCTTTTTCAAAACTTTCTTCAGTAAGAGATTTAGCTTTTCCAACGATTCCAGGAAGTAATCTAATACATGAATCTAACAAGATTTGTGCCGCGGGTTCCCCACCAGATAAAATATAATCACCAATACTTAGCTCTTCTATTCCCCTTGTTACAAGTATTCGCTCATCAATTCCTTCAAACCTTCCACATATTAAAGTTACACCCGGCCCATTTGATAACTTTTTTATTCTTTCTTGATTTAGTGGATGTCCACGTGGTGATAGGTATATAAGTGGTTGTCCAATATTTTGTGGATAAACCGAATCTATAGCTTTGGCAAGTATATCGGCACGCATTACCATGCCAGGACCACCACCAAACGGCTGATCATCAACCGAACCCCGTTCATCAGTTGCAAAATCTCGTATATTTATTGTTTCAAGTGACCATAAACCCTTTTTTAAACCACGCCCTAGTGTAGCATGACCGAGTATACCAGGGAACATATCTGGATAAAGTGTCAGGACTTGAGCCTTCCAAATTGGTTTAATTTTGGTCACTCTATATTCTCCAATTCTAGTGACGATGATTCTTTGCCAACGGGTGTAGTTTGGGATGGTATTATTATAGTTATTTTTCCACTATTAATATCTATATTAGGGACCAAGTCACGCGTAAATGGTATAGATAAAAGCTCACCGTTAGTAAGTGATATTTCAAGTAAGTCACCTGCACCGTAGTTTACGACTGATTGAATAATTCCAATATGTTTTTTAAGCCTATCAAAAACATTAAGTCCAATTAAATCTGCATAATACCATTCTTCTGATGAAGGATTTGGAAGGGCACTACGTAAAGCATAAAGTTTTTTTCCTTTCATTGATTCTGCAGCATTTCTACTTTCTATCCCTTTAAGCTTTGAAAGCAGAGCACCTCCAGATCTTTTTCCCGTAAGTTCAAGTTTAATAATGTTTCCTAATTCATCTTCCAACAAATCAAAATTAGAAATATCTGTTGGTTCTGTCATAAAGCTTTTCACTCTTACCAACCCACTTATACCATGAGCAGCACCTATCATTCCCACGAGTAGAAGTCTTTCAGGATGTTTATTCGTTTGTTTCTGGTTCAGTTTGGTCATTTTTTTCATCAGCTGTAGACTCATTTATTTCAGAGTTTTCATCATTATTTTTTGCAGTCTGATTATCTGTTTCAGGTTTTAAATCTTCTGATTCCGTTTGTTCGGGTCCGTCATTTTTAGAACTAGTTTCTTGCTCTACCTCGGCTACAGCCTCTGCTGCAGCCTTAGCTTTTTCATCGCGTTCAGCTATACGATCAAGAGTCTTTTGTTTAGGTAGAGATTTTTTTGTTTGCTCGGGTATCTGAGGTGTGTCAATTAGGTTTGCTTTACCTAAAAACCTAGCAATACGATCAGTTGGCTTTGCTCCTTCACTCAGCCAGTACTTTATCCTTTCTTCATTAAGTTTTACCCTATCAACACTATTTTTTTCTAGCATAGGATTATAGCTACCTAGCCTTTCAATATACTTCCCGTCTCGTGGGCTTCGCGAATCAGCTAAAACTATTCTATAATAAGGGCGTTTTTTTGCTCCTGCTCTAGAAAGCCTAATCTTTAATGCCATAAAATTTTCTCCTTAAATTAGTGTAATTATAGATATGTACTGCTAATGCATGGGCGGTAATAACCCTTGAATCCCCTGACGAGCCAATCCTTTTTCACCAAGTTTTCCAACACGTTTCATCATTAAGTTCATTTGTTTAAATTGCTTTAAAAGTCGATTTATTTCTTGGACTGAGGTTCCAGATCCTCCAGCTATTCGCCTTTTTCTTGATCCATTAAGTAATTTTGGGTTGGCACGCTCTGCTGGTGTCATAGATGAAATAATAGCTTGTAGATGAGCAATTGATTTATCATCGACATTGACTTGAGCTAATTGTTTTTTCACTTTATTGACCCCTGGTAGCATGCCCATTAATCCATCCATTCCCCCCATCTTTCGCATTTGTGCTAGTTGTGTGTCCATATCATTAAGGTCGAACCCTTTACCTTTCTTAACTTTTTTTGCAAGCTTTTCTGCTTCCTTAATGTCCATCGCCTCTTGGGCTTTCTCGACTAAAGAAACAACATCACCCATGCCAAGTATTCGATTAGCAATACGATCTGGATGGAATGCTTCGATAGCATCTAAACCTTCACCATTACCCATGAATTTGATTGGACACCCGGTAGTAGCACGCATACTTAGAGCGGCTCCCCCTCTGCCGTCGCCATCGATACGGGTTAGAACAATACCGGATAAATTTAAGGAATTTGAAAAATTTGTTGCTACGTTAACGGCATCTTGACCTGTAAGTGAATCAGCTACAAGCAAAGTTTCTGTTGGTTTTGCTATATCCTGAATTCCTTTAATTTCAGACATAAGTGTATCATCTACGTGTAAACGTCCAGCTGTATCAAGAATAACTACGTCGTACCCTTCCTTCCTACCAGTATTTATTGCGTTTTTTGCAATATCTATGGGACTTAAACCATTCTTTATTGGCAGGGTATCTATTTCTCCTTTTTGACCTAGGGTTGCCAATTGTTCCATTGCTGCTGGTCGATGAACATCCAAAGATGCCATCAAAACTTTTTTCTTATGAGTTGTCTTGACAAGTTTTCCTAATTTGGCAGTCGTTGTAGTTTTGCCAGAGCCTTGCAGTCCAGTCATTAGTATCACAGCAGGAGGAGAGGTTGATAAATTAAGACCAATTTCATCCTTACCAAGCATGTTTATAATTTCATCATTTACTATTTTGATTACTTGTTGGCCGGGTGTCACACTTTTTACTACTTCAGCACCAACTGACCGAGTTCTTACCTTTTCAATAAATTCCTTTACAACAGGTAATGATACATCTGCTTCCAATAAAGCGATACGTACTTCACGCATTGCTGCATTGACATCACCTTCCGAAAGAGCCCCTCTTTTTGTGAGTTTGTCGAAAACATTAGTAAGTTTTCCAGATAACGTATCAAACAAGTTTTTCTCCAAATTTATTGAGTAAACCAAAAAAAATTAACACCAGTGCACGAAACTCGCGGGCTGGTGTGCCTCCTAGGAGGATTGTTTTTCCGTAGTTAACTGATGAAACGACAAACTAGTTGGGTATACTATTTAAGTCAATACTCTATCAAAATATGTAAATTCTTAACATTATTCTACCTAAATCAAATTAAACGTATATATAATGCCGCCATGACTTCAATTGAATTTATAAAAATGCATGGGTTGGGTAATGATTTTGTGATTTTTGATTTAAGAGCCCAAAACATGAAATTATCCAGCCAAGTAGTCAAGGAAATTGCGCGGAGACGAACGGGTGTGGGATGCGATCAACTAATATCTATCGAAGTGTCAAAAAATATTAACAAAGATGCCAAAATAAGAATCTGGAATGCAGACGGGGGAGAGGTGGAAGCGTGTGGTAATGCTATGCGTTGTGTAGGCTACCTATTGTTGAAGGAGGGAAAAAAAACAGAGATTGTTCTGGAAACTCCCGCAGGAGATATAAAGGTAACCGGAAATAATGCAGATAGGGTTTCTGTAGATATGGGTGTTCCTCGAACTCATTGGAGTGAGATACCATTAGCTGAGGAATATGATACTCTTTGCATTGATATTTCGGAAGGTGAGCTAAAGAACCCTGTTGGTGTTTCAATGGGTAATCCGCATGTTGTATTTTTTGTAAATGACGTAGATTCAATTGATTTAGATAAACTGGGGCCAAAGATAGAATTTCATCCTTTGTTTCCCTCAAGAGTAAATGTGGGTATTTCTGAAGTTTTAGGTAATAATCAGATTCGCTTAAGAGTATGGGAACGAGGAGTTGGAATTACTAATGCTTGTGGAACAGCTGCTTGTGCAGCAGTAGTGGCTGGTGTCAGGCGTAAGGTAGTTTTAAGAAATACAACTGTAAATCTTGATGGTGGATCGTTAGAAATAGAGTGGAGGTCGTCGGATAACCGAGTGATTATGACTGGGCCTGTCAGTTCAAGTTTCCGAGGTAGCCTTATATGAATACAAAAAGTGAAGTGATTACTTTTGGTTGTAGATTAAACACTTACGAGTCAGAAGTAATTAAAAAACAAACAAAAGCTGCTAAGCTTAATAATTCTATTATTTTCAATACTTGTGCGGTTACATTAGAGGCGGAGCGTCAAGCACGTCAGGCTATTAGACGAGCTAAAAAAAATAAACCAGATGCAGAAATCATTGTAACTGGATGTGCAGCACAAATTAATCCAAGGAAATGGGCATCCATGCCGGAGGTAACGAGGGTAATTGGTAATATAGAAAAGTTGGAATTAAGTAGTTTTAAAAACAATTATCAACATCCAATCATAAGCGTTAATGACATTATGGCGGTTAAGGAACAAGCTGGGCATTTAGTTGCAGGCTTTGATGGAAGAACACGAGCTTATGTTGAAGTTCAACAAGGCTGTGATCATAGATGTTCTTTTTGTATAATCCCCTTTGGTAGGGGAAATAGCCGTTCTGTTCCCTTTGGAGAAATAGTATCGCAGGTTCAAAGCTTAGTTGAAGTAGGTTATAAAGAACTTGTTCTTACAGGTGTAGATCTCACTTCATATGGTTCAGATTTACCAGGAAAGCCCAAACTAGGGCAGGTTATTAGGAGACTGTTGAAGTTAGTTCCAGATCTCCCACGTCTTAGGCTATCATCCTTAGATCCATCAGAGATAGATCATGATCTTGAAACTCTTATTGTTGAAGAGTCAAGGCTTATGCCACACATGCATTTAAGCATACAAGCTGGTGATGACTTAATTCTAAAGCGAATGAAACGTCGGCACTTAAGCTCAGATGTAATATATCTAACAAGTAGAATAAGAAAGTTACGGCCAGAGATAGTATTTGGTGCGGATTTAATTGCAGGATTTCCAACTGAAACAGAGGATATGTTTCTAAATACAAAAAATTTGATTGAGAAAGCAGGCCTTACTTGGCTTCATATTTTTCCTTATTCTCCTCGACCCAATACCCCCGCTCAGAAGATGCCGCAGGTTCCATTATCTGTGAGAAAAAAAAGGGCGGCAATATTAAGAAAGCAAGGTGACATTGCAGTAAAAAATCTATTGGAGAAATATGTTGGGGAAAAAGTATCTGTTCTTGTTGAGAAGGAAAGCATTGGGTTCAGTGAGAGTTTTGCAAAGGTTAAGTTAGATTCTTTTTGCGAAGAAGGAAGTTTAGTTAATGCTTTAATAACCCATACGGATGGGTCTATTTTGTATGGGTCAGAAATGTAATGCCATTAAATGAAAAAAAAAATTACAGTTGGTTAGAGCGGTTGCGAAAGGGTTTATCTCGTAGTTCTTCACAAATAAGCGATGGCATTGGAGATATCATATTTGGACGCAAGCTCGATGATGGTGCATTAGAGGAGTTAGAAGACCTACTAATTGCTGCTGATATGGGTTTGCCAACAGCAAGTAATCTTGTTGCTAATCTTTCAAAAGATAAATTTGGAAAAGATGTATCCCCTGAAGAGATAAAGAGTATTCTTGCAGCAAATATTGCAGAAATACTTCGACCTATTGCAAAAAATATCCATATCAATGAGGCTGCGAAGCCTCATGTCATTTTGGTATCGGGAGTCAATGGGACTGGAAAAACTACGACCATAGGAAAACTAGCCAAACAATTTAAAGATAATGATCTTAGAGTTATGCTAGCAGCAGGAGATACCTTTAGAGCAGCAGCGGTAGAACAATTAAAAATATGGGGAGCAAGAACAAACTCACCTGTAGTAGCCAATGAAGAAGAGGGGGGAGATGCAGCAGCTGTTGCCTTTAAAGCTATCTCTCTTGCTCAGAATGAAAATATAGATGTGCTATTAGTTGATACTGCTGGGAGGTTACAAAATAAGGCACATTTAATGGAGGAGCTGTCCAAAATTGAACGTGTTTTAAGTAAGATAGATTCTTCAGCACCCCATACGCGACTCTTAGTTTTGGATGCTACTACTGGTCAAAATGCACATAATCAGGTAGAGGCGTTTAAAAGTGCAATAGATATTGACTCACTTGTGGTTACTAAACTAGATGGCACAGCAAAGGGTGGTGTTTTAGTTTCTCTTGCTCAACAATTCTCGATACCTGTCGTGTCAATTGGGGTAGGTGAGGCAATTGATGATTTAAGACCATTTGACCCCAAATCATTTGCTGAAACTCTAATGGGTGTTAATATTTAATTGTGTAAAATTCATATATTATCCAAGAATATAATCTCCCTCTTGGCCATTAGGGTTTTGGAAAGGTGTAAAAAATCCCTTTTCCTTTATTTCACTATATTGAGAAATAGCCCAAGATACTGATGGAAAGGCTAATTTTTCCCATGGTATTGATTCAGTTGAAAATAATCCGACTTCTTGTGTCTCATGCCCAGCTGAAATATCTTCATTTTGTAAAACACCACAATAAATTAATTGAACCATGCTCAAGCGTCTAATAGTGTATATTGCTAGAAGGGAGTTTATTGATATTTTTGCATTGGCTTCTTCTGATGCTTCGCGTAAAGCACCTTCCTCAGGCGTTTCACCAAGTTCCAGAAACCCAGCTGGAAGTGTCCACAGTCCAATTTGTGGTTCGATATCGCGCTTGCATAACAATATGCGACCATCTTTTGCAGCTACGACACCAGTAACAATTTTTGGATTATCGTATTCTATATAATCGCAGATATTACAAATTAAGCGCTCGCGGTTGTCGCCTTCTGGTACGCGTTTATGGATTGGACCACCTGTAACTGGATATTTTGTCATATATCTAGTATGCGATTCAATGTGTATCTAGTCCAGCATATTGAAAAATTATGTTAAGGGGTGGAAGAAAAGACTGATGATACATAATTTATGTTAATAAAAAGTTTAAATTATTGGAGACATAACGTGAACCTAGGAAAATTTACGACATTTTCTTGTCTTTTAATGTTTTTAACAATTTTTTCGAGCTTTTCATATGCTGATGAATATTCGCATGGGCTCTCTTTATTTGGAAAATTAAAATATGACGAAAATTTTACACATTTTGATTATGTGAACCCTAAAGCACCAAAAGGTGGTAGTGTGCGTTATGCAAGTGTTGGCTCTTTTGATAGTTTGAATCCCTATATTTTAAAAGGGGTTTCAGCGGCTGGGTCAGGATTACCATTTGAGTCTCTTCTTATGGCATCATCTGATGAGCCAGATAGTGCATATGGTCTTGTTGCTAGTGAAGTTAAACTAGCAAAAGATAATAGTTGGGTGAGATTTAAAATAAATGCAAATGCACGTTGGCACGACGGTAGCAGAATTACTGCAGAAGATATAATTTTTTCTTATCAAACAATTATGGATGATGGCCACCCAAATTTTTCAATAATGCTCTCGGGTGTGGAGAAAATTACAAGCAGGTCGGAACTCGAAGTAACTTATCATATTTCAGATAAAGAAAATAGAAAGCTCCCATTGATTATTGGTGGACTGCCAATATTACAAAAAGAATATTTTTCAAAGCACCCTTTTGATAAAACAACCTTGGATGCACCCACAGGAAGCGGCCCCTATAAAATAACTAATGTCGATCCAGGTCGTTCAATTACCTTTGAGAGATTAAAAAATTATTGGGGAAAAGACCTTCCAGTAAATATAGGACGCTTTAATTTTGATAAAATTTCATATGATTATTATCGTGACCGAGACGTCATGGTCGAGGCACTAAAAGCTGGTGAGTATGATATTCACCAGGAATATACTTCCAAAACATGGGCAACAGCTTACGATGTAAAATCTGTGAGAGATGGATGGCTTATCAAGGAGGTTCTAGAAGATAATACTCCTTCTGGTGTTCAGGCTTTCTTTATAAACACTAGAAGGGATAAATTTAAGAGTCGCAAAGTAAGAGAAGCTTTGTCTTATGCTTTCGATTATGAATGGACAAATAAAAATATTTTTTTCGGGCTTTATGAACGTATGTCTAGTTATTTTGAAAACTCTGAGCTTTCATCTAAGGGGCTCCCTGAGGGAGATGAGCTAAAACTTTTAGAGAGATTCAGAGGGAAGATACCAAACGATGTTTTTGTTAATGAGTTTATTCCTCCTAAAACGGACGGTTCTGGGAATATAAGAAGAAACCTTCGCACAGCAGCTTCTCTTTTAGCTGAAGCGGGATGGGATTTGGTTGAAGGGAAGAGAGTGAATAGGAAAACTAATCAGGTTTTAGAAATAGAGTTTTTATATTATGAGAGAACTTTTGAGAGAATCTTGGCTCCATATGCGCGAAACCTTGAAAAACTTGGAATTATAACTTCCCTTCGATTGGTTGATGTGACGCAGTATATAAAAAGATTGGAAAAACATGACTTTGATATAACAACACGTAGATTTGTACAGCGCCTATCGCCTGGAGCTGAATTATTATCGTATTTTGGTTATGAAACTGCTGATCAGTATGGGACTTTAAATTCATCAGGAATAAAGGACTCGGTAGTTGATGCTTTATTAATTGAAGTTCTTTCGGCAAAGAGCCGAGAGCAGTTGATAGTTGCTGCACGTGCACTAGATCGTATTTTACTTTGGGGCCATTATATGGTTCCTCAATGGTTTAAGAATACTCATCATATTGTGTATTGGAATTATTTTGATAAACCAACACTTAAGCCAAAATATGCTATTGGATTTGATACATGGTGGTGGAATTCGGAAAAGGTAAGGGCTTTTAAAAAATATAAGTCAGGAGACTAGTAATATGAAGTTAACTTATAATGGAGCCTTGATCTGCCACTAAGTGGCGACTGGAGGTAGCAATGTCTGCTTATATAATCCGTCGTCTATTGTTAATAATCCCAACCTTGTTTGGGATTATGGTGCTGAATTTTATAATAATCCAGACTGCACCCGGTGGACCTGTGGAACAAATTATTGCTCAGCTCTCGGGTGTGGATGCGGCTGCGACTGAACGCATAGGCGGAACACAGTTAGGTGATGTAGGAGCTAACGCAGATAGCTCTTCTAATTTTGGAGCGGACTACAACTCAACTAAGTACCGAGGAGCAAGAGGCTTAGACCCTCAATTAATAGCTGATTTAGAGAGACAGTTTGGCTTTGACAAGCCAATTTGGGAACGATTTTTTATAATGATGGGTAATTATATAAGATTAGATTTTGGAGATAGTTTCTTTCGAGACCAATCTGTTATGTCTCTTGTTGCTGATAAACTGCCTGTATCAATAACACTTGGGCTTTGGACAACATTACTCGCATATCTGATCTCTATCCCACTTGGTATTGCCAAAGCGGTTAGAGATGGCTCTAGGTTTGATGTATGGACAAGTGGATTAATTATAGGAGGCTATGCAATACCAAGCTTTCTTTTCGCAATTCTACTTATAGTAATATTTGCAGGTGGTAGTTATTTAGACTGGTTCCCATTACGTGGTTTGACCTCTAATAATTTTTCAGATTTATCTCTCGGGGGTAAGATTCTGGACTATCTTTGGCATATTATTCTTCCAATTGCTGCACTTGCAATTGGTGGATTTGCAACCACTACTATGTTAACCAAAAATTCTTTTTTGGAAGAAATAAACAAGCACTATGTTCTTACTGCTCGTGCAAAAGGATTGACCGAGAGAAGAGTTCTTTATGGACATGTTTTTAGAAATGCGATGTTGATTATAATATCTGGTTTTCCGAGTGCATTTATAGGGATTTTGTTTACTGGGGCCTTACTAATTGAGGTGATTTTTTCTCTTGATGGCCTTGGTCTTCTTGGCTTTGAGGCTTTGATGAATAGGGATTACCCAGTAATTTTCGGAACTTTATTTATTTTTACATTGATAGGACTAGTAATTAATCTTGTTGGTGATGTTTTATATGCTGTTATTGATCCTAGGATTGATTTCGAAAGGCGGGAGATAAAGTAGTATGCCGTCTCTTTTATGGTTTTGGCCATTTCGTAAAAAAACAATGTCGCCGATTGCGGAACGTAGGCTTTCAAATTTTAGAGCTAATCGAAGAGGCTATATATCATTTTGGATATTTATAATTTTATTTGTAATTAGTTTATTTGCTGAACTTATAGCTAATGATAAGCCGATACTTGTGCGTTATGAGAACGAGATTTATTTTCCAATTATAAAATCATATAGTGAGGTTACTTTTGGTGGAGATTTCGAAACAGAGGCAGATTATCGAGATCCATATGTTTTAGACCTTATCCAATCTAAAGGCTGGATGATTTGGCCGTTGATTCCATATAGTTATAAAACAATAAATTATGAACTTCCTCAACCAGCACCCTCTCCCCCGAGTAAAGAGAATTGGTTAGGTACTGATGATCAGGGTAGAGATGTTTTAGCTCGAGTTATATATGGATTTAGGATCTCTGTTGTATTTGGATTAACTTTAACATTGATTAGTTCTATAATTGGTATTGCTGCTGGAGCTATACAAGGATTCTTTGGCGGGTGGATTGACCTAAGTTTTCAGAGGTTTATTGAAATATGGTCTGGATTACCACAATTATTTCTCTTCATTATTTTAGCGGCAATAATTGAACCCAGTTTTTGGTTGATTCTTGGATTAATGCTTTTATTCCAATGGATGTCACTTGTGGGAGTTGTTAGAGCTGAGTTTCTTAGAGTACGTAATTTTGATTATATTCGAGCTGCAAGAGCTTTGGGCGTTAGAGATTCTGTAATTATAGTTCGTCATGCATTACCTAACGCAATGGTTTCTGCATTAACTTTTTTACCATTTATACTCAATGGCTCGATTACAACTCTTACAGCACTTGATTTTCTGGGTTTTGGATTACCTGTAGGATCACCATCCTTAGGAGAGTTATTGCAGCAGGGAAAGTCAAATCTTCAAGCACCTTGGCTAGGTTTTACTGCGTTTTTAGTAGTAGGCATAATGTTAAGTTTACTGATTTTTATGGGTGAGGCCATTCGAGATGCGTTTGATCCCCGCAAACTTATTAATTAGGTTAAAATGACACTTTCCTCAAAAAAATTACTCAGAGTTCGTGATCTTAGGATAGGTTTCAAGGTGAGCGGGGAGGTCAAAGAAGTTGTTAGTGGCATTTCGTTCGATGTAAATCAAGGCGAAACGGTAGCAATTGTTGGTGAGAGTGGTTCTGGAAAGACTATATCTGCACTTTCTACAATGCAGCTTTTACCTTATCCAGTTGCTTTTCATAAAACTGGAAGTATTAAATTTAATGATACAGAAATAATCGGAGCAAATAAAAAAACTATACGATCAATCCGTGGTGATAAGATTGCTATGATATTTCAGGAGCCAATGACTTCTCTAAACCCTTTGCACACTATAGGTAGGCAAGTTACAGAGTCACTCTTAGTCCATAAAAAATTACGTAAGGAAGAAGCAAGACGACAAACTCAATCCCTCCTTGAGATGGTTTCATTAAATGAAGCTGCGGATAGGATGAATGCTTATCCTCATGAGCTTTCTGGAGGGCAACGTCAACGTGTTATGATAGCAATGGCACTTGCTTGCGAGCCTGACCTGCTTATAGCTGATGAACCTACAACTGCTTTGGATGTCACTGTTCAAGCAGAAATACTATCTTTACTAAAAAAATTAAAATCACAAATGGGTATGTCTATCCTACTAATTACCCATGATCTAAATATTGTTCGTTACATGTCTGATCGAATGTATGTAATGAAGGATGGATTAATTTTAGAACAAGGAAATACAGAAAAAATTTTCTTATCTCCCGATAATAAATATACCCAGCTTCTTATTGATTCAGAATTAAGGGAAGGTCCTCCTGTTTCGAATAAGGAAGAAAAAATATTGTTAAAAGCGGAAATGATAAATGTTTCATTCCCAATTAAAGCAGGAATACTTGGACGAACAGTGTCAAAAATCAATGCAGTAAATAATGTTTCGATATTAATTCGTGAGGGTCAAACTCTGGGCTTAGTAGGTGAGAGTGGTTCGGGGAAAACAACATTGGCTCTTGCCTTATTAAGGCTTCAAAATAGTAAGGGGTCAATTTTATTTGATGGAAGTTCTATTGATAAATTCGGATTTAAGTCAATGAGACCATTACGAAGAAAGATGCAAATTGTATTTCAAGATCCTTTCAGTTCAATGAGCCCCAGAATGTCAGTCTCACAAATTATTTTAGAAGGTATGGCAGTACATAAAATTGGCGAGAATATTCATGAACGTGAGAAATTAATTATTGAATCGCTTGAAGAAGTTGGAATTGATCCGGATATACGTGATCGCTACCCCCACGAGTTTTCTGGTGGACAACGTCAGAGAATAGCAATTGCGAGAGCTTTAGTTTTAAAACCTCAATTCTTAGTACTTGATGAACCAACATCTGCATTGGATATGTCAGTTCAGGCACAGATAATTGATCTATTAAGAGAGTTGCAATATCGCAGAAGATTGACGTATTTATTTATCAGTCACGATTTAAGAGTTATACGATCCATTTGCCATGATGTAATAGTCTTGAAGGGGGGAGAAGTGGTAGAACATGGTTCTTCAAGAGAAATATTTAAAAACCCAAAAACAATTTATACTAAAGACCTACTAAGTGCTGCTTTTAAGATGAAAACAATATAACTCTGGAGAATATTATGAATAAGAAAATGGAAAAATTTATATTTTCTTATTCATTGAAATATGACTCTAGGGTTTTGGAATAAATCTGAGTCAATAATTCCAAGTCATCTAAAGAAACGCATTCATCAATTTTGTGCATTGTTTTTCCCGAGAGTCCAAATTCTACTACGGGACATATATCTTTTATGAATCTAGCGTCTGATGTTCCCCCATTAGTAGATAATTTAGGGGTACGACCAGTGATTGTTTTGATTGAATCGGTTAATATTGAGCTAAGTCTTCCAGGTTCAGTTAGAAAAGCATCTCCTGAGGAATTAGTATCAAGAACAAAATTATTTGTTATTTTAGAAAAACCTTTATTCAACAAATCTACAAGTGTTTCGGATGTATGTTGATCATTATATCTTATATTAAATTTTGCTATTGCTTTTTCGGGTATTACGTTAGTCGCAAGGTTACCTACATCTATGCTTGTAATTTCTATGTTTGATGGTTGAAAAAACTTGGTTCCTGAATCAAGAACACTTGCATTAAGCCAATCTAACATTGAAACTAAATATGGTATTGGGTTATCGGCTAATTCTGGATAGGCTGCATGTCCTTGTGTTCCATTAACTATTAAAGTGGCATTGAGGCTACCTCTGCGGCCTATTTTTATCATATCACCAAGCTTTAGAGGGTTTGTAGGTTCCCCAACAAGGCATGCATCTGGTCTCTGAGAATTTTTTTCCATCCATTTAAGAACTTTACGAGTTCCATTAATTGATGGGCCTTCTTCATCACCTGTAATTAGTAAACTTATAGATCCATTTCTTGATTCGTTTGCTCTTTTTTCAATATAACGGGCTACAGCTGCTACAAAAGCAGCAATCGCTCCTTTCATATCAACAGCCCCTCTACCAAATAATCTTTGACCGTATATATCTGCCTGAAATGGGGGATGTGACCACCTAGTGGCTTCACCTTCAGGGACTACATCCACGTGTCCTGCAAAACAAAAATGAGGTGATTCTGTTCCAAGTCTAGCGAATAAGTTGTCTACATCTTCAGTACCTTCTTCTGAAAATGGTAGTCTCCAGCATTCGAAGCCAAGCAAATCAAGTGCTGTCACAAGAGTGTCCAGAGCACCACCATCATTTGGTGTTACGCTCTGACATTTGATCAAAGCTCTAGCAAGAGTTAATGGGTCTTTATAATCACTCAAGGCATTTAACTTCGTAATAGTTCGTTTATTGATGTCTTTGATCTGGTTCGAGCATCAACTTGCTTGACAATAACAGCGCAATATAGGCTTGGTCCAGATGCACCATTTCCTAAGCTGCCAGGGAGTGAGCCGGGGACAACGACAGAATATGGAGGAACTCTGCCATAAAAAATTTCTCCGTTTTCTCTATTCACAATTCGAGTGGAAGCTCCGATATACACACCCATTGATAGTACTGCTCCTTTTTCAATAATTACTCCCTCGGCTACTTCGCTACGGGCTCCAATGAAGCAGTCATCCTCAATTATAACGGGGTTAGCTTGTAGTGGTTCCAGCACACCTCCAATACCAGCACCGCCAGAAATATGACAATTTTTACCTATTTGTGCACAACTCCCAACAGTTGCCCAAGTATCAATCATAGTCCCTTCGTCAACATATGCACCTAGATTAACAAATGAAGGCATTAGTACAACACCAGGTGCAATATAGGCAGAGTGTCGAACTGTCGTGTTTGGTACTGCTCGAAACCCAGCTGTCTGGAATTGCTCATTAGTCCAGCTTGAAAATTTTGATTGTACTTTATCAAACCATGAAGTATTTTCACCGGGCCCCCCTGGAATCAAGGCCATGTCATTAAGTCTAAATGATAGGAGTACAGCCTTTTTTAACCACTCATTAACATGCCAATCATCGTTAATTTTTTCAGCAACCCTATAATTTCCACAATCTAATCCAGCTAAGGCTGCATTAATTGCGTCTCGAGCTTTGCCGCCAGTTTTTGGTGATAAATTATCTCTATCATTCCAAGCATGTTCTATCTTTTGCTTTAACTTCTCAGTTTCCAAAGTTATCTCCTTAATAATATTAATATTTGGAATATTAATAAAAATTTCATTCTAATCTCTGGCATATTACTAATCAACAGTGTGATTCATAGTTACATCTAATTTAGAGTTAAGATGTACTAATTGAGTTAAGCCATACCCCAAGATTTTTTGTCTGGTAATGAGCCTCTACACCATCACTACCCGGAAGTGCCCAAGTATCGTTATTTTTTATCCATACAGTGGTCATTCCCATTTCTTTTGCTGGTCCTAAGTTTCGGAGTATGTCTTCAAAAAAAATTGCTGTATTAGGATCGAAGTCATGTTTTTTTATAAATATTTTGTAGGCTTCTGGATTTGGTTTAGGGATATAGTCGGCTGCTACAATGTCAAAAATTTCTGAGAAATGGTTTTCAAGGCCAAGCTGAATTAATACTTTGCTTGCGTAAGATGAATCTGCATTGGTAAAAACAATTTTACGTCCATCAATATTATTTAAAGCATTATCTAGATCGTTTGCCAGACTCAGAGTTGAGAAGTCAATATCATGAACATATGCTAAAAATTCATCAGGGTTTATTTTGTGCTCGAGCATAAGTCCACGAAGTGTTGTCCCATATTTATGGAAAAAATCTTTTTGGACAATTCTTGCTTCAGTAATAGGTATATTTAAATTTTTTGAAATATAGAGACCTATTCGTTTACTGACTTGGTCAAAAAGTTTTGAATTTGATGGATAAAGTGTATTATCCAAATCAAAAACCCATGTTTCAATTTCGTCTAATAATTTATATTTTGGATGGTTTTTTATACTCATTTTTTAAATTTAATTGCAAAAATTTTTAGTTTTTAAGGCAGATAATATTCATCTTATTATTTGAATTATAAAATAAATAATACTTATCAAGGATAAACCAAGGCTATTTGGTTGGAGACAAGGAATATGTCTAGAAGATTAATTTTTAGCATCATTTTTTAACATAGTACCTGTGCCATGCTCAGTAAATATTTCTAGTAATAGAACATGAGTTACCCGTCCATCTAAAATATGTGCAGCGCCAACATTTTGCTCAATGGCGTTAATACAAGTTTCTACTTTTGGTATCATTCCATCACTAACGACTGCGTTGTCCAAAAGTTTTTTTGCTTCTAATGTATTCATATGATTAATTAGATTATGGTTAGAGTCTAAAACACCTGGCACATCTGTCATCATAATTAATTTTGCAGCGGACATTGCAGATGCTATGGCACCTGCACAAGTATCAGCATTGATATTGTACGTTTTCCCATCTATCCCGATGCCTATAGGTGCAACGACTGGAATAAAATCAGATTTTGCTAATGTTTTTAGAACATTAACCTCAATATCTTTCGGCTCTCCAACAAAACCCAGATTAGCATTTGTTTCAGTATTGGATGATGAGTCATATACTTTTCTTTTAAGTTTCCTGCAGGTGATAAGATTTCCATCCTTACCAGATAAACCTATTGCTTTACCCCCAACTGCAGATATTTTACTTACGATTTCTTTGTTAATATTCCCAGACAATACCATTTCAGCAATTTTCATAGTTTCAGAGTCTGTCACCCTATGACCGTCTATGAATTTTGATTCTATTCCTAGACGTTCTAACATATCGCCTATTTGAGGGCCTCCTCCATGAACTACTATTGGGTTAATGCCTACATGTTTTAGTAAAACCACATCGCGGGCAAAATTATTAGCAAGACTATCGTCACCCATCGCATGCCCACCATACTTAATGACAAAAGTATGACCGGAGAAATTTTTAAGGTAAGGTAGGGCCTCAGAAATTGTACTTGCAGTTCTTAGCCATCGCTTTTTGTTTGCTATATTTTGATTGTTATTATCAGTCATAGAATTCAGTTTAATATGTTGCAGCTAAATCTGCTAGGTCTGTTAGGTGGTTTTGTAGATTAAGAATCCCATGACCAGTTTTTGAACTGGTTGCCACAACGGATGGGTATGCCGCAGGTCTTTTTCGAAGAATATTCTCAATCATATCAATTGTTTTTGATAATACATTAGGTTTTAACTTATCTGACTTAGTAAGGATAATTAAATATGATACAGCCGCTTCATCAAGTCCATCCATGATTGCAAGGTCGCTTTTCATTGCTCCACGTCTTGAATCGATTAGCAGGCAAGTTCTTCTTAGATTCGGACGACCTTTCAAATAAGAATCAATTAGTCTTGTCCATTGTTTAACTAAAGTTTTTGGTGCTTTTGCATATCCAAAACCAGGAAGATCAGCAAGAATAAGTCCATTGTTTAATTTAAAAAAATTAATCTCCCTAGTTCTACCGGGGGTACGTGATGTTCGAGCCAAGTTTGTTCTGTTTGTTAAAGAGTTAATCAAACTAGATTTTCCCACGTTTGACCTTCCTGCAAAAGCAACTTCTGGTAAAGTTGTTTCTGGTAGCCCTTCCATATCTACAGCTCCAGTTATGAACTGGCAGTCTCCAGAAAAAAAACGACGGCCCCGATTTATTTTTTCTTTCGAGATCTTTTGTTTGATTTTTGGCCCCGATTCTTCATTTGTTTTTCTTTATCTGCTGATGCATGGGACTTAACGTCTCTATCTTTTGTCTGATCATCTAATTTTTTATCAAGACTAGCTTTTACTGCTTCTTTGGCTGCACGTGCAGCCCTTTCTGCACGTCGTTCTTTACGACTAACCTTTGGTTCATTCTGAACCTCAGGTAATTTCTCTGATTTGGCTGGCCGACGTTTTGTTACTTTTTTCCCTCGTTTTTTTGCATTTGCTCTTCGTTGAAATTCTCTTTTTCTTTCAGCTAGTTTTTCATCTTGTTTCTTTCTTCTTTCGGTCGCCTTTTCTTTAGCTTCTTCCCCTGTTTGTAAAATCCTATCGATTAGTGTTTTTTTGCCGCCTCTTGCTTTTTCGCTAGCTTTTTTATCTCTAGCAAGTTTTGCATCTAGTGCTGCAATAGCTTCTTCGCGTTCTTTTCCTGTGCCTTCCTTTAGTAATTTTAGATGTTCTGCCTCCTTCCTTAATGAATCTCTTGTTATGCCCATACGATTCATAATTAGCCATTGTTGGGCAATAGAAAGGACATTATTCCACGTCCAATAAACTACTAAACCTGCAGGGAATTGACCAAACAAGAATAAAAAAACGAAGGGCAATGCCATCATGACTTTTTGTTGTATTGGGTCTATTGGTTGAGGATTCAGTTTCAGCTGGAGAAACATCGTAATTCCAAACAATATTGGCCAAATTCCGATCAATAAGAAACTTGGTGCTCCCCAATCTAAATAACCAAATGCGGTAATTAATGCAGATGGGTCAGGCGCGGCTAAATCATTGATCCACCAGAAAAATGGTGCATGTCTCATTTCTATTGTTACAAATAAAACGCTATAAAGTGCAAAGAATATTGGAATTTGGACAAGTATAGGTAAACATCCAGCTAAGGGGTTGGCCCTTTCACGTCTGTAAAGTTGCATCATTTCTTGATTCAGACGTTGCTTGTCTTCTCCAAATCGAAACCTGAGAAGTTGCATCTGAGGTTGAAGCTTCCGCATGCGGCTCATAGAACCGTATGCTTTATTTGCAAGTGGAAATAAGATTACTCGCACACATATTGTTAATAAAAGAATCGCAACACCAAAGTTCCCAGTTAAACCAAAGAAAAAATCTAAAGCATAAAAAAGAGGTTTTGATAAAAACCATACAAATCCAAAGTCAACAGCTAGATCAAAGCTTTCAACTCCAAATTTTTCTTCATACATATCCAAAATCGAAACTTTTTTTGCTCCGGCAAATAAGTGAGTTGTTATGTTTTTAGAAGTTTCTTTTGGTTGTAACTCGATCAATTTTTGCTCTGTAAGGTAGACATCATAACGGTTTTTATGCCCTGTCTTGGGTTGATCGTGTTCTGAATGTACCGAAATCTTGCGATTTTGCTCAGGAATTAATGAAGACAAGAAGTATTTTGATGTAATACCTATCCAACCTCCAACACCTTTTTGATTGAAACCTTGACCATCTTCCATGTCTCCATAATCAGACTCAAGTTGTAGCTCACCGACACGCCCAAGTGCACCATCTTGGAATATTCCCCAGGGTTTGTAATAGACGGAATCATCAAATGGGTCATAACGGCGGAGTAGGCCAGTTGGCTTGAATTTAAAGGGGGTCGAACGATAGTTTTCTACGGTTTGAATTATTGTGAATGCAAACTCATCATCTACACTAATTTCCTGCTTAAAAATTTGTCCATTGTTATTATCCCAACTCAGTATAATGGGATTATTTAGAGTTAGTTTTGTGCTATTTGTCTCCCAAATTGTATCTTTGTCAGGAAAAATTTCATTAGTTTTCCCTGTCCAGCTAATACTTGCGTAATATCCTGATTTAGTATTTTTAGGCGAAAAAATTGTAATTTCTGGGCTATTTTCATCAATTGTTTCGTTATAGTTTTTTAATCTTATATCATCAAATAAGGCACCTTTTAGTGAGATTGACCCATGCAATCGGGGCGATTCAATTATAACGCGATCAGATCCTTTAATGGCCACATCACGAGGTAAAATTTCGAATAGTTGATCGGATTCGCTTTTGGCGGTTGTATCAATTTTTTCATTTTTCTCATCTAAAGAGCTTTGGCCTTCTATATCCGTATTTTCAGGAACATATTGAGGTGTTGGAACAAGAAACTGCCATCCAATTAAAATTATTGCTACTAGACCAATAGCAATAATAATATTTCTTTTATCTCCACCAAAAAACATATCTGTAGATGGCTCCCTTTACGGTCTTTGCTTCGTATTTGATTGATAAATAGATACTATAGTTTTAGTAAATGGTTTTTCGGGGACAGGGTCAAAACCAGAGCCACCCCATGGTTGACATCTGATAATTCTGTAAAATGTATATATAATACCAACAAAAAACCCATGCTGTTTTAATGCATCAATAGAATATTGTGAACAAGATGGGTGAAACCTACATGACGGTGGTAGCCATGGTGAAATAGATAATTGATAGAGCCTTATTAGCAAAGTCAGTAGTAAAACAGAGGCTTTCATAATCATTTTTGGTTCCTTGGCAAGAATCTTTGTCGCAAAAAATATCATTTTAGGCAATTATTGCATAAAAAAATTATTTTTTTGTCTGCATTATTTTTGCAGCCTCAGTTTTTTCAAGTGCTTTTTTTAGATCTGCCTGAAGGTCTTCAAACCTTCGGGTTAAAGTAGCTTTACGTGCAATAACAACATAATCATTACCATTTTTAGCAGAAAAAGGCATAACATGAGCGACAGCCGCACGCAATCTTCGCTTTGCACGATTTCTCTTTACCGCTCCTCCAATTTTTTTAGAAGCTGTATAACCAACCCTTAGTGGTGTTCCTTCTAAAAGATCTTCTTTAAGTGTTTGGTCAACTTGTAGAATTAATCCTAGCGATACCCATTTACGTTTTTTTGCCGCAATACGAACAAAGTCGGATCTGCGGCGAATATGCCCGATCCTCATGCTATATTACCTTATACAGAGAGGCGTTTTCGGCCTCTGCTACGTCTACGAGACAAAACTCTTCGTCCACCCACGGTTTTCATGCGTGATAGAAACCCATGACGTCTTGATCTCACGGTTATGCTTGGCTGAAAAGTACGTTTCACAACGGCAACTCCCACTTAGCACTTGCTTTGATTAAAAATGTATTTTTATTTTTTTAAATATACAAGGCAGCGCTGTATAAGCTGAGGTGATGTTTAAGTCAATGATTTTCTTAAACCTTTACTACTGCGATTTTTCAATGTTGAAGAAGTAGAAGTTTACATGAAGTAATTAAAATATTCACTGGTCTAACGGGCGTAAATTCTAACTTCATTTGTTTGAACACTTGAGCTCGTGGTTGAAGCAAGAGATATTCGATCACTTGGTAGCCCCATTTCAGCAAGAGCTCTCATTACAGTTTGAGCATGACCCTTAGCAGTATTACTCGCCAAAGCTACTTCAGCAGGTGTTCCTTGGTTGGGTGCTATTGCAACTAAGTCGAATGCACTTTGTGGTCTTCTTTCAAGAACAGCTGAGAGAGTACTATACAAAGCCTGCTTAAATTCTACATTTTGTCTATCGAATCTAATTACAATTATAGGCCGACGCTCATCTATAGTTTCATCTAGCTCAGTCGAGTGTGGTATGGCATTAGACTTTAATGGTGGTATATAACCAGTTTGATTAGACAGGCTAGGACCTAAGTATTCTCCGTTTTTTATAGCTAGTGCCAAAGTAGTTAAATTTCGCCTTTCACTATTTACATAATTAGTATACCTATCTGTCGTTTCTCTTAATCCACCTAGTAGTCTATTTATTAAAACTACTGTTCTATTAGTTTCATCTTCTATCAGAGCAAGTTGTCTATGATCCTCGTCTACTGCACCTTGAAGCCCATATGTTGCTCTCACAGACTCTAGGAGATAAGCTGCCATTGCAGAGTCTGCGGCTACTTGGTTGCCAAGACTATTCAGTGCAGCAATATCAGTCAGTAATCTATCTAATTCACTTTGAGCAGCATTCCACTGGCTGGAGAGAATAGGATTGCCTGGTGTTGACCCTACTTGGAGTCTGGCAGTTATTGCAGCGGCTGTGGCATAATAGCTTTGTGCGTTTTGTCTTGCTGTATTTCTAACAACAACATACTGCGCTCTACGTGTACCTATAGAGCTTTGAAGGGTTTCTAATTCAACTCTCTGTTGTTGGACTTTACTGCCAACATATGTTCCTGTTCTAGAAACAGAATTTATTAACCCATCTGGTTCTTGAATGGTTTGAGCTCTCACAGGTTCAGAGCGAGGGGGGTTGTTTTCTGGCTCATCAAATATTACATCAGCAGCTTCATCTATTTCAGAAGCCGCTATTACTATTTGCTGGCCTGATGGCTCATCACCTGTGAGGGATGGCCATATATCGCCCATTGAGCATCCGGTTAGCAAAAGTGCTGCTGCAGATACGTATGTTATTGATCGGAAGGAAGCCATTAATCTTCAACCGTCTGTAATTGAGTTTACACTATTTGGAGCTATATAATAGAACAACATTCAGCTCCTTCAAGTCTAAAAATGATAGTAACTCTATAGTCAATACCTAACAATACCCTTTTAAGGTTAAATTATATTATAAATATAAGTTATTTCATAACTTATAACTAATAAAGACAATTTGTATAGGGTATAAGTTAAAGAAGATTGTCACACTTGCAGCGTTCTATTGATTTAGTTAGTGTCATTTTTCTTAAAAGTAAGTCAAAAAAGCATTTTTATACTACATGCGCCCGTAGCTCAGCTGGATAGAGCACCAGACTACGAATCTGGGGGTCGGGAGTTCGAATCTTCCCGGGCGCGCCATT
>MDTE01099147.1_pt1 | contig 92166 bp, 68 predicted proteins | sample 811231 | NCBI WGS metagenome assembly MDTE01 (sample SAMN05326651, study PRJNA326480) | marine metagenome | isolation source: seawater | place: Indian Ocean: Red Sea | collected 2010 | reverse complement strand
GGGACGGCGTTTCATGTTGTGGAGTCTTCAGAGTTGGTCGCCAGCAGGTCGCCAGCAGGTCGCCAGCAGGTCGCCAGCAGGTCGCCAGCTTGTGGTTATCCGCGGACAAGCCGAGTGGCGAGGTTGTTTTGGCCACCGACATCGGTCAGACGTCTGAAGCGGCCTTCAAAGAAGTAGGTGAGTTCCTCGTGGTCGATGCCCATCAGGCCGAGCATCGTGGCGTGCAGGTCGTTGACGTGCACCTTGTCCTCGACGGCAGCAAAGCCAAAGTCGTCGGTGGCGCCTATAGTCTTGCCACCCCGGATGCCGCCTCCAGCCATGAAAGCACTGAACCCGTAGGGGTGGTGGTCGCGCCCGTTGCTCCCCTGCTTGATCGGAGTGCGTCCGAATTCTCCGACCCAGACAATCAGCGTCGATTCGAGCAGCCCGCGTCGCCTGAGATCGCTGATCAGGCCGGCGATCGGCTGATCGACCTTGCGTCCCTGCCCGGCGTGGTTGCCCTCGGTATCACCATGTGCGTCCCATCCTCCACAGATCAGCTGCACGTACCTCACGCCTCGCTCGACCATCCGCCGGCCCATCAGGCACATTTTCCCATACCGGTCGGTCGGCTTCCCCTCTCCGATGCCGTACAACTCCTGCGTCTCCCGCGTCTCGCGGCTCAGGTCAATCAACTCGGGCGCCGCCGTTTGCATCCGGAAGGCGAGCTCGTAGTTGGAAATGCGGGCGTCGAGTCTTGAGTCACCCGGGCGTGTGGCACGGTGCCGGCGGTTCCAGGCGTTGATCTGGTCGAGCAGCCGTCTCTGGGCGGTCGACGAGATGGTGCTGGGCCGTGACAGGTTCTGGATGGGGGCTCCCTGGATTCTCATGTCGGTCCCCTGGTAGATCGCCGGCAGGAATCCCGAACTGTACATCGAGGCTCCGTTGCGGAAGATCCCATCGGTCATCGCGATATAGGCCGGCAGATTCTGGCTCTCACAGCCAAGCCCATAGACGACCCAGCTGCCGATGCTGGGATGCCCGAGCAACTGCGTGCCCGAGTGCATCATGATCATGGCCGACCCGTGGATGAACAGGTCGTGGTGCATCGAGCGGATCACGGCGAGCCTGTCAGCATGGGCGGACAGGCGGGGGAAGATGCTCGAGATTTCCAGGCCGCTTTCGCCGAACCGACCAAAGGGAAACCGGGGGGCCATGACGGTGGCGTCGGCCGTGTTGATCTGGGCGAGATCGTAGTCCTGGAGTTCCCTGGGGAGCAGTTTTCCATCGAACCGGGTGAGCACCGGTTTGCGATCAAAGGTCTCAAGCTGACTGGGGCCTCCCTGCATGAACAGGAAGATCACGTTCCTGGCCGTGCCTGGCAGGTGAGGGGGACGGGTGGCCAGTTCGCCGACTCCAGGTGATGCGTTCTTTGCAGTCGCCTGTTGACGGAGAAGGTCGCCGAGTGCGAGGGCACCGAATCCGAGACCACCGTGTTCCAGAAACTCGCGGCGTGTGGGCATGGGATCAGTCGACGAAGGCGAATTCGTTGAGATTGAACAGGGCAAGACAAAATTGAACGAGGGCCTGCTGCCTGGGGCCCGACAGCGATTTCAAGGCGTCTGGAGTGTTGTCCAGCGGGGTCGGTTTGCCGCCTGCGAGATCGTCCAGCAGGGCGAGGGCCTGGGTTCTTTCTGTGTCAGACGGCGGGCGACCGAGCACGATCTGCCAGGCACGTACGACCTGCTGGTTCGGCTTTGGCCCCGTCTCGGTCACGACCCGCGCGGCCAGGTGGGTGGCTTGCCGGATGACCGACTTGTTGTTCAGACCCCACAGGGCCTGCGGCGCGACGGTGGTGACATCCCGGACCGGACAGCTGACCGACGTGACCGGTGTGTCAAAGACTTCGAACATCGGAAATTTGAAGTTGCGGCGGACCATGATGTAGAGGCCGCGTCGCGTATGTTGGGCCGGATCGGACGAAACGGTCCAGTGCCACTTCTCCCGCAGGGACGCGATTTCATCCGGAGCCAGGGGAGGTACGACTGGCGGACCTCCGAAGGCGCGGTTGAGCGTGCCGGCGCTGACATGCACGGCGTCCCACAGCGCCTCGGCCTCGAGACGTCGTCGATTGGCGCGCCACAGCAGCGAGTTGTCGGGGTCGTTCTTGAGATGTGCGGCGGTGGCGAAGCGGCTGGATCTCCTGTACGTACCGCTGTTCATGATCAGCCGGTGCAGTGGCTTGATCCGCCACTTGTCGGCGACAAACCGCGCGGTGAGCCAATCGAGCAGATCGGGGTGGGTGGGTGGCTGCCCCATGCGGCCAAAATCGTTGGGCGTCTCGACAATGCCCCGGCCAAAGTGCCACTGCCAGATCCGGTTGACCATCACGCGTGCGGTGAGCGGGTGGTCGGGACGTGTCAGCCAGAGTGCCAGTTGCTTACGACTGCCGAAGGGCTTCTTGAGGGTGGGGGGCGTGTCGGTGGCCGTCGCGAGCACGGCTGGCAGAGCGGGGTCCATCCGCTGGCCGGGTGACTTCAGCTCTCCACGGAGAAGCAGGTGAATCGGCGGGATCAAAGACGGGTGTCGGCGAGCGAGGACCCGGGCCACTGGCTTATGCATCAGCCCGGCATAGTCGACTGCGAATTGGCCGGCAGCCCGCTCGGGCAAGGCGAGGACGGACCGGGCAACCGCGTTGAGCAGGTCCTGTTTCTGCTTGACCTGCTCGGGCGTCAGGGACTTGCCCGCGTGCCGGGATTCAAATAGCCGATAGGCACGGCGAGCTCGCTCGACAGCGATGACCTTGGGATAGGCCTGCCGCCAGTCGGCCTCTTCCATCGCCGTCCACAACGGGAGGTCAATGGCGCGTGCCGAGGCGAAGACGGCGTGCAGCGAGAAGTAGTCGGCCTGGGTGAACGGATCGAACTTGTGTTCGTGGCACCGTGCACAGCCAAGAGTCAGGCCCATGAATGCCGATGCGGTCGAATCGACCCAGTCGATTGTCGTCTCGTAGTGCAGCCGCCGGGCATCCAGGGCTGATTCGTGAACCTGGGGGCCGAGCGTATAGAACCCGGTTCCGATGCGGGCTTCGAGGTGACGCCGCTTTTTGTCGGAGACCTTGTAGACCTTGCGGGGGTCGAGATCGAGGTTGTCGGGCCAGATCTCGTCGCCTGCGATCTGCTCCTGCACGAACACGTCATAGGGCTTGTCGTCGTTGAAGCTCTTGACCACGTAATCGCGATATCGCCAGGCGTTGCGATAGTAGATGTCGGTCTCGTAACCCCCACTGTCGGCGTAGCGAGCAACGTCGAGCCAGTGACGGCCCCAGCGTTCTCCGTAGTGCCGTGATTCGAGCAACCGGTCGATCAGCCGTTCCCACGCGTCTGATCGTGAGTCCGCCAGGAATTGTTTCACCGCCTGGGGTGAAGGAGGGAGTCCGAGCAGATCGAAGTGGGCACGTCTGATCAGCGTTCGGCGATCGGCCGGTCCGGCGGGGGGCAGCTGACGAGACTGCAGCCTGGCGAGGACAAAATGGTCGATCAGGTTGCGAATCCGCTTTCGGTGTTTGAGACTGTCTCGGGACGGTGGTTTGGGATCACGTGGTCTCTGAAACGACCAGTGCGGCCCGGCGTCAGCAGCGGGGTCTCCATCTGCTGCCGACAGCCGTGGCGTGGTGAACAACCCACCACACAGCAACAGGCAGGACAGCAGCCGAGTGGCGTAAGCGGGACCGGAAATGCACATGACGCCAGTATGCCAGAATTCGTCCGGCAGGGACGTCTTTCGGGTGGTTTCAGCGCTGTTCGGCGGTTGGTAGACTGCGTGCGATCGGCATCGGGCTGCCGGAGTGGAAACCGGCAGGGGTGTTGAGTGTGGCCACTGCAGAGAGACAGCAGCGAGGTAGACTGGCACGAGAGTCCTGACGGGGGAGCTGAGCATGAGCCAACTGTGGAAATCGCGTGATCATGCTGCGGTGACGGCCCTGTGGCTCGGCCTGGTTGTTCTCATCGCCGGGTGCGGAGACGATGTGACGACGGCGCCGCCGACAGTGGCTGGCCAGCCGGGTGGTGGTGATTCAGGAGAGGCCGACCCTCCACCTCCACCTGTTGATGACAGTGATCCTCCACCACCTCCCGTCGACGTGGAGCCCGATCCTCCTCCGCCGCCACCGTCCGAGGGCGATCCGAAGCCGGTCACGCCTGATCGGATCCGTCCGAGAGATCCGAAGCCGAAACGACCTGTTGTGCCGGCCCCGACTCCGGACAAGGCGTTTCGGATAGTCACCGAAGCTGGTGTCAAACGCGCGGTCGTGGCTGCCGGTGTGGTGATCGACAAATCGCTTTTGGCGGCCCTGGCCGATGCCGGAGGCTTCGATCGGATTGACGTGGTGGAGACCGGGGCGCCCTTGTTGAAGGTTGTTCCGCTGCTACGGCGTTTTCCGCAGGTGTCGACCCGATTCGCAGGCGGTGAATGGACGCTTGGAACCATCACGCTGGAAGGTGAAGCGACGTCGGCAGATCTGAAAGCTGCGGCGTCGATGCGCGAGATTCGGCATCTCAACTTGGAGGACTCCCAACTCGGGGACGCCGAACTGGTGGATCTCAGGAAAATGGTCGGACTCGAGTCGCTTCGTCTTCCGGTCCAGGCCGGTGATGGCACGGTCCGATCGTTGGTTCCGTTAAGGCGGCTCCGGGACCTGTCCTTGGAATCGACTCAGGTGACCGCTGCGGGGCTGGCGACATTGCCACGCAGTCTCGAGTCTCTCAATCTCGCGGGCACGACGCTCGGTGATGATGTGGCCGCGCACGTCCGGCGGCTTCCCGGGCTCAAGCGACTGTGGTTGGATGAAACGACGATTGGTGATGCGACCCTGGCGGCGATCTCGACGCGGACCACGATCGAGGTACTCGGATTGACGGGGACGGCGATCACGTCGGCCGGTCTGAAACATCTGGCGGGTCTTGAGCACCTGCACGCTCTGTACCTCGGGGAGACAGCCATCGACGACGCTTCTGTTGGCGGCCTGGTGGCCATGAGTCAGCTGAAAGTGCTCGACGTGACTTCCACGGGTTTGAGTGTCGGAGCCCGACAGACGTTGGTGGGCGCGCTGAAAAACTGCGAGGTGCAAATCGACAAGGATGCGCTGGTTCAGGCGCTGGAAGATACGACCGGCCGGATGGAGCCGGCGTTGTTGAAGATCGCTCGCGTGAAGCGGGACACGCGCGGTCAGGTGACGGCACTGAACATCCACGATGAGAAGTTCAGCGACATCGGCATGGCCATGCTGCCTCGATTCACGTCTCTGAAACAGCTCAGTGTCGAAGGCACCCTGATCACCGATGCCGGATTGAAACACCTCACCGCGATGACCCAACTGGAAGAACTCTGGCTGGGGGACACCGTGGTCAGCGATGCCGGGCTCGATGCGATTCGCACGCTGCGGGCGCTCACACAGCTGCACCTGCAAGGAACCCGGACCACAGTGTCTGGCGTTCTGCATTTGTGGCCAGCACTGCCACGGGTGACGATGAGTTTTCCGGGGGGACGGCTGGCCCCGGGTTCGCTAGCACTGGATCGCAAGGCCGGCTCCCTGGAGTTGATCCCGCTGGCAGGTATCACCGGCCTGAAATACCTGCAACTGGAAGGAGTGCGCCCCGGAGATGCGGGACTGGAACATATCGCCGGGCTGGTGGAACTCGAGACACTGAAGCTCCGGCGGGCAGGGATCCATGGGCCCGGGCTGGTGCACCTGCACAACATGGGGGCGCTGCAGGTCCTGGACCTGTCGGGAAACCCTCTGGACGACGTGACCGGCGATTCGATTGCTGCGTGGGTGGAACTCCGGGAAATGTTGCTTGAACACACCAATCTGTCGAGTCTCGAGTCGATCTCTACCTCGGGACGCGTGGCATTGAAGCGTCTGAGCCTTGCTGGCTCGCCGATTGGTGACGAACAACTGCAGCCTGTTGCTCAACTCGCGAACCTGGAACTGCTCAATCTGAGCGGCTGCCCGGTCACCGGGGCCGGCGTGGCCGCGTGCGTGACCAAGCTGCCGATGCTTCAGGCCGTGGCGCTGTCGGGGACCGCGATCGGGGACGAAGGAGTGTCCAGGTTGGCGGCCTGTTCGTCGTTGAGGGTGCTGAGGCTCTCGGATAGCCCCGTCACCGCGACAGGCATCTCCGCATTGTCGTCGTTGCCCAGGTTGTCTCGCCTCGACCTGTCGGGATGCGATGTCGACAGCAAGATGCTGGAGGCGGCTGGGCGACTTGCCGGGTTGAAACATCTCGATCTGAGACGGACCTCCCTGTCGGCGTCATTGCTGGTGGCGTGGCGAGAAAAACATGCGGACTGTGAGGTGGTGCACCATCCAGATCCACTGTTGGAAGCTCTTGCCAGTGGCAACGACAACAAGCCTGCCAGCCTGTCGGCGGCGGTCCAACGGGTGGCGGTTGTCGGCCAGTCTGGATCGGGGGTCTCGGTGACCGTCACCGATGCTGATCTGACAGACGCCGGCCTGGCCAGGCTCGTGCAACTGGACGGCCTGAGTCGCCTGGTCCTCAACGGAGTCGGCATCACGGATGCCGGCGTGTCGGGAATGGAGATGGCCGGGGATCTGAGGGCACTGGACTTGTCTCGAACGGCGATCACAGATCATGTTGCGTCCAACCTGGCTCGCCTCAATCAATTGACCGAGCTGTCGCTGGCCGACACTGAGTTCAGCGATCGGGGTCTGTCGAGACTCTCCGGCCTCGACAAATTGCAGAGCCTTGACCTGGGTGGCCTGGGTGTCTCGGCCGAGGGGCTGACGGCGGCGTTTCCCCGGTTACCGTCTCTGCGGCACGTCAACTTGTCGGAAACCTGGATCGTCAACGCGGATCTGCGAGTTCTGGGGACGGTCAAGGGACTCGAGTCCTTGGCCGTTCGGGACACGGTGATCAGCGACAAGGGGGTTCCGGCGATCTCAAGCCTCAAGTCGCTCAAGAGACTCTGGATCGAACGCACACGTATCACCGAGAGGGGCGCGGAGACACTTCGCAAGGCGTTGCCCGAGTGTGAAATCTTCGGACCTTGACAGGTCAGAATGTCCGTTGTGCAATTGACGACGGATTGCGTTCAGACGCAGGCTTTTCATCTCGACTCAGCGCAACACAACCCGGTTGTCATCAACCTGGCAAACAACAAAAGAGCAAACAACAAGAAAGCAGATCACTCGAATCAGGCTGATTCCTGTCGGAGGCGGAAACCGATGAAGCTGAGTTCCATGCTCGCGGGAGGTCTGTTGTTGGTTCTGGGCGGGATCCTGGCCCCGACCGAAGCCGTGGGGCAGGTCGGCAGTGGTACCGGTCAGAACGCCTCGTCCGCCGGTACGTCACGTCATGTGCCCGCTTTGAGACAGCGATTGCTGCACCGGTTTGACGAAAATGGCAATGGGCGGTTGGATCACCGCGAGTCGCGTCATGCGTTGCGAACGGTGTTGAGCGTGTTGTCTCAGAACCGTGGACGGACTATCAAGATTTCCGATGTGCCGGCCGGACTGCGCCCGATCTTTGCGCTATTTGATCGAAATCGCGATGGAGTGCTGGGCCCTCTGGAGCAGATGAACCTGGCGAGGGCGATGCCTCATGCGGCGCGACCTGACCACAAACATGATCGTCCCGGGAAGCCGGGTGAAGATCGCCGCGATCGGCCTCAGCCGCCCGAGAAGCCCAAGGGGCCCGGTGATGGGGCCGATGGAGAGGACAGCGACGACAGGGCAGACCGTCCAGGAGGGCGGCGACCACGGCCTCCTCGGCTGACTCCTGAAGTGCTGCGGCAACTGCGGAGACTGCTGCAGGGCGCCTTTGATCGCAACAACAACGGCCGTCTGGATCCTCCGGAGCGGTGCCAAGCCCGGCGAGCGACGCTCGGGTTTCTTGGTCGCCATCGTGGCCAGGACATCGATTTGTCTCAGGTGCCTTCCAAGCTGGGGCCCATCCTGGCCCTGTTCGACTTCAACAAGGACAGCAAGCTCGGCCCGCTGGAACAGCATGTGTTGAAGAGAGCATTGCAGATCCTGTTGCGGCCGAGACCTCGCCCCGAGCCCCCCGGGGACGGTGCCGAGCGACCTCAGCGCCCCCGGCCTGACGACTCACTGGGAGACGAGCTGGACGAATCGCGACCCGAGCGTCCGTCTGACGGTGGCTTCGAGGTCCGGCCAGGTCGCCCGCCGCGGCCGGATTTCTAAGCGGACAGTGCCGGGAAGAGTTTGCCGGATGGTACTTCGTTATCATCTTCTCGGAACGATCACCGCAGCGATTGTGCTGTTTGCCTGGGGGCTTTTGTGCACATGGTGTTGCACGAGGCGGCCGTATCGATCGAGGTGATCAAGGGGGAAGACGAGGTCAAGCTGGTCACGGTGCTTGACGAGATTACCGGTGAACAAGGCACCTACTTCGCGACGTCAGGTGTGTGTCTCTCCTACGACATGACAAGGGACCCCTCCGGAATATCACCGACAGGCAAGTTGGTTCAGACAAAGCCCGAGGTCGCGGGCGGTCCGATGATGTGACCAGGGGTGATTGACCTCGTGTTGGGAGTGCTGTTGACGGCCATCGTGCTCAAGATCAACACCAGCGGGGTTTTTGGCCGCGCGGCGTGCCTGGGCTCTGTCGGGCTGTCGGGTGCCGTCGCCTGCTTTTTGCCACAGTGGAGTTGATTCGGTTTCGATGGCGTTCTGACATTTCTCAACGTCGTCGACCTGGCAGGCGGCTGGTTCCTGGCAGGACTCGTCTTGGCCTGGACGCCTGATCGATGGGTGGTCTCGAGCGCTTCCGAGATCGCTCCGGTGTCCTGATTGCGTTAGGATGCTGTGAGACCGAGTTGGAACCGGATACGCGCATAATGGCTGGAGACCCTCAGATGACAGCTCACGTCAATCGTCGTTCATTCCTGCACAAGACGCTCCAGACGGGCACCGCCGCTGCGGCGGCGTCCGTATCCGCTTCCACAGCACGTGGTGCCGCTGGGGCGAACGACCGCGTGGTCGTCGGCGTGATGGGGCTCAGTCGGGGGCGGAGTCTTTCGACCAGCTTTGCCGGTCGCCCGAATGTCGAAGTGAAGTACGTGTGCGACGTTGACAAGGATCGGGCCGCGTCGTGTGCCAAGTTGGTGGCCGGGACCGGGGCGAAGGCACCGACGCCGATCGGCGACTTCCGCAAGATCCTTGACGACAAGTCGGTCGATGCGTTGGTGATCGCGGCACCCAACCACTGGCACGCCCCGGCGACGATCATGGCGGTCAATGCCGGCAAGCACGCCTACTGCGAAAAGCCGTGTTCTCACAATCCCCAGGAAGGGGAGTGGATGGTCGAAGCCGCCCGCAAGAACAAGCGAGCGGTCCAGGTCGGCACGCAACGACGCAGCGGTCCCCAGACGATCGAGGCGATGCAGAAGCTGCACGAAGGGGCGATCGGCCGCGTTTACCTGGTGAGAGCCTATTACAACAGTGCACGAGGGTCGCTGGGACGCGGCAAGCCGGCAGCGGTCCCCGCGAGGCTCGATTACGAGCTGTGGCAGGGACCCGCCCCCCGGCTGCCCTATCTCGACAACCGCGTCCACTACAACTGGCATTGGTTCTGGCACTGGGGCAATGGGGAACTCGGCAACAACGGCGTGCACACGCTCGACCTGTGTCGTTGGGGGCTCGGCGTGGACTACCCGATCCGCGTGACCTCCAGCGGGGGGCGATATCACTGGGTGGATGACCAGCAGACACCGGACACGCACCAGGTCTCGTTCGAGTTCACCGGAAACCGGGCTATCACCTGGCAGGGGCTCAGCTGCAACCGCCATCGGGGCGGTTTCATCACGTTTTACGGCGACAAGGGAAGTCTCGAACTCGACAGCAACGGCGGCCACACGATCTTTGACAGTGGCGACAAGAAGTACGAGACCGTCAAGGGCAACAGCCGTGGTGACATCGAGCACATCGACAATTTCGTGGCGGCCATCCGCAATGACACGCCACTGAAGCTGAACTGTGAGGTGGCCGAGGGGCACAAGAGTACGCTGTTGTGCCACCTGGGCAACATCGCGCAACGTACCGGCGACAGCCTCGTGTGCCGCTCGGCCGACGGGCACATCGTCGGTAACCCGACAGCCAGCAAGCTCTGGCAACGCGACTACGCCAAGGGCTTCGAACCGGTTGTGTGAAGCAACTCGAGAGCCGCCGGTCAGTGCACGCAAATCGTAGCTGAAGTGGTGGCACTTCAGGAAAGTTGCTGGTGGACCGTCCAATCTGTGATCAGATTGGCTACGTTGTGTCGCCGTGCGGCTTGGGTAAACGTTCGAGGATGCCATGCGAGCTAGTGATCTGTCACTGCGCCGTCTGCGAATCTCATCCTTGGTCGGTTTGCTGGCACATAGGGTCGCTTGGCGGCCACTTTCTCGTCGAGAGTCGCGCCGAGACCTGGCTTGTTGGGAACGAGGGCGTAGCCGTCCTTGAAAACCGGCCCATCGCCACGGAACAGGTCCTGGAAGAACTGTGTGGGCGGTCGGCTGATCTCCTGGATCGCAAAGTTGGGCGCGGTGACATCCACGTGCAATGACGCCAGCGTGCTCACGCTGCTCTGAGGGTTATGTGGTGCGAGCTGGATCCGATAAGCTTCAGCGATCGTCGCAATCTTGCGCAGCTCGAGGATCCCGCCACAGTGGACGACGTCGGGCTGGACGTAGTCCACGAGATGCCTCGCACACAGAGGCGCGAAGCCGTACTTGGTGAAGAGCCTCTCGCCTGTAGCGAGCGGGACTCGGGTCTTCCGTCTCAGGTGACTTAGCTCATCGACATCCTCGATTTGCGTGGCTTCCTCGACAAAGTATGGGTTGAAACGCTCCGCCCCGGCACAGAATTCGACGGCCATCGGCGGGGTGGGGAATCCGTGGAGGTCGATGAGGATCCGGAAGTCGGGCCCGACCGCTTCTCGAACAGCCTTCAACCGGGCGAGGGCCTCCCGGACGTCTCGAGACGGGTCGACAACTAGGCCGCGAGGTCTCAGGAATCCCCCCTTGGCCGCAGTCCAGCCCTCCTCCTTGGCCTTCGACCAGTTCCGGGCGTAGTCCTCGGGGGTTGTGCCGCCCGCGTGGACATACATCTGCATCTTGTGACGTGCCCGTCCACCGAGGAGTTTCCAGACTGGCTGCCCCACGGCCTGTCCAAGAATGTCCCAGAGGGCGATTTCGACGGCAGAGATGGCTGAATTCAGGATCGGGCCGCCTCGCCACCGAGGCCAGCGGTACATGGCTTGCCAGTGCATCTCGATATCAGTGGGATCCTGTCCGACGAGATAACGCTTGTGCTCGAGAATGGCCTGCTCGACCGTCTTAGCCTTCGAGGTGATCGATCCCTCACCGAGTCCGACGATGCCCTTGTTGGTGAGCACCTTGACGTAGACGTAGTTCTTGTTGCCGGCGTGGACGATGAACGTCTTGAGGTCCTTGATGACGAGTTTTTCACCACGGGCCTTGTCCTGGGCAGCCGCCAGGAGGCTCTCGGGGCCGGCCAGCTGCGACAGGCCTGCGGCGGCCACGGCGGCGGCGGACTGGAGGAATTCACGACGGTGGAACTGGCGGATCGACATCGGGCGCTCCCTGCTAATCGGGGAATGGATACGCCGTCAGCTTGTGCGATCGCACCTGCCGTTGCAAACGCCGCTATTCGGCTTCGACCGCAAAGCCGTGCTGCTTGCGGTGGTGCGGCCCGTCGAAGTGCTGGGTGCTCTTGAAGAGCTCAACCCGGCCGTCACCTGCCATCTCCTCGACCTGTGACCTCAGCGCGGCGAGGCGGTCCTTGTCGAGCGGCTTGAAGCCTCGCCCGGCCTTGAGAGCCTGCTCCAGATCCCGACGGATACGAATCCCGACGACCTGGGAGGAAACGGGTTGAGAGAGCGAGTAGTGGATGCACTCCTCGCCGGTCGCGAGTCCGGCAGCGGGGATCGCGCCGTTCTTGCCATCCGGGCTGCCAGCGAGGGTCTTCATGCCGATCACGCCGACGCCGTTCTTCAGGCAGACCGGGACGACCTGTTTCTGGAAGCTGCGGAAGAAATAGTCACAGATGTTGATCGGCATCTGGGCGGTGGCCCACTTGTAGGGTTGGCCGAGCATCTCGAGATGAATCCTCGGATCCTTGTGACCGGTGAAACCGATGTGCCGGACCTTGCCTGCCTTCTGGGCTTCGAGAGCTGCCTTCAGGCCGCCCTTGTCGAAGACCCACTCAGGATCGTTGTCGTAGTTGATCTCGTGGAACTGCCAGAGATCGATGTGATCGGTCTTGAGCCGCTTGAGGCTGTCCTCGAGGTTGGACATCGATCCCTTGTAGTCGCGTTCGCAGTTCTTGGTCATCAGGAACACCTTGTCGCGACGATCCGAGATCGCTCGGCCCATCAGCTCCTCGGCGTACCCGTCGTGGTAATCCCAGGCGTTGTCGAAAAACGTCATGCCCCCGTCGATGGCCTCGTGCATCATCTTGATGGCCTCGGGCTCACCGTCGTCCTTGCCGCACTGCCCGATGTGCCAGCCGCCCAGACAGAGAATCGAAACCCGGTCTCCGGTCTTGCCCAGCGGTCGTGTGGGCAGTCCTTCGCCATTGTCTTCCTGGGCCCCGAGGAACTCCTCGGTGAGTCCCAGGGCGACACCGGCAGCAACGCCGGCCTGAAGAAAGTCACGGCGGGTGGTTTCGTCGGTCATGGTTTCGGTCCGCAATCGAAGGGCCTGAAGACGAGTCCGGGACGCGGTGATGTCCGCGAGTGAGGATGATACCAAACGTGCGTGGCGACTGGCAGAGCCGTTGTGTGGGCCGCTACGATCAATCCGACGACGTCAGCGATCGAGCGGAGACGAGAGTGAGGGCAAGGCATTCCATCTCGAGGGGACGGGCATGACATCGTGGCAGCGTCTGAGTGCTTTTGGGCTGGCATCGTGGCTGGCCATGATCGCTGGTGTGGGGAATGCAGCGGATAGTGATCCGAGCGTCATCCGCAAGGACCTGAAGGCTCGCGGGCTCGCGGTCCAGCGGGCGACTGCGGAATCGGCTGCCGCCGGCGCGAGGTTCACGCTCCTGCGCGACATCGAGTATGCACGTTACGGAGACAGGGTTCTGAAGGCTGACGTGTTCTTGCCCACCGGTGAGGCCAAGCGACCTCGTCCGGGAGTGCTCGTCGTGCATGGCGGCGGTTGGTTGAAAGGGAGCCGCGAGAAGTTCCACCATCTGGCAGCCGGGTTGGCGGTTCGCGGCTATGTGGCTGTGGCGATCAGTTATCGACTGGGCGGTGAGGCGAAGTTTCCGGCGGCGATTCATGACTGCAACGCGGCAACTCGCTGGTTGCGTTCCAGCGCGAAGCGGTTTCACGTCGACCCGATGCGGATCGGCGCTGTGGGAGGGTCTGCTGGAGGGCATCTGGTCGGTCTGATGGCGGCAGCTCCGCACATCAAGTCGCTGCAAGGGACCGGTGGTAATCCGGATGTTTCGAGCCACCTTCAGGCGGCGGTGGTCCTGGCCGGACCCATGCAACTGACCACAGGTTCGGTCGCCAGAAAGTCCCGAGAACAGCCCGACGAGTCCAATGCCAACAAGTGGTTCGGCAAGACGCTCGACCAGGCTCCCGAACTCTATCGCCTCGCCGCTCCCTTCACCCACTTCTCGGCCCAGACTCCGCCGATGATGTTCCTGAGAGGCGAATACGATGCCCCAGCGGTCAACACCGCGTCGCGTGCCAGGTTGGCCAAGCACGGTGTCGAGACGGCTGTCGGCGTGTACGCTCGAGGCCGCCATGGCTGCTGGAACCAGTACCCCTGGCAAGGCGTGATGCTGGAGGACATCGACGCATTTCTTGCTCAAAAACTGGGCAAGCCGTCCACCGGCGTGGCGCTGGCGTGGAAGAGTGCCTGGATGCAAGACCCGATGGTGCGAGTGTCTCGCGGCGAGAGCCACATCGACCTCGAGGTCATCAGCGGCGGCGTCGCCAATCGCGTCCTGAAACTGCCGCGCCTCAACAACCCGGTCAAGACCGTCGAACTGATCAATCCCGAGGTGCGTGATCCGAAGCGAGGGGCTCCCAGGCTGGCGATTGTTCCCAAGGTCAGTCACTGGGAGATCAAGTTGCCGACTCTGGCCCTGCAAAACCCACCCCGGATTCGGATCATCACGGTCGGTCGTCCATGGAGTGGCCGATTGGGTCGAGTGGTGGTCCCGTCCCCGGCCACGTCCAGCCGGATCGTCCTGCCGGCCCACGACGCGAACATTGTCGGCAAGAACCTCCGCTATGAGCCTCAGCCCCACAAGAACACCGTTGGTTACTGGTCACGCGTCGAGGACTGGTGCTGGTGGCAGGTCTACGTGGAACGGCCGGGTCGCTACGAGGTGGGAGTGCTCCAGGGATGTGGCAAGGGGCATGGTGGGAGCCGTGTGGCGATCAAGCTGGCAGGCCAGTCGGTCGGCTTTGACGTGGAAGACACCGGGGGCTTCCAGGCGTTCCGCCGTCGCACGGTGGGAACGGTGACCATCGCCCAAGCCGGGCTCTACCGGTTCGAGGTCCGACCGGTCTCGAAAAAATCGATTGCGGTGATGGACATCCGCGAGGCCACGTTGACCCGGATTGGTGAGACCGCCGCGAAGTGACCGCCGAAGAGGTACGGTCTGCCATCAATCACGTATCACCGGCACGATCCGCCATCCGCTGAGACTCTCGGTGTACTCGCGGGCCGAGAAGCACCAGATGACCAGCTTCTTGCCGGCGAGGTTGTCGCGACGACGGAGCAGGGTGATCCGCGTGGCGGTGGCACCCGAGCCTCGCACTCCGACCAGGTCGACCGGAAATCCCAGACCAGCGGCGATGTGGTCAGGGAAGCCCGCGCCGCGAGCGTGGAGTGCGGGATCGTGGAAGACAAGCGTGTGGCTGTCACCGATGATCAGCACCGGACTCTTCCGGTCGATCGGTTGGGGGATGGGACGGCCCTTCGGGTCGTCTCGATTGGTGCTTCCAGGAAATTCCAGGTCGATCCACTCACGCTGTGGATCAAGCGGATCGGCCATCCTGGCGAGGTCACCAATGATCGACACCGCCTCCGATTTTGAGATCGTGTTGAGGCGAGGAATCCGGCGGAGCCAACTCGGGTTCTTGAGCCGATCGAGAACGGTGGCGGCCGCGACCGCGAGTCCTCGTCCAGACCAGTGCGTGTCCGTGCGGCAGTAGAGCGGGGTCTTGTGCATCTGCCGGGCCTGGTCGAATGACGGTAGCAGGTCGACGACCTCGACACCCTGCTCGGACAGCAGTCTATGGAAGGCCTGTACGTCGGTGTCCAAGCGTCGTGTCGCCAGGGCGGTGGGGTTGGTGCTTCCAGGAGGCACCAGCGGTGGCAGTCCGGGAAACCTGTCGGGATAGACCGCGACCTTGGCCGGAACGGGAACGACCAGGAGCCGGATGCCCGCTGTCTTGAGCTGCCGGTGAAAATCGACGATGGCGGCCAGTGGGTCCGCGTACTTCTTGTTGCTGGCTCTGGTGACATCACGAGCTGCATCGCCCCAGAACGGGCCGACGGTGAGTGAACGCAATTCGGGAGCAAAGAAGAGCCACCCAGTGCGACCAGGAACAACCTGTTGCTTCAAAGCGATCGCCCGAGCAGCACGGGCTCGCAACTCGGCTCGGGCTTCGGTCACGGCGGACGGGAACTTGCTGCGTGAGAGTTTCTGCGCCTGGAGGGAGCTGTGGCTCGAAAGCACAACCGCCAGGGCGACAAGTGCTGACAGTCGACACGTCCCTGCCCGTGTCATGGCAGCTCTCCCCAGTGCGTTGGCAGGTCGACCAGGCGAAAGTTCGGGTCGTCCAGTTCGGTCCGGTTGAGTCGTGCGTGAGTCTTCGACACGGTTGTCCACGGAACCAGGCCGACAGTCAAGGTGTCTCCCGGCCGAAGTTCTGCGACCGGTGTGAGACGGTTGTCTTTCATACTCATCATGTAGATCACGTGCTCGGTGCCCTGCTCGTCGCGCGCATGGATAGCGAGTACGGCGTCGCGGTAGGGCACGCTGCCGGGGCGCGGCACGTCCGAGCGGGCCAGTACCGTGAAGCTCGCGACCGGTTTCTGCTCGGGGCTCTTGCCGGTCTGGGAGCGATTCGGTTCGAGGGTGATCAGCGGCCAATGGCCGGAACTCAATTCCCGAACAGCGAATTGCCACACGACGACCCTTGTGCTGGCCAGCCGACCGGGATCTCGGGAGAGCTGTTGTCTTGTCGCAAAGGACCCGTCCGCGTTGCGCGCCAGGCGGTCGACCGGCCGACCGAGTCCGAGGGCCAGGTGCTCGGCCAGTCCGGCTGAGCGACCCCACCCCATCGGAGAGAGCGAGTAGATGTTGGTGTAGCTGTCGCCCAGCAACAGAACCTCGGCCCCCGTCTCAGGCTCCCACGCCTGGTGGTCGGTGGTCAGGACTTCTGTGACCGAGACTTTTTCGCTGGTCATCCTCGAGAGCTCGGCGTCGAGACGTAGCATCGCTGCCAGGTCGCCGCGACCGCGAACAGTCTTCTGTCGTGTGACCCAGTTCCTCGACCTGGCCGCCGGTGCCAGTCGGCCGGTCTTCCGGATCGTGTCGGCGAGTGCAGCTGCCACGGCCTGCATGGCTTCCGGTCTCCAGTGGGTGTCGGTTGCCAAGAACTGTGGATTGCGAGTCTCGACGGCCCGCCGTTTCAACAGGGACAGGGGGTCAAAGAGAGTGATGTGTTGCGACTCGAGATCTTGCACGAGCCGTTCCATGGAGATGTTGTGGAAATTGAGGCCGGTCTCCGTGGAGGGAATCCCACATTGCTCGGGATGTACCATCGCCTTCGTCGGTGTCGGGACCAGCACAAGGTGGATGCCCTGTTCAGCCAGTTGGCTCGCAAAATCCAGAATGGCGGGGCGTGGATCAGGGATCACTGGTTCTGAAAACTCCCGACCCGCTCGTCGACGCACCTCGAGGACCGACGGCGAGAGAAAGCCGGGGCCGGTTGAGTAATCGAGGTCAGAACCGAAAAAGACGAATCGGCCTGGACCGATCCAGGCGTCATCGGATCCCCATCTCGCGAATCGGGCCAGCAGGGATCGGGTCGATGGGAGCAGGTGCGTCGATGTGAATGAGGAATCGGCCAGGGACGTCTCGTACCGATCGATCTCGGCCATCAACGCCGCGTTGGCAGCGAGTGTACGACCGACCGGTGAACCTTCGTGTTGAGACCATGTCGAGATCATCAGCGTGGGGGCCTCGAGAATCTGGGTCGACGGAGGCCAGGGAGATGGTTGTTCTCCCGAGGCATACTCACCCAGGTGGCCGGCCCATTCCGAGAGTGGAACGGCCAGGAGGATCAGGGAGGACAATCCCACAAGAGTCTTCGCCACGCCCGGAGAGATCTCGGTCGAACCGAGCTCGGCTGCAGCCTGCGCTTCGCGAGACCAGCCGGAGGTGGGAGCGGTTGTTTGGGGGGGCGTTGTCATCTGTGCGGTTGATGTGTCGAGGCGCGGTGGGCCGGGTGGTCGAAGAGGCCGATCGAGAGGCCTTCAGAATGGGCCTAGAAGATGAAGTAGATGAACGGGTTGAAGGACTGGGTGGTGAGGAGCAGCAGAGAAACGGCGAGAAGTCCGAGCAGCGTGGCGGCACGGCGTGCGGTGATACGACGTGTCCAGTCCCAGCTCTGTGGAGCTGCCCAAGTCACGATTGCAGCCACAAGCATCCAGCCGAGCAGCCAGGGTTGCCGTGTCTGAACGGTGAGCAGGGCGGAGCCGGGGTGGGTGGCCTGGAGACCGACGAGGCTGGCCAGGAAGGACCAGGCCTCCGAGATCGACCCGGATCGGAAGAAGACCCAGCCGATGGCGACGACGAGAAACGTGAGGCCCACTCGAATGGGCCTGGGCCAGGCGTGGTAGAGGCTCTTCTTGTCGAGAGCCCGTTCCAGGGCGAGTGCCGAACCGTGGAGGGCGCCCCAGGCAACAAAAGTCCACGCTGCTCCATGCCAGAGTCCTCCCAGGAGCATCACCATGGCCAGGTTGATGTAGGTCCGAGTCGGCCCGCGTCGATTGCCGCCCAGCGGGAGGTAAAGGTAGTCGCGGAGCCAGTAAGACAGCGAGAGGTGCCAACGTCTCCAGAACTCGGTGATCGATGCAGCCTGATACGGCGAGTCGAAATTCTTGGGGAACGTGAATCCCAGGGCGAGGCCGATCCCGATGGCCATGTCGCTGTAGCCGCTGAAGTCGAAGTAGATCTGGAAGCTGTAGGCCAGCAGGCCCAGCCAGCCGTCGAGGACGCTGCGGCTGCCAGCTTCGAAAACGACGTCGGCCATCAGGCCGCAGGTGTTGGCGAGCAGAACTTTTTTGGAGAGTCCGAGGATGAAGAGAGCCACCCCGCGGGCCAGTTTTTCGAGCGTGTGGGTCCGGTGCTCGAGTTGCTGTGCCACCTCGTGAAAACGGATGATCGGCCCGGCAACCAGCTGCGGGAACATCGAGACGTAGCAGGCAAAGTCGATGGGATTGCGGATCGCCGCCGCGTCACCCCGGTAGACGTCGATCGTGTAACTCATCGACTGAAACGTATAGAAGCTGATGCCCAGCGGTAGCGTGATCCGGAAAAACGTGTCCCACTGCCAATGCGGTTGGCCGAGTGCAGCGACCAGTCCATTGAAACTGTCGATGCCAAAGTGGAAGTACTTGAAGAATCCGAGCAGCCCGAGATTGGTGGCGATGGAGATGGCCAGGGCGATTCGTTGGCGACGAGTCCGCGCCCGCGTCACTTCGGACCCTGGAGCCGGAACGGAGTCGGCCGAGATCACTCGGCCACAGGCAAAGTCGACCGCTGTCGAAAACGCCATCAGGACGACGAACAGCGGATTCGCCCATCCGTAAAAGAGGTAGCTGAGAAGCGTGAGCAGCAAGTGACGACCGCGGGGCGGTGCCGCGCAATACAGCAGCCACGCCAGTGGCAGGAAGTAGAAGACAAACAGGTGGGAACTGAAGACCACGGTCGCGACCGTTGTTGCAGGATGAGGCAGCCGAAGTCTGAAAGAGAAAGAAAGCCCTGCAGAGTCGCAAGCGCACAGACGGGGATTGTCCCGGTGGCTCCTGACCGGGTCATGACAGGGTGCAGCCGGCGACGTTAGGATGCAGCAGGTATCACGCTCTCATTCGAGACTCCCGGCACGGTGAGTAGGAGATGGGCATGACGAAGCGATGTGTTGTGGCTGTCGTGGCTGGATTTGTGTTCGTGGTCCAGGCTTCCGCCCAGGACAAGCCGAAGCAGCAGGAGAAGGCCGTTGAAAAGAAGGCCGAGTCGCCCAGAGATCGACTGAATCGTCGATTCAACGACGCTTCACCCAAGCTCGGGTCTCGCCTGCCCGATGTTGGCGGCTTCACCGCCGACGGTAAGCCGATCAGCCTCAGGAACCTCAAGGGGGACTACAAGGTCCTGGTTTTCGGCTGCCTCACCTGACCTCCGTTCCTGAGAAAGGTCTCCGGTCTGGAGGCCGTACGCCATGACTACGAATCACGCGGCGTGAGGTTTTATTACATCTACAAGGCCCTGGCTCACCCCGAGCACAATGGCTACGTCCGGCCATTCACGCTGAAGGAGCGACTGGCTCATGTGAAGGAAGCACAACGGACACTGGGCTCCGGATTCACCTGGATCTGTGACGGCTTGGACAACTCGCTCAAGCACGCCATGGGAAATGCACCCAACAGCGAGTTCGTGATTGACGGCGATGGGCGAGTTGTTCGCAAACGCTCGTGGAGTGATGCCAAGGCTCTTCGGAAGGACCTGGTGGAACTCGTGGGGCCGGTGGGGAAACCGACGGATCCGGCGACGCTGAAACTGAAAACGGCACCGCCGCACAGGGCCGCCGCCTCCGGCGTGGTGAAGCGAATCGAGGTGCCCGGCAATCTGAGAGCCCTGGTGATCGAGCCACGCCATGTAGAATCCGGCCCACGACAGGAAGCGACTCCGTTTTACGCCAAGTTGCGAGCCGAAGCTGATGCGGATCTGCTCGCGGGCCGGTCGGGCACGATGTTCGTCCGCTTCATGATGGACCCACTCTATCACGTGCACTGGAACAACCTGGTCGAGCCGATCCGGGTTCGATTTCGCGGTGCTGCAGCGGCAACAGGCGGTGAGAAGCAGTCACGCGAGTCCGAAGTGGCGGGGCGCCTGGATTCGAGAGTCCAGCCCGCGGAGTGGACGGGTCCGACGGTGAAGGAACCGGCTGACATTGACCCGAGGGAATTCCTGGTCGAGGTATCACCCGGGGAGTCTCGTGAGCCCTTGGTGCTCGAAGTGCACTACTTCGCCTGTCATGACCAGGAGGGCTGGTGCCGGCCGGTAACCCAGGTTTACACGATTCACCTGAGAGCGGATCGCGATGGTGGATGGGCCACGCGTCGTCGCCCGGGTGGGGGGCGAAACGGTCGTCGTGGCGGCGATCTTGCCGGCCGACCCGATTTTCGGCCGCGACCCGGATTCCTACCACGTCCCGGCATCGGCCGTCGGCCATTTCCGCCCGGAGAGCCCAGGCGTGGTCCGGCGACTGCGTTGTTTGGCCGGGTCGTCAAGATTGATGCCGGCGGAGGCCGCCTGTTGGTGGAATCGCGAGCGGGAGACAAACGCAAGGCGCTGGTGACAGAACGGACCCGCATTGAACGAAACCGCAAGCCAGCCCGACTGACCGAGATCCGCCCCGGTGACCGAATTGTCATCCGCCACAAGGCGACCGAGTCGGGACCGTTGCGGGCGACGACCATCCTGGCGCGCGGCAAGTGAGAAAACCTCGTGGCCGCGAGGTCGGGGCTTTGCCCTGTGGCAGGCTCACCCATTGGAGTATCCTGATGGGATGAATGCTGTTGTGACACAAACCGAGAGTCCACGGATTGACGCCGGGTGGCGAGTCTTCTGCGCGGTGCTGGTATGTGGAATCCTGGCGTGCGGAGCCGTCGATGCTGCTGCTGCTGACGATGTCACGGCTTCCGTGCAGCGAGTGGCTTTCGTGACCGACGTGATGCCGATCCTCACCAAGCTCGGTTGCAACAGCGGTGGGTGTCACGGCAAATCGACCGGTCAGAACGGCTTCAAGCTGTCGCTGTTGGGATTTGTGCCGAGCTTTGATCACGAGTCGATGGTCAAGGAAGCACGTGGACGGCGGGTCTCTGCCAGTGATCCAGAATCGAGCCTGTTGCTGCAAAAGGCTGTCGGGCGTGTACCTCACGGGGGCGGTCGACGGCTGACCGAAGAATCTCCGGACTATCGCGTCCTGGCCGACTGGATCCGGCAGGGAGCGGTGGGACCGCGGGACAGCGATCCGGTCCTTGTCGCACTGGTGATGACGCCGGATCGTGGCATCCTCAGCAAGAACGCCAGCGTGGACCTCAAGCTGGAAGCACGATTTTCCAACGGGACGCGTCGTGACGTGACACGGCAGGCACTCTACCTGTCGAATGAGCCGGAAATTGGCGGCGTCGATGAACGGGGGCGAGTCACAACCGCGAAGCGGGGTGGCCTGTTTGCGGTGTTGGCTCGCTATGGCGGCCAGATGGCGGTCTACCAGGGAACGGTTCCGTTTGGAGCGTCGAGGCCGGTGCCGGCCGGAGACGAGACGATGTCGCCTATAGATCGGTACCTGGCCGAAGGCTGGGCGAGGTTGGGAATTGAGCCGTCCCCGGAGGTGGATGACGCGACGTTGCTCAGGCGGTTGTCCCTGGACATCTGTGGCACGCTGCCGACACCGGCTGAGGTCAAGGCGTTTGAGGCCGACCGGAAGCCGGGACGGCGGGGGCGTTTGATCAACCGGTTGCTCGATCGGCCCGAGTACGCCGCGTACTTTGCCATGAAATGGGCTGACATCCTCCGCAACCGCGGCAAGGGCTACTCGACCGGAAAGCAACGTCCGGGCACGGCGCTGTTTGCCGGCTGGATCCGAGATTCCCTGGCCACGAACAAGCCGTATGACCAGTTCGTGGCGGAGATCCTGACGGCGACGGGCAGTCAGCGTGAGAACCCCCCGACGGTCTGGTATCGGCAGGTCCGTACATCGGTCGATTACGTCGAGAGCGTGGCGCAGGCATTCCTGGGAGTTCGCATCCAGTGTGCCCAGTGCCACCACCATCCGTTCGAGCGATGGAGTCAGGCGGATTATTACGGCCTGGCGGCCGTGTTCTCGCGAGTCGGGCGCCGTGGTGGTTTCGCCGATGCCGAGGTGCCGACCAACGAGCGGATCTACGTGCGGTCCGACGGTGAGGTACGGCATCCGCGTTCTGGTGTGGTGATTTCTCCTCGCCCGCTCGGCGGTCCCGACCTGACGTTGACTCCGTTTGATGATCCTCGGCAACGATTCGCTCGCTGGCTGTCTCGACCCGATAATCCGTACTTCGCTCGGACGATCGTCAACCGGATGTGGGGTCACTTCCTGGGCCGGGGGTTGATTCACCCGATCGACGATGCTCGCAGCAGCAATCCCCCCACCAATCCCGAACTGCTGGCCTGGTTGACCCGGGACTTCGTCAAGAGCGGATTTGATCTCAAGCACCTGGTTCGCCGGATCACATCGAGCCGCGCGTACCGCCTGAGCAGCCAGCCGACCGAGACCAATGCCCAGGACACGCAGTCTCACGCCAGGTTCTACCCGAGGCGTCTGAAGGCGGAGGTATTGCTCGACGCATTCAGCCAGGTGCTCGAGGTGCCAACCGTCTTTCCCGGCGACCGAGGCGGGAAGTTCCCGGAGGGGACCCGGGCCATCGAGCTTCCGGATGAAAACGTGCCGGTACATTTCCTGGATGTCTTCGGTCGTCCCAATCGGATGAGTTCCTGCGAATGCGAGCGGACCGATGATCCCGCTCTGGCGCAGGCCCTGGAGCTGGTGAGCTCCAAGGAGATCCAGAAAAAGCTGTCGGACAAGACAGGCCTCGCCGCCCGGTTGGCAGGCAACAAGAAGACTCACTCGGAGAATATCCCGGAGGTGTTTCTCCAGGTATTCGCTCGGCGTCCTCGTCCCGAAGAGACTCGGGCGGCGCTCGAGTTCCTGGAATCCGAGTCCGACCGGAGTGCCGGTTATCAGTCGCTGCTCTGGGCGCTCCTGGTGACCAACGAGTTCCTGTTTGTTCACTGACGGACCGAGGCAATTGACAGGCGTGAAGCCGCTTTTGGTTTTCCAGACGGGTAGGATGAGACGACAAGAGAGAAAGCGGGCCGGCTGTCGGATGACAGCGAGCAGGTCCTGGCCAGGAGCAAACAGATGCTGACATCGACCGGACGTCCCTACCGCAACTGCGACGGCGTATCCCGGCGGAATTTCCTGCAGGTGGGCGCACCGCTGTTGGGTCTGGGGCTGTCGACGTTGCTTGAGCAGGACTCCCGTGCTGCCGATGAGGCTGCGAGTGCGACGCGAGACCGCGGCAAGTCGTTGATCGTCTTCTGGACGCACGGTGGCATGAGTCAGCAGGACACCTACGACATGAAGCCGGATTCTCCGGCCGAATACCGTGGTCCGTATCGCCCGATCAAGACCAACGTGCCGGGCACGATTGTTGGTGAGCGATTTGTCCGCCAGGCCAAGGTGATGGACAAGATCTCGCAAGTCCGCAGCGTGCACCACGAAAATGGGATCCACGCACCTTCAGCCCACTGGATGCAAACCGGTTATTTTGGTCCGACATTGGCCCGAATTGCCGCTCATCACCCGTCATTCGGATCGGTGATCAACAAGGCTCTCGGGGCACGCTCACCGCACATGCCGGCCTACATCGCGGTACCCAAGGCCGAGGCGTTTGGTTACCAGAAGTCGGTGTACCTGGGTGCGTCTTACGATCCGTTTGAGGTCGGAGCGGATCCGAACAGCAAGAATTTCAAGGTACCGAATCTCTCCCTGCCCGGCGGGCTGGAACTGGGCAACGTCCGTAAGCGTCGTGATCTGCTCAGCCGCTTTGATTCTCTGCGGCGAGACATCGATCGTACGGGCGTGATGGAAGGGCTCGACGCGTTCAAGTCCAAGGCGTTGGAAATGGTGACCGGCGAGGCGGTTCGTCAGGCGTTTGAGATCGACAGCGAATCGGACTCATTGCGGGATCGCTATGGGCGTCATCAGTACGGCCAGAGTGCGTTGTTGGCACGTCGGCTCATCGAGGCCGGTTCACGGGTGGTGACAGTCAACACGGGCTACTGGGACCACCACAACGACGTCCATCCGAATCTCGAGCAGCACCTCCCACCGCTGGATGCTGCGATGGCCACTCTGCTGGAAGATCTGGATCAACGAGGTCTCCTGGACAGCACGCTGGTGTACTGTGCCGGAGAGTTCGGTCGGACGCCGCTGATCAACGGCCATGCCGGCCGTGACCACTGGTCCAACTGCTTCACGGTGATGTTGGCCGGTGGCGGTATCGTGGGCGGCCGCGTCGTGGGGGCCAGTGAGCGACATGGCGGAGGCGTCCAGGAGCGTCCCTCGACTCCGCTCGACGTGCTGGCAACGATCTATGACCAGATGGGGATCTCGCTGGATACCCACTTTGTCGATGCCAGTGGTCGCCCTGTGAGTATCGTCGGTTCAGGACGTCCGATCCACGAACTGACCTGAGACGCCCGCCTCGGAATGTTGCAACTGGCGGGGTGCAGGACAGGACCCGCGATCCGAGGCAGCGGTGTTAGCGCACCGGCCAGACAGACCACGGGTCCCGTGTCCTTACAGCGGTTCAACGCGTCGTCGTCCTGCCGTTACTCTTCTTCCACGATGCGAACGGATGTCGCACGTGGCCCCCGGTCCCCGGGTTCCGACTCGTATTCCACCGGCTGGCCTTCGCGGAGCATGTCGAACTCCGTGCCGCTGTCCAGGGTGGACATGTGGAAGAAGACATCGGCTCCATCGCTGGAGATGAACCCGAAGCCTCGGTCCGTCAGGGTCTTGATTTGCCCCCTCGCCATCAGAAAACTCCTTTGATGCCCAAACAAACAACTTCCGAGGAAGAAAGGAAAAAGGATGGAGCATTGATGAGGCGACCATGCCGAGCGGGCATCAGAACTGAGCACCGGCTCGGAAGCCTCCAGATGTGCAGAGAGAAGAATTTAGAAAGAGGTGAGACCTCCGCGAAAAAACAACTCCATCACAACACGGGATCTTATCCCCACCGAAGTGACTGATTCCACGACTTGTCACTCGAATGCGCCGATTTTCCGATAAATCGAAGAATCGGGGGTTTTCGGGAAATCCGCAGCCAGGGGGGTTGGCGCGGACTAGGTGAGAGACGGGCTGAGCACCTGAGTGATGATCTCACCGTGAACGTCCGTGAGACGTCTCTGGATCCCATTGTGGTAGATGCTGAGGCGTTTGTGATCGAGCCCGGCGATGTGCAGGATCGTTGCATGGACATCGTGGACGGTGACGGGATGCTCGACAGCCCTGTGTCCGAAGGGATCGGTGGCTCCGAAGGAAAACGGCGCCTTGACGCCGGCCCCCGCCATCCAGACCGTGAATCCCTCGGGATTATGGTCTCGTCCGCTGGCCCCCTTCTGGAATGTGGGCATTCTGCCAAATTCGCTGCAGAAGATGACGAGAGTCTCGTCGAGCAGGCCGCGTTGTTTGAGATCTGCCAGGAGGCCAGCGGCGGGCTGGTCCAGAATGGGGCCGTGAACGTCGTACTGCACCTTGAGTTTCTTGTGTCCGTCCCAGTTGCTGGTCCCTTCACCGCCCGTCTGGTAGCTGCCGTTGAACAACTGGATGAACCGCACTCCTCGTTCGACGAGGCGACGTGCGAGCAGGCAGTTGCGCGCGAATGCCGACTTGAGTCGATTGGGCGAGTCGGCGCCGTAGAGTCGGATCATCGAACGAGACTCGGTCGATAGGTCGGTGATCTCGGGTACCGACAACTGCATCCGGGCGGCGAGCTGGTAGCTGGCGATCCGGGCGGCGAGTTGCGAGTCGCCCGGGAATCTGTCGAGGTGCTTCTGGTTGAGCGATTCGAGGAAGCGGCGAGTGGCGACATCCGCCTGCTGCGAGATCGTGGCTGGGCGGGCGAGGTTGCGGATCGGGCTGGCAGCGTTGAAGTCCGTTCCCTGGAACGCGGCGGGCAGGAAGCCTGGCCCCCAGTTGTTGACACTCGACTGCGGCTTGCCGCGAGGATCGGGTATCGCCACAAAGGCGGGCAGGTTGTCGGCATCGCTGCCGAGTGCATAACTGACCCAGGCCCCGATGCTGGGGAAACCGTCCAGCGTGAATCCGGTCGACATGACATTTTCGGCCGGGCCATGCGTGTTGGTTTTCGTGGTCACCGAGTGGATGAAGCACATCTCGTCGGCGAGTTCCCCGAGGTGGTCGACCAGCGAGGAAACCATCTTGCCCGACTCACCCCGGGGCCGGAACGGATACAGTGGCCGGGTCAGTTGCCCCTGTTCGCCCTGGAAGGTGATCAGCTTCTTGCCGGGGAGTGGTTGCCCGTGCCGCTTGACCAGTTCGGGCTTGTAGTCGAAGGAATCCAGGGGGCTGAATCCTCCGCTGCAGAAGATCATCACGACCTGCTTGGCACGGGCCGGCAGGTGGGTGACACGGGGAGCGTGGGGGTGTGCGGGGTCAATGGCCGGCCGAATCGGACCGGCTTCGGTCGGTCCGCCTACGGCCGGGCGGTCTCGGTCCAGTAATCCGGCGAGTGCCGTTGTCCCCAACAGCGATGCCGAGTGGCCCAGAAGTGATCTGCGAGTGAGCATGGGGAATTCAGAACCGGGCGTGTCAGGAGCGGCCTGCTTGACTGGTGAAGGCCGGGGTGTCACGGCAACCAGAGAAACTCGTTGGAATTGAGGAGCGCACGAGTCAGTGATTCCAGGCCGTGGCGGGTCACGAGGGCCGATGCAGCCCGCAACTCGGTTCGCCCTGGATTGCGTCCGAGCGTCAGGCGAAATGCTCGTTGGACCGCGGCAGACGGACCACGTCCGGCCGTGTCGACATCGCATCGTGTTGCCAGGAGCCGGGCCTGTTGAAGGACAAAATTGCCATTGAGCAGTCCGAGAGCCTGGAGTGGCGTGGTGGACCGGCTGCGGCTGGCGATGACCTGGTTTCCATCGGGGCAGTCAAATGCTCCGAAGACATCGTCCTGCTCCTGACGGATCTTGGTCATGTAGACCATCCGTCGCCACTCGTTGACCGTGTAGTGCTTCCTGGGGAAGTAGTGACGGACATTTTCCAGCACGATTTCGAAGACCTTGAATCCCGGACCGCCCATGCGGCGGTCGAGTGCTCCACTGGCCGTCAACATGCCATCGCGGATGGCCTCGGCCGAGAGCCGTCGTGGCGGGAATCTCCAGAGGAGCCGCGAGGACGCATCAACGGCGAGCCCCTCTTGGCGTGGTCGGCTCGATTGCCGGTAGGTCCTGGAGGTGAGAATCAGACGATGGAGCGCCTTGAGCGACCAGTTGTGTCGCACGAGATCCTGTGCGAGCCAGTCGAGCAGCGCGGGGTGAGAGGGTGGGGTGCCGTTGGCGCCGAAGTCTCCAGGGGTGGCAACGAGTCCGGTGCCGAAATGATATTGCCAGACGCGGTTGGCAATGACTCTCGAGGCGAGCGGATTGTCGTCGGTGGCAATCCAGCGAGCCAGTTTCAGCCGTCTGGCTTGTTCTGGCTCATTCATCGCCATCTCGGGTGTCCGGAAGGCCGAGAGTCCACCGGGAGCGACCGGCTCGCGAGGGGCCTGTGGGTCGCCGCGGTAGAGGCGGCGCGTAACCGGTGGTGTATCAAATCGGCCAATGTAGGCGGTGGGGCCCTGGGCCAGGCCGCTGAGCTTGCCTTTGATGGTGCGGGCCTGGTTGAACAGCCCCCGTGCGAGCGCCGACTCACGTCTCAGATCGTCACGGAACAGCCGGTCAGGCCGATTCGTGCTGATGGCTCCGAACGGGGCCCGATCCGCGATTCCTGCGATCTCGCGCCACTCACCTTCTTTCTCAGCCACCTCGATCCAGTAACGCGTCGGGGTTCGATCGCTGTATTTCCCCTCGCGGTCCCGCCCCCATTCGATCCGGTCGATCGTGACCGTCCTTGGCAATTCGAGCTGGACCCAGCCGCGGCCCTTCTGACTCGAGATCCAGCTGAAGCTGTTGCCATGCTTGCCGTCGTTGATGTGGGCCAGCTTGTGGAACGGGTGAGACGGGAAGTTTCCCGATGAAGTGGCACGGGTTCCGGCAGACGCGAGCGCGATGTTCTGGGGCGGTCGGCCGTCAGTCCCCGGCGTGTACACCTCGAGCTCATCCAGACACGGCTCGCTGCTGTTGGTGTTTCGAATCGTGAACCTGATGAACCGGGCGCGAACAGGTCTGAAGCGTTCAATGTTGTGGCGGGGTGAGACCGCCGGACGGAGTTGTTGGACCAGGGGATCGAGTTGTTGATGGATGGTGGCGAGTTGCTTGCGGAGCTCCGCCAGCTGGGAGTCGGGGGTGCCGATTGGGAGTGGTCGATCGGCGTGGCGGACGCCCGAAAAGACCGCGGCCATCGCGTAGAAATCGGTCTGGGCCACCGGATCGAACTTATGATTATGACACCGGGCACATCCTACGGTGAGTCCCAGAAAGGCCGTGCCGGTCGTGTTCACCATGTCGGCCAGTTCGTCCTGCCGCTGTGCCAGTGTCAGAGTGATGTCGGAACTCTTGACGAGGTCATAGGGGCCGGCCACCAGGAATCCGGTTCCGGCAGGTTCGCCGATCGCGTCACCGGCCAGCTGGCCGGTCACGAATCGGTCGTAGGGCATGTCGCCATTGAGGGCCTGGATGCACCAGTCGCGGAAGTGCCACGCCCCGGTTCTCTCGCGGTTCGTCTCAAACCCGTGTGACTCGGCAAACCGCACCACGTCGAGCCAGTGCCGGGCCCAGCGTTCACCGTAGTGGGGATGAGCCAGCAGGCGATCGACCAGCCGCTCCCAGGCGAGTGGATCCGTGTCGGCGACGAAGGCATCGATCGTCTCGGGGGAAGGAGGGAGCCCGAGCAGATCGAGGTAGATACGTCGCACCAGCGTGCGTCGATCGGCGAGTGGCGAAGGGGCCAGGTTGACGTCAGCCAGGCGGTTCACGATGAAGGAGTCAATCGGGTTCCGGACACCGGACACCACGGGAGGCGGATGGTCTGAACGCGGTTGGAAGGCCCAGTGGTTGCTCGGACGGAAGCCGTCTTGGGCGTCCTTCGGAAATCGAGCCCCCTGGTCAATCCACAACCGCAGGGTGGCGATTTCTGCAGGGGTGAGCCCTGGGCCCTTGGGAGGCATCCGCGTCGTCGGATCGCGTCGCTCGATACGCTCCACCAACGGACTCCGGCCGGAGCGTCCCGGAAGGATCGGCTTTTCGCCCGAGTCGCCTCCGGTCAGTGCGATCGCAGACCGGTCGAGCCGGTAATCTCCTTCCTGCCTCCTGGCACCATGGCAGCCGTAGCAATGCCGAGCGAGAATCGGTCGCACGTCCCGCTTGAAGTTGATCCGCGATGGTGTCGACTTGTCATCGGCGGAAGCCCGGGACCAGGGGGCGAGCAGGACGATCATCATCAGGAGCGGTCGCATCGAGTGATCAGTCCGAGCGAATGGAGTGGGTGAGTGTTGCCAGGTGGCGGCAGACTGCCATGATTCTATCGGCACGTCCAATCCAGCAGCAACGACCCCCACGCCGGATGCCGATAAATGATGGGGGCAGAGCTTGAATAGCGACCAGTGAGCCTGTGGTGTAACGAGACGATTGTGGGTCGCTATTCACTATTCAAGCTCTGACCCCAGTTTTTTGTGGAGGGTTGGTGGGCGTGACGGACCGTGGGCGACGACTGCTGATTGTCCTGGGAGCGGTCGTTGGACTGTTCGCCCTGGGATTGACCTGGCGGAGCTGGGTCCTGGAGGGTCGTCGGGCTGACGTGCCAACCGCCACCGAGGAACGGTTACCTCGGGTCGGGCCGCGTGATCGGTTTGCCGGGTCGTCAGCGTGCCGGGAATGTCACAAGGAGCAGCACGCGAGCTGGCACCGGACTTATCACCGGACCATGACGCAGGTGGCGTCGACGGAGTCGATCGTGGCTCCGTTCGACGGTGTGTCACTGACCTCTCGCGGACGTCGTTATGACCTGTCCCGCGACGGGGACGACTACCTGGTCTCGCTGGTCGATCCGGATTGGGAAGCCGGCGAGGGCGTGGCGGGGACGCCGCAGGAGGTGATCGATCGGCAGAGTGATCGTCATCGCGTCTCGCGACGCATCGTGATGACCACCGGATCTCACCACGTGCAGGGCTACTGGATTTCCGGATTTCGCGGGAACCTGTTGAGACAACTGCCGTGGTACTACCACATCGGCGAGCAGCGGTGGATCCCGAGAGAGGATGCCTTCCTCGAGCCCCCCGGCTCACCACGGCACTTCATGGTGTGGAACGACAACTGCCTGGCGTGTCATAGCACCGGGGGGCGACCGGGCATGAACATGATGACTCTGGAGGTCGAGACTGAGGTGGCGGAACTGGGGATCAGTTGCGAGGCGTGTCACGGGGCAGGCCGCGAGCACGTGGCCCACCATCGGAAGTCGGGCAACACCCGCGGGGACCGGGAGCCCGGCAGCGTCGTCTCGTCGTCGACTGGCGACCCGACCATCGTCAATCCGTCGCGGCTGGATCACCAGGCGGCGTCGCGTGTCTGCGGTCAATGTCACAGCACCTTTGTGCCTCGCGACCACGCCGACTACCTGGCCAACGGGTATGGTTACGAGCCGGGCGAGAAACTCGAATCACGGTTTCGCACGGTGGTGTCCGGGGGTGTGCTGCACACGCAGATGGAGAGACGCGGCAAGCCCGTCTACTGGCTCGACGGCAATTGCTGGGTCGGCGGCCGCGAGTACCTGGGAATGAGTGACTCGAAGTGCTTCACGAAAGGAGAGATCAGCTGCCTCTCGTGCCACTCGATGCACAATGCCGACCCGAATGACCAACTGGCCGATGGCCCGACCAGCAATCGGTCTTGCGTGCAGTGCCACACCGAGTTCACCGGCGACGCTCTGGCCCGGCACACGCACCACGCGACCGACAGCAGCGGTAGCCGTTGCTACAACTGCCACATGCCCCATACGTCCTACGCGTTACTCAAGGGGATCCGCAGCCACCGGATTGACTCTCCTCGCGTGGTTTCCATCCGGGGCGGTGGACGGCCGAACGCGTGCAACCTGTGCCATCTCGACCGCACGGCCCGTTGGGCGTCCGATCATCTCGCCGAGTGGTACGGGCAAGACGAGGCCGAACTCGACGAGGATGAGGAGTCCGTATCGAGCTGGGTTCTCCTGGTGCTCCAGGGAGATCCGGTCCAGCGTGCGGTGGCCACGTGGCATGCCGGTTGGACGCCTGCTCGCCAGGCGTCGGGAGATGCCTGGCTGCTGCCGCACCTGGCTGACCAGCTCGACGACGCCTACTCGGTCAATCGCTGGGTGGCCTGGCAGGCGATCAAGCGTGATCCTCGTTACGCCAGGCTGGCCTTTGACTTTGTGGGGCCTCGTGACGCGCGTGAAGCGGTCTGGATGCGGTTGCGGCAGGACTGGACCAGGTCCTCGGGAGACCTCGATCCCGACCTCGCTCGCCGCGTCGTGGTTCTCCCCGGTCGCGGTGCGGACCGGTCGCGGACCGAGAAGCTGTTGCTGAAGCGGGATTATCGCGAGGTGATGGTGCCCGAGTGACGCACCGCGCGTGCTGTGAGGAACACGGCGAGCAGCAGCAGCAGCGCGCCGATGGGGACGAGGACGATCCCGAGACCAGGGTCTCCACCGAGCACGCCCAGCCTGAGTCCTCCGGTCCGGACAAACGCGGGTAACCCGGCGAGAAGGAACCCTCCGGGGATGAGAATCCCCGAGGCCTGCAGGCTGCGGGACGCGAGTGTTCGTCCGCGCGGCGTGAATCCGTTGGCGTTTGACAGGCTGGCGGCAAAGACCAGGTGGACCAGCGAGAGAAAAGTCCCATGTGCGTGAGCCAGCCTGAGCATCAGGCGGGTTGTTTCAGGTTCTCCGGTGTTGACGTACCAGGCGACCTTGAATCCATGCAGGGTTTCGAGGGCGAGTCCGAGCGCCACAAAGACCAGCAGGCTCCACCATCCGAGCACGAGGTGTCGGCGATGGACGTTTTGGAGGGATTCGTCCGGAGCGGGCATTGCGGCGGGGGCGTTCATTCAGGGATCTCCACCGATCGTTGGTCTCGTCGAGTCCAGAGGTCTGCGAGTCTCTTGAGGTCGAGTCGTCCCTGGCTATCGACCGGGAGCGGGTCGGGGCTGTTGGTTTTCGCCGTGGCCCACCGTTCGAGCACCCATTGCCTCGCGGGGCCTCTTACGGTGACCGGACCGACAAAGTTGTAGTCGAGCGACTTCAGGCGAGGCAATGCCTTGAGCCGCTGCCAGGCAATGAACCGATTGGCCGAATACGAGTCTTCGAGCAGGTGTGCCAGCAGCGGGGCGGCCCACGTGTCACTCGCACTCGCCTCCATGGCAGGCTTCCAGTTGGTGTGCCAGGCGGCGATGGCTCTCTGCGCGGCATCACCGCGGAGCATCCAGAGGATTCCAGCGGCGAGCTGTCTCTCCTCGTCGGGCAGCTCGGTCCTGGGCGTGCCGTACCACGAATTCATGTGCCGACTGGTCCAGTCGAGGGTCTTGTCGAGGTGGCACAGGTTGCAGGCATTCGGCTGCGCGGCGTGTTGAACCGGCAGCACCTCGGGAGACTTGATCCGATGGATGCGGATCGCGGTGAAGAGGGCATAGGAGGTGTGAGGCATATGGCAGTTGACACAGAGGCTGCCGGTGCTGCCCGCGGCGTGGTGCGTGTGGCGGACGAGCCGTTCCCCGGTGTAGTCGTCGTGGCATTGCACGCAGGCGCGGTTTTTACGCATCCCGGGGATCAACTGGTCATTGGGGTCGCTGTCGTGCATCGCGTGACAACTCAGGCATGACATCTTGCCATGGGTATAGCACCGAGAAGCGATTTGTCCGAGAAACTCACGTCCCCCGAGCCGGCAGGACCCGTCATCCCAGTAGAGATGTGAACCCTGGCGGCTCATCTCCTGGTGAACCGGGTCGTCGAAGCGGACGACACGGTAGTGGGAGGCGAGGTCCTGTCCGGGCCGATAGGGGTCTCGTTCCCGCAGCAGCTTGTCTTTCTCGTGCGGCATTTTCAGTGCATGGCACCTTCCGCAGATCTCGGAGCTGCGGACGTGGTCGAGTCGCCGGGGGTTGACGATCGTCGGATCGGGCTTGTCGGAGAGGCGGCCGAGGAGTCGCTTGGCGGGATTCCGATGATGGGCAACGTGTGCCGCAGCAGGTCCATGGCAAGCCTCGCAACTGATCCCCAACTCGGCCACCTGGCTGTACAGCGCGGCCGTGTCTGAACGGAGCAACCGTTGGCGGTTGCGACCCGTACCGGACATGTCGAAACCGGGGATGCGGGGGACGGAGGCTGGGCGGGCGGACCCGGCCTCCAGGTAGCCGGGGTTGGGGGCGACCGAATGGCAGTGGATGCAGCTGGAATTCCAGTGACCCGAGTATCGCTCGGGTGACTCCTCACGCAATTCGGCGTCCTCGGTTGGGAACCAGAGCTTCTCACCGATGTGAAACTCCCACGGAAACTGCAGCAGTTCGTAGCCCCATCGGCTGGCGACCCAGTAGGTCTGCTGATGATGCGACCCGGTGGTCATGACGAGGCGTCTGTCGACGATCGGGGGGTTGGGGATATCGACGTCGAGTCCCTTGGCGCGGCGGTCCCGGTCCCAGTCTGGGTCGACCATGCGGGTCCAGTATTCTTCGCCCCGCTTGCTCAGCTCGTATGTGCGGCCACGTGCCTGGAGCACCTGTCCGTCGAATTGACCGAAGTGGTCGGGGATGACCGAGTCGGGGCCGGCGACCTGGGTCATGGTCCGGTGGTAGGTCCGGTGCCATGTGGCAAACTGGCCGGGGTGGCAACTGCGGCACGTCTGGCTGGTGACATATTCGTTGTCGGCGTGTGAGGTCGGCAGGAGGTGATCCTTGAAGACCTTGCGTGTGGTGGCTTGCGTTCCGTCGTCAAGCCGTGCGGACTCGAGCATCGGGCGAGCTGGCGGATCATCGCGATGAGCCAGGGCGATGGCGGTGGTCAGGACGACGGTCAGGGTTAGCCCGAGGATTCGGTCCCACCGATTGCGAGCGAGCCGGCAGACCAGCGGCCAGGCAGCTGCGGCTGCCACGGCTGACAGCACCAGCAACTGGGCAACGAGCGTCAGCGACTGGTTCGAGGTGTCCATCAGTGAACCGGACCCGGGCGAATATGCAGTGAAGGTCCCATGCTAACAGTGCGTGCGAAGGGCGCCACGGTGTTGGTGATCGGATTCGAGACCTGCGTGGCTCAAGTGGTGGTGTGTTCACCGGGCCTCGAGGAGGTGGCGGATGTTCTCGGACGTGTTTGAGAGGGTTGTACGGGTTCTGTCGGGAGTGTGGGAGGTGGGGCATGGAGGCGTTGCTCGGGTCGGTTGGGGGATCTTCGGTGTTGGGAGCCTGATTGGAGGTCGGCCGGCTGTTGCCTGACCGGTGATGGTGACGAACAGAGAGACGAGTGGCCCTTGTGAGGAGGGCTCGAGGGGAACAGCAGTCATGAAACGACCCACACTGACCATCGTGTCCTTGCGGCACGTGACCCCTTGGAGCGGCAATCGTGCGTTTCACATCCTGGCTCTCCTCGCTGCGCCGTAACCGTCGCCTGGCCCGTCGGCGCATTGACTCCTCGCACCCCCATCGGACTCGGCTCCCCGCCAGGGCAGAGAGTCTCGAAGACCGAACGTTGTTGAGCGTGTCGGCCGTGCTGGTCGACAGCACGCTGTACGTCGTGTCGGATGCGGACGACGACATCGCCGTGGGTGCCAACGCGGTCGGTGAAGTGGAAGTGACTGTCAACGGAGTCGTGGACGGGACGGCGGGTCCCTTTGCAGCTGCAGACGTGCAGGCGTTGATCGTGCGGGGCGGAGACCTGGACAATCAGCTCGACCTGTCCCAGGTCTTCGCCTCCGACTTTTCGTGGGCCGATGTCGACGGAAACCCGCTGACGATCGAGGTACATGGGGGCAATGGTGACGACACGATGACCGCGGCCAGTGACCTGGCGACATCGCTGTTTGGTGGCGATGGGGACGACCAGATCTCGGTGCTCGGTGGAGCGTCACTGGTGGACGCTGGAGATGGTGAGGACACCATCGATGGCGGGAGTGGCAATGACACATTGCATGGTGGCGACGGCAACGACCTGATCAGCGGTGGCCCCTCCGACGACGTTGTCGATGGAGGAGACGGTCTCGACACGATCGACGGGGAGTTGGGCAACGACACGCTGATAGGAGGTGATGGGGAGGACACCATCGACGGTTCTGGTGGTGATGATCTGATCAATGCATCCTCGGGCAATGACCACGTGCGTGGTGGTGCAGATGACGATTTGATTTTTGGTGGCGCCGGTCACGATCTGCTGTATGGAGATCAGGACATCCCTGGTGGGAACGTCGGTGACGACACGATCCTCGGGCAGGGTGGTGACGACACGCTGTTGGGCAGTGGCGGGACCGACTCGCTCAACGGAAATGCCGGTGCGGATTACCTGGAGAGTTTCTTCCAGGTTGTCGCGTCGGCTGATCCTCCACCGATTGCGTCCGTTGATCCGGGCACGGCGGCTCCGAATCCCAACCTGCCACCGGTGGCCGTTGACGATACCGGCGAGACGATCCGAGATGGTCGGGCCGTGATCGACATCTTCAGCAACGACTTCGATCCTGATGGTCGAGTGGATCTACGTACGGTGACACTGACGAGTTTGCCGTCGTTTGCCACGGCGTTCTACCTGAACGACGGTCGCGTGCTTTATACGCCGCAGCCGGGATTCACCGGTGTCGAGACGATCACGTACACGGTTGAGGACTTTCACGGCGCGGTCAGTAACGAGGCGACTCTGACGGTCACCACGGTGGCTCCAGACGTCCTGGGCGACACGCTGTCGGGTGGCAGTGGCAATGACACGATTTTTGGAGATGCCGGACCGGATACCGCCCTGGGCGGGAGCGGCAACGACTTCATCAATGGAGAACTCGGCGACGATCGGCTGCGTGGACATGCCAATCATGACACGTTGTGTGGTGGTGGCGGTGCCGACTACCTGGACGGTGCGACGGGCGACGACCTGCTTCTGAGCCTGTGTACCGACCCTGACGACCTGATCGGTCCCGAGCTCTTTGTGACGGATGCCACTGCGGTCGAGGGTGAGGCGGTGGACGTGGTCCTGGTGATCGACGTCTCAGGGAGTACCTCCAGTGGATTCGGCGGTTCGCCGGTGGGAGACGTCAACAATGATGGGTCGGCCGATGACATCCTGGACGCACAATTGGCCGCCTTCATTGCTTTGAAGGACGACTTCATTGTGAACAACGTTGATGCCCGGATGGGCATCGTCGTCTTCGCCCAATCTGCGGCCCAGGTAGACATGGATTTGGCGCAAGCCGGCGTGCAGTTGGGCACGACTCCAGATGCCGATACCGATGGCGACGGGGTGTCGGACGTGGAGAATGTGCTGCGGTCGATTGACCGTGGTTTCCAGGGTACGGGGGTTTTAACCAACTACGAGGACGCCCTGGTCAATACGCTCAACACGTTCACGTCCTTCGCGACCGCTCCCGGGGGCGGCACGATGGTCTTCCTCTCCGACGGAACCACGACAGCCGGTGGGGCATTCGATGACGATGCCCAGGCCTTGCGAGCCATGGGAATCGACCTGCGGGCCTTTGGCGTCGGGACCGGAGCGACCCTGGCAGAACTGACGATCATCGACCCGAATGCTCAGATCATCACGACGACGGATGATCTGACCCAGGCTTTGACCGGTTTGGGTATTTCCAGCGACAGCGAGTTGATCTTCACCGTCAGCCTGTCGAAGCTGAGTTTCAATCCGATCTCGGTCGACTTCACCACCGTCGATGGGACGGCCGTCGGAGGCAGTGACTATATCGCTCAGTCCGGGACGTTGATCTTCAACCCCGGTACACTGTCTGCAACGGTCAGCATCGACATGCTCAATGACGGTCTGACCGAGGGAGATGAGTTCCTGTTCCTGGAACTTTCCAATCCCATCAATGCGACGATCAATGATGGCACCGGCGTTGGGGTCATCCAGGACGACGAGAGTGGTGCCACCTCGTCGTTGCCCAGCGGGTTCCTCACTCCCTCCACACGGGTCGTGGACGTCGATTCGATCATCGAGAACGCGACACGCGCGACGGAAGAAGACTATGTGGCGGGACAATTGCTCGTGCGTTTTCACCCGGGCCATACGGATGCCGTCGAGGAAGCGGCCGTCCGGGCTCTTGGTGGCACGATCCTGGAGAGGTTTCTGATGATCGATGCGGCGCTCGTGGCGCTGGACGAGCCGTCGGATCACATTCTCGACGACATTCACCTGTTCCTCGGTGACTCTCTCGTGATGTATGCGGAACCGAATTATCGGCTCCACAAGCTGGCCACGCCCGATGACACGAGCTTCTCCACGTTGTGGGGTATGGACAACAACGGGCAGACGGGCGGAACGGTCGATGCTGACATCGACGCTGTCGAAGCCTGGGACACCTTCACCGGCACCGATGCCTCGATCGTGTGCGTGATCGACACGGGAATCGACTACACGCACCCGGACCTGGTTGACAACATCTGGACCAACCCGGGCGAGATCGCCGGTAACGGGATTGACGACGATGGAAATGGTCGCGTGGATGACACGGTCGGCTACGATTTCTCTGATGACGATGCGGACATCATGGACAGCGATGGACATGGATCGCACGTCGCAGGAACCGTCGGAGCCACCGGCAACAATGCCGAGGGCGTGGTGGGTGTGAACTGGGACGTGTCGCTGATGGGGGCGAAGATCTTTCCGTTCGCCACAACGGCTACGGTCGCCGGCGCCGTCAATTACGTGGCGAGCATGCGGCAGATCCACGGCTTCAATATCACCGCGATCAATGCCAGTTATGGCAGCTACTTTTTTACGCAGACTGAATACGACAGCATTCTATCGGTCAATAATGCGGGCGTCGTGTTTGTGGCCGCCGCTGCCAACGATGCCCTCGACAACGATTCCACTCCGGCCTATCCGGCATCGTACGACTTGCCGGGTATCATCTCGGTCGCGGCGACCGACGACCGCGACCAGTTGTCGAGTTTCTCGAACTACGGGGCCACCTCGGTCGATCTCGGTGCTCCCGGCGGTGACCAGAATTCCGGACGCCCGGGAATCAACAGCACAGTTCCCACGTCGGTTTCGGCGTCCGGCTACAGCGAGTTTCAGGGCACCTCGATGGCCTCGCCGCATGTGGCGGGAGCCGTGGGGTTGATCCGTGGTCTGAATCCGTCGCTGACGGTTCAGGAGGCCAAGGATGCCATCCTCTCGACAGTGGACCAGGTGACCTCACTCCAGGGCCAGGTCCTGACGGGTGGTCGCCTCAACCTGGCGGCTGCCGTCGCGGCGGTGGCTCCGCCTCCGCCGACGCCTCCGACTGGCCCTGCTGTTGTTGACCAGGTGGACCTTGGTGACACGATGCTTGGTCGTTCCGGCCGAGACACGTTGATCGGGGCCGGTGGCGACGATCTGATGATTGCGGGTGGTGATCGCGACACCCTGACGGGTGGCGGCGGCAACGACCATCAGTTGGCCGGTCCCGGCGACGATCTACTCAACGGCAACGACGGCGATGACACGCTCGATGGTCAGGGTGGAGCTGACAACGTGTTCGGCGATGCCGGCGACGACACGCTGGTCTGGCGGCACGGTGCCGGGTCGGACAATCTCGAAGGGGGCGACGACTACGACGTGGTGCACGTCCGGGACGGCGATGCGAGCAGCGTTTTCGGAGTCCAGGAGAACCAGCAGGATCTCACGTTCCAGACCGACGCGAGGCTTCAGCTGACCGACCAGGTCCACACGACCAATGTCGGGTTCTCCATTTCCGAGGTCATTTTCCAGCCCGGTGACGGAGCCGACGAGGTCTTTGTCAGTGACCTGGTTCATGTGCCGAGCCTGCTGGTGCGTGTGTCAGGCGGCCAGGGCGACGACGTGCTGAGCGCCGACGGCAGTGACCCCGGGGTCGTGCGGTTGATCTTCGATGGCGAGGGTGGCGATGACACGATCACCGGGAGCATCGTGAACGATACGATCCGAGGCGGTGACGGTGATGACGTGGTCCTCGGAAGTCCCGGCCAGGACACCGTGCACGGTGAGGACGGTGACGATGACCTGGCGGGAGGCGATGGAGACGACCAGATCAGTGGCGGGCCGGGATTCGACACGCTCAACGGTGACGCCGGCAACGACACACTGAGTGGAAACGACGACAGGGATCTGCTGATCGGTGGCCACGATGATGATCACCTGGACGGAGGACGTGGACGAGACACGCTCAACGGCAAAGCAGGCGATGACAGCCTGTTTGGCGGTGAGGGGACCGATCGCATGTATGGTGGGATCGGCAACGATACGCTCGACGGCGGTCGCGACAACGACAGCATCTATGGCAACAGCGGCGACGACCAGCTCATCGGCGACCATGGCAACGACTCGATGAAGGGTGGCCGGGGTGATGACACGCTGGTCGGTGGCGATGGCAACGACCAGATGTTTGGCGACCGGGGCGATGACCAGTTGGGTGGCGGTGATGGCAACGACACTCTCAACGGCGCCCGTGGTGACGACATCTTGCTCGGCGGAGACGGCAACGACACGTTGCTCGCCGGCAGTGGAGCGGACATCGCACTCGGCAATCTCGGTGACGATTACGTCAAGGGCCAGGGGGGAACCCGCGATACCATCGCTGGTGGTGAAGGCGCGGACCTGGTCTTCGGGCTCGTCAGCGAGATCGATGAGGCGTTCAACATCGGCAGTACGCTGTTGAACGATCTGGACGCGGTCTAAGGACGTCGGGGCAGGGTAGCCGCGTTGGTGTCACAACGCAGACGGTCGCTGGTGACTCGTCCAATCTGTGACCAGATTGGCTACGGTCTCTGTGAGTACCGAAACCGGACTATGCGGCCTGCCTCATCACGCGCGGAAGCGATTCGGCTGCTGGGCGGCGGTGGCAGACGTAGATGAGATTCTCGGACAGGAATCTCAGCGGCAGCTTCGTCGCCAGTCTCTCGATCCACTCGATCAGGAATCGTGGCCTGAGCAACAGCCATTCGTATTCCGGCACGATTCCAGCGTGCGAAACGGATTCGATTTCTAGTCCGGCCGTTGTGATCATCGTCTCGACCTCCCGGCGCGACATTCCCGTGCGACCTCGCCACCCGAGAGTCAGCAGGCGGACGAGTCGATGCCGGAGCGAGGACAGGCAGCGGTGGTTGTTGAAGATGATCCGGCCACCGGGCGCCAACCTGTCGGTCAGTGCGGCGATCGCCTCAGCTCTCAGGGCCGGCTCGGCGTTGGGAAAGAACCGGAATGCTGTGATGAGGTCGAAGTGTCGGCCCAGCAACGGATTCCCGTCGGTGGTGATGTCGGCCGCAACCAGCTCGGCTTGCGGTGCGCTGGTGGCCGCGACCTCGAGCATCGAATCGGACACATCGATGCCGGTTGCGGAGTCGGTGCGGGCCGAGACAAATGCGAGCATGCGACCGGTCCCGCAGGCAAAGTCCAGGTACCGAATGCCCTCGTCGCACTCATCGGTGTTCCGGGAGCTGTGCATCGTATCGAGGACATTGTCGAGGACAGCCTGCTCGAGTCGCCACATCATCCGCCGACGTGGGTTTTTCGTGAAGCGATCGTGATAGTCGAGACCCTGTCCCAGGTGAGACTGTCGATAGCTGGGTGTCGTGCTGGCGGTCATGACCGGATCTTCGATCGCGGGTGGAAGGATCGTTGGGGATCGGAGCCGGCCTCGCGTCATCAGCGAGAGCCAGAGGCTGTTGATCCGTTGCGCGGGGAGTATCGAACAACGGATCGTGGCGGGGCAAGAGGAAAAAGCGGCTTCGCGGCTAGGGCCCTCGTGGGTAGACGAGAGCCTTGCTGATGGCGCGATGGCGGGTCGCTTCGCGGTCCCGGCCTGCTGATTCACAGAGCCGTGCGAGGAACTCGTGAAGCTCGGGCCGCTGGGGACCGATCTTGACAGCGGTCTCGGCTGCCTCGATCGCGAGACGGTCGTCTCCGACAGACATGTGACACTGGCTCAGTTGCAGCCACGCCACTGCGCTGCGGTGGAGAGTTACCAATTGCTTGAGAACCGGGATGGCGGTCGAGAACTGTTCCCTGGCGATCAGTCCGTTGGCGACGACAGCCAGGGAGTTGACGCGGTCCTGCTCGGTGAGCTGGGCGTCGGAGTCGAGTGCACGCCGTGCCAGTTCAGCGGCAGTCCCGGGATCGACCGATTGTCCCAGGTCGGCCAGTGCCGCCAGGAGCTCCGGATCATCGAGGCCCGCCTGGTAGGACTTTTGAAGCAGTCGGTGTCCTCGAAGCCGAAACGTCGAGACGAGTTGAGGGTCGGTTTGCTTGCTGGCGAGCTGGCGATAGGCGAGCCCGAGGCAGCGATCCTGGTCGGCCGAGGGCAGGTGGTCGAGGTTGTAGAGGGCGACGAGATTCCCTGGCGAGAGTCTCCGGCGTGCGTCCCGGGAATCGTCAGTCCCGGCGGAGTGAATCCCGATGCGGTGATGAGTCGATGCCACGTGAGGGATCTCGGTGGTCGTCTGCGGCATGTGGCAGGAGACACACCGATCCTGGACCCCTTGTCGGCGTGTCCCGTCTGCCGGGAGTCCGCACTCGGCTGGCTGGTGGCACGCGATGCAATGGGCTCGGAAGGCATCTGCTCGTGCAGCGGCGCCACGCGATGAGCCGTGCCCGTGAGGGTCGTGGCACGTGGTGCACGTGAGGGTCTTCGTCTCGGAATAGCAGCGGCTCTGGTGGAGTTGTTCGACGTGTCCGACGACCGTCATGCCGCCTCCGGAGTCGTCGAGCACGTAATGGGCACGGAACTCCGCCAGCCGATGGCCCGGACGGAACTCGGTCAGCCGGCGGCCGCGGAGGTTGGCGGCCGTGTTGTTCTGCAGGTGGCACTGGGCGCAGATCGACTCGAGGTGTTCTCGGTCGAGACGACCGGGATGGACGATCGAACGGTCCGGTGCTGCGACCTCGGTTCCGGACCTCCTGGCGGAGGCGTGCTGATGGCCCGATCCGTGACAACGCTCACACCCGATTGTCTGCTCGTGCACCTTGACACGGTGGTAGGCTCGGGCCACCGACTCGGATCTCCCCGCATGACAGACCAGGCAGTCGACGGGGATCGGACGTTCGAAAGAGAGGTGACCTGGTCGGTCGTATCCGGGTGCGAGTCGCCAGCGGCGGTTCCGGGCGTACCAGGTGATCGGGCTCTGGACGAGGAAGCCGTCGAGCTCGACGAGATAGGTCCGGCCCTGGTGACCGGTCCCGACGACCTGGCTGACCGGATGGTCGCCGATCGTGAATTCCGAACCGTCCTCCAGCGTGACGGACTCCTGGTGCCGCAACTGATCGCCCTGGCGGTAGACACGGTAACGTCTCCCGGTGGCGGCGTGCTGGAATTCGGCGTCCGCTGGCTCCTTGTCGAGCGAGACGTCGGCCAGAGCGGTGGCATGAGAAGACTGGGCGTAGGTGTCGGCAATCTCGTTGTGGCACTCTGCGCAGGCTGAACTGCCAATCCACTTGTCAGCGGTCGCGTTGGCAAACGGGGTGGCTTCGAGTGGTGGCAAAGACGGGGGCGTCGGGCGGGTCTTCGCTGTGCCGTCGTCTTGCGTGGGCCACGCGATCCACGCGATCGAGGCGATGACCAGGGAGGCCACGACGACCAGGCCCAGGACCGCTCGTCGGCGCGACGACGTGGCGGGAGTGGTCGGTGCCGGTGAGGCCGACGAGTCGGGCATCTGGCTTCAATCGCAGGAGATCAGTTGCTCTTTGTGCCGGGTCCTTCCGGCTTCCGGTCGGGGGCATCCTTGGCGGGAGCGTCCTTGCTGCCCTTTCTGGACCCCTTTTTCGAAGAACGTCTCGAGCCACGTTTTGAGGCGGCTGGAGGTTCTTCACGACGGACCGAGAACCGGTGGACGGTGGTCTGCGTGTAGGCGTCGCCCGGTTTGAGCAGTGTCGAAGGGAAGTCTGGTTGGTTGGGCGAATCGGGAAAGTGCTGCGTTTCGAGGCAGAAGCCTCCATGCAGCGGGAATCCGCCGTTGCCGGCTTCACCGTCGAGAAAGTTGCCGGTGTAGAACTGGACACCCGGTTCGGTGGTGAGGATCTCCATCACGCGACCGCTATCGGGATCGAAGATCTCCGCGACCGGCTTGAGCGAGTTGTCGTCTCGATTGATGACGTAGCAGTGGTCATAGCCTCCCTCCACCTTGTCGATTCGGGATCCGATCGCATGTGCGCTCGTGAAGTCCATTGGTGTTCCCGCGACCGGGGCACGTTCGCCGGTCGGGATCAGCGTGTCGTCAACGGGCAGGTAGGCGTCGCAATCAAGCGTGAGCTGGTGGTCGAGGATCGTGCCGTTGCCGGCTCCGGCGAGATTCCAGTAGCAGTGGTTGGTGAGATTGAGCACGGTCGGTTTGTCCGTCGTCGCCTGGTATTCGATCTTCAGCTCACCCCGATCAGTCACCCAGTAGGTGACGTTAACGCTGAGAGTCCCCGGATAGTTTTCCTCACCATCAGGGCTCTTGAGTGAGAGGGCGACTCCCACAGCGCCGTCCTGCTTGACGAGCTTCCCGGACCAGGCGCGGCGGTTGAATCCGCGTTCGCCACCGTGGAGGTGGTTGGCGTCGTTGTTGGTGGCGAGTTGAAAGGACTGGTCACCGATCTGGAATTTCCCGGCCGCGATGCGGTTGGAGTACCGTCCGCAGATGGCACCAAAATAGGGGCCCGGCTTGAAGTAATCCTCCGGCTTGTCAAACCCGAGGGTGACGTTCTCAAACCTCTCGTTCCGATCTGGAACGCGGATCGATGTGACCACCGCGCCCCAGTTGATGATCTCCACCTGCATCCCATGGCTGTTGGTCAGCTGGTAGAGAGTGACCGGATTCCCATCAGGATCAGTGGCGACCTGCTTCTCACTGGCAACGGCTCCGGAGATGGGGATCCCGCCACCCCCTGCGGCGTCACCACCTGCACCGCCACCCCCCATTCTCTCGTTGGGGCCGGAATTCGCGGCGTCGCCACTGTCACTGCCTTCGTCGGAGCCACACCCGGTGAGGCCGAGCGGGAGGATCAGGCAGGCGCTGAGACAGACGGTCAGGTTGAAGGCGTGCAGGATTGGAAACATCTTCATGGCAGGACTTCAGTTGAGGGGTGCGTGGACGCTGAGAAGACTCATCGTCGTCAGGAGCAATCCTGATCTTGTGCGAGGTGTCGGTTGGTTGCAAGGGGTGATGCGGTGTGCTCGAGAGGCTGGGGTCGCCACCGATTGTGCTGCGTGGTTAGACTGGAATGGTTGCGTGTGAGCAAAACCGGGGAGTTTTTTTTCAACGACTCTCGGGTTTGCTGGCGTAACAAGGGACAGACCCACAGGGCACGATGTGACCGAGGCAACTGAAACACCTATCGCATGCCAGGCCGACACTGACGCCACGATGCAGTCGGAGTCGCGGCTGGTGGAGGAGTCCCGCCGTGGTAACACGGCGGCGTATGGGGATCTGGTGCGCCTCTACGAGCGTCGCCTGGTGCGTGTCATCGGCCGCTTCATCCGCGATGCGTTTCAGGTGGAGGACCTGGCCCAGGAGACGTTCTTGCGTGCCTACACGCGGCTGGGTCAGTTTGACACATCGAGGCGGTTTGGTCCGTGGTTGTTTCGGATTGGAGTGAACCTGACGTTGGATCACCTGAGAAAGATCAAGCGTCGAGGTCGCCAGGCTCTATTCAGTGAAAGTAGCAGCGAACGCAGTCCCGACCCGGCCGTGGAAGATCCTCGACGCAACCTCGATCTGAAGCAGGAGGTGCGCGAAGTCCTGGAGTCGGTTCCCGAAAAATACCGCACTGTACTGGTGCTCCGGGACCTGGAAAACTTCTCAACGGCCGAGATTGCCGGGATCGTGGGTCGGAAGGAGGCCACGATCAGGTGGCGGTTGTCCGAGGCTCGCCAGAGATTCCAGCAATTGTGGCACAAGCGGCTGCAGCGGGATGGCCGGTCGATGAAGTCTGGAGATCTCGAATCGACGTCCAACGGGACGTTGCCGGACACCGGTGAGTTGGAGTGGAAAACGGAGGCAGAGAAAACGCCCGTGGGGAGGCGTCCATGGTCAACGTGATCAGGTGTTCTGAAGTCCGAGAAGCCCTGGCTCTCGACGTGGGTGAGGATCTCGAAGGAGGGATCAGCGCCGAATTGCAGGCCCACCTGTCGGGGTGCCCCGAGTGCTGTCGAGGCTGGATCGACCTTCAAGAGTCACACGGGCACCTGCAGTTTCTCAAGCACGAGTCACCGGTGGTTGAATCGCCGGAGCTGTGGGATTCGGTGTCGGTCGCGATTGAACGTCGAGGCCTTTCGCCTCGTCGATCGGAGTTCCCGAGTTGGATCCTGGGGGTGGCCGTCGGGGTGGTGTTCACGGTGTTCTTCCTGGATGCGTTGCGGCCTGCCGATCCTGGGGGAGACATCCTGATGATCGAAGAGCCACCACGCGGGCTCCTGGATTGGCAGGGTGCCTCCCATCCGTCCTCACATGCCGTCCAGCCGGTTGACATGGTCGTGATGGCTGCCGCGTTGCGAGGTGAGGCGCCTCCGGCCACCAAGTCCGCTCCAGGACCTCGACTCCATTCAACGGGCCGAGAGTCTCGAAGGGTGCGAACATTCCGCTGGCCGTCGGCCGGTCACCCTTCAACCTCTCAGCCTCTACAATTGGCGCGAGTCGAGAGTGTGCAGACGCCGTCACGGTCGACTCATGTGCCACCGGGGCGTTTGCCAGTGATTCGCAGCCGTCGATGGTATCGCCCACCGGCCTGGCGGGTGGAGCGGCCGTCTCACCAGATACTCAGGACGAGAGCCCATGCCGATTTTTGAGTACCGCTGCGGTTCTTGTGCCGAGGAATTCGAGTTGCTGGTACGAGCCTCGACTGTGCCGGCGTGCCCAGAGTGCGATTCCCAGGAATTGAACAAGCTGCTGAGTGCTCCGTCAGTGAGATCTGGACATGCTCTGCCCTTGGCCGGCGACTGTCCTCCTCCTGAAGCCGGACCATGTCGACCCGGATGCTGCCGACTCTAGAGACGATCTGAGGGCTTCGAGGCCGCGATCGATCTCCGGAGGGACTGCAAGCTGAGCGGATTTGGAAATCGGTCCCGAATTGCCTGCCGGCTCGTTTGACTCTCCGGTCTTGCTCGGTAGGATCGTCGGGACTGATTGAGTGAACGACAGAGCAATCACGGGAATCAGGGTCTCTCTTACTCACCGACCATCTCCCGTGGTTCGCATTGACCACGTCCGAACGACTCCGCGTCCAACACGAAGTTCCACCGCGTCCCCTGCCCAGGCAACGGAGTGCCTACGCCTCTTGCCCCGGGAGAGCGTCGCCATACAGGAGCGGGTGCGCCACGCGCGGTCGACGGGGGGAGGGGTGCACGATGCAGCCCGCGCGATCGAGGACATCACAGGCATGCCGACCGGCCCGGGCCAACGAGTTGGTCACTGGCCACGCCGCGCCGGATCTCCCGATGTCTCCCGAGGGCCAGGCGGTACTCAGACGGTTGGCCGACTTGGTCGGTCCGAGAAACTTCGAGAACTGGTTTCAGGATCGCTGCACGGTCTCGGTCGACGGTGACGAAGTCTGTTTTGGGGTGGGCAGCCCCTTCGTGGTCAACTGGATGCAGCGACAGTTTCGTGATGCCCTGCGAGAGGCGGCCCGGGTCTCAGGAGGTCCGTCGGCCCGATTTCGGCTTGAGGTCGATGCACGCGTCGTTCCGTCAAGCGTGGGCGGTCGGGAATCTGAGGCCAGGACGGTCGGGGATGACGAGAGCCGCACCGACGAGTTTGGCCAGCCGGGAGTGGGGCCGGGAGTGGGGCCGGACAAAGCGTCTCACGGTACCCGGCGTCGCCGATTTGCCGACCTGGCTGATTTCGTGGTGGGGAACAGCAACCGGATGGCCTGGACGGCTGCCAACCGGATCTGTGACGGTCCGGCCGAGGGCCTGAGCCCGTTGTATCTTCACGGACACGTGGGCATCGGTAAGACTCACTTGCTGGAGGGCATCTACCGGAGGACCAGGAGCCTGTTCCCGTCGTTGCGGGTCACCTACCTGGCGGCGGAGGCATTCACCAATTATTTCACTGCGGCGCTTCGCGAGCGCACGACTCCCGGATTTCGGCAGCGATTCCGCAGCATTGACGTGTTGCTTGTTGACGACGTTGATTTTCTCGACGGCAAGCGGGTGGTCCAGGAAGAATTCCTGCACACGCTCAAGCAGCTGGAATCTCGAGGCAGCCAGGTCGTGCTGACAGCGAACCAGCACCCGCGGTTGCTCGAAAAATTCAGCGAGGAACTGAGCTCGCGGTGCATGGCTGGGTTGGTGTGTCGGATCGAGCCGCCGGAGCTGGAGACTCGACGAGAGATTGTCGGCCGCGTGGCAGAACGGATGCCGGTGCAATTCACTCCGGAATCCCTCTCGGTCGTGGCACGACGATTCCCCAACAGTGTGCGTGAACTCAAGGGGGCGATTCACTGTCTGCAGAATTGGTCGATCGCGTCGGGCCGCCAGAGAATCTCGGCCTCGGTCTCACGCAAGGTTCTCGCCGAACTCGAACGCGATTGCATTCGAATCGTGGCACTCGGTGACGTTGAACGAGCGGTGTGTGGCCTCTTTGGTGTCCGTCCAGCCGAGCTGAAGTCCGCCCGCCGGACACGGAGCCTGGTGCAACCCCGCATGCTGGCCATGTTCCTGGCTCGCAAGCACACACAGGCGGCCTACAGCGAGATCGGTGAGTTCTTTGGTGGTCGCAATCACAGCACGGTGATGGCGGCGATCTCGAAGGTCGAAAACTGGATCGAGACGGACGAGCCGGTGATGGTCAGCACACAGTCCTGGAGTGTCCAGGATGTGGTGGACTCGATAGAGCAACAGCTGCTGGTCGGGTAGACGGCGGTGTTCGCCTGGTACCCGACTGCGTGAGCATCAGTTGTCAGTGCCTGGAGCCAGACCGCTGCCGCTCTCCGGAATCAGTTCACGCCTGACCGCCTCACGGTCGGCTGGCTCCTCGCGCATCTGGCGTTCAAATTCCGACAGCGGATCCGATACTGTGATGGAGCCCGTGCCGGGGAGTGCGCCGGGCTGGCGCGTTCCGGTGGAATCCGGAATCAGTGGCCTGGTGCGCGCGTCGGGAGTGATCGTCTCGGGCGGAGACATCGCTCGCGAAGGAGTTGACGACGAGCCAGGATCGTTATGCGGGACGATGGCACCCGGTCCGATGGCGAGACCCAGACGTGCCGCACTGCGGGCGGTGGCCGGGCTGACCCGCCGATTGGTGGTGATGGAGCCGGCTGGCCTGATGGGGCCGGCTGGCTTTTCAGCCGAACCCGCAGAAGATGACCAGGGGAGTGGCCGTGAGGGAAGGTCGGTGTCAATCGGCCTGGTGGAGGGGCTTGGGATCAAGGGCTCGGACGGGATGACACGAGCGGTCGTTGCGGGGGACGCGGCGGTCGTGTTGGTGCGATGAGCGGGAATGGGGTCCGTGGTTGGGGTGTCGGGCACGGCAGAGCCGTCGAGTCGGCGTGCTGGCAGTAACGTGTCCGACTGGCCAGGGGGCTCCAGTGAGCGTGGTGGCAAGGCGGAGACTGAGTCGGCGGCGGGTGTCGTTGCGTCACGGGCCTCCGGCAGGGCCAGCGAATCCGGTGATCTTCCGGGAGTGTCCTCAAGGGCTGGTCTGCCGTCCGGGAAGAGCCGGGCGAGCTTGGCCTGGGCTTCCTGTTCGGGGCCGGCTCTGCGGAGCGTGGCCAGCGCATCGTCATAACGCCCCTGCTTGGCCTGGACGGTGCCCAGGTTATTGAGAGCAAAGGCGTTGTTGGGATCGATCGCCAGGGCTTTCTTGAGCAGCGTCTCCGCGGCGGCGAGATCAAATCTGCGAGTCTTGGAGAACGCATAGTCACTCAGCAGGTTCGCGTTTTTCGGCTCAGCCGCGATGGCCGACTCGAAATGTCGGTCGCTGGCCGCGTGATCATTCTGTCGGCTGAGAATGATCGCCATCAGGTGGTGTGCCGGAGCGTGATCCGGTTGTTCCGCGATGATGCCTGCCAGGTGTGATGTGGCAGTGGTGAATCGTCCGGTCTCGTATGCGGCACGGGCTGCGGAGAGTCTCTGGGAGATCCCGGCAGAGTTGGCCGGTGTCGCCGTTGCGGACGTCGTCTTGCCGGAAGATGCGCCGGCAATCGGAGGGCCACTGTTGCGGGAATCCAGGGACGCCACGCCGGTCTCTTCGCGGTCAAGAGACTCTGGAGGATTGGGCACCTGGTCGGAGCCTCCGGCCCAGCGGGGGAGTCGGAAGTGCGAACCGAGATCGGGATTGAAGATAGAGGATCGGCAACCCGAGAGCGCCAGCAGGGTGATCAGACCTGTAAACAGGCAAGTGGCACGAGACATTAGAGACACCCTGGTGTGTGAAATCAGACGGGGACCGCCCCGGGGCACGATGGTCGGCGGGTTTATATGCCAGCCAGCTCGGGGCTGTCGAGCCCCAAATGTGACCGGCCCGGCGACTACGCGTCGTTCCTGCGGCCGCGGGTGGCCAGGATCAGGGCCTGTAGGACCAGGAAGAGCACCAGCGGGGCGATCCAGGCCATGCGAGCGATCCTGAGCAGGTTATCAGTCCAAGCCGGTGGTGCCGGATCGATGACAATCCGGTTCTCGGCCACGACACGGTTTTGCTGTTGCAGGGCCTGCCGCACGCTCGCCATCCGCTGGTGATCGAGGTGTTTGTCGTTGCTGGCAGCGATCACGACAGGGACCTGAACAAACTCGATTCGACCCGCGATCTGCTCAAGCTGGTTGATACCGTCTTGTGAGAGCTGTTCGGAAGATGGCAGGAAGTCATCTGGTCCCAGCAGAAATCCGACGCGATCTGCTCGGCCGGCGCGGGTGGCCGTCGGATCAAACAGGGCACCGAGAAGCAGCTGAGCGACCAATCCGACGAGAGTCAGCATCAGGAGCAGGCAGCCGACCGCCGCCATCTGGCTCTTGAAGACAGTCCGCTCGGTGGTCGGTTCGTGGTGCAGGTCGATCGTGCGGCGTCTCCGGGCCGATTCCTCGATGGCCGCCATTGTCTCGACCACCTCGATCAGTTCCTCCAACGTGAGATGTCCGATTCCCTCGGCGGCAGGTTGCCAGGCAGACGGGTTCTCGGAGAGGGGGATCGGCTGGTTTCCGACCTCGATCGTGTGCCCTGGTTCGGCTAGGGCAGGACGAAGTGTCCAGGTGGCCGCAGACCCGCGGCGTGATTGCAGGGTCACGGTGGCCTGGGGGGCGAGCGTTGCGTTGACCTGGTCAAACGGTCCGACGAGCTTGATGGCCTGGGCCAGGTCGTCGAACAGCATCGAGTGGGCCGGGCGGTTGTCGGTCCGGTCGATCCGCAAACCGGGGGCGGGTTCAGTGGCCTGGTCGAGCGGCTCGAGGCCGTCGACGGCCGGAAGCCAACACGTGACGGTGGGACCGGCGTCGCGGGCGACGAGCGCCAGGCGATGGACGGTTGCGGGAGTGAGCTGGGGGCCAGCGACCAGCAGCACCGGTGTCCCGCTCTCGAGCAGTCGCAACGCGATCGCCAGGTCGGATTCTGCGGTCCCGGCGAGTACCACCAGGTCCGGGGGGGCAGACCCCGAGTCGGCACCACGGAGGGTGTTTGCGTGACGATCGGTCTCGATCTGAGCAATCAGGTCGTCCGCATGGGGCGAGTGTCCCAGGACGAGCACCTGGCGGATGGACATCAGTCGCCTCCGCTGAACACGGCCTGGATCTCGTCCCTGGTGACCGGGTCGATCACACCGTGCTCGGTGACCAGGGCCGTGATCAATTCGGCCGGTGTGACGTCGAAGGCGGGATTCCAGGTGTCGGTTCCATCTGGTGCAGTCTGTCGCCCAAATCCTGAGGTGATCTCGTCCCCGTTGCGTTCCTCGATTGGGATAAGCCCGCCGTGTTCGAGTTCCAGGTCGAAGGTGCTCCTGGGGGCCGCGATGTAAAAGGGCACGCCGTGCTGCCGGGCGAGGACGGCCAGCGAGTAGGTACCGATCTTGTTGGCCGCGTCGCCATTGCTCGCGATGCGATCGGCTCCGGTGATCACGGCCTGCACGCGTCCCAGCTTCATGGCCCAACCAGCCATCGAATCGCAGATCAGCGTGTTGGGGATGTTTTGCTGTGTGAGTTCCCAGGTGGTCAACCGAGCCCCTTGCAGCAGTGGTCTTGTCTCGTCGACATGCACGTGGACTTGGCGGCCTTCGGCGGCGGCGGCAAAGAGGACGGCCAACGCGGTGCCGCTGCCGGCGGTCGCCAGGCCGCCGGCATTGCAGTGAGTCAGCACACCGCCACCTTCCGGTATCAGCGATGCACCGAACCGTCCAATCGCCTCGCACGTCTGGCGGTCCTCGTCCTGGATCCTCCGGGCTTCCTTGAGCAGATCGTCATGGGCGGAAGGGGCATCCCATTCGTTGTGATGGCGGAGGTGTGTGTCGAGCCGTTCGAGAGCCCAGGCCAGGTTGACAGCGGTCGGCCGGCTGGCGGCCAGCCTGGCGAGGACATCAACAAGTCGGTCATCAAAACGCTCTCGCGTAGTCTCTCGGACCGCCTGCATCCCGATGACGACGCCGAAGGCCGCGGCCACGCCGATGGCCGGGGCACCTCGGACCCTCAGGCACTTGATTGCCTCGATCACGTCATCGAGCGAACGACACGGATGCTCGACGACCTCGACCGGCAGCCGGGTCTGGTCCAGCAGGACCAGGTGGCCGGTTGCGGCATCCCCGCTCCAGGCGAGAGTGGGAGGTGCCATCAGGTCACTTGACCGGAGAGTAGGTCGTGGGATTCAGGTACACCGAGACGACCTTGGTAACGATGGGACCGTTCTTGCGTGACTCGGCAAACGCCTTCTTCCACTCGGGATCGTTACGAAACCCGGCCCAGCTTTTGCTGGCCGCCGCCCGGCTCTTGTGGGCCAGCACATAGACCAGCGTGTTGGACTTGAGCTTGGGGTCATCGGGCGTCCAGTAGACGACGTTCTTCATGCCATGCCGGGCGAAAATCTTCATCGTGTGATTGGCGAAACGCTTGTGGAGATCATCGAGTTTGCCAGGGGCGGTCGTGTAGGTGCGGAGTTCGTAAACCATCGGCGTCTTGGCGTCCGCGTCTTCGGCTGTGGTGCCGTGACGAGGGCCGACCAGGACCGTGCAGGCGACCAGTGCGATCAGGGACACAGTGGCCAGGCCGGCGACGCGTGGACGGGGGAGCAAGTTGGGCATGAGACGGTCCTTGTTCGTGGTTGGAGAAGTCAGCTGGTGAAAAGCAGCTCTCACAGGGTAGCCGGTTGGAATGGGCTGCGGCTGGCCATGTAGCGACACAGCCAGATGCCCAGTTCATACAGCAGGATCAGCGGAAACATCATCATGAGCATACTGGCCGGGTCGGCTGGAGTGAGCATCATCGAGAGGATGGAAATCACGAGAATTGCGACACGCCGCTTGTTGCGATAGGTCTCGGCGTTGAAGAGCGAGAGCTTATCGAGGAAGAGCATGACGAGGGGGAGCTGGAAGCTGATGCCAAACAGTAATGGCAGGAGGACGGCGAACGAGATCCACTCGGACAGCCGGATCTGCGGGGTCACGCCGAGCCAGTCGTTGAAGCCCAGGAGGAATGTGAGCACGAACGGGAAGACGAGAAAGAAGCAAAACGTGATGCCTCCGATGAAGAGCACCAGGGAGAAGGGCAGGAAGACGTACACATACCGTTGCTCGTGGGGGTAGAGTCCGGCGGCGACAAACAGCCAGACCTGGTAAAAGATCCATGGGCTGGTCAGAACCACGCCACCAATCAACGCCACCTTGAGGTAGGTCATGAAGGCCTCCTGGACGTTGAGCGTAATCGGCTTGTTGAGCCGATCGGCGGTGTTGCGAAACACGGCAAATTCGTTGGCGGCGAGTTGCAGGGGGACGGAGCGTTCGTTGGGGACCGGTTGTGGCCTCGCGAATCTCTCGGGATCGGCCCGATGCAGGATCTCGGCCAATTGTGTCGGCCGCACTCGAACCAGCAGGCTCGCCTGTTCACTCACTCCGGCAAAGGCCTCACTTCCAGTGCCACCGTTTGACGTCCGACCGGCGAGGGCGTCGACGTGGAGATTGAGAATCTCCAGCTTCTCAAGCGACTTGAGTCCCTTGAGACCCTCGTCGCTTATCCTGGTGCCGGCCAGTTCGAGCCGCACGAGCCCCCGGCAGCTCTCCACGATCGCCTGCAGGCCTCTGTCGCTGATGTATTCGCCAGAGACGGCGAGAGCGTTGAGCTGACGGAGTTCGCTGAGGTGAGCCAGTCCCTCATCGCTGATCGGGGCACCGACAAGGTTGAGTTCTTCGAGTTGTTTCAACGTTCCGATGCTCTGCATCCCCGCGTCGGTGATCTCGGGGCCAGCCACGATCAGTGTCCGCAGACCTTCGAGCGAAGTGATCATCTCGAGCCCGTCGTCGGTGACGGCGGTGCCAGCCAGATTGAGCCTTTGAATCGTGGTGAGCGGGATGAGATGCGCGAGCCCATCATCGGTGATGCTCGCATCGCGCAGGTCGAGTGTGGTCAGGGCAGGCAGGCGGTTGGTATCGAGTTTCTTCAGATGCTCGTCGGTGATTTCCGGACCCGAGAGCGAAATGGAGATCACCTGGTGCCTGTCGTCGAGCTCGCAGCGTGCGCCGAATTCAGCAAGTTCGCCCAGGCCGGCCACGGCGACTGCGTTGGCGCGAATATCGAGGTCCGGGAGTGCGGATTCGAGGGCCTGCAGGTCAGTCGTGCTGGCCGAGGTGCCGGCCAGGTCGACCTGCTTGAGGGAGGGAAAGTCGACCAACGCCTGAACCCCTTCGCCGCTGACGCGTGATCGGCCGTCGTAGATTGGTTCGCCGGTGATCCATGCCTGGAGTTGGTCCCAGAGATTGAAGCCTCCGATGTCGTCCTGGCTGGTGATCCCTTGAGCTCGCAATGCGTCGTCAATCGGGCTGCGGATCACGTTGACCAGCTTGTCGCCGAACACGAGCGTGAGGATGACTCCCAGCAGCAGGCCAATGATGGCCTTGAAGAGGTGATAGCGGAGCACCTCGAGGTGATCCCCGAAGCTCATGGTGCTCTCGTCGAACAGATCCTTGGAGTTTCTGCTGACCATGTTGCCGCCGGATTCGTTTTGTGCGGAAGGTGGGAACAGCTGAGAGCGGAAAGAGTTGAGACGGGTCATCCCGCATGGAGTGCGCCGGTGGCACCCCCGCGCCGAAACGGTCTCCGCAGACTGTCACGAACGGCCGGAGCGAGCCGGACAGGCCAGCGGGGCAGGCCAGCGGGGCCACTGGTAGTGGTGAGGCGGTTCGCGCGTGGAGTTCCGATGGGTTCACCATCAGCACGAAAGCGCGACCGGGACCTCAATTGTAGATTGGCGTTGAGAGGTGTCAACGGTGGCGTTGGCTGGCGCCCGCCTCGCAAATGTTGTGCTCACTCCCGGTCCATGTCACCCCGGAAGACGACGAGAGTCTTGGCGGCCATGTCGTGCACCGCCTGTTTCCTGGGAGTGAAGCCGGCGGTGAAGGAGGCCTTGATCAGGAGAATCTTCATGAAGGCCCGCATGGCGGATTGACGGAAGGAGAGTCGTTCTCCGTTGAGCCCGGTGACCATGATACCGACCGCTTCCTTGCCAAGCGTCGCCTGTTCCTTGGAGGCTTCAGACCTGGCGAAATAACTGAACGCGCAAATGGGCAGCAAGGCGACGTAGCCCATGGCGAGGCCGCGACCGAATCCGTACTGCGAGACGAAGAAGACCACGAGCCCGCCAAACAGCACGGACACAAGCTTTCCCTTCTCATTCATCTTCCACAGCTCGATCGGTTCAAAGATCCAGCCGACGACCATGAGGATCAGGTAATCGACCAGGTAGGCGATGTAGCGGGCCCAGAAGCCGGCCAGTTGGCCGGGGTGGGTCCTGGCGACCAGGTGGAGTTGTTGCTGGAAGTAGTAGGCATACAGTCCGACCGCCCGCATCCAGAATATCATGGCATAGGCAGCGACCAGTGAACCGGCCACGATGGTGCCGAGGTAGCCGCCCACGGCCTTCCAGGGGAACGCGATGTTGGTGGCCGCCCCTTCAGTGGCACCCTCGAACGGACCGAGCACAACCCAGGCGTGGTAATGGGGGGTATTGAACGGGACCTTCAGCACGTACATACAGATGGCGGCTCCACCACCCATCACCGCGACTGGCAGGATCATGGTGACCAGTCCGATCAGCCCGAGGTACAGGGTTGGTGCGACGTTCCGAACGGCGGTGAACGCCATCAGTGGGAGTGACCACGCCTTGTAGGTGTGTTTCTGGGCCATGTGCGCGATCACCGACGGGATCGACAGTACGATCACCAGGAAGACGATTCCGCCAAGAATGAGTACCGGGATGGCCATGAATGCGGCCGCGGTCGGTGCGTTGCCGGCTGAGAGGGCAGCGGCCCCGCCGGCGAGCACCACCATGATGGGGCCGACAACGATCATCAATGGCAACGGAAAGATGATGCTCCAGAAATACATCTTGAATCCGTTGGCGAGTGAGTCAACGATCTGGAAGGCGAGCCGCTTGGCCTGGCCTCGACGGGCCATGGTGGTCTTTGTGATCTGAACCGCCATGGTCCAGATCCAGCCGGTGACGATCATGTACAGCATGGCCGAAAGCACCGACATGATCGCAAAGCCGTTGTCGTCGAGCATTTCTGAAAGCAGCGGTACCTTGAATTTCTCTTCTTTCTCGTCGGTTCCCGCCTGCATTTGTTGCAACTCGTCCGGCGTGGACGGGTGAAAAGTCTCGACAATCCAAAAGGCGATGAACACCATCCCGGCCTGCAACAGGGCCACCCCGATGTTGACGATCCAGGTCTGGATGGCGAGCCGCTGGTTGGAGAGCATGAATCTCCAGCTGTCGGCCCACGCGGCTCCGTAAAAGAGAGCGGGGTTGGGCCCCTTTCGCTTGAGCCGTTTCTGCATCCGCGAGCTGATGACTCCGGTTTGCAGGTCGACGTGACACTCGGGGCACGTGCGTTCTTCGACACTGACCTCGGTCGCACACTTCGGACACAGCCTCGCCTCGGTGTCCTCTGCCTGGCTCAGGTCCAGGGACGTGAACAACGACCCGTCATCGGCCTCAGCCTGGGACTTCTGTCGTTCTCCGGGCCGCGACTTGCCGGTAGGGATCTTGACTGGGGCCTTGCAATCCGGACAGCGGATCGCCTTGCCACGAGCCCGGTCGGGCACGGTGATGACTTTCTCACACTGTCGGCAGCGGACCTTGACCGGCATGGCACTACTGTAGCATGTTCGATTGGCAAACAGGCAGTGTGATGGTGCTGGCGAGGCGCTAGGCCATCGCCTGCAGTGAGTCTTCGATGGCCGACAGAGCGAGGTGGATGTCGTCAACGGAGTGAGCCAGCGAGTAGCCGTGGTGACACGGTCCTCCCCCGTAGTCGTGGAAATAAACTCCGCGATCGGTCGTCTGCCGGCAGAACTCGATCATCAACGATGGGTCATGTGCCAGGGCCTCGGAGTAGTTCGTCACCGGCTCTCGCGTGCCCAGGATGATCCCGAATCGGCTGCCGTGGTGCTGGAATCGAACCGGGACGGGACTGCGGCCGGCAATCTCGTCGAGCCCGGCAAATAGCACATCACCGAGTCCGCCGATGGTCTTCCAGAACGACGGTCTCTTGATGTGGTCGACAAAGGCCAGGCCTCCGAGGATCGATGGCAGAGGGGCATTGAAGGTGCCGGAGTGGGCGACTGGTCCAGTCGGGGCGTACAGGTCCATCAGTGTGGCCGAACCCGCGATGGCCGACAGGGGCAGTCCTCCACCGAGTGATTTCCCGATCGTGCAGATGTCCGGCGTGACACCAAAGTCCTGCTGAGCTCCTCCGGGGCTCGCCTTGGCGAACGACTGCACTTCGTCAAAAAACAGCACCAGGTCGTGTTCATTGGCCAACTGCCGCGCGGCCTCGAGAAACCCCTCCCCGGGTGTGATACACCCGCAGTTGTAGTCGACTGGTTCGATCAGCAGCGTCCCGGCCTCGTGCTTGTGTGCCAGGATCGTCGCCTCGAGAGCTTGCAGATCGTTGTACTCCACAGGCACGATCAGTTCGGCCATCGACTCCGGGATCCCAGCGCTTTCGCGGTAGGGAGGGCTTGCGTTGAGTTGATCAGCCGGTGGATGCCCACCGATGTAGGTGAACTCGTGGTATCCATGAAAGTGCCCGAAAAACCGGATGATCTTGTCCCGGCCGGTGGCCGCCCGACACAGTCTCAGGGCATGCAGAGTGGCTTCGGATCCCGAATTGGTAAAACGAACTCGCTCGGCACACGGAACGATGTCACAGAGCTCTTCGGCGAGTTCGACGTGAAATGGCGTGTCCATGCTGCAGAGCACGCCGTGTTGCCACGCCGTGTCAAACACCTCGCGAAGACACTCCGGCGCGTGCCCGAGGAGGGTCGCCCCATGGCTCATCGAAAAGTCCAGGAATTCTCGGCCCGCAACGTCCCAGAACCGGCTGCCCTCTGACCGTGTCGCATAGACGGGCGAATCCCAGGCGCGGTTCCGCCGCGTGCTCGAGCAGACTCCGCCGGGGATGGCGGCTTCACCGCGTCGGATCAGGCCCTCGACGCCGACGGCGTCGGCAGGAATCGTCATGTGAAACATGCTGTGCTCGCTGCTGGCTCATGGCTAAATGTGTGGTGTGATCGTGCAGCAGGCGACCATGATGTGAGTCGTACTCGCGCGTGTCAAATCGGTGGACGCGTGTAGGGGTGAGGCCGTTGACCGTTTTGCGGTGGACCAGAATAATAGAAGTTTCCGAGTTTTCAGGTTCCGGAGCCCCGGATGTCGTCCGCCAGCAGCCAGGTCCCCGATGCACTCGGTCGATTCGGATCGTTTGGCCGGCGATTTGTACCCGAGACGTTGATGCGGGCACTTGAGGAGTTGGCCGAGGAGTACGAACGGGCGCGGGCCGACGAGGCGTTTGTCCAGGAATTCGAACATCTACTGGCCAGCTACGTGGGTCGTCCGAGCCCTCTTTACTTCGCCGAGCGGCTGACGGACGAGGTGGGAGGGGCTCGCATTTACCTGAAGCGTGAGGACCTGAATCACACGGGTGCTCACAAGATCAACAACACCGTCGGTCAGCTCCTGCTGACTCGCCGCATGGGAAAGACCCGGGTGATCGCCGAGACCGGGGCTGGACAGCACGGTGTGGCGACTGCCACGGCCTGCGCCCGATTCGGCCTCGAGTGCGTGGTTTACATGGGGACCGAGGACATCAGGCGACAGCAGCCCAATGTCCACAACATGCGGATGCTGGGGGCAGAGGTCCGCGGCGTCTCGAGTGGATCCTGCACCTTGCGTGATGCGATCAACGATGCGATGAGGGACTGGATGGCGAGTGTCGAAACGACGCATTACATCATCGGCAGCGTCGTCGGGCCTCATCCGTTTCCGGTCATGGTCCGTGATTTTCAATCGGTGATTGGTCGAGAGGCACGGTGGCAATCCCTTGAGGTGATCGGGCGTTTGCCCGATCTCGTGGTGGCCTGTGTCGGTGGAGGATCCAATGCAGCGGGAATGTTCTACCCGTTTGTGGATGATGCGGGGGTGAGGCTGGAGGGCGTGGAGGCGGGAGGCCGTGGGCCGGGAGCGGGAGACAATGCCAGCCCTCTGAGCTTTGGTCGGCCGGGGATTCTGCACGGGAGCTTCAGCTACGTGCTCCAGGACGAAGACGGCCAGACGCAAGATGTCCACAGCGTCTCGGCTGGTCTCGACTATCCGGGTGTCGGCCCGGAACACAGCTATTGGAAAGACACCGGACGCGTCCAGTACACGCACTGCCTGGACGAAGATGCTCTCGACGCTTTCGGTCGATTGGTGCGGACCGAGGGGATCATTCCGGCAGTGGAGAGTTCGCACGCCGTGGCTCACGCCTGTCGCGCGGCGGCCGAGATGCCAACTGACCAGGCCGTGGTTGTCTGCCTCTCCGGCCGAGGAGACAAGGACGTGGCCGAGGTGACACGGCTGTTCGAGGAGCGCGACGGCCGGGAGGCCGCCAGCTCTGATGACGGGCAGGTCGCCTGATGAGAAAGTCCACGCGCATCACTGAGACATTCGAGGACTTACGCGCCTCGGGGCGAATGGCCTTCATGCCATTTGTGACGGCCGGAGATCCGGATCTCGACACGACGATCGAGGTCGTCAGCGCCCTGTCCTCGCACGGCGTGGATCTCATCGAAGTCGGTTTTCCTTACAGCGATCCGATCGCCGACGGGCCGGTGATCCAGGCCTCCTACCAGCGAGCACTTGACGCCGATTTCACAGTGGATGAACTGTTCGACAAGCTGGCTTTGCTCGATGCAAACACCACCGCGCCGCTTGTCGCCATGGTGTCCTATGCGATCATTTTTCGGCGTGGGACCGAGGCCTTTGTCGGTCGTGCCCGCGAGGTGGGATTCAGCGGTCTGATCGTTCCGGATCTCCCGGGCGACGAGGCAGGAGAGGTGGCCCAGGTCGTCCGGGACGGTGGATTGGACCTCGTGCAACTGGTGGCCCCGACGACTCCGGTCTCGAGGCTCGAGGGCATCCTGTCGTCTGCCAGTGGATTCCTGTACTGCATCGCTGTTGCGGGGACGACAGGAGTACGAGACGCGGTTCCGGAGCAGCTGACCGCCCAGTTGACAGGCTTGCGGTCTCGGACGGACCTGCCGCTGGCGGTCGGATTCGGGATCAGCCAGCCCGAGCATGTGTCGTCCCTGCGTGGAACGGCTGACGGTGCGATCGTCGGGTCGGCGCTAGTCAAGCGGCTCGAGGGGATCGGTGACCAGGACGCTGATCGCTCGGCCGTACTGGAAGATATCGGCGAGTGGATCGGCGAGATGGTTGCGGCGGCGGCCGGCTCGTAGGGCCGGCCGCTGGCCAGATGGCAGGACCGAGGCCGGATCTGTAGGGTTGGGCGTCGTCGCCGTGTCGTGGCGGCGTACTTCACTTTCACCCGCCCGACGCCTGCTCTAGAGCCTGATCGTGCACAATTCCCTTTCCTGTGCCGCCTGCGGCAAGTCTCACGAAATTGACCGACTCCAGAATCTCTGCACCGATTGTGGCAAGCCACTGCTGGTCGGCTACGACCTCGAACAACTCAAGCCGACGTTCACACCCGAGGTGATCTGGTCCCGGCGCACGCGGTCGATGTGGCGATTCCTCGAGGTGATGCCGGTGGCCGATGAGTCCGAGGTGGTGTCACTCGGTGAGGGGCAGACGCCACTGTTGCGTTGCCGTCCCGACGGTGCGTTCGACGGATTCACCCATCTGTGGGTCAAGGACGAGTCCTTCAATCCGACGGGGAGTTTCAAGGCCCGTGGCATGTCGGCGGCGGTCACCCGGGCCCGGGCGCTGGGCGCAACATCGGTGGCCTTGCCGTCGGCCGGCAACGCTGCCGGGGCGGCCACGTATTACGCCGCGGCGGCGGGTCTGGACTGTGTGCTGTTTATGCCCGACGACACGCCGCCGTCGAACATCATCGAGTCGGCCGTGGGGGGCGCACGGGTGCACCTGGTCAATGGCCTGATCGGCGACTGCGGCAAGCTGGTGGGAGCTGGACGCGAGAGATTCGGTTGGTTCGACCTGTCGACGCTCAAGGAGCCGTTCCGGATCGAGGGCAAGAAGACGATGGGCTACGAGTTGGCCTTTGACCTGGCCGAAGCATCCAGTGATGGGACGCTGCAACTGCCGGACGTGATTTTCTATCCAACCGGCGGCGGCACCGGACTGATCGGGATGTGGAAGGCGTTTGACGAGATGGAGCAGTTGGGGTGGATCGGCCCCGCCCGGCCGAGGATGGTCGTGGTCCAGGCCGAGCACTGTGCACCGGTCGTGCGGGCCTTTGAGGCAGGTGCCGAGTCGGCTGAGCTGTTCGAAAACGCCCGGACGGTGGCTTCGGGACTCCGCGTGCCGGCGGCGATCGGAGATTTCCTGATGCTGAGAGTGTTGTCCGAGAGCCATGGAACCGCTGTCTCGGTCAGCGACGACGCGCTGCTCGAAGGTGTCCGAGAAATGGCTGGCGGCCAGGGGCTGTTCCTGTGCCCTGAAGCGGGAGCTGTCTGGGCGGCTGCGAAGCAGTTGCGCGAGAGTGGCTGGCTGGGGGCCGAGGAGCGGATCGTGTTGTTCAACACCGGAAGCGGGCTGAAATACAATCATCTCTACCCGCCCGGCGACCTGCCGCAACTCGACCACACGGACCCGGATTGCCTGGAAGTGTTGTAGCTGCGTTGGTCACAACGCGGACGACCTCCGGTGGTTCGCCCAATCCGTGACCAGCTTGGCTACGTGGTGCGTGGCGTGGCCGGGAGTCCCTCACAACTCGTCAGCGAACGCCTGGATCGCCTCCTGTTGGCCGACCACCAGCACGGTGTCGCCGGCTGTCAGCGGGTCATTGCCACTGACGGGCATGGTGCGAGTTGCGTCGGGATGTCGGATGGCGATCACGGTCAATGCACGCTGTGGGAGCGGGCTGTCCTTGATGGCCATCCCGTCAAGCGGACCATTGGGGTGCACGGGCAATTCGGCCAGCTCGAGATCATCATGGTGGCCATCGACGATTTCCAACAGGTTTTCGATGCCGCGGTACATCATCAGCCGGGCCATCCGAACGGCCCCGGCGTGGTAGGGATTGATGACATGAGTCGCTCCCGCGTTTGTCAGTTTTCGAGCTGCGGATTCCTCGGACGCTCGCGCGATGATCGGCAGTGATGTCTCGGCCATGCGGGCAGACATCACGACATAGAGATTGTCGGCATCAGAGGAGAGGACGGCCGTCAGTCCTGCGGCGCGGTCAATGCCGGCATGAGCCAGCACCTCGTCGTCCGTGGCATCTCCGTGAATGGAGATCCAACCCTCGGGTTGACAGAGATCCTTGATCCGCTCCGCACTGCGTTCAATGACGATGAACGGTCGGCCCTGGCTCGCCAGCTGCCCGCAGATCATCTCACCCATCTGCCCGCAGCCGCAGACGATCAGGTGTTCGGACATGTTCTGAATGGCCTGTTCCATTTTTCGATGTTCCAGCACTTCGAGGAGTTGGTCGGAGATCAGCCAGCGGCCGATTGAGGCGATGAGGTACATGTACGTGCCGGCGCCACACAGCAGGTAGATGATCACAAATGCCTTCCCGCTGGCGCTTTCGGGGGCCGGGTCGGAGTAGCCCACCGTTGAGAGCGAGTAGACCGAGATGTAGAGACAGTCGAGGTAGGGTTTTCCGGTGATCAGATGAAACCCGATGGTCCCGATGCCAAGCATCAGGGTCACGAGGCTGACGATGTGCAGGAGGCGTCGAAACAGGCTGGTCATGGCGAGAGTCCCAGCAGCCAGCGTGACAGCCTGGCGATGGGGAGGTCCGAGGGAAGGAGTGAGCCATGCAGTCCGAGTCGATCGAGGACACCCTCGGCAGCCAGCAACCCGCTCCGAACGGCGCCCTCCATCGTGCTTGGCCACCCAGTCCGCGTCCAGTCGCCGGCCAGGTACAGGCCGGTCCATGGCGTGACCTGGGTTGGTCGGAATTGCTCGGATCCAGGTAGCGGTGACGTGACTGCGCGGTGGGCGACGATGAGCCTCTGGCTGGTGATTTTCACCTCGCGCGCTGAAGGCCAGATCTCGTACAATTCCGCCACCACGCGATCGATCACATCCGTACGGTCCATCCGAGTCACATGCTGCGCGGCGCTGATGACAACCTGCACCCGGTCGCCTTCAGAGGTGGAGACGGCTGAGTCCTCCGGCCGAGAGTCGGATGCCTGCACGCGTCGGAACATCCACTGTCCGAGGCGGCCGACAAGTACGGCATGAGGCAGGCGGGTGAACGGGCGATCGAGACCCAGGTGAACGGCTGCAATCGGCGCGCTCTCGAGATTCTGGAGTCCTGTCACCAGTGGGGCAGTGGCAAAACGGTCCGGCAAGAGGTCTGCGACGTGGTGTGATGGAATCGCCAGGATGACCTGGCCGGCCGTGAGGCTCTCGCCATCTCCCAGCCGCACGCCTTGGACGCGTCCCGACTCGAACTCGACGTCCTGCACCGTACGTTCGGTCTCCACTGTGACACCGTGCCGAGCGAGCCAGCCGCCGAGTCGCTCATCGTAGATCTCGTTGAGAGGCACGCGGGGGACGACGAGTTCCCATCCGGTGCGGTGCGACAGAAACCCTGCCACGAACACGTGGCGGGCGTGACCGACGGAGATGCGATCGAGGGACTCGGAGAGTGCACTGACGAGGATGATCTCCCAGAATCCTGAAATTGTCTCGTCGGATTGCCCGTGTCCGTGGAGCCAACTGGCGATGTCTTGGTCGTAGGTCTCGGATCGGGCCCGGGCCAACTTCCTCATCGCGTGGCGGATGCTGCGTCGTTGGGGGCCGTTGAGGTATTTCAATCGTCCGAGTCCACCGAGCAGGTGCAGTGGCGCTGGCCAGGCCGAACCGCGGAAGGTGTGGATGGCAGGAGGCTGGCCGGGGCCATCCTGGGGAGGGGAGACAAAGTGGAGCTGCCGATCCCGACGGAAGCAATCAGACAGCCCGGTCATCTCGCAAAGCCACTCCAGCGCCGTGCAGCAGCCCATGCCGACGTGCTGACAGTGGTCGGTCCACGTGCCCGTGTCATCGTCAAGAAACGAACCGGCGCGTCCGCCGAGGTGTCGCCGAGACTCCAGGACCCGGACGGGCTGACCACGGCTGGCCAGCGCGGCAGCTGCCGAGAGTCCGGCAAGGCCTCCTCCGACAACAATGGTCTCCGTCGACATGACAACAACCTGTGGGCAAGAGTCCTCGTAGCCCACTTTACCGATGCAAGCGGCGCGACGACATGTCTGGCTGGATGACCGGCTTCTCGATGAGCCATGCAGGCGCGGTGGACCCAGGTGGGTACAATGTTGGGGGGAGTGGAGGCCACGGGGCGTCGGGAGTGTTTCGATGGACCTGTCCAAGCGTCTCTGGAGATCTGGGTCTTGCGTTCACCGGCGAGCGTGGCGGATGCTGACCGAACTGGTGTTTCCGTGCCACTGTCCGCTGTGTGGGATCGACACGCTGCGGGGGTTGTGTGAGCGCTGCCAGCAGTTGCTCGGCGACGGTGGCATCTCTCGCTGCCTCCGCTGCGGTCAGCCGATTGGCCCTTATGTGCCCGCCGATGCCAACGGAGGCTGTGGCCTGTGTTCGAGACGCCGCATGGTGACAAACCGGGTCGAGAGCCTGGGACTTTATGTGGGGACGCTGCGTGAGGCATGCATCCTGGGCAAAGAAGCTGGAGCGGAACCGCTGGTGAAGGGGTTGGGGGAATGCTTCTGGGAGAGCCGTGGTGAGGCACTGGAGCGTCTCGGCATCGATGTTGTGGTCCCAGTGCCGCAGCACTGGACCAAGCGAATCGTCTCGGGGCACAACCAGGCCGAGACCTTGGCGACGGTTCTGGCACACTGCTTGAATGTGCCGTTGGGCAGGAATATACTCCGCAAGACGCGTCGGACGCCCGACCAGTCGAGTCTGAAGGCGGTTGCTCGCCGAGCGAACCTAAGGGGTGCGTTCGGCCTGAAGTCGTCGTGCAAGCTGATCGGGCAGCACGTGTTGCTGGTTGACGATGTCATGACAACCGGCACGACGATCCAACAGGCCGCCGGTTCCCTGATGCGGGGCCGGGCCGGAAAGGTCAGCGTGGCGGTTCTGGCGGTCGTGCCGGCTTCCGTGGATCGCTTCCCCACCGTCACCTCCTTGACCCAATGATTTTCATCCTGGCGATTCGGTGATGGCAGACAACCCGACTGGCGACAGGTCGACTGACGAGGCCACTCGGTTGGATGCCGAGGCTCCGAGGCCGTCAAAACCAAAACGGTCAGGTGCGACGCGGTTCTTTCTGCGTGGGCTGTCAATCAGCCTGCCGCCGATCCTGACCGTGGTGATCCTGTTGTGGCTGGCCCAGGGGGTCAACGGCTACATCATTCACCCCACCAGCCTGGGCGTCGAATGGGCCATCGCCAAGGTCATCGACTCGTCCCGGCCGACCAAGGACTTGCGGATCCTGCGGGGCGCTCCCGAATTGCAGGGGTGCGGCACCAATTACCGTGTCACAGACGAGTTGTATGAGGAGTTGGAGAATCGGCGACGAGATGATCCGGTGGTGACTTTGCCAATCGAGTGGCTGGAGGTGGAGGACTTCCAGCACCGCATTTTCGTTGTGATCAACAGCGACGAAGCGGTCCCGTACAGCGATCATCAGTTTGCGACACGCAACACGACAGCCGGTGAAATGCCCCGCAGCGCGGTGGGCATCTACATGGTGATCGCCCGGTATCGGCATTTTCGGGGCCAACTGCTGTTGAGCGCCTTTGCTGTGTCGATCCTGATCATCGTGCTGTACTTCCTCGGCCAACTTGTCACCAACCGGATCGGGGCCTGGGGCGTGCGCAAATTCGAGAAGGCTCTCGTAGGACGCGTGCCGCTGGTCAGCAATGTGTACTCGTCGGTCAAGCAGGTGACGGATTTTCTGTTCACCGAGCGGACGATTGAATACAACCGGATCGTGGCTGTCGAGTACCCGCGACACGGGATTTGGTCTCTGGGTTTTGTGACCGGAGAGAGCATGCTCGAGATGACGACCGCCGCCCGCGAGCCGCTGGTGAGTATCCTGATCCCCACCTCGCCCATGCCGGTGACCGGTTACACCATCAATGTCCCGAAGAACGAGATTATCGACCTGGACATCACCATCGACCAGGCCTTCCAGTTCTGCATCTCCTGCGGCGTGCTCGTGCCGGAGACTCAGAAGGTGACAAACGAGAGCTTGCAGCAGGCGTTGGCCAAGAGGCTGACCGGTGACCCGGAGCAGCCGGTGGTGACCCGTCCTGCTGACGATCGGCCAGGTGATGGGGAAAGCGAGACGGCCGGAGACGTCGTCGGGGACGCGACGACCGACGAGGCGCAAGGAGCAGACGCGTGAGCGACGAGCAGGGGCCGACGGTCCGCATCGCCACTCGAGCCAGCCGGCTGGCTCTCTGGCAGGCACACCACGTCGCCGACCTGTTGTCAGCGGCGCATGCCGGGATCACCGTGGAGTTGGTGACGGTGAGTACCAAGGGGGACCGGGACCGGGTTCGACGACTGGATGCGATGGGCGGTACAGGAGTCTTTACGCGAGAAGTCCAGGCGGCCGTCCTGGACGGACGGGCCGACATGGCCGTCCACAGCCTCAAGGACTTGCCGACGCGTCGGGTGCCCGGCCTGGAGTTGGCAGCCGTGCCCGCTCGCGGCGAGTCGGGGGATGCCCTGGTGGTGAGTCCCACGAGTTGGGCGGAACCGGGCGGTAATGCGGATGACGATGAGGGGCCTGGTGACGTTCTCAGACGCCTGGCCGGTGGATGTGTGGTCGGGACCGGTAGCCCGCGACGCGCGGCCCAACTCAGCCACGCGCGAGACGATATCTCTCTGGAGCCGATTCGAGGTAATGTCGAGACACGGCTGAAGAAAGTCGACGACGGGGAATGTGATGCGGTGGTGCTGGCCGTCGCTGGACTCGAGCGATTGGGGCTCGGTGATCGCATCTCAGGAGTGCTTGATCCCGCTGTCATTCTGCCGGCGGTCGGACAGGGGGCTCTGGGACTGGAGTGCCGCGAAGACGATCTGTCGACACGTGAGAGTCTCCAGGCCATCGACGATCACGAGACACACCTGGCGGTCACGGCAGAGAGGGCGATGCTGGCCCACCTGGAAGCCGGTTGCCACGCTCCGGTCGGCGTCCGAACGGGCCTTTCCGAGGACCGGATGTGGATCGAGGGTGTTGTACTCAATCAGCTGGGGACCGTCCGTATCGAAGCACGTGCCGACGGTCAGGTCATCGCTCGGCAAGACGCGAAATCACTCGGTATCCAGATTGCCGATCACCTGCTCGCTGACGGAGCGGCGGAATTGATCACGGGGTGACGGTGCGGCCAGTCCCCCGTCTGCCGGTGCTGCCGGGACGGAGAAGTACGCGTTTTCACTCAACGGTCGATTCGCGTTCTTGCGCCACAGCCGATGCGGTCTCAACTCGTGGGCAACATTGGCTGGATGCAGAGCCTTGGCCACAGGATGGTCACACCCGGCCTGGCAGACCAGGGCGAGGGTGGTTGTCAGTATGGCCAGCGATCGGAGACGCATGGGAAGGAGTCCCGTCGGAGCGTGGAGGCCGGAAGGTTACTCCATCGGTCACGCGTTCGCCAAGAGAGACGTTGAGTCGACGACGTGGCCGTGTGATGTTCCTACCAGAGCGTGTAGCCGCCGTCGATGACGATCGAAGCCCCGGTGATGTAACGCGAGGCGTCGCTGGCGAGATAGACGGCCAACGGGCCCAGGTCTTCGGGTTGCCCAAAATCTCCAGCGGGCACCTGGCTCTTGAAGGTCTCGATGATCGTCGGATTCTCAGCCGCCCACTTGACGTTGGGCGCTGTCATGAATCCCCCCGGGCAAATCGCGTTGACGGTGACGCCGTGAGGAGCCCAGTCGGCAGCCGTGGCTCGGGTGAAGTGGATCACCGCCGCCTTGGAGGTCTCGTAACTCCGACCCCCGATGTCGCGATTGACGACCATGCCCGAGATGGATGCGTTGTTGATCACCCGGCCTCCCTCGCCGCGAGCCACCATCGCACCACCGATCAGCTTGGTGCACAAGAACGTGCTGTTGAGGTTGAGGTCGAGAATCTTGAGCCACTCCTCGAGTGGCATTTCAGTTGTCGGAATGTCGATCCGGCGTCCCCCGACGTTGTTGATCAGGATGTCGATCGGGCCGTGATCGTCGAGGGCCTGGTGACAGGCCGATTCGCATTGATCCAACTGGCCCACGTCGGCCGTGATGCACCACGCCTCGCGTCCACGCTCACGCACCTCGGCGGCGGTTTCATCCAGGCTGGCGGGGTCGCGTCCGACGAGCACGACATCGGCTCCCGCCTCGGCACAGGCCAATGACATTTCGCGGCCCAGCCCGCGGCTGCCCCCCGTGATAAAGAGTTTCTTGCCGTCCAGGCGAAAGCGATCGAGGACACTCATGGGGATTCCGGCTCCGGGTTGGGTGACGAGTTGGTGAATGCAGGGTCCGAGATGGCTGGCTGCCGCCTGAAGAGATGCACGTCCATTTCCTGAACCGTCCAGGTCTCCTCCGGTTTCCAGCAGGTTGGAACGTCGAAGTCAGAGCGGGCCGGTGTGCGCAGCAGCAGCAGGGCGCCAGGTGCGGATGTGCCGTCCCGCGCCAGGCGTGAAAGTGAACGGAACAACGGCGAACGGTCCTTGAGCTTGGGAACCATCGCGAAAGGTGGGTCACAAAACAGCAGGTCGAATGGGAGCAGGTGATCAACGTTTTTCGGACGAAAAGAACACCTGAGCATGTCGGCGCGCCAGCAGAGCGTTTCCTGAGAAACCCCGATTCTCTCGATGTTCTTCTTCAGGACCTCGTGGACTCGCCTGTCGGCTTCAACAAAGACGGCTGAGCGAGCGCCGCGGCTGAGAGCCTCCAGTCCGATCGTCCCGGTGCCGGCAAAGAGATCCGCCACGCGTCTATCTTTCACCTCGTCCAGGTCCTCGAGACGCTGGAAGAGAATCTCCTTGAGCAGATCCGGAATCGGGCGTGTCCCGCTTCCGGGCGGAGAGAGTACCTTCCGCCGTCTGTATTGTCCTGCAACGATGCGCACGCGGTACAATCCGTGATGGTGAGATCGAGACTCCACAAGGTGACCAGTGAAGCGTCAAGGGACAAGTCCTCGGAGGTCCCGGATCTTCAGAGCTGAGAGGAGATGAATCGTCGTGACGGAATTCGCGAGGCGCCCGTGGACGCCCTACACGGCGAGACTCGTGGGAAAACAGGCAAAAAACGCGGAGATTTCGTTGACAACATCCGCCTGCGCGAGTTTACTACGCGACCATGTAGGTCGCTTTCGTGGCCGAAAACAGGATGTTGACACACAGAGAGAGGAACTCGTTCATGGCAGCAAAGGCGAAGACAAAGTCACAGGTTTTGTCAGGCCTCGCAGAGGCAACCGGATTGTCCAAGGGTGACGTCAGCGGTGTTCTGGATGCACTGGCAGGCATGATCGGCAGTGAATTGAACGCCGGAAACCCCTTCAACGTGCCGGGGCTGATGAAGGTCACAACTCGGGTCAAACCCGGACGTCCGGCCGGATACTACAAGAATCCGTTCACCGGCGAAGACGTCTACAGCGATGCTCGGGCGCCACAAACCCAGGTCAAGGTCCGGCCCCTGAAGGGGTTGAAGGATCTCGTTGCACCGCCTGAGTGAGTTGATCGATCACGGAATCTGGCTCTCCTGATTCCCCGATGCCCGCATGGCAGCCGGAAGCGGCCGGGGAGGCATCGACGCGACCGATCAAGACGTCCTGATGCGAAATCTGACAAATTTTTGTCAGATTCGTTTCAGGGTGTCTGTGATCGGTTTTTGGCTGCGTTGCGAATGGCATTATGATGTGCAAACCTTTGTCAATCATGGGTTTGCGCGCACGATCATACTGCGCGTCGGCGGCGGAGATTCGAGGAATCGTTGGTTGACGCCGATCAGCGAGCACGCGACGTACCAGCAGGTTGTTGACCCTCATATTTGCCCTCCGTAGAATGATTTGCGCCTCGTAACGAGGTCGCGGAACACGCGTCAAAGGGGTTGGAGTCGAAAACGTCGGCTTCTGGACCGGTGGCGAGGGGTTTTGGGGCGTTCGAGACGGGGTTGAAATGACCCACGTGGTCGTTTTGGCAGGCCATCCACACGCGGGGATGGCTTGGCGAGCGGTCACAAACTCCAGAGAGACCTGCTGATGCTGGTTCTGTCCCGCAAACGGAACGAGAGCATCGTGATCGACGAGAACATCGTGATCACCGTGGTGGAAGTCCGCGGTGACAAGGTGCGTCTCGGGATAGAGGCTCCGCGGGAAGTGCCGATTCACCGCAGCGAAGTGCACGATGCGATTCGCACTGAGGCTGAGGAGTCGGACGCGGACGCCCAGACGGTGACGACGCCGGACGTTTGAGCCGTGAGCAAGGTACCTGGAGAGATCCTTGGTGTGACGGTGTGGTTTTGCGCGCCGTGCCGACGCCTTGACATTCCACGCGATCTGCCTACATTGTGCCGCACACCGGCACGACGCCAACTGGCCCCGTCGTCTAGTCAGGTTCAGGACTCCGGACTTTCGATCCGGCAACAGGGGTTCAAATCCCCTCGGGGTCACTTGATCCAACAGCCCGCCCGTTCCCCTCGCCGGGAGCATGCGGGCTGTTTTGGACGGTGGGGATCGGTGACGCCGAAAGACTCACAGGCCTCTACGTCATCGGGATCCACCGCCTGAGCAGGACTGCCGGCACGAGCAGTGAGGCGATGAGCAACGCTGGCCCGGTTTGTCCAGTTTTGGCGAGGGCAAGCGTGGCGTCGAGCATGATGAGCGACAGCAGGAGGACTCCGACCGCCGGTTGCACTCGCTCAGGCCTCGGATCCATGACGGCACCGACGAGTCGCCGGTTGATCGAAACGATGATCAGGGCCATCAGGAGCAGGACTGACATGTTGGACTGTTGTTGGCCGTCGCTGGTGGCCAGCCCGGCATAGGTCAATAGAGTGGCCAGCCCGGCATTGATGACAATCACGGCAGCGGTGAGTTGTCCGCGATGGCTCGTGGCGTCCTCGGTCCTGGCAAACCAGGTGACACCGGTGATGTAGATCCCCATACCGATCGCGACGTGGACCGGCGCGGGCTCTAGCAGCGACTCGAATGATCCAGAGAGGCTCGCCCCCAACAGGATATTGAGTGATCGACAACATCCCATGGCCACGGGGCCGAGGACGGTGGTCTTGAGTCCGCCGTCATAGGCCAACACGCACACCGCCAGGACGCCAGCGACAGCCAGGCTGGCGAGCGACGTCACACCGGCAGACAGGATGCCGCCAGCCAGGAGGATCACGCCGAGCGTCGTGGCGGCTCGTGGCGTGATTCGCCCAGAGGGAATAGGCCGTCCCGGCCTCGTCTGGGCATCCCGGTGTCGATCAAACACGTCGTTGAACACCATACCGGCCAGGTAGAGACCAGCGGATGCCACGAGGAGGTGCAGCAGGACAGCCAGCTTGGACGGCGCCTGGAGTGTCTGGTTCGTGGCCAGCAGGCTGCCGAGCAGGATATCTGCCAATGCCGTGAACACGGTCGGCAGTCGTACCAGTTGCAACCAGGGCAGCATCGGCGAGCGGCGTGAGGTCGTGGACGACATCGGCGTGGATCAACTTCTGGAGAACAACTGGTTGAGACAATCCATGAGTCCGGACGTCAGGTGCTGGATGCCTCCCACGACGTCACCAGTACCCGGAACCCGTTGACGGCAGAATCCGTAGAACTTGATCTTCGGCTCAGTGCCCGACGGGCGAACGGCCAGCGAAGTCAGCACGCCATCATGGGCCTCCGACTCGAATACCAGCAGGTTGCTGTCAGGGGTGGGCAGTGCGGATTCGACTTCGTTACTCGGCAGAAGCCGGATTTCATGAGATCCGTAGTCGCGGACCCGGTGCCACTCGACCTGGCCCATTGCTGCTGGCGGATCATGTCTCAGGGTGTGCATCGCGGCCTGGATGTCTTCACGGCCCGTTGATCCCGTGGTGTAAATCGCGTGCTGGAATTCCTCGATGCGGCCATACCGATCATAGATCTCAGCGAGTCGATGCCAGAGCGTCTCGCTCTGTTCTGCCAATTCCAAGGCGATGTCGGCGGTGTGCAGCGCGGCGACTCCCGCGTCCTTGTCACGGCCGTAGGTGCCGACCTGGTAGCCGATCGACTCCTCGCATCCCATCACGAACCGCTCGGGGCCACGTGCTTCGATCTCGCGAGCGATGTTCTTGAAGCCCACAAGCAGATCATCAGCAATCTCTAACCCGTTTGTTTCGCAGATCACCCGGAGCAGTGGTGTCGTGACGAGGGTCGTCAGGACGTAGCCATCCTTCGGCCAGGACCCGTGTCGCAGGAGGTGGTCGAGCAGGATCACGGCCAACTGGTTGCCCGTCAGGACGTCCCATGACCCGTCGAGGTCTGGTGCGGCTGCAGCGAGCCGGTCAGCGTCGGGATCTGTGGCCATGACGAGCAGACAGTCCTGTTGTTGAGCCCGTTTGATCGCCGGTCCAAAAACCTCGGGCCGCTCCGGATTCGGGAGCTGGTCGGGCACGGCAAGAAAGTCGGGATCGGGATCAGCCTGTGGTGCGAAGAGCTCGATCGCATCAAACCCGGCCTGTCTCAGGACGGGCATCACCGAGACGGCTCCGACGCCGCACAGGGGCGTATAGAGGCCGCGGAGCCGACCGGGGTCAAGTCCCAGGTCCAGATGGTCGAGCACGCGGGTCTCGAGGATGGCCTGCTGGTGCAAAAGATCCAGTTCGGGACCAGGGGCTGTCACCGTTCCATCTGAAATCGCCTGGTCGAGATCACACGTGGGAATCACGCGGCTGTGCCGGACCGCGTCGATGATCCCCTGGTCGTGAGGTGGCAGGACCTGTCCGCCGTGTGACCAGTAGGCCTTGAAGCCGTTGTCGGTGGGAGGGTTGTGGGAGGCGGAGATGACGATCCCGGCGACGCAGTCGAGTTGTCTGACGGCAAAAGAGAGCGTCGGTGTGGCCCTGTGGCCGTCAAACAGCAAGACGTCAAAGTGATGTGCCGCCATCGTCGAGGCGACCAATCTCGCAAATTCTCTGGACCGGTGCCGAGTGTCGTGGGCGACGGCAATTCGTCCCGTGGTGATTCCACACTCGGCGAGGTGACAGGCCAGCCCATGGGCGCTTTCTGCCATGGTTCGCGCGTTGATGGTGGCTGTTCCCAACGGGCCCATCACGCCCCGTCGGCCACCGGTTCCGAACGGAATCTCCTCCCAAAACAGATCGGTCAACCGTTCAAAGGACTGATCCGAGACCAATTGTCCGACCTGGGAGGCGAAATCCGCATACGCAGCATCTGAAAGCCAGAGCCGGACGCGGTCGGCGGTCTCAGCCGCCAACTGGCCAGAATCGACCGCCTGGTCGACCAGCATGGCCAAGGCGGCATCATCGCCGCCGGGGGCAGACGATTGTTGCTCAGGCTCGGGTCCAGGCCCTGCAGGCACGCGCGGTTAGCTCTTTTTCTTCTTGTCTGACTTCTTGCCCGAGGCCTTGCGTGGCTTTTTCTTCGAAGCCTTCGCTCCGGCTCGCTTGTCAGATTTACCGGTGTCCGTCTTCGAGTCAGCAAAGATCGAGTCCCAACCATCTCGGAACTTGTCGTTGGAACCGGTGTGGACCGTGTAGCCCGTCATGATGTCCGTCTTGCCTGTATGCCGAAGAGAATGAAAAACGACCGTCGAATTCCCGCGCCGGGCGGGAGCGACGTCTATCCCCCCATTCTTGGAATGCGGAGCGGGGGGTCAAGAGCAGACACGATTTGTCACTGCCATCGTGATTTTGATAGAATCATTTCATGCATGTAATTCACCCTTCATCGTTGTCTCATCCGACGCTGTCTCGCCGCCAGTGGTTGCAGGCGGGGTCGATCGGCCTGATGGGGCTGACCCTGTCGGACATCGAGGCGGCACGCGAAGCCAATCGCCAGGCGCCGTTGAAGTCGGTCATCTACCTGTTCCTGTCGGGTGGTCTCGGTCAGCACGACAGCTTCGACCTGAAGCCCGATGCTCCGGACAACATCCGGGGCGAATTCCAGCCGATTTCAACTGCGACGCCCGGCCTGCAGATTTGCGAGCACCTGCCGGAACTGGCTGCTTGCAGCGACAAGTGGGCGGTCGTCCGTTCCCTGTCACACACCACCAACGGTCACTCGCTTGGTCACCACATCATGCTGACCGGTCGTTCCGATACGCCTCGCGGATTCTCAGGCAGCAAGCCGCAGGCGACCGATCACCCGTCACTCGTGTCGCAGGTTGGTTATCTGTTACGTGACCGGTCTCGGCTCCCAGGGGCGGCAGTGATTCCCGACATGCTGACGCACCACAGTGGCCGGATTATCCCCGGACAGTTTGGTGGCGTGATGGGGCAGCGGCACGATCCCTGGATCATCAACGCGGCGCCGCAGTGCCAGATGTATGGTGCGTGTCCCAATTGTTTCGATCACCAGAGGCGGCCTCATCGCCATGTCGGCAGTACCGAGTTCCAGCCTCCCAACCTGGCCTTGGCCGAGGGTGTAACGCAGCGCCGCCTGACCGACAGGACGCGATTGCTGGGCATCGTCGAGAATCAGCAAAAGTACCTCGATCGGCTCGCTTCGGTCAGCGACCTCGGACGCTACCGGGAGAGCGCTATCTCGCTGCTGTCCTCCAGCGGAGTCCGCAAGGCGTTTGATCTGTCGACCGAGCCCGATCGCGTGCGTGACAGTTACGGTCGCAACCTGTTCGGCTCGTCCTGTCTGCTGGCCCGACGGCTGGTGGAGTGCGGCGTGGGGTTGGTGCAGGTCAACATGGGTCGCAACGAGACTTGGGACACACACGGCAACGCCTTCCCGAGCCTCAAGAACAACCTGCTGCCTCCGACCGACCGGGCAGTGGCCGGCCTGCTGAAGGATCTGGATGATCGCGGATTGCTGGAATCCACGATGGTCGTGATGGCGGGCGAGTTTGGTCGCACGCCCAAGGTGTTTGGCCTGCCGCAGTTTTATGAACTCCCGGGGCGTGATCACTGGGGCGCCGTCCAGAGCGTATTCTTCGCGGGCGGAGGTGTCCGCGGTGGAACGGTGATCGGAGCCAGCGACAAGATCGGTGGACATCCGAAGGAAGCCAAGCAGACTCCTGAGTCTATGGCGGCCACGATCTACGACGTGCTCGGTATTCCTCACACGGGTGCTTGGTACGACTCGGAAGACCGTCCGCATCACGTGTACCATGCCGAGCCGATTGCCGGGCTGCTCGCCTAGCGCGTCCCATTGGGTCCATTGGCGTCAGCCGACCCAGTCGAATCCGACATCCCAGTTGGTGACCGTGTGCGTCAGCCCACCGAGGCTAATGCGATCGACTCCGGTCGCGGCGACCGCGGCGATGCCAGTGAGCGTGATGCCACCCGAGGCCTCCAGCAGCACACCGGGGGCCTGCTGATCCCTGGTGGCGACCGCCTGGGTGAGTTGACCGTTGGTCATGTTGTCGAGCAGCACCATGTCGGGCCCCCCCTTGAGGGCGTCCTCCAACTGTTCCAGCGTGTCAACCTCAACCTGGATGAGCACTCCCGGATCGCTGCTATTTCGAGCGACCGAGACGGCCGTCGCGACGTCCCTGGCATTGCCAAGGCTGGCCAGGTGGTTGTCCTTGATCAGGATCGCGTCAAAGAGGCCCATCCGGTGATTGGTGCCTCCGCCGCATGCGACAGCGTACTTGGCCAGGTGTCTCCAGCCGGGTAGCGTCTTGCGGGTGTCGAGCACGACGGCACGTGTGCCGTGCACCGCTTCCACGTGTGCGGCGGTCGAGGTGGCGATTCCCGAGAGGTATCCCAGGACATTCAGAGCGATCCGTTCCAGGGCCAACAGGTGCTGCACCGGTCCCTCGAGTGTCCCCACCGTTGCCACGGTGTCGAGTCTCGCTCCGTCTTCAACGTCCCACGTGGGAGTGACCGCAGGCGCATACGCGGTCAGCAACTGGTTGACGACGGGAATGCCGCAGACCGTGCCAGCTTGGCGGTTGCGGATTTCGACACGGCCCATTGCATCGGCTGCGATCAGGGCTTGCCCGGTGCGGTCACCCTGGATGCCGTTTTCGCCGAGGTCCTCGGCGATCGCCAAACGGATCAGTTTCGAGGCGGCCTGCTGTTCGAGCGGCCCGTATGTCGGCGGTGTGGGACTGTGGGGATTCATGGCACAGCCGACGTCACCTTGTCGCGAGCGACCAACTGGTGTTTGATGGCAGGAGAGGGACTCGGGAGGAGCGATGTCATGATCGTGGGCGTGCCACGCGAGATCAAGCAGGATGAGTACCGCGTCGCGATGCTGCCGGTCGGCGTTGAGGAACTCGTGCAGGGGGGGCATCGTGTCCTGGTCGAAACCGGCGCCGGTCAGGGGAGCGGCATCCCGGATGACGAGTACCTGGCGTGCGGTGCCGAGATCGTCGAGTCGTCCGAGCAGGTGTGGGCCGAGGCCGAGATGGTCGTCAAGGTCAAGGAGCCACAGCCGGTCGAAATCGACCAGCTGAGGAGCGGCCAGATCCTGATGACGTATTTTCACTTTGCCGCCGATGAAGTGCTGACGCAGGGGGTGATTGACTCGAGGGCCACGGCCGTGGCTTATGAGACGCTGCGGGGACCGGGTGGCGATCTGCCGTGCCTGACTCCCATGAGCGAGGTGGCGGGCCGGATGAGTATCCAGGAGGGGGCCAAGTACCTGGAACGTCCTCAAGAGGGGCGAGGGATCCTGCTGGGAGGCGTGCCGGGTGTCCGACCGGCTCGCATCGTGATCCTCGGAGGCGGCGTGGTCGGCAAGAACGCAGCACAGATCGCCGCCGGGTTCCAGGCGGACGTGGCCATCCTGGATATCAACGTCGACCGACTGAGGTATCTCGAGGACATCATGCCGGCCAACGTCAACACGATGTTCAGTGATCGGCACACGATCCGTGAGCAGCTGGCGATGGCGGATCTGGTGATCGGTGCGGTCCTCATTGCCGGTGCCCGCGCGCCCCGCTTGGTGACTGCTGAGGATCTGGGCAGAATGCAGCCCGGGGCAGTGATCATCGACGTGGCGATCGACCAGGGGGGATGCGTGGAATCGGCTCGACCAACGACCCACTCAGAACCGACGTACATCGAACAGGGGATCGTGCACTATTGCGTCACCAATATGCCGGGCGCGGTCGGTCGCACCAGCACCTACGCCTTGTGCAACGTGACATTTCCCCATGTTCAGAGGATCGCAAGCGATGGCCTGGCAGCGGCGGTCGAGGCTGACCCGGGCCTGGGTGAGGCGGTCAACGTGCATGCGGGGGCAGTGACCAACCAGGCGGTCGCCGAGTGCTTCGGCATGGCGTGCCAACCGCTTGAGGTGTGAGTCGGAGAGGCGGGTTGGAGACGTCGACGTTGAATTCCGAGAGCCCCTGGCGAGGCCGATTGGTCGCCTGGTTGCCACGCTTGGTGGGACTTTCGCTCTGGCTGGCGCTGTTTGGTCGATATCTGATTGCGCCGCAGGGCGTTGCGCCGGCTGAGCGTGACGGTGACTTTTACCTGTTTGCCTATCCACTGGCCGACGTCGCGTTTGAGATGCTCGGGGCAGGCATCATTCCTCACTGGAATCCCTATACCGATTGCGGCGTCCCACTGCTGATCAGCGTGCAACAGGGAGTGCTCTATCCTCCCAATGTGATTCACCTGTTCGTGGACACGGCTCGCGCCTTCTGCCTCTTGCTGGCGGGGCACACGCTGCTGGCCGGGGTCGGGACCTGGCTGTATTGCCGGAGTCGCGGGCGGTCGGAACTGGCCTCGGTGATCGCGGCCATGGTCTTTGTCGGAGGAGGCACAGGGCTGGTGCACTTTCACGAGGGACAGGCGATGATCGTGTATGCGATCTGCTGGTGGCCCTGGATCCTCTGGCAACTGGATCGCCTGATGAGCTGTCGCACGGTGGGTGGTCTCTCAGGCCTGGCCCTCTTGCTGGCCCTGCAATTCCTCGCTGGCTTCCCGCTCTTCACGCTCGTGATGGCCTGGCTCATTCCGTTGTATCTACTGCTGTTTGCGATCGAGTGGAAACCAGGTGCCCTCCGCGACAACCTCTGCCGACTGACGACCTCCGCGAGTGCAGCGGTGCTTGCGCTCGCGATGGTGACGGCGGTGCTGTGGCCGGCGGTCGATTTCATGGACCAGGCGCATCGTGGGGAGTTGTCGCTGGAATTGGCCGAATCTCATCGTGTTCCCCTGGCACACTGGGCGCGGGCCGTTGTGCCAGGGTTATTTGGCAACCCGGTCGAGGACACGTACTGGGGTGATCCCCAGCACTGGAACGTGTTGTTTCATGGTGGAGCCATCGGCCTCGTTCTGGCGGCCTGCGGGCTGTTGGTCGCGTGGCAGAAGGAGACTTGTTGGTGGGCAGGGCTGTCGCTGTTGCTGCTTTCCTATTGCGCTGGTGGCCTCGTTTTCACAGTCTGCTACCTGTACGTGCCGGGGTTCAGCCTGTTTCGCCGGCCGATGATCCTGCGGCTGTTCTTGCTGTTTACCCTGTCCATGCTGTCGTCTGCGGGAGCAGACGCGCTGTGGACCGGGCGGAGACACCGGGCAAGCCGTGGCCTGATGGCCGGCACGATGTTCGCCGGTGTCGCGGGAATCGCCTATGGACTCGCCGCGTCGTTCGGATGGGTCTCACCGCCTGGCTGGTACGTTGATCTCATCCGGGCGTCGGTGGGCGGTGGCGATTTGATCGACGACGTCGCTGCGCAAGCTCGCCAATTCCAGTCGATGGCCGCGCAACTGGCAATCGTGTCTGGGCTGGTGGTGGTTGCGGGGTTCGTCTTGCTGTGGACGAGATCCGATGACCGGCCGACATGGCAGGCGGCCGTCCTGCTGGGCGCTGTTGCGGCGGAACTCTTCGTGGTCGGGTCAGGCTGGTTGGAAACGTCAGAGGTGGCGACGAAGGCCGAGCCGTCTCAACGGGTGGCCGAGGCCTTGGCGCATCAGCGTGGAGACTATCGGCTGGCGTGTTTGTGCGACGAGAGATCCAAGCTGTTCAACCGATTTGCGATCGACCGGTTCGAAACACCCGGAGGTGCCGAGGACCTGATTCCGCGTCGGTACAGTCTGTTTCTGTTTGCCCTGACCGGACAGCCTCCCTTCTTGCAGCACGTCTTTGCCTTTGGCCCCGACACGCCGCGGCCCGTCAAACGCTCGTTTCTGGATCTGCTGGGAGTCAGGCACTACGTGTGTCCAAAGGACGCCCATCACCGGTTTGCCGTCGATCTCGCCGGTGACCGCCTCGTGCAGCGGGATGTCTTTCGATACGACGGCGTGGACTACGATCTCTTCGAGAATGCCACGGCCAATGAGAGAGTTACGATCGTGCACCGCTGGCGGGAGGTCGAGCCGCTCGAGGCACTCGAATCACGTGTTGCGTCCGAGCAGGAATTGCTGGTGGCTCTCGAGGAACGTCTGCGACCACTGGTACAGGACGGGATGATCCGCGGAACGACGATCGAGACTTTCCTGCCTCAACCGGATCTTCCCGAGGAGGAACGGGCCGAATCGAAGCACCAGGAATCGGTCGAGTTGGTGGAACGCACACCGCATCGGGTCACGGTGCGCGTCAAGATGGCACACGCGGGGTTGGTGGTGTTCAGCGACACCTGGACTCCCGACTGGCATGCGACTCTCGATGGCTCGCCGGCCCGTGTGATTCCCGCCAATCTGTTCATGAGAGCAGTCGCGTGTCCAGGGGGCGACCACACCATCAGCCTGTATTATCGATCTGAGAGTTTTGACCAGGGAGCGATGGTCTCGGGACTGGCCTGGGTGGTGTGCCTGGGCCTGCTTGTCTTGGGGCGGGTACGACGTCAAATGCGGGTACGACGTCAAATAATGACCCGAAGTCTGGCAGCGGTCACCATATCAGGCTTGCTGACAGCGGTGTGTGCTACGGGGTGCCATGGATGCCAGGGCGAGTCCGGTCCGACGGGGCAGGGGGCAACTGGGCCGGCGTTGTCAGGCTCAACCATTGGCGTGGGGGGCGTCGAAGGGGGAGGCAGTCGACCGCTGATACCTCCACGGCCACTGTTGCGGGTCCCGAGTGAGGACGGCGGTGGTGGATTCGAGATGCTGGAAATGGCAGCCGGAGATCTTCGGGTGGCCGCGTGGGACAACACCTACTCTCCCAATCGACTCAGCGGATTGAGATCACTGGTCAACGTGAAGGAAGCCCCCGAATACGACGCGTTCCGGGTGGCGCTGAACTTCGAGCACATCATCAGCGGCCACAACCGACCTGAAAACGACTTCAGCCCGCGTCATGGTCGCTACACGCTGAGGCAACGCCGGCCGGGGGAGGTGACCTGGACCCGCAGAGCGGAGGACAGTCCCTGGAAAATCGACAGCCGGATGGTGGCTCGCCTGTCAGCTCCGCATGCCATCGATTTTGAATTCACCTGTGTACCCCGAGACGCCTCGGTGTTTGGGGAGCACGGGTACGCCGTATTGTTCTGGGCCAATTACATGAATCCCCTCACCGAGATCGATATGCACTTCCTGGGGATCTCACGTGAGGGAGGTCCCGAGGAATGGGTCTCGGCTCGCGCGCCGCGGACAGACTTTCTGCACCGTCACGGAGGTGTCTACCTGGGCCGCGATGCGAGCCCGCTGCCGTTTGACGACGACCACAAGTCTCCCTGGAACGTCTCGAGCTATCGGTACCCCCGTTTCACGAGACCGTTCTTCTATGCGAAAGCCGAACACGGGATGGCGCTGATACTGATGTTCGACCGCATGAAATCCGAGCTGGACGAAATCCGCTTTGCGATGTACCGCTTCCAGGTCAAGGAGGAGTCGAAGCGACCGGCCTGGGACTTCCAGTACGTTTTGCGGAAGGTCGAGACGGATCGTCGATACGGGTTTTCAGGTCGACTGGTCTTCAAGAAGTTCATCAGCGCCCAGGACTGCCAGGCGGAGTACGAGGCCTGGCGGTCCGGTCGGGATCAATCGTCCTCGTCGAGTGAATCGGCAGCGGCACGGACGAATGGAACCAGGTAGGCGGCCTTGAGCCGACACCCTTCTCGCGAGAGGTGGCAGTCGTCGATCCACTCTCGCGCCGGGATAGTCGAGGCGGGGAACGGGGCGATCCGGGCAGATCGCTCTGACGCAATCTGCTCAAGCGTCTCGGCGTGCTTGTTGACCTGATCGGCCTCGGGGGCCGTAAGAGCATGTTGGGTCTCGAGGCGAAACGGGACGAGCAGGGCGACGGCCCCATCGGCCTGGACCATGCGGACCAGTGTCTCAACATTGTGCCGGAATGCCGGACGGTCGTTTCGGGATTCAGGGAACCACCGGGAATCAGGTGGCGTGTTGAATGGGCGTTCGAGGCTCTGTGAGCCCCGGGCCTGGCCGCTCACCAGCGGCAGCAGGACCAGTGCCGCCAAGCGACTCTGAAGCAGTCGACGGCCCACAGGCCCCCACGGCTCGGGCATCGTCATCGTCTTGCGCCAGTGGCTGTAGTCAGGGTGGTAGTGACCGCGATGGACGGCCATGGCGTCGTTGCCGCCGGTGTGAATGACAACCACGTCTGGTTCGAAGTAGTGAAACTTGAAGTGATAGTGCGTCAGGAGTTCGGCCGAGGTCCCGAAGGGGAGTCCGGCATTGATCACCTCGAAGGTCTGCTCCTGGCCGGCCGTGCCAGCCGGTTGCCGCTGGTTGAGCAGGACCTGCAACTGGGCTGGAAAGGCCTCTGCGGCGGTATCGACCCGCCATCCATACGTGGTCGATCCGCCGAGGCAAAGCACCCGGATACGGTCCTTGGGTTTGTCGAGAGGAACGTCGCGACCGCGGTATCCCTGCATATTGTGGTCGACCTCTCCCGTGCGGGACCTGTGCCCTGGGGCGGGTGAGTAGAGCAGGTAGGGTTGGGCAATCGACCGCTGAAAGGCCGCCTCGGGGAGCAACTCTCCTGCCAGAGCCGCACGTAACGGTTCCATCGTCCGCGCGGGCCCGTTTTCAAACAACATCCGCGCCATGGCCTCCCCGAGCATCATGGCAACGGCCAGTCCAAGCACGATGGCCAGCAGTTTCCGTCGCCATTGGCCGTTCGGTGATTTGACGGGCCGGTGAGCCCCAGTCGCGTCTGGCATTGCGGATTTCTGAGCTGCGTTGGGAACGGCGGTGACGCAGGAGAAGGAGGAGGGAAAAAGGCCGATGCACGGGGGGGATTCGATCCGCTATCCTAACCTGTGAGCCGACCGGCAGCGCAGCCTTATGGGCGTGGGAGGGCCGGTTGGGGTGTGAGCCAGGGAATCTGTGGGGTGACTGTCACGCCTCGAGTCGGGGTGTTCGGAATCAAGGGGCGATCCGCCGGTGAGCGACCAGACGGGCAGCGGGACGAGCACGAGGCGACGTCGTCTCCAGAGATCCCTGGGAGTCGTCCTGGGAGTCGTCCTGGCGTTGGCGATCGGGGAATTGATCGTCCGCGGTTTTGACCTGCCGCCGCGTCCATTGCCGCCGCTGGCTGCGGGATTCTACGAGCTGTCTCCGAACCGGATTCTCAAGTACCAATTTCGACCTGGTGTGACGTACCAGGACGTCCAAGACGCGGGCGATCACCTCGGATTTCATATCAATTCAGCCGGTTTTCGGGACGTTGAGCACAGGCCAAGCAAGCCGGCGGGGTGCACACGGGTGATTGTGCTCGGCGATTCCATTACGGCTGGCGTCGGTGTGCCCAAACTCGACGAGCTGTTCACTCGCCGGCTCGAGTCGCTGCTCAACAAGCGGACCGGAGACGCGACGTATGAAGTCATCAATCTAGGTGTCGGCGGATATCACACGCTGCAGGAAGCTGAGACGCTGCGGACTCGCGGCTTGGCCTACACGCCGGACCACGTCCTCGTGATGTTCTGTGTCAACGACGTCTCGTGGGATGCCGATGGCCAGGTGCTGGGAGACCTGGCCGAATTGCTCCCGCGTGCTCAGCAGAGTGTCTTGCTCAACGGTTGGCGGAGTACGTCCTGGATCGATGCCATCGTCTCCCGTTCGAGACTCGGCTTCTTTGTGTTTCACCGGTTCAACAGCCTCGAGCCGGTGTTGGAACTCGAGTGGAGGCGTGAGAGCCGATCGGGATACGTTGGGACTCCGGTGCGTCCCGGCCTGGCACAGATCCAATCGATGGCTGACACCAGCGGCTTTGGTTGTCACCTGTTCCTGGTGCCCGCGTTTGATCGGCACTTTGACGACTACGCACACCTGGATCTTCACCAGCGGATCCAGGAACAGGCTGCGAGATTCGAGGCCATCACGACGGTGGATTTGCTCGACGGATTTGCCGACCAGGAGACTCCCGCGGACGACCTGTCGAGTGATGGGCTGCACCCGAACGCGCGCGGCCATGACATTCTCGCAGGGCTGGTTTACTCGCACATCGCTGACCGGGTCGTGTCGCGGCGGGAGGCGACCCCATGAACATCCTGGGCCTGTCGGGCGGCATCAAGATCGGTAACCAGGACGGGGCGGCCGCCCTGGTTGTGGATGGTCAACTTGTGGCGGCGGCCGAGGAAGAGAGGTTCCTGGGAATCAAGTTTGCCAACGGCCAATTGCCTCGTCACGCGATCAGTTTCTGCCTGGCGCAATCGGGACTGCGGGTCGAGGATCTTGATGTGGTGGTCTTTGCTGGTGCCACCTACGAGCGGTTCGATGAGATTTTGTCCGACTACTTCGGATTTCAGTTTGGCCACGCACCGCCGATCGTGCTGGTTGACCATCATTCGGCACATGCGGCCAGCGCGTGGTACGGCACCGACTGGGATGACGGCCTGGTACTGACCATGGACTTTTCGGGCGACCGCAAGGCCACGACGGTCAGCCGGGGGACGACGGGTGGCCTGGTGGAGGTGGAGGCGATCCACAAGCCGAATTCACTGGGCATCTTCTACTCGGCCATCACCCAGTACCTGGGATTCCAGCGTGACAGCGACGAGTACAAGGTGATGGGGATGGCCGCCTATGGCCAGCCGCGATTCGATCTGGATGCTCTGCTGGCGATCACGTCTCACGGCTACGAATTGCAGCACCGGCATGTTCGCGGAATCACCGCCGATCAGCCTTCGCCGTCGAAGCAGGAGCGGTTGTACGGTGATCTGCCCTTGGATGTGGCCCCTCGAGTCCCCGGATCCGTGATCGATGCCGCTCATTATGACCTGGCGGCGTCTGCACAGCAGCAGCTCGAGCGTGCCGTGATCAGCTTGCTCGAACGGCACCTCACAGAGACGGGCTGTCGACGGGTCGCGATCGCGGGTGGGGTGGGACTGAATTGCCTGATGAACCGGGCACTTCGTCAGCTGGAAACTGTCGACGAGCTGTTTGTTCCGCCTGTCTGCAGCGATGCCGGGTTGGCTCTTGGCGGAGCGTTGCTGGAGTCGAATCGTCGAGGGGTCGTCCCGGAGACTTACCGGCATGCCTACTGGGGGCCGGAATTTTCGGCTGGGGAGATTCGAGCCGTGCTCGATCGTGCAGGAGCGACCTATCGCGAGGTCGGACAGCCGGCTGTCGCGGTAGCCGAGCTGATCGCGCGGGGGAAGATCGTCGGGCGATTTGACGGCCGAATGGAGTACGGGCCGAGGGCCCTGGGAAACCGGAGCATCCTGGCCAGTCCTCGCGATGCGGAGATGAAGGACAAGATCAACAGCCGGATCAAGTTCCGCGAGGAATTCCGACCACTGGCTCCGAGCGTTCGGCATGAAGACGGATCGGGATTCTTCACCGACTATGCCGATTCTCCATACATGACCCAGTGTTTCCTCGCCAATGACCGCGCCGTGGAGGAGGCCCCTGCGGTCGTGCACGCGGATGGCACAAGCCGATTGCAGAGCGTGCACACAGGTACGAATCCGGCGTACGATGAGTTGATCGCCGAAGTGGGGCGGCAGACGGGTTTGCCGATGGTGCTCAACACGAGCCTCAATGCGTACAACGATCCGATGGCGTGCCAACCGCACCAGGCACTCCGGACGTACTTTGTCACGGGGCTTGATGCGATCGTGTTGGGCTCGTTCGTCCTGGAAAAGAACTGAGACTTCTTCGCTCTTCCCCCGTTCCTGGTTCAGCACAAACTCATCCATGGCCCACGTCCGCGTGATTCCGACGCTGTTGCTCACCGAGCGTGGTGTCGTCAAGACTGTCCGTTTTGACGACCCCACCTATATCGGCTGCGCGATCAACGCGGTGCGGGTGTTCAACTCCAACAATGTCGACGAGTTGATCCTGCTTGATATCGAGGCGACCGGCGCTGGACGGACTCCCGATCCCGTGCAGGTCAGAGAGATCTGTGATGAGAGCCTGATGCCGGTGGCAGTCGGCGGGGGGCTCGAGGACATCGAGGGTGTTCGGGAGATGCTGGCCTGCGGCGCCGACAAGGTCGTGTTGAACACGCGAGCAATTGAGCACCCTGAGTTTGTCGGAGAGTGCGCGGCCAGGTTTGGGAGTCAGTGTGTCGTCGTGTCGCTGGATGTTCGCTCGTCCGAGGGCTTTCATGAGGTGTTGACGAGACGGGGACGCCGGGCCACCGGGAGGTCCGTCACGGACGTGGCGGTTGACCTGGCGGCTCGCGGCGCTGGCGAGATCCTGGTCAATGCGATTGATCGTGATGGCACATGGAGTGGCTATGACCTGGAACTGGTGAGATCGGTGTCCGAGGCGGTCGGCATTCCTGTGATCGCGCTGGGGGGGGCCGGTTCTGTCGAGGACCTGGGGCGAGCGGTACACGAGGCCGGGGCTTCAGCGGTGTCAGCCGGCAGTCTCTTTGTCTACCACGGTCGGCGTCGTGGCATCCTGATCACATTTCCCACCCAGGACGAATTGGCCGCGGTTCTCGGGGCTGAGAATGTCAGGGAGCGGGTATGAGCGAGTTGGCCGCCAACCACGGCCTGCCGTCCACGCGCGAGGAACGGCTGGCCGGATCGGCCCGCTGGTGTGCCCGCTGCGTCATGCATGACGGAATCGACGGTGTGGCCCTTGACCAGGCGGGCGTCTGCAATCACTGCCACCTCCACGATAAGCTCGACCAGCTCTATCCTCTCAATGACGAGGGCCACGCCGAGCTGTTGAAGCTCGTCGAGAAGATCAAGCGGGACGGACGTGGGAAGACCTACGACTGCATCGTGGGGATCAGTGGTGGTCGGGACACCTGCTATTGCCTGCATGTCTGCAAGGACCTGGGACTCAGGCCCCTGGCCGTACACTTTGACAACGGCTGGGATTCGGAAATCGCCAAGACAAATCTCCGCCGCGTACTCGAGGGGCTCGATGTCGATCTCCATACGGTCGTGGCCGACTGGGAGGAATCTCGCGAGTTGACCAACTGCACGATTCGCGCGTCGCTGCCATACATCGACATGACGGACGACGTGGGAATTGTCAGTGCGCTGTATCGAACCGCTTCGCGAGAGGGCATCCGCTGGATCATCCACAGTCACTCGTTCCGTTCCGAGGGGATCAACCCGCTGAGATGGAATTACATGGATGGGCGGCTCGTCCGGCAGATCATCAAGCGTTTTTGCCGCATCCCGCTGAAGTTCTTCCAGAACGTCGAGCTGCGACACTTCTTCTGGTGGGTTTTCGTCAAGAGGATCAAGACTTTCACGATCACGAATTACTATGACGACGTGGGAGAGAAGATCGATGACTTCCTGGCCAGCGCCTACGGATGGCAGCCAACCGGGGGGTGGCACTTCGACAACGAGATCTTCGGACTGGCCTGCCACTACTCGCGGAGGAAATTCGGCATCGACTGGCGGATTCCCGAACTGGCCGCCTGGGTTCGGACGGGACGGATGACGCGCGAGGAGGCGTTGGAAGAACTCAAGACTGTCCCGGAGATCGAGGGTGACGAGATCGTGAGCTATGGACTGAAGAAGCAGGGGATCTCGAATGACGAATGGCAGGAAATCCTGTCTGCCGAGCCGAAGTACTTCACGGACTATCCCACTTATTATCCTGTATTGAAGCTCTTGAGCCCCCTGGTCTGGTTGCTGGGACGCCTGCACGTCCTGCCAGCCCACACCTACGAGAAGTTCTTCAAGACCTAAATCATGCAGTCCGGTGACTTCCCAAAAAACGCAGGCGATGACGGCGGCACGATCCGTATAGCGGTCGTGGGGTACGGCTACTGGGGGCCCAACCTGGTCCGGAATTTCAGCAGCCTGCCAGGTTGCCGCGTGACCGGGATCTGTGACAGGGATGTGGCCCGTCTGCAGGAAGCCTCGCGGCTCTACCCGTCGGTTCGCGTGACTGGAGATCTCGATGAACTGCTGGCCGCCGACGATGTTGATGGCGTCGCGATCGCAACACCGGTGTCCAGCCACTTCGAGCTGGCCTCCCGGGTGATTTCCAGCGGTCGTCATGTGCTGATCGAGAAGCCGATGACCTCGACGGTCGAAGAGGCTGCCAGCCTGATCGAGCTGGCTGCGGATCACGGCGTGGTCCTGATGGTCGATCACACGTTTCTGTACACCGGGGCTGTTCGAAAGATCCGTGAGCTGCTGGACGCCGGTGAACTCGGGACGCCGTTCTATTTTGACTCCGAGCGGATCAGCCTAGGACTGTTGCAGCAGGACATCAATGTGGTCTGGGATCTGGCGCCACACGACCTGTCGATCCTGCAATTCCTCTTCGACGAAGCGCCGGAGAGTCTCCAGGCGGTGGGTTACCGACACGTCGGAACCGAGCGGGATGAGATGGCCACACTCAACCTCCACTATCCCAGTGGCCTGCATGCCCAGGTGCGGGTGAGCTGGCTGTCACCCGTCAAGGTCCGTCGCTCGTTGATCGGTGGGGACCGGCGGATGATCCTGTACGACGATGTCGAGCCCAGCGAGAAAGTCCGAGTCTACGACAAGGGCGTGGCACTGGATCTTGACGGCGAGGAGGTGACGGCTCTGACCCCAATCTACCGAGCGGGGGATGTCCACATTCCGACACTGGATCGGACAGAGGCCTTGCAGGTCGAAGCGGCCCACTTTCTCGAGTGCATCAGGACGGGGGCCGAGCCGTTGACGGGTGGGGCTGAGGGAATGGCCGTCGTCAAGTGGCTTGAAGCGGCAGACCGGTCGATGGCCAGTGGTGGTGTTTTCGTGCCGTTGACGGACTGAGCTTGGAGCCTCGAGATGCACGTGCCCCTGGTCGACCTGTCGGTGATTCACTCCGCCCTGGAGGAACAGATCACCTCGGCGATCGGGCGGGTGATTCAGGAGAGCTCGTTTGCAGGTGGTCCTGAGGTTGAACGCTTCGAACAGCGGTTTGCCGAGACATGCGGTACCCGTGAATGCGTGGCGGTCTCGTCCGGAACCGCGGCCATTGAGCTGACGTTGAGAGCTGCAGGGATCGGCGCGGGAGACGAGGTGATCGTGCCGGTCAACACGTTTGTGGCTGATGCCGAGGCGGTCTTGTGGACCGGTGCGATGCCGGTACTGGTGGATTGTGTTGCCGAGACTGGCCTGGTGAATCTCGACGCCGTGCAGGCGGCTGTGACCCCTGCAACGGCCGCCATCATTCCCGTGCACCTTTATGGGCAGCCCGTGGCGATGGACCAACTCCAGGCCATTGCCGCTCGTGAAGGACTGCTGTTGCTGGAAGACGCCTGCCAGGCTCACGGTGCCATGCTCGGAGATCAGCCGGTCGGTGGCCTGGGGGACGCGGCCGCATTCAGTTTCTATCCGAGCAAGAACCTCGGGGCGATGGGGGATGGGGGAGCGGTGACGACCAACGACGCGGCATTGGCGGCACGGCTCAGGATGATCAGAGACCACGGGTGTCGTGTGCGATACCAGCACGAGGTTCTTGGAGGGACCAACCGGTTGGATGGAATCCAGGCTGCCGTCCTCGATGTGAAACTCCCGCACCTGCCGAAATGGAACGCCGACAGACTGCGTTGGGCCGGGCGATACCGTGAGCGGCTGGCGGGCAGCAGCGAGTTTCTCTGCCTGGAAAACGCGGCGGACGACGGTCATGTGCACCACCTGTTTGTGGTGCGTACGCCCCGCCGCGACGAACGTCTCGAGCAACTGCACGCGGCGGGAATCGGCGCGGCTGTCCACTACCCGGTGCCCCTGCACAGGCTCCCAAGTCTCAGTGGCCTGGGGCACTCTGAAGGCGAGTTCCCGGTGGCGGAGAAACTGGCCTCTGAGATTCTCTCGCTGCCGCTGTTTCCCGGTCTGACCGAATCACAGTTCGAACACGTCATGCAACAGCTTGAGACCGGTGTTCGGCCGTGATGCATTGAATCTGGCAGCCGCACTGTTGTGTCCCTCACCCCTGGCGTGCCCATGGCCAAGCCTTCCATCTCCCTTGTGATCGCCGCGTACAACGAGGCGGCGACGCTCGAGGACGTCTATCGTCGGTGTCATGAGGTGGTGTCGGAGTGCAGTGATGACTTCGAGGTGATCATTCTGGACGACGCGAGCACCGATGCGACGCCCGAGATAGCAGCACGGATTGCGGCCGAGTGGCCCGGGACGGTGCGCGTGATCACGCACGAACAAAACCGTGGCATTGCCGTCACCTTTGAAGAACTCATCCGGGAATCGACACGCGAGTGGGTCTTCGATATTCCCGCAGACGGGGAATACCCGCCGGAGGCCCTCCGGGAGATTGTCCCACTGCTCGAAACGCACGACCTGGTCGTGTGCGAACGGACGTTCAAACGCTACACGTCCTATCGCAAGTTGGTCTCGAGGTTGTATCGCCTGCTGCCGCGATTGCTGTTTGGGGTGGATCTGTTTGACCCGGGAAGCACCAAGTGCCGACGGCGATCGCTGGTGGACGAGATTCCACTGATTTCACGAGGCGTCTTCATCGAGGCGGAGCGGATGATCCGGGCATCACGACGGGGGTATCGGTTGACCCGCGTTGAGGTGGATCCCGAACGCCGCATGGCCGGAGACCCACGGGGAGCCAGTTTCGCCAACGTGATGGGAGCCGGTATCGACCTGTTGCGATTGTGGTGGCACCTGGTGGTCTTGAGACGGCAGGCCTAATTGGCAGCACGGCGGTGCCCGGCCTGGACCAGACGTCGAACGAGCCCGAAGACGATCCAGAGAGCGACCGGTATTGCCACCAGGGGCCATTCTCCGAATCGCTGATAGATTGCACGCACGTCCGCCAGTTGGCCGATTGACACAGCGGCTCCAACCAGGGCCGAGACGTAGACCAGGCCGGCACCCATGAGGACGATGCCGCCCGGTGCGATGCGGGACGCCATCAGACCGGTGGCGACCTGAAGCGGGGTCCTGACCAGCGGCAGAAATCGGCTGATCACGAGCGCCTTGGGGCCGAGCGTGCCATAGCGGTTGCTGATCTCTTCGAGTTGGTCCTCCGAGATCGCTAGCCGAAACGGCCAGACGGCCAAGAGTCGCTTTCCGAGGACCTGGGCCAGTCCAAACCAGATCATGTCTCCCAACCATGTGCCGAGCACACAGGCGAGTCCGCTTGGGATCGGGTCGGCTTCCCCTCCGGCAATGGCCGCTCCGACCGCCAGACAGGTGAGATCATCCTGGATAATCGCGGCCAAGACGATCGCCAACAGGGCGAGGGGAGCATCGAGACCGATCGGGGCCAGCGTCAGGTCAGATGTGATGTCTGGCATAGAGGCCGTTTGGGAAGGGGCAATGCGGCGGAATGGAGTCTATCAGGATGGGTAGGTGACTTGAGAAGGAGCATCGGGTCGTGGTGCGACAACAGAGGTTCCAGTGCGTCGCCCGTGATGAACTGAGAGGGGGCGAGGTGGCCGCGGATGTCCACGTCCCATTGGCCATCACCGGGCGATTGCGACGACGATCGAGGTCATGAGATGCGAGAGTCGAGTGACCGAGGTGGGATTCGAACCCACACACCCCATTCGGGATACAGGATTTTAAATCCCGTGCGTCTGCCAGTTCCGCCACTCGGCCATTGGGAGGCAGCCGGGCTATGGGCGGTGAGAGGCCTGCGGCTGCCGGTGGTTCAGTTCCAGCCGGCTAAGTCCTTTCGGGCCTGATCCATCAGGCGTTGGAGCACAGGGAGATCGTCGCTGGGTGCCGTTTTCGCGCAACTCTGCAACATTCCCAGGGCGCGATCGGGATGACCCGCCTTAAGCGTGACGAGCGCCAGGTCACGCCGCTGGGCGTAAGCCGCCGGTTCGAGTAGCGTCAGCCGCTGCTGGACGGGCAACGCCGGCTTCCAGTCCTGAGCTTCGAGGTACAATACCTTGAGATTGTTCAGCATCCGGTAGATCACCTGGCGGGGGCGCGCCGGACCGAGCGTTGTGAGCAACTGGTCTGAGCTGAGCTCGGTCAGTCGCTTCAGCCAGACGAGACACTCGTCGAGATCCAGGACCCGGCCGCTGGTGAACGCGTCGAGAAACAGGGGACCGGAAGGTGTGTCGAGCCGGCAGAGAAACTGCACGGGAGCGGCGACAGGCTGCAACGGGATATGAAGCCGACGGGCCACCCCGAGGTAGATCAGCGAGAGACTGATCGGAATGCCGTGACCGGTTTTGATCACCTCCGGCAGAAAGCTGCCGCCCGGGGAACGAAATGCCTCGGCGCTGCCAGTCAGTCCGTGGGTCCCCGAGAGGCATCCCGCCAGGGATGCCAACTGGTCGTATTCGTCGTTGGCACGGGCCATTGCCGAGGCCAATTCGGAAGCCCGTTCATCCATCCATCCGAGCACGTCGCCAAAGTCGACCGAGGGGTCGGCGTCTCGGGCGAGTTCCAGCGCGGCGATGTCGAGATCGACATCATCCTGTCGCCCCAGCAGCTTGGTGAATTCCGTGTCAGCCGTAAAACTCGACCCGGCATCAAACGACGGCACGCTGAGCTCCCGCTCGAGTTGTCACGTGTTACAGGCCTCCAGCCCGGTTGACCCGGGCGACGCGAGAATTCTAGCCACGCGCCGACGCGGCGACAATTGGAGTCGTCTGGAGATTCTCGCGAATTGCGGCCACGTCTAACCGGCTCGTGCTGGCTGGTGCGTTGGCGCGCGCAGGGAGGACCGTCAAGATGGAGTCTCATCCCGTGCCCGGCTGCCCTGCACGCCGCCGTGCCTTGCCCATCTCGGAGTATCACTGATGAACCGCCTGTTCCTGTCCGCATGCACATGGGCCTGCCTGGGCTTGGCTGTCGTTTTGTTGCCCGGCTGTGGAGACGCTGGTTCGGGAGATGGTGGGGGCGCGTCAGCCGGGACTGATGAGGAGGGCAGCGAGACAGCCGCAGGTCGACTGCTGAAGGTTGAGAACAAGAAGCAGGAGGCCGGGGACTACGTGATCC